>Ga0065711_1026253_pt1 | contig 85737 bp, 37 predicted proteins | sample Hoacrofraction12_FD_59098 | JGI IMG/M metagenome (GOLD analysis project Ga0065711, IMG submission 59098) | Hoatzin crop microbial communities from Cojedes, Venezuela - Epithelial fraction 12 v2 (version 2) | ecosystem: Host-associated > Birds > Digestive system > Esophagus > Crop | place...
GGGGGGGGGGCGGGGGTGATGGTGGTGGTAGTTTCTGTTTTTTGTGTTTTTTGGGGGTGTTTGGGGTTTTTTACTTAGGTAAGGCCACTGTATTTCTAGGTTCTCTGTTTCGCATTGTTTTCTCTTCCCCATGAAAATTTTATCCAGATTTCCAGCATCAAGAGTGTGCAGCTCTATCCAGGCTGCTGTATGTGAAGAAATCCTGGACATGTTGATTGCACATGTGAGGATCAGCTATACACCACCAGAAAACATCGCATTCATAGCACGTTAACAATGACATGATGGACCTGCTGGCAAAGTGTAGGAGAGACTCACCATGCATGCTCACAGCCATGCACAGTAAGGCATGTCCATAAGCTATCAGATTTACAGCATTACACAGTATATACACACATACCTTGTGCAGGGGAAAAACAAAACAAAACAAAAACCACAAAATCAAACAGGTTTTCCTGTACAATGGATACACAGAAATTCCAGGACTTATGGGACAGATCAACTGCTCATGAAATACATCACTGCATCTCACAGGTGTAGCATATCCAATACTTCTGCAGTAAGTTCAGGACTTACTATCCCTATACACCACCCAATAACACATGTATTCTCCCGTAGAAAATCCTAATAAATATATAGTCCCTAACAGCCTGATTCCAGGATGATACATGGAACTGAATGATGTAGCCATCACATTATAAGCAGATTTATTATAATTTCCATAAAGCCAGCAACTACACAAGTACTTAACAAAAGAGCAAGGTGACAGCTCCTCGTGCATTCAGAGCTGACCTCAGCAAGGTACAGAGCACAGCCAATTTTCTCAAGTGCCACTCAACTTCAAAAAGGTTGAGAACCACTGATTTAGAAGATCATACATATTTATTTCAATCCTGTGTTCTACTTCTGCACAGATTCATTCTGAATCACAGTTTCATGAGTATAGTTTTATCAAGTAGCACAATGGATCACAGGGCAAAAAGAATTCGTTATACATAACAACAGCAGGTAATGAGAGTTGAAGGTAACCAATACCCTTGAGAAGAAGATTTTAAGAGGGCACAAACACCTAAGGGCAATGCTGTGTCCTGATAATAGATGTGTACAGAAGAGGTTATGAGGGAAGAAGGAAGAATGAGGAATCTATAGCTCAACTCACTCCTACCCCATAGCCCTCTGGAGAACACAGAAATAGGGCTGTCACCCTGGGCCACAGAGCCCCAGCTACTGAAGAGACAGGAGTGCCTGACCTCAAAAGGGAGCTGAAAGAATGAATATGCTGAAGTTTTTAAGGTGCTGAAATACTACAATATGAAGATCTAAGTATGGAGGTCCTCGCTCCCTTCCATTTTGGGCAGAGATATGCACTGTGTAGTTTTATATTACAAGGAAAGAGAAGTCAGAGGAAGAAGCTTTTGCCATTGTCTTTGCCTAACATTGATAAGCACTAGCCTCTCTCCCTGCCTCAGACACATCCTACCAAAATGGTGTACTTTATCAGTGCTCCCACTATAGGACTACCTCCTCAAGGAATAAGGGAGTCTTGGTTTAGCTGAAAAAAGCATACTTTTTTTGATGGGGAAAAGGAGTAAATTATACAAATCCACAACTTTTTCCTCCATTTTGTGTAAAGACTCAAAATACACCAACTTCCCTAATCACAGAAAGGAAAGATTAGGGAAGAGGAAAGATGACAATGACAAGGGGGGAAAAAACCCAAAGGATGTTGCATTTGCATTATTGCCATGTTTTTTTGAAAAGTGGAAGCTGACTATTGGAATGACAAACAAACAAGCAAGAAAAACCAGACAAGATAGGTGTAAAAATTACAGAGCTCAAATTAAAGTTAAAATAATTCAAATGTTATGATTTATAAGCACATGGTTATGATCATTAGAGTGCCAAACCTAACAGGGTTAGGCATTTACCTTAACCAGGATATATACAGTTCAGGTACCCTAACGACCTTAACCACAACCTGTAGTGAAACAGTAAAATTCTGATTACAATTGAATTCAAATTATTGTGTTCAAGAATAGCTAAAATATTTTTCTCAAGTGTCATTGGAAAGGCAAACATTAAAAGTTCAGATAATAAATATTTCATTTAAATTATTAATTTTAAATATACATTGTAACAACTTATTAAGAGATTTCTTGAAAATTCTCTAAAAGATCCCAGGACTCAAAGAATAAATGCTGAAAGTTTGAGAAAAACAGATGTTTTCTGTACTGTTTTTACTGTAAAAATAAATTAAAAGTTGTCAATAAAATCATTACCAATACTTTCACAATACAAACTTTAACAGTTACTTTGGAGGTGCAGATCAATTTCAGTGAACTGAATCTTTAGTTGCTTTAGTCGTCTGGGGTGCAACAGGAAAGCTCAGACATTGGTAGAGTGTTGTGAAAACCATCATCAGTAAAAACTGGACCGAAAATCCATGGTGTTGTTTTTTATTTTCAGGACTGTAAGCTCTCTGGGGCAAGAACCACCTCTTTGTTGGCATCACATCAAGCATAATAGCTCTGGTTCCTGACCAAGCCTCCTAGCCATGGGAAGAAAGATAACGAATTATTTGCTTCTTTAGTGTATAGGGAATGGTCCAGCCAGCTTTTCCTCCTGAAGAGAAGGTTCAGCAGAATGGAGAAAGGAACTATCAGTGTACACAGAGCTGACAGTAACTCCTGAGACTGCCCCCAAACTCCTAAACTAAGCAACCTCCCATGGAGAGGAGACAGAGGGGCAGAGCCATGGTGCAACTTCACACCACTGTTTACTCTGGATTGTGCTTAATTCACACCAATGAAATTGACATTTCATAAAAACAGTAAAATGTTTGGTTTTGCTTCTTCTACCCCAACTGAACATAAACTGGTTTATATGAAATTATACTTTTATTCATGTCTATGCCGTTTACTTCCTCCTTCTCACTGAGCATTTAACACAATTTCTGCTCAGAAAACAATTCCGATTGTTCCTCCTCACAAAGGCCATTGCACTCCTTATAGACTTCATTTTCCAAATGTATTTGCAACTGCATGTTTAATTTCTGTGCAAAATTACTGTGATTGTGTGTGAGGTGCTTAGCTAGCCATTTATGCCTGTGCATATCTCATTTTCATACATAATTGCCTGTAAATTGTGCATAAGAATTATGCATCTAATTACACACACATTTTTAAAATCAACTCTATCTGTGTTAAATCCCATGACTTCTTTTTCACACCAGGCATTTTTGACCCAGCTCTATTACATAATTTCTGATCGAGAAAGAATATCATAACCAGAAGTTTCAAAAACTGCAAGAAATACATTCCTTTTTATTCCTTAAATGTATTAGTATTCTTCATTTGCCTTGCTATACCATCAGAATAATCACACCAAATAAATGTCTTCCACATTTACAAAAAATTTCACTTTGTAATTTAATTCTTTTCCAAAGCAATTAACTTGTATATAGTCACTTGATTTTTATATAAAGACTGATATTACTTCCTTTTTCCTCACTATACAAGGGAAATTAATGTCAGTGCTTTTATTCTGAGTAAGGGAATCTAGCACAAGAGACTCTGATCTACAATTTGGGGCCTCTTTGTACTACAATAAAAATATTGATGATGTCAACAAACCATACTCATTTTTCATTTCAGGAACTCAACCCGCTATTCCTATTTTTTTAATAACAAGTACCTTGTTACAACATCAACAAACACAAACCTCAATAAACCTCACAATGGAAGCAATAAAACCTTAAACTGAGTTAGTAGAGACTGTAATACCTGCCTCCCATTTAAAGATACAGAGAGCTTCTAATGTCTGCCATTGAACTCATCTGACAGATTTACAAAGCTTTCAGTCCTAAAACTGTAGTATACCTAATTTAAAATATTACAGGTGCATTGCTAATGAACTATCTATCTATCCCTGATATCTGATCCTTCAATTATAATATTATTTGCAACCTTTAGAAAGAACTTGTGACACTTCCACTGTTAGGAGAAAGGCTTGAAATTCAGCAGTAGAAAGCCTTTTTGCCCCTTAAAGATCCCATGTAGCTTCAGCCAGGGTAAGTTCATGGAAAAAACACTATCCTCCTCTCTCTTTTTGCTGATCCAAGAAGCTGTGCATGCAAAAATCTGTAACTCTGCACAAATGCTGAGAGTCTGGGACCCACAATGTTACAAAAGCAAAATAACAGGGAACATTCAGGAGTTGCCAGAGCAGCCTTCATGGAGCTGTAAGGGAAGAAAAGGAAGAGCCAAAGCAGGGTCCCCACAACTCATCTGAACACGGGGACTGAGGAGACAGTGGCTCCTCTTCAGCTTTGGAAGCACCACCTGAGGAAGGACAAAAAAGCCAATTTAGGCTCTCTACCAACAGTACTCTAACTGTGAAACCTGACCTCATCTTTCATGTCTGGATAAGTCTTTCCTGGACAACTGTGAACTTCTCTCAAATGGCAGCAATCTGCTTTGCCTTGCTAAAGGTTCAACCTCTTATGATGATTCAAAGTAGAGAAACTTGTGCTTTTATTTTTCTCTCTTAAAATTAAATCTCTAAGAAATTACACATACAGCACTATGTTAAGATAAAATTACTGAGGTTGCAGGTCAAAAAGTTTAAAGATACTCATGAAAGCTTATTTTTATTCCCTTGTGTGTATGACAGTCCAATTAGCATGCCACAGTCAGTGCACAGGTTAAATTCACAGCAGGACAGAATTAAGTTTGCATGATCAGCCATAAACCTGCAATTCCCTTATATACACTTAAAAGAAATAACTTCACACTGTACTAAAATAATTTAAAATGTATACTTAAATAATTTGCATTTAATTTGGAAATATGCTAGAAAGAAAATGTGCATGTAAAAGCACCAATACATTTGTCTGACACTTACTCAAATGTAAAATAACCCTTGCCACTTTTCATTCATTAAAAATGTAATTCATCTCAGTGCACGTCACCAAATGGCATTGTAGGGATACACATTCAAGAGAAATTATTGTCTTTGTGCCACTATATAAACCGCAGTTTTCTCTCCCAGGCTTAGCAGTCTCCATCCAAGCAGTAAAAAGTCTCACCTGATCCCACAAAAATCTACCCTGGGAAGTTACAGGTGAAAGTACACATACGCCGAGTGAAGTTCCAGCCTTCCACAGGTGAAATAAATAGTGATCATACTGCAAGGCTTTCAAGGTAGGAGAGTACAAACAGCCCAAAAGATGTTACTATATCTATAAGGGGTAGAACTTCTACACAGTTAACATTATCCCCATTTAGAAGTGTTCTGTTTTCTGTCTGAAACTATTTTGAATACGCTTTAGGATGCTCTGACATTAAATTTGTGTTAGATAGAGAAGAAGGCTCTGTATCGGTTTCTGTCTTCAATATAACACCTGATAGGCAACAGAGTTTAAAAAAAACTACAAATAGGGAAATATACAACAACGTTTCATGTGAGGGAAGAGCTGTACAGGGAACAAAATGCAGCTGCAGTGCCTGAGTCTATAGAGAGACTTTTCCACAGGCACATCTTCACAAATCTAAGAGACAAAACCAACAGCTGGCTGAATTAAACATTTTGCACCTGCCAGCAGGGCATAATTTAGGGTACTGTCCATGGGTTACCTATCAGTCATCTGATGTGACGTTAGAGTCACAGTGCGAGCCCATTTCTGAATGACATCCCAGTGTTAGGCCTTGATTCAGCTTTTCAGCCAATGGAGAAATTTACCATAAAACATTCTGCAGTTTTCAGTGGAAGTCATTTTGTAATTTGTAAGAAAAATCTTGTGAGGTCTTGGGCAATGACCGTGTTGTCTTTTTCCTTTAGAAAACACCCTTCACACTATGGATATACAGTAAAAGACAGTCAAAACAGGAATCTGTTCATGGCATGAGTTAACTGTTTGTATTTGTCTAGGGCTCAGCAGAATGGGCGCCAATGTAAAAAATAACAACACAAGCCACAAAACCCAACAAAATCCCTTTACCTTGCAGCACACTAGCTCAAAAATATAATTCTGTCACTAGGGGTCAGTGTTAAGACATATTACCTTTACACAATACAGCTAGTGGCATTCTATTTTTGATTCTCTTCAGAAACACTAACTTACGTTACAAAGAAGAACTATTAAACCATATAGAAGACAAAATCTATACAATGGATTATGACCTATTTCTGTTTTTAAATTTAGCTCTCATAGTAGAAATTTTTGTTCCTGTTCTCATAAATTACCACATATATTCATGCACCTTACATAATACCAATGCTTCAATATTGATCCATTTATGTGAATTAGGTTCCATCTACAGCCTTGAAAAGCTATGACTAGGTTTCCCATTTTCTAATGCGGGAGATTACTATCTAGCGATATTACCACCTAACTGCAATAATCATTACTTCCTAATGATAATAACAAAATTTGAAATGTAAGAAAGCTAGACATTCTTTAAATCTATTCCTTGACAGCCATACCCGTCTTAAAAACCACAAAAATCTGTTGTGGATACTGAAAAATATCCATTTAAGAAGGTGAGAGACTCTCACTACAGGTGAGGATTATACACATGGAATAGACTGAGGATGTATTTTGGGTCATTAGATCAGTATATGAATTTCAGTTTGGAAGAGATGCAACCCTGACTGAATTCAAGAGAACAACTCACTTTATCCTCACTGGGCACTGGCCTGTAACCAATGAGTTCCCAAACTACCTTCCTATCCCAAACGTACTCCCAGATCTTGAAAATCTTGACACACATTCAGATGCTGTGATAATGCCTGTAACTACCTAAAAGGACATAAGTTTGCTAATGTAAATAGGTCCACTGATTGCTGTGAGGAATTCAAGAATTAGAAAATTAAATACATGAAGCTTGCCGTGTTTGCAATTTTTGGGATGACATTTTACTATCTTGAATCTAGACGTGATACTAAGAAATACATAACATTACACTAATTATAAACCCTAGGAGCCATATTCTGCCAGATCATAAGTCTGTCGTGTACCACAATTTCCTGCAACCCTTAGTACAGCTGAACAAAAAAAATCCCCTTCCTTCTTCCCCCAGACCAAACTCTAACCAAACACCATAAATTTTGCACTTAAAATAAACAATTTAAGACAAATATTATTGAGGCTGTTAATTAGTTTTCATGTCCAGTACAAAGCTCTAAATTTCAGAGCATATGTTTTTCTTTAGTGGTAACTCCATTAAGTGCCCAGAATTCAGACGTGGCCAGATTTATGAAGACAGCTATTAGATATGGCATTTGTACTACAACAATACTGAAGAAAAGAACTGGTCAAATTAACATCTGACTAACGGGTACGCTTGAGATCTTATATCTGTGTGGTACTTCCAACTAATATCATACTTATAGTTAACACAATTAGCTTATCCTAAATACATGAAAAGTGAAAGTAATTGTTTATACTTTAAATAGGGAAAAATAGGCAGAGTAAATCGTTTGTTCTGTCGTCAGCTGGGTAGCACAAAATAATTTCTTTTTCTGTCCAATAGATGGCACTGCTGGCTGTTTGTTTGTGTGTAATTTTCCAATTTGTGCCTAATCTACATTATTGACGTGACTGTGCCTACATTTCCCGATGCGGGGACACATCAAAAACAGATAGATTTCACAGATTCTTTAAAATGGCATTCTACTGCCCAAATATCTGCATGCAATTTTCAATAAAGCAAGTTAGTGTTCTGGATTAAAAAACGTGGATACAAATACACAGCTGAACATAATTCTCTTCTTCCCAGCAGCAGATCCACAGAAACAAATTCTGACACATATATCAAGCATGGTCTCAGAGCTATACGCATAGTAACATCCTAAAATAATTTCTTTATTGGATGTTGGGATAAGTACATGGGATTTTAAACTGCAGTATACTTTGCAATTTATTTCTATTTAGCCTAATTATTGACAAGTTTACAAAGAATTTATCATCAGCACACAGCAGCATTAAAATTCTGCCACTACTTTCTAACAAAATTCTGATATAAGCATCATCTGGGGGTGTCAATCTGTAAACTTGTGAGGCATTTGACCACTGCACTTTTTTCTACGTGCTACTGAAGCATGACACAACATCAGCTCTGCAGCAAAAGCTTAAATGCTCAAATATTTTAAAAGTTATTTATAGTAATTTTTATGTATTCTGATAGGGATCATATTGAAAATTCACGTTTTCCAGTAAACCTGAAAACTCCAGCCGTTGGTGTGGGACTCATGTCCTGTACTGCTCTAGATCTTTGGTTAAAATATTATGGGGGCCAGAGTCATTCACTAGTTTATTTATTTTTCCCAAATCGTGGTTGCTTGGGGACTTGTGTGAAATGACAAGCTGGTCTCTGTCCCGTTCATCGTGAACAGGTGTTCTAATTACAAAACCTCCACCATATTTGACACCTTTATTAGCTGTCTCAGTTGAGAAACAAAGGATTGATTGGGTAGGGGTATAGAACTAGCCTTTCATTGATGTGGGGAAGCACCTAAAGGTCAAGGTTAATACACATTAGTGGGGGGTAGTATTGCCCATTGCCTATGCTGTTCTTGTGTTATTAATCAATGGAAGACTTTACCCGTATGAGCTAGCTATTGTGGGAGCCTTATTTACACAGTTTGTTTTAACTTCTGTTTTTTTCCGTATTATAAGAAAAGCAGACATTTCTTGACCAAATATTCTTAACAAAAACAACAAATCTCCACCAAAAATAGCAGTCTTGTACTTTGTTTACATTCTGTAATATATACTGTGTAAAATGAAAGAGCAAGGTACACATTCTTCAATCAATATAATACATGCAAAAATGCTCATGAAATGAAATATAGCAGAACATATGTATATGAGTTCAACAAGATTGAATTTTTGGCTGGCTGGTAAAAAGTGCAAGCATTTATAGTAAACAGTCTTCCCCTTTACTGTAGCTATTTTGTTCTTGCCACTTAAGGTCTACCTGCTACTACTAGCTTTACGATTTAATATTCTTGGAGGGTTTATAACAAGAATCTAATATATAACCAATAAAAGGGCACTAGTCTCATTAGTCTCATTTGGGACCAGAATATTGTCAACATAATTACCCAGCAAAGTCACATCATTATAAAAGTATATCAGCATATTCATTATATATACATTTATTTTCAGTTTACAAGACACACACACAAAATATTCCAGAATGAAATATGATTATGGTAACTCAAATCTGGAATACATTTTCTCCAAACTATTTTTTTTCCTGTTATGTGAATGTAAAATAAATATGGGCCAGATACTCAGTGAGCTGGAACTACACAAATTTGCATGAGCGGAGGGTTCAACTCTATATATTCATTTAGAGATCCTAGTCACACTTGGACCTTTCTATGACTTATTAATGGTTTTGATTAAGAAATGAAGCTTTGAAGTAATTATATAGTCACATGGCATTCATCTAATATACATATTTAATGTAAATTATTGCTTCCTGATTTTCACAGAAGACCTGCGATTAAATTATCTGGTGCTTCCATATTGTACTTGGAGCTGGACTGCAAAGAGAGAGAAGTATATGTAAACCACCTTTACAATTTCCTGACTCTGCCCAGCAAGAAACAAATACGGACTCCATTATGATGCAGAGGAACAGAGACAACTATTTCCCTGCCTGAGGTCTCATAGAATTGTTCCAGCAGTTGAGTTAAACAATGTCCTGACTATCTCCTCAGAAAAAAAACCTGAATGAGTTGGCAAAAACTGCTATACCAACTCAAAACTCTCCAGAGATTCCCTTTTCACAATGTGAAACCTCAAAGGGCTGCACTACGAAAACCAGCTGTAGCAGAGCTGAAAGTTTGACCCCTGGACTCCAGTACTGTGCTCTTTTTTTATGTGTGTATGACTCCCACTGACACCAACTGAAGAGTCATGCACATAAGGAGAGCAGAGTATCAGACAAAAAAATCTACTATGTGAATCTGAGAACAGAGTATTGTTCTCTTGTGTCAAATTATGGCTCCATCTGGTAACATTAAGTGAATACTGGTGACTATTAGAACTGAATTAATAAATTGAAACAAATAATTTATTTGGTGAGCTATTCTACTTTTTCACTTATAAGAATGCTTGTGAATGGATTACAACTTCCTTGAGTATATTCCAGGAAACTTTTAAGGAATTTTATTTTATGGTTTGTTAGTTAGCTCATATACGTCAGACCGTTCTGTTTCTTTTCCCTGAACAGAACTTTTAATAGAGTTGGGATAACAGAACTCTGCAACTGACACTAGAATTTAGCTGATACAAATATTTTGGAACTTATAGTCAGCTAACCATCCTTTGTTAGTTATTTTGGATACTGAAGCGATGCTTCTTTTCTTTTAGAGAATGCACTATGAGTATTCTCTATTACCTGGGAAACAATAAAAAAAGACAGTGACAATATTCAGAATATCTGAGTGCCATCTGGCTCAAAGACTGGGTTTAAATAATCTAAAGAAGTTGCATGAACCATCAAATTTTAAAGGATACCTTAATGATTTTGAATTTTCAAAAAATACCCCACATTGAGTGTCTTAGATTACAAGGTGTATTTTCTTCATACGTTCTCTTCAAAATGTGATTTATATCTCTGCTTTCATTACATCTGCTTCATACTTTTCCTTGATAAAGCAAACATTAGTAGGGATAGTGTAACTCTTGTAACACTGATGAGAACCAACCTATTCCAGATGACTCATAAGCACCAAAAAGTGCTTTACTGTCGAATTCAAACAGACCTGCCTTGTAGGATAAGGACAAGATGCGGCATTCTTTAAAAATAAAAATATTACCACTTGTGTTCAGATTAGTGTTTTAAATAATAATTTAATTATTGCAGACTCACCTTGCATTACTAGGACTGTCTGCCGTCAAATAAACTAATGCTGTCACTGCAGCTTCTTTTACCTCTTCATTGTCACTGCTTAGCAACTGCACTAGCTGGGAAATCCCTTTGATAGAAATAATTGTATACATGAAATTTTGAATAAACCATGGCAATCTGAAAAATTATAGTATGTTCCTTATAAAAGGAAAAGTATAGATTCTCAGTTCATCCCTTCCCACTTTACTTACCCTGCAGTCCAAACACACGTTTGCTAGCTAAATTCTCACACATGGCAGAAATTGCTCGGGAAGCGGCAACTTTAACTTCATCATTATCAACTTCCAAAAGGCTTATGAGACACTTCTCAACCTCTTCCTCATTTAAAATTTTTCTATTTTCAGCTTAAACGAAAAAGAACAATAGTATTAATCTTCATTCATATGCCAAATCAGTGAAAGAACATGAATTTGATTTCATATAGTTGCTTCCAAAATAACACTTGCTTTTGATACCATGGAAATGGAAATATTTTGGTAACAGAGCCACCAGCAATAAAGAAATGTGCACAAAGGACCCAATCCAAAACCAATGAGACTTCAGTGAACTCTGAATCGAGCCCAAAAGATGACTATTAAATATAGCTCTAAACATACATAGCCCAACAGAATGCAAACTTTGTTCTCTATAAGACTTAAAACCCTAGAATGTATACAGATTTGATGAAAACAGCTTTTCCAGTTCAACAGATCATACTTACTCAGGATCACGCTCACTTTGGTTTATGCTAACAAAGTCCAAATGCCTAAAATTGAAGAACATACTAGTAAATGTACAACTGAACTTGGTGGAGTACCAGTTAACATACTACAATAGCCAAAAAAAGGCAAGAGGTGTCAAAAATTGGATTTTAAATTCTGCACAACCTGCAATTCTTCATTAGTGCACACTTTGCAAAGAATTTCAACTTTCTGTTTTAGCCTGGTGACATAAGGTTCACTGCTGACCTACACTGCCCTGATCTGCAGCAGCTAAGGAAGGACATAGATGTTCCCTTCCTCTATACAAGTAACAACACAGAGCATCTACAAAGTATCTACAAACATCTGAATTCATACAATGAACCATAGAACGGTTTGAGTTGGAAGGGACCTTAACGATCATCTAGTTCCAACACCCCTGCCATGAGGGGTTAAAAATTATAATATTAAACTCATCCCAAAATGGATGAGATCAGAAGTGCAGGTGTTTGTTAGAAAGAGCCCTGAGTGAAACTTCCTCAGCCAGAAAGGCACTGGATAGCATAGAAGCTCAACAATACCAAGGGTCAATAAACATTTAACAATACACATAATTTAAAGCAGACTAATTGCATGGCTGAAGTTGTATCTACATAGTAAAATTCTTGAATGTATCAAAGAAATTCAGGAACTGAGAAGTCAGAAGGACTTCAACACATTTGGAAATCTTACCAGTGCTTACTAACGCTTTGAGGGATCGTTCCCTTATTTGGACTGCTGTCTTACAAATAAAAAAATTAAAAAGGAAAGAAAAAATATCAGAAGTATTCTTTTAAATAAAACTGAATCCGTAGTGAATAAAGGTAAACAAATATAATTCCACAAATCCAATTAAAAGAAAGTTTCATTGAAAATCAAGTTAGGGCAGAAATGACTCAATGCATGTATATGAGACGGCTAGCCGTCTTCTCTCTAGCTCAATTTTAAATATTTCTAGAATCATCAGAGATACACACTTGAAATCACAAAGCAAAAGATGCAACAAATAAGATGGGTAGGACTTTAAGCGTCAGCAGAACCTTGGCCAAAACCTTGATGTATATCAGCCAGCTCTCAAGAGAAGGCCTTAATTGGGATTACAGGCCATTTTGACAAGTAATCCAGTATGCCACAGGCCTGTTGCTTGCCAAAGTAGTCCATAATCCCTAATAATGATCTCCAGAGGTTCTTCATGCCTCAGCAATTTGGTTCTTGTACAGCAAGTTACTTATTACCATACAGATTTTCTTAAAAATTATTCTTGCTTTTCAAGGCAGTTACAATCTTGGGTAAGCGTTTCAACTTAAAGAGAATTTATGCCTATGTGAAATAACACTATTAACTGATTTGAATGAGCAAAAATAGTGATTTAAAATATTTTCAATAGAATACAGTCTTTTTCAGTAATGTGGAAAAACAGATTTTGGCTTGGAATTTACGGTAAACAGTATGCACTTATATTTATCTAGTTTGACAGATAGATGAAAATTATTAATACTTTAAGACCCTGGTGCCAATTCTATCTAAGGGATGATTATTATTATGATTATTATTTTCTGCTGATCCTCTCTGTGTTTGTATGAGTTTTATCCTTTGGTTTTTACTACAGAAAAGAACGTACAATTGAAAAGCATCCTTTGTACTTAAGCACTTCTTATGTCAGTGCCAACACCGTATTTACACTGATTAATTTCTTGACCCATGAGTAATTTGAATACATTGATTTAACATGAAGTAAAATGCTTATGCACATCCAACTAGAAGTCTGTACTCCAGACTGGAGTACACTTCTGTCCAGTTTTCCATGCATTGACCCAATCATGAGCCAACATTTGTTTTTCAATGTATTTTCCTATTTCCCCTTCTTAACCCAGAATCATGGTCAGAGTTCTACTGATTACCTGTTCAGCTTGCTGTCATCACCTGATGGAATTATTTCTACCAATTTCAAATGAATAAAAGATAATGTCGAATAATACCATGACCTCTCACTGATCTCTACTAGCGATAACCCAGATAAATAAAAACCTGTATTATGAAAAGCATATGTTAATCAGGCTACAGAGTATGTTTAATATGCTCCCTTTTGAAAAGATTTGCGTTTAGATACATGTAAAGAATGGGGAGAGCTCCAAACCAGGTACATGTAAAGAATGGGGAGAGCTTCAAACCAGAAGTTTGGCAGGCTGAGGCCAAACTCGAGTGAGCATGATCATCACCTTCCCCATACACACTTCATAGCATTTTGTTGTTGCTGGTATGTCTGGCATTGTCAGGGGAAAGTCAGGCCCTCCTTAAACAACAGTCCAGATAATCCACTCACAAATATTCAATAATTTATAGTATTAAATTATATCATGCATTCTGAAATGACTGCATTATTTGCTGGGCAAGGAGGGAATCACAGTAAAATTCTCCATTGTAAATTTGAGCATACAAAATAAAACCACTGATAAATTAATATATTAAATCCAAAATTACGTTACAGAACAAAACAAATTTTCAGAGGCAAAAGTATAATGATTATGTATAGCAATATGATCAATATGAATTTACTTAAACAAAGCAGCATCATAAAATGCTATTTAAAACTGAATATAGTGTTTGTACCATGAAATTTATTCGGAGCTTAAGAATAGCTCTTAAGGGATATATCTGTCTTATAAAAATAACAACAAAAAGTTGCAGGATTCCCTTTCCAAAGGGCTGAAAGGAGCATAAACCAAAACTGTTTGCTATGATCACATCCATCAGGAAAAAAATTAAATTTGATCTGTCAACAATAATAAATTCAAAACCAGACACTGCTGTATACTCAGCTGCCAGGATTAAAAAACCAGACAGATGCACATTCTGTCATACCAGAAGTAAATTTTTCATTTCAATTAAAAGCAGTATTTTTTTTTCTCAAGTATGCAGGAACTATTTGTGAAATGCAACCACAATTATCAAACTTGAAGACTGTGGGCTACTGTATGGCTACTGCAAATTTAATGAAAAAGTCATAAAAGAACTTAGACCTGTGTTGTATTCTATTGAATTTACATCAAGGCAAGTATTAGTATAGTATACATCAGTGTTGCAGTTCGGATAGGCTGTTTGGTATATTTACAACCAGGATACAAACAAATAAGAACTGCAAAAATTTCTGTTTTCTTACACTTGGACTATTTCTTACAGTGGCCCCAATGCCACTTTCTTTTCCACTGGAAGGCCGACTTTAGACCAGTAGCTCTATATATCCGAAATAAATACAGTACTTCTAGGTGCCATGTTGAACGGCAAGTTTACTGGACTCTGTTTTCCACTGCACCAGTACAACACGTTGCCCTTTGTCTAACTGGTTGTCACCAAAATTCTACAGCTTGGAAGCAAACATTTTAAATCTTCTTTTGATCTATTTTCCCAGCTTGCTGCATCCATACCAGCCGTCATATGCTGAAGAAGAGAACAAACCTTTATAATGAAACCACACTGACTCCATTTGTAAAGAAGTATGACAAGAAGATGCATCTTCACTGACGGTAACATCCCATGATATAAGATCATAGCACTGTAATATATTATGTGTAGCTCTTGCCACCATGTTTTCAAAATGTTGTGTTCAGACACGCTTCTACTAGCAGCTGCTAAAATATTAGGCCACAAAAACTGAAAAAGGTGTGAAAGAGGAAAAGAAGGCTATGCTTATTTGAAAATAAATATGAAAAAGGAGTAAGACGCAGTAGAAAGTAGTAGGAGCAAATATAAATCTGTTTAGCATACTACTTACAAGCCTGTCACAGGACTATAAAAATGATACTGACAGTCCTAAGTAGCATAATAAAATAACAATACAGGAATATACACAAAGAAAATACTGGCATAAGAAAGTCCCTTCCTGTGTTTGATACCTAAACATTAATGAAAATAATTTTCAGTGACTTGCAAAGCTTCCAATAGATAATGATAAAAGCATACAGAAACCCACAGAAGACTAGGAAAGGTAGGTTCCACTCTTTTCATGTATCATTTGCAATCCAAATAATTACAAATATTCAGGACGTCAAACTAAGGAAGGTGAGAAAAGAATTGGAAAGCTAAGACAGGGAGAGAAGAAAGCAGGTCTGAAATACTGTAGAAAGGAGAGATTATTTTAGCCATATATTAAATTAGATAACACATTCTTAAAATACACATAAAGCCATGATTTGACCACAAGATGACAGAAATATGAATGAAATATTTAAGCTCTACTGTCATAGTCGCTGTCATCAAAATCCCTTGACAGAATTAAAATCTTCTATAGGCAGAAGTATGTTATTTCTTACATTGCATTTTGTTATATGGCACTACTAGGCATATGTTGCAACTCAGAAACCAATGTAAGGAAGGAATTTCAAATGTAGATTTATTTAAAGAGCATCCTTGTGGGCAAAAGTGATGAGCATGTTCTGTCTAATTCAGAATTCCTTTGTGAATTAAAGAAAAGCATATAAAAAAGAACTACAGGATGAATAATTGTAAAAGATTACAATGAAACTACTTAAGTCCACTGGGAATATTAATCTGCAAGCCATTTAAAAGGCTTTTTTTCATGTCCCTGTTAAAGGAATTTGTATTTGAAATTGCCTGACATTTAGACGAGCAGTTGTATGCAAAAGGAAGTAAGCTTGCGATTAAGTCTGAACCAATACCAATGAGAAATAGTGCCAGCAGAGGTGGCTTAAGACGGCAGTTACCTGGCATCACTAAACAAAAGATAAAGATCATATCTTTAGAGATCCATTTGCCTTTTTGAGGACAGCATTTTGCAAGAATACATTACATTTAAAAATACACTGAGGCAAAATCTGTAACATTTTCCTATATATATATAGCCTAGCATCCAGTTGCTGCTCCGATTACCAAGGTTCATCGCTATAATTCGTTCTTGCTAGTGTTTTCCTCAGCACAAGGACTACCCTGAGCCAGACAAGACAGCCTCATTCTGGATGAAAATTTACTTCATAATCAAATTCACGTGCATGGGTTTTTAAAAAGTCACATACAGTCATAAGCCGCTTTGGTAATTGCCTTTGCTGCATTCTTCTGAATATCGGGAACAGTAGAGACTCCTACACATGCAAGTAGCTTTTTAAGGCCTCCTGTCTGCTGAATCAGCTGCAGAGTATGCACATCTTCCAGGCAATTTCCCAACACAGCAAGAGCTTCCACGTGTAGATCGCTGAATTCCTAATACGGAAAAAAAACCCAAACAAATCACCTTCAAATCAGGATTAAAATATCTTTGACTTTTAACTTTGTAGGATAATTGTCATTACTTTCTTTTGGACAGTTTATTTATACTGCAAAGTACACCTTTTCATACTAATACATTTTGTATAATTTCTTTGATGTGCCTTAGGATGCAGCACAATTTATCAGTAACAGTACATACTCCAGAAGTTTCTCATTTATATCAAAATGGGGTAGGCAGGTGTTCAGAAAGCACCTGTCATCTTAAAACTTCAAAAACTCCACAAATTTTGCTATGCATAATATTTCCCATGGTGACAAGTGAACTCAAAAAGCACTAAAATGAGTCTTATTATAAGATAAACAATAACATTTCCAAGGTAGGGAATTCTATTTAAGGCTATTGATATCAAAGTAAACTCAGAAAAAAAGACCAGGGTTCGAACTAGGAACCAGCACCAGAGTTCAGCACATAATAAAAAATTTTGGGAAAACATCATATAAAAAGCTATATGGTGAATTTTTCTGGTACTTACAACAGTTTGAGAAATGGACAGTAAATGCAAAACAGTATTACTAATAGCAATAAAGCAATCAAACAAATATAAACATTTTGATGAATCCCTTTGCTCCCTTTCTTAGTAAGCTAGATATCGTAGCTTATCCTATTTTAGTCAGTTAACTCCAAGTAAGGAGCTCTTTCTTCTTTTATCACTCTTCCATAATATGAATAATATTTCTCATTAGTCATACAACAATGGCAGCAAGAACAAAAAACTTTTAAGGCAAGTAAACTGTACATTGGTTTCCAGTATCTTCAGAAGACAATCTAATCCTTCATTTTCTCCCAGTATTATCCTGGTTTCTCTGTCTTTGCTAATTACTTCTAAGGTTTTAAGGGCTAACAACTGAATAACTGGGTATTCAGATTTCAGTAGCTCCAGCAAGGGTGGAATTACATTCAGTGCACGAACTGCAGCACAGCTTTGAAAATCCTGCAGTAAAATATTCAACAAAGAATGTTAGTGATAGAGAATGTAACAGTACCTCAACTCCTGACTTTACAGAAAGAACACCAAAAATCTGATTTCAAATGTACAAAAAAGAGTCAATATTCCAGAACTTCCTGTTCTGAAGATTTCTTTCTTTTCAGCTAAGAATCAAACTGAATGCAATCAAGCCCCGGCAACATTAAATTGCGATTTTTTTTTTGCATGACTGAAGTACTCACTACAGAATCTAGTCTAAGGAAGCCTATTTACTCTTGTTTTTGCCATGTTTGTTTCAACATACATCTTTCTTTGATAAAGTTTTTTAAATTTAGTTTCAGCATTCTTATTTACCTCAGTGGAGGGAAAATAGTTTTTGCGCTCTACTGTGGTTGCCTGGTTATATCTTCTTTTGGTTTCGTAATTATAAAATGACAAGTTAAAATTTCAACTTTAAACAGTGCATATGCAGCTTGATAAAAAGACAGTAGTTGAATACATTAAAATAGAAAAAAATAAAGAAATTACAATTTGCTTTTAAATAGCTTATTGCACGTGTGCAGCATGCAATTATCCTTATCAATATAAGCAAGCACCAGGTGCAGTTATCCAGATATACCCTGCAACAAAGACAGTGAGATAGCAAAAAAGGAGAAAGAATAAAATGTGATTCTGAATAGACATGCTCTGATGCCCCAAAAGAGATAGAGTTATAAACTGAATTCATTACTGAATTGACTCGCTTAAGCCATGGAAGAGAACTGCCATACAAACGCACCATTCTTTTGCGAAGCAGCATATGGATGACATTAGTGCTGAGTGTGAAAGTAACCAATAACAAATCTATTCCTCCCAGTATGGAAAGTAGCTGTTGACAGCATTCACCTATCATCAAAAAGATGTTCAAAATTGTGACTATGGACTTGCTGGCCAAAACAAGGCACGACGCAACTGCTAGTTTTTTAATTTACAGGATTATTCCAATCTTCTGGATAGACAGGTTATAACTCTCATTACCAAGATTAACATTTTCCAACTAAGAAAACAAATTCATATTTAATTAAAAAAATCTGAATCTGATTCTGATCTCACTTACATTGCTGTAGACCATGGATAACTGCATTAAGTTCAACAGAATTAGAGTCAAATTAGCTATACTCATAACTAATGTAACAATCAAGGACTTCGGTGTAATGTTTTCAAATACACTGACGAACGCTGGAGAGTAAAGGAACCAAATCTTTTAAAATTATTAACCCCACAGAAGATGGTGGGGGTTGGGCAGGAGAGTACTCATCTGCCTCTGTAATTTAAAACAATAACAACAAACTTTACCTGCACCAGGAGGTAGATACATTCAACTGAATTCTTCTTAACATCAGGATCAGGGCTACCTAGCAGTCTGATAAGTGGTTCTAGTCCACCTTGCTCAAATATTTGTACTTTAGTAGTATATTCAACAGCCATATGTGCTAGACACAGAGTAGCAAATTCATGGATAACTACATCTTCTATAGGAAAAAAAAGAAATATCTTGATCAAGTTTTATTCAGCACAGTATATGTTCACTAATCCAGTGGCTTAAAATATTATTTGAAGTCAATAAACAATAGCTGCTAATCATACCTGACATCTCCATAAATATGTTGCTCCATCTATACATCAGAAAACACTACTCAGTGAGTAACAGAACTACTTCTATAAAAGCAATTACCTATTTAACATGTAGTATCACAAATCATAAGTTACAAGGAAAATTTTATTAAATTGTCCAGTGAAATGGCAACCATAAATTATTTCTGAGTGTATTTTTGCACAAGGAATGAATACAGCAAGCTACCTTCCGGCGCCAGCTGTGATATAAGTGAATTTGTGACATTCAGTTCCCTCAGTAACTTCTTGACGTCATCTACAATGAAATAAATACAAATATGAAGACTTCTGTTTGGCAATCTTGGCTGAGTAAAGAAACAGATTCTACTTCAAGGGAAATGTACTTACGGTTACTCTCTGAGTGACAAAAATATCTGACTGAGAATGACACACAACTGAAGTTATACCAAGATCATAATGAGCCCAGAAAACATACAGGAGATTTTCAAGTAGCAGACAACATTCTTTGACATTTGACGTAGACAAAGTTCCTCAATACTTCATTGAAAATTCATCAAAATACTTGCATCTAGCAGGTTCTAATTAGTTCACAGTTTTAGTTGTCAAAGAAGTCTTACCCCAATAATTAAAACTGTGGTTAAAATTATCAAACTAAAAGGAATCCTTCCATTCTTTAATTTTCAAGCCATTACTTTCTAATTTTATGCTAACACAGCCCACATTGCAAATTGAAAACATGAATTAGATGCGTCTTTAATCACAGTAAAGATTTTCAGAATGCATATTTATTGTTGTCAATGGCAAACTAGCAAAACCACGACGACTGGATAGAATAACCAAAAAACATTCACTGGGACAGACCACTTGATGTTACAGGGCTGTGTTGTTACTATCAACATTTACAGTGTTGAAATGTAAGAAAAAAGGTATGAGCCAAATATAATTTTAAAGAAAAAAAACAATGAAGATGAGAATATGCATGGAAGATCTTCAGTCGTTCAAATCCATGTTTGTGCAGCAGTGCTGGAAGCTGAGGTCTGAAGGGAACAACTATATGCTAACGCTGAGTTGAAAGTAAGGTAAAAAGCGTAAGGTCCAATGCAACACGAAAAGCAGGTAACAGCTGATGAAAAGAAACAGCGGTTAGGATATCACCATGCAAGACAACTGGGTAGAACATCTACCAAAATCAGACCTGATTAATTACAATAATTAGATGTAGGTTTATAAAGCAATGTAAAAATAATAGCCACTGAAACTCAACCTTATGTCACTTCTTTCATCTTTAAGTATGTCTACACACCACTCACTGCAGCTTGATCACCTGGCACTCAGCCACCCAGCATGGATGTAATACATTCATTCTCACCTTATAAAAAGGTACAAGAAAACCTGCATGCACTGTGGTTAAATCATTCAATAATGGTATGACTACAGTAGATACACCATCTTGCCGTGAATGCAATGTCTCTGAGAGATACTCAAGACCGCTTGAATTTAACTAGCTCTGATACAGATAACAAAACATTTACAGCAGCACTGACCTGCCAAAGAAGCTGGGTAAATAGGCATGCCAATGCTTGATAGTTCAGGGCTTTTTTTGCCATCAATACTTGAGTTAGCTACTTTAACACATTTTCTCCCTTACCACTGTAGTTACACTAATGCCTCAAGTAACAACTGATATTTAACCATAGCATTTTCTGTAGATGATAAACACCACTTTATCCTTCTCTTCGAACATTTGTAAAAGAGAAGAGTGTGTCACATCCACATTGGCAGGCATCTTATGTAGTCAGGTTTTCCCTGACAGTCATAAATCCAGTATTAAACTGTTTCAAAAGAAAAATGAAGGCTGGATGAAAATTAACTTGTCTTGTAATTCTTTTTCAAAAACAGTGCAGTTCACTCTAGTTGAATTTGTTCCTTTATTCTGGGCCATTAATATAGGATTTTTTCACATGGGCCACCTATTACTTTGATGACCACACTCATACCCATTGAAAAACATTAAAATATTGAGACTCTTACGATTAGAAGCCATGATACCAAATGTCATGATGGCATTTCTGCGTACAGTTGGATTTTCATGTAAGATGAGTTTATAGAGATGTTCCACTGCTCCAAGACCAAGAAGTGTGACTTTGTTCTCATCACCTGAAGAGTAATTACGTTAAAAGTTCTGTAAAAACGCCACAAGCTCACAGTTCTAACATAACAAAGTACAACAGCTATCAATCTTTTATTGGACTGTAGAACCAAAGAACAAAGGCCTCGACAGAACCTTGGGAGATTGTCTAATCTATACCCCAAATAAACACGTATCAAATAGTATCAAGGATTAATAGTATCTAGGATTAATTCACAATTGTAAAGCAAAGGATGTTTCTGTGTATCGGACACCCACATCCAACTCATTTGCTGGAGACTGCAGTGGTAGTACAAAGGACAGCTTTATATTTAGTGAAGTACAGGTGAATGATATCATTTAGAACCTCATTTTATTCTCCTCTTTTCTTGCCTCCCAATTTTATTTTCCTCAAAATAACAGTTAATTCAATCTGTGGATCTGCACTACCCCTCAACTGAGGCAAGTATCAGGATTTGGATCATTAAATCCCACCTCAGCTTTCTACCACCTGAGAATGGAGCACTTTGTACTGCATAGGGTCTGGCCATGCAAAGAACAGAAGCGTTTTGTTTCTGCTCACTCAAAAAACACCCAAAATGCAAGAAGCAAAATCCAAAATCCACTTCTATTCTCAGTTCCCACAACAGCTTTATAATTCATTTTCTAATGAATCATGCCTGTCCTTTCTGGCTACAAGTGAGCAATGTGAGAAAAAGCTGGAGAACTATGCTCATTCTCAGGCCAAAACACAATTAAAATACAAGAACTATTTTTTATTGAGGGATGGGATTTAACTTACTAGCAACATTCAATAAATAAATTAACTGCAAAGTGAAAACAACTCCTTCTCTTGTGCCACACTGCAAAGTTACAGTCTAGTCTTCTGGAAGATTACAGGAATATCTACATTAACAATTTAAAGGATTATTCATTTAGTAGAAACAGAAAAAATAAATATCTGTCCTCTTGCAGTGTGCCATATGCTACTGTGGACTTCAGGGAAGGAGCCAAGAAGAATTTATGGTGTGTGGTTCATAGCTGTCTCCCAACAGTCCAAATTCTCTCCCCGCATATCCAAAATTTGGTTGCACGCCCCCAGGCATGCTTGCCATATTAAGCTGAACATAAACATCTTTCAGAACCCAATGATCCCATGCCAACTGTCAAAGCCTTCAGCTCTTCTCTCACAACTTCAGCAGTATCGATAACTGCCATCAGTACAACAATCGGCATACAAAAACATAATTTTTAAAGAAAACACAAATTAAATGGAAATTAATATTAAAATACATTAATTATACCAAGAAAGCTACCAGCATATACCAATTTGAGTGGCTGGTACAGAAAGAGTAGGAGGCAACTTAGGAAATTATATAATTTTGAGCCTTTGCTATACAGTTGTCTTCTGGCTACCTGGAACATGATGCTTAGCTATATATAATACAGGGCTCTTTGGAAGATTTGGAATCTTGGAGACTCGTTAGATTCCCAACACATACAGAAATAATCTTCATAAAGGAGGCTGAGTGGTCTCCAATAAATCATCTGTCACAGAAGTACTGACACAAGATATATACAAAAATAACACACACAGGCTAAAAAGTAATTTTCATTGAAAACTGAACCTTAAAATAACTACACTAGTACAGAAGTTTCAAACTGTAACATAAAAAACAATTTTTTCCCAGATGCAGGTCTGTTGCTCATAACAAAACAGATTTAGGTTATATCTAAACAAAACTCTATTAAACAGAGAATACAAAATTCTACAACAAAATGATTAAAAATTCCTTCACTCAAACCACAGGACTTCTTTATAACTGCAAATACAGGTTTGACAGATATTTCAGAAACAGCCTCAAAACCTTGATAGAAACCTTTGAGATGAAATGAAGATTTCAGTGCTGGGAAACTAAAAAATTGTGAAATACTATCAAAATCTAAGCAACACAAAGGAAAGCTCATTGCAAAAAGACTAACCTTTTGATGCAAATTTATATAGACCATCACATGCTTTGGCCAAAACTTCCTCTTCAGGAGAGCTAAGCATCAGCACAACCGTCGCTGCTGTTTTGCTTTCAATCAATAAAGGATCAAACTACAAACAAAAAAAAAGGAAAGAAGTTTGATTTATACTGAGCCTTCCTGTGTGCTGCAGTAGACTCCCACTTCTCATTAAAAAAAAAAAAAAATCTAGGTTGAGATCTACACTGAGTTAGAAATATTAACATAAGTCACTATTTACTTGAAGAAATTAATTTTTTAAATAACAATTTGAGAAATTATTGAAAAATAAGAAAGAATAATTGACTTCCAAATATAATTATGATCTCATCCCATATGAAGATTCTGGGAAAACCTGAACACTTCCTTGTACATCTAGCAAGTCTTGAAGACAAGAGACTATGTAATTCTGTCACACGTGTAAGAGCATCCTGTGGCTTTGGAACCAAACACAAGAAGAAGTTTCTTTTGAGCAGCTATGCACAGAGACTATGAACACAGGTGTTGTACAAGGAAGAGGATTTGGTTACTCTGTGGTGTTAACATATTGTGGTTGCTTTAAAAAAAAAACAAAAGGACCCTTCCCTTGCCTTTGTCAATTCAGTTCCCTAGCTTACCATGATCTTGTACTAGCTGAAGTATTTCCATGATATAATCCCCACTCGGCCGGCTAGAAATGATACAGTGTTCACTTCCATTTTTGACCTCTCATACAGAAAGAAATCTTCCAACAAATCTGGCAGTTTTCACCCTCTTCATAGACTCTTTAGGACTAACATCACTTGAGAAATGGAATCTTCTAAAAAAGCCTTTCGCTCTTAAACAAAACTCAAGGATTTCTGAAAATTCTACCCATTAAAAAATTTTAAGCTTATTTGGATTTAAAATTATTTTTTAATATAGAAAAACTGTCTTCTGTCCTCGCACTTTAGGCCTATAGAGTATCTGTGATACATACAGAAACTACTAGATACTGGAGTAGTGCAGTCTCTCAATATCAATGTATTTATCTTTAAAATACAGTAGATTAATCACTTAAGATAGCAATACAAATTATTTAAAAATATTATTACAATGTATATTTATGCCGCATATATTTTAAAATGTATATTATTTGTTTTACTTAAAAGCCCTCTAATAGCTACATCAGAGGCACATGTTGCTGAAAAATAAGGGCCTGAAGATACATACAAGTCAGTTGTCAAGCAAGGAAATTATTTGGAGCAAATATTCAAAAATGTCATGAGTGTGCTAGAAGGAAAATGAACAAAGAGGAGGCTTTTTTTCTTCTCCCTCCTCTGACTTGTTCAAAAATAAGGCAAAATACGATACTAGTATCCCAATTTCTAAATTCATATTTTTGGTAGGTTTTTAAATTTAACTAATTTCATCATCTTCCATGAGGCACATCGCACAATTTAACAGTCTGCAAGATCAAGATCCAAGTTTCATTAACAGTTAACAGGCTGCCTGGCTAATGTGCTTAACTTGTCTCTCCAGCTTCGAGCAGGTCTGAAAACCTGAAGACACTGTCCAACTTCATGCTTGGTGTGACAAGCTGGAGGCACGGGACAAGTCATGGAACAAGTCATGGAACAAAGCTCCTTTGTAAAGAAAATATAATCAGCTTACTGTACCATAAGTCATTCTGCTTAATAATGACTCAGCAACAAGAATTAAACCAAATAGTGTCACAGTCGTCCAAGTTACATCTTAACGAATCTTTTTAGATTGTAAGGAGGCAAAAAGCTCAGCTTATCACAGGAACATTCATTTTACCCATTCTACACAGTTCATTCATTCTACCCATATGAGAGACAGACAGAAGAATTAAGAGATGACTGAAAGTCCCTTTAGCCACCTTCATACTTCTCTACTTCTGCACATTTGTATCCTTGCATGGACGGAACATTATCTTCCAGGTAAGCTCTATGACTCAAGCACTGACATATCTCCTGAGTTTGGCCAAATATTTGGTGAAGGGATAAAACTGTAATTTTTAGTAAAGCCTGTTAGTCCTCCAGAGAAAAATAAACACAAGTATTGATCTCAGATGAAGTTTAGTAAGAAATGAAATATGAAGTAAGGGTTTTAAATCTCAGTTATTTATTTACATTGATCTAACACCAAAGATGCTATTATGTTGTTCCATTTTCACTCTCTTATGTTCACAAGTAATTGTATGAACTATAATTCAACGATAATTCCTAGAATTTAATGACAGATTGGCACAAGAGCAGACTGAAATTGGTCTGATCTCTACTCATTTGTATAGACTAGATTCACTACTATTGTCCAAAATATTCAATGGGCACTTTCCTATTAAAAGCAGTTTTGTGCTGAAAACACAGATCACTGAAATCCAAGTGTGTTCAAGAAGTCAGAGGCCTGAGCAGGTCAGCAATTTGCTGGGAAGTACCTTGTTTGTCACAACTATCACAGAACTGGATGTGACTTTTGCTTATCATAATGCCAGCATAGCTAGAGTTCCCCCTTCCTTTTTTTTTCTCTCCTTTGAAAATCAAGGCTTGCCCCTAAATCTTCATACATCACTGCAGACTCTGCCCTTAATGGCACATACAGGACAGATTATATGCTAGAATAATACACCTGAAGTTACCAACAACCTTGAATTAAACACAGAAATTTAACTGGTTTATAAGCAACAACATTTCCAACATGCAGTTTGTATTACGAAAAATATGAAAAAGAATGCTAAAATTCAGAAACTCCTATATGTATTTGATCACCATTTTTGTGTACATTTGACTTCAAAGCCATTAGAAACTGCAAAGTATTTGGAGGTGTTTTTTTTGGTTTCCATCAACTTAACTTCGTTGAAGAGGAAGGTAGTACAAAGTACGTTTCCAGTCAGACCAGAGACCCATCTAGCCCAGCATCCTGTCTCCAACAAAGGCCAGTAACAGGTGTGAGCAAGCAGACCATTCAGCTTTCCTTGTATTCCCTCCCAGCCTCCAGCACTCTACAACCTAGAGAACTGGTGAGCTAGTGATTTTATCTTTGTGTTCAAAAAGTCCAAGAAAAATTTTCCACCAGTTAATTTGGCAAATGATTTTTTTAAGCCATCTGTATTTTAGCCACCCTTAATATTCTGAGACACAAGTATCACAGTTTAATGGTCATATAAATAGTTGTGCCTTTTCTTTGTTTTAAAACTATCACCTGCTAATTTTATTTGTCCTCCACAGTCTATTCACCATAAGAAACAGTGAAGTACATGACACCCATATGCCTTCTCTGCATCATTGTTTTGCAAGTTTCTACAATATTCCTCTTCATAGCCCTTTCCTTTTGGGGATGAAGAAGCCGACTGTCTTTGATCTTTCCTAATACAGAAGCCACTCTGCCTATTCTTGTTGTCTTTCTTCGTGCTTTTGTGTAGTTCAAGTGTACCTTTGTTGAGACAGAAACACCGCAACTGTTAATGGCATTCAACACATACATGTATAATGCATTTGCTAGTAACAGTGTTTTGCCTTTTATTTCTGGAATTCGAGATTTTGTATTTATACACTTTTGCCTACTTAGTAACTGGCTGCCATCTCCCTGAAAGTATTGACATTAATTCTGATAGACTGGATGACAGGTTGCAGAATAAAACCCCATGACACTCCACTGGCAACCTCTCTCAGTTACAAAATCCAAACAGTAATTGGTTTTCTCATCTTTGCTTTCTGTTTTATAACCAGACATTATTGCCAGGAGAGAAATTTCTTTTTAGCTGTTAGTGTTTATGTGAGTGAAGGGCCTGGCCTAAAAACTTTTGAAAAAGCTAAATAACTCGATCAACCAGATCACCATTATCCACTTGCTCACTGACTCCTCTAAAGAATTCAGACAGATTTCAGAGACTGAACTTTCCTCTACACAAGCCATATTGATTCTCCACCATTACTGTCACACTTATCCACATTATTTTTTCCTCTACCAATTAACACAGCATGGAAGACAAACTTTCTGGCCTGTAATTACTGATGTATTTCTTTTTGAATATGAAATTTTCTACCCTCCATTCCTCTAGTACAAAGGATACACATTAAATACCAAAAGTAACAGTACCACAATTTCAGATTTTAGTTATTTTTCACTTAGAACAAGACCTGGGCAAATACTATTTATTCATATGTGGGCAATTTCTTCACAGTTGTTTCAGTGATTTGTTACGTAGCTTTGTCTTCTGACACAAAAATAAGTCATTTTGCTTTTCTTTTATGACTTTAATCACCTAATAGCATCCCTCTAAGACGCATCTTCCTTCTAGTCAATTTGTACAAGCTTTATTGCTAGTTTTTATATCTTTGTTAGTTCTCTCCCAAAATATTTTGGTGCATTGTGACATTATGCTTTTGATTTGTGAGTGCAAGGGGTTTCTTCTGTTTTCTCATTTAGATGCAAATCCCACCTTTTGAAGGATGTATTTATCTGCTATTATTGTATTGTTTAATCATGCTGTCATTTTTCTTAAAAAAATACTTTAAATTTGAACTAACTGACTACAGGTCTGTTTTATGCTTGCACCCTTCTTAGACTCTTTCGAATCATTACCGATATCTTTGATAGTCTTAACCCCTTTCCCTTCATCGAGAAAAACAGAGTTAGTATGTACCGAGTCATGTTAATTGTTTCAGTTCTGTCATTGTCTGATCTCCAATACTAACAATATAACACCAAGATATTCCATTGAATCACAGTTGATGTTGGAAGGCACCTCTGGAGATGATCTGGTTCAAGTGCCTTGCTCGGAGCAGGGTCAGCTAGAGCTCAGGGCTGGTGCACAGTTTGATTTTGAATATCTCCAAGGATGGGGACTCCTAAACTTCTTTGGGCAACCTGTGCCGTGTTCCATCATTTTTACAGTAAAACAAAATTTTTTTTGCTTATGTTGAAATGGAACCTCCTGAGTTTCAGCTTGTGCCCACTGCCTCTCACCCTTTCAGTGGGCACTAAGAAGAACCTGGCCTGACTTCTTTACTCTCTCCTATCAGGTATTTATACCCATCGACAAGACCCCTCCAAGCCTTCTCTCAAGACTGAACAGTCACAACTCTCAGTCTCTCCTCACATGACAAATGGCCCAAGCCTTTGGCAGATTTGTTCCAGTAAGTCCATGTCTCTTGTACTGGGGAACCCAGAACTGGACACAGCACTCCAGGTGCGCTCTCAGTCACCAACATTGAGTGGAAGACAATAGCCTTCCCCCTCAAGTTGCTGGCAGCACTCTGCCTAATGCACCCCAGGATTTTGTTAGCTTTCTTTGCCCCAAGTACACATTGCTGGTGCATGTCTACCAGAATCACCAGGTCCTTTCCTGTAAAGCTGCCTTCCAGCTGGTCATCACCCAGTCTGTACTGGTTATTGCTCCCCCATGTGCAAGACTTGGCATTTTCCTTTATCAAACTTCATAAAATTCCAATTTTACCATTTCTCTAGTTTGTTGACGTCCCTCTGAATGGCTGCACAACCATGTGGTCTATCAATCATTCCTCTCAATTTCGTATCTTCTGCAAACTTGCTGAGGGTGCCCTCTGTCCCATCATTCAGGTCACTAATGAAGAGGTTAAACAGTACCGGTCCTGGGATCAAGCCCTAGGGCACAACACTACTGCCTGACCTCCAGTTGGACCTCACGCTGCTGATCTCAACCCTTTGAGTCTGGCAGTTCAGCTAGTTTCCAATTAATTTAGAATGTCTATTTATCTTGTCTGTACTTCATCGGCTTGTCTGTGAGGGTGTTATGAGAGACAATGTTGAAAGTCTTACTAAAGTCAAGTCAAATTAATATTTAGGCATTAATTACTCAAAAGAAGGTGTTTCTGTGGAGACTGAATTTCAGGAGTTGACAGTGCCACTTCATATATGCCACCTTTTTAACAACAATATTGTGAATGAAGCCATTATCAAAAATACTCAGGTATCTATAGTTTGCTTTCAGTGATATTGTCTCAGTGTTTTCTCTAACGGTAACCTTAGACTTCCCTTTTTATGTGTATGCCCTAGGTGATGATCAAATAGTAATATTGTCTAGACCAAAGTTAATGGAGATCTCATATGAAAAGTTCCTATCAATCTATGTCAAAGCCAGCATATTTTATCTGCCTGAATTACTGTTTAAGGTCATCCATACAGAGATAAAGGCTCAAAGCAGTATTTTTCCTGGAGAAGCCCAATTCTCAGAACAGATAATAGTAAAACACAAATTATGAAAGGCAGGGAAAACAGACTCCTCAGGAGTACTTTCTGAGACATACAAGCAGTGGCTAGGCTAAGAGATGTGTTTTCCACCTGTTCCTAGAAATCTATAAAAATCAGTGGTCATCTGCAGTACCTTATATTCTCAGAGCATTCCACATGCACAAAGGCCCTCTTTTATAAGCCTGTCCACATTATCTCAAGGCTTTTCTTGGACTTGACATTTTCATAAGCAGATTATCAATCAGAAGATAATAGCTAATACCTCTTTTATTTTGTCTGCATCTCATTTCCTGCCATCTGAAATATCCATGTGAAATTTAAAGTTTTGAGATTTCATTTTACATGATCACTATTAACAATATTCTCACAGCTCGACGATTTCCTTGGTTGATAGTTACAACTAATCAACGATCTATTTTCATATTAAATACTGTTTTGTTATGCAACATTCATGTTTTTTTTCTCCTGATAGGACTGCTAGAAGAGATATGCTAGCCTGAAGTACAATAAGGGTGAAAACCAAGCCAAAAACTTCAGATGCCATCTAAACTTCACTCTTTCCAATTCTTTCCTTTTTAATAGTTTGATTGACCTCTTCTGTAAGTTTAATTTTTTAAATGGTTGAATAGTTTTTCTAAGATTATTCACAGTTTATTGTGGTAGTTAGTAGGCTGTACCGTACTATTCTCCAGAAACTCTAATGTTGTCTTTTGGATCTAGAAATCATGGTGCTGCTTCTACTGACTTTCTAGATATTTACTGAAAAAGTCAACTTTTATTACTTTGGAGGGGGTTAGCTCATCTGTATGCCTTAAATCTACTGTCATGCCTTTCGACATTTTTTTCTTAGACTACAAAGACACTTAGTTTTAATTCTTCTTTTTATTATTCTTATTTTAATTAGCCCTATCCACACACACCTTCTTTGTGTCTCCTCCTGGTTTTCTAGGTCATTCTATACAGAAATGGCTTTAGATCAATTTATCCTCTCATGTTGAAGTTTTATTTCAAGTCTTCTTTCATAACGATGTATTATTGCTTGGAGCTTATGAATTACATGTCTAATATTCATCTTTCCACAGAACAGTTGGGCAAAACCTGATATCAATTGCTGCACTTCAGTGACATTATGGTTATTGGATATTTTTTAGTCAAAATTATTTATGCTTATTTAATATTGAAATTGTGACGTAATTTTTTGCTTATCAACTTTTCTATGACCTTTGAAAAAGCTCTTGCAACACCATGACTCCTTACAGACAAACCAATTGTTTTTTTAAAACGGTACACTGAACTTCGTATTTAGTTTCATGTTCCTCTGTGGGACTCACTGAGGTCCTATTTTTCATTAACTTGGTTATTAGCTGGCACAGAATACATATTATCCTCTTTTCGATGTTTCTGTCTTATTTCCTCTACTTCTTTCTCAATAAACCAACTACATTTTAAAAATACTTATATTTTGAACCTCTGTCTTTTCTGGGGTCTCTTTGTACCTTGTGAATTTATAGAAACTCTTGAAAAAAGTGTGTTAGTGCCAGACCCTTAATTTCCACCTTTTTAAAAAAAAGTCACATTACCCCCATTATTCCATATTTGGCTTCAGCTCTTGTACTTCTCACTGTGGCACTTCCAATGATACTAGAAAAACCTGAACTGCTGATAAAGACTGTATATCTTTGCAAAAGATCCAGAATACGTACTACTGTCATTCAAAATATCTGTAAAATCTTGTATTCACTAAAAAACTCTACGAAACCATCTAGGCTCTTAACTCTTTCATCCTTAAAGAAAGGGAACATCTTCACAGTCGAAAAGACAGTCAGATTTCAGGTCACTCTTCTTTCTCCTTTGATTTTTACAAATGGAAAGCTAATACTGTTTTTCAAATAAAAAGAAGCCTGGATTGTTTCATACATTAGTATTTGCAAAGCCTGCCAAAGACAACAATCTCCACAAAGAACTACACATGCCCAGTCATGCTGGTTTGTATGCTGTCCAAGAAAAGCAGAAACAGAATCATCTTTAAAAGACATTTTTAGAATAATGTGGGTAAGCTAGGAGAGTAAGGAACTATATAAAGATGGTAAAGCTGGGCCTACAATTGTGTAATGTTTATTTTACAGCACATAGCAGTTTATAAACTTACCACATCCTTGGGTGGAGGCTCTACTTCCTTCTTTACTTTTTTACCCATTCTAAAAATAAAAACAAAAAATAAAAGCAGACAAACAAACTCCCTTCTCTGCTTTAGGAATCAGTTTACCAGGGATTTGGGAAAGCTTGTAACACAGACTTTCTCATTCATCTGACATACCTAATCAGTTTGAAGATTTCTTTGACATAGTAATTTCTATGCAGAAGTTTGTCCCTTATAAACAAAACAAACCTTCTAACACTTGAACAAATTTGGTAAAATATATCTGTCAACAAAATATATAACTAAAAAGAAAGATCTGAGACATCACAGGCTCAAGTTGTAACATGGTACAAATACATAGCACATGCTTTTCTGTAAGTTGGTTTTAGCCGCATCTATAAATTATATGTGAACGTGAAGATCCTATTAGGGCATTTCCCCATGTTTGCCTACACATTCTATGTTGGCAAACATTCTACACAACTGCAGAACGTACAAATAAGTTCTACCTTGAAAATGTGGTTAGAATTAAATTTGAATTCTCTGTTCATGTTTCACAGAAGATAAAAATCAGGTCTGCAGGTATTAAGAAGCTGTTCTGCACAGTACAAATTACACTGATTTTAAAAAGTCACATCTATTTACACCAAGTCCAGCTTCTATCTTCTGCATTTTTCGTAATAGCACAAGTGCACGTGAACCAGGAAGACCTTCTCAGCTGTATCTAATAGTAGCTTCCGAAGCATGTGGATGCAATACCTCATGTCGACCTAATTTCATGTTGCTTGCAAAACTTCAGCAGACCCTTCCATTTAGCTACAGGCAAAAGTAAAGAGCAACATGACCCACTAGCACTGGCTACGCATAGAACATAAGCCAAGCCGTGCCAAACTTAGGTTTAACAGTGTGTAAAAGTGAAATGTGCACTGCTAGTACCCCTTAGTAACTCCTCAGTTAGTTCTCAAGGTGAAACCTCACCTTCACTCTCAGCCAGGAATATCCTGACAGCCTCCCTGTGGTATAAGAGATTATCTTCTAGTGTAATATGAGCCATAGGCTGTTTGGTTACAGAAATCAGGGCTATTGTTGTTGTTCAACAAAAATTTGGCGCTCTTCTTGAATCCTCTGAATTTTTTCAGGTATTGCTCCTCTACTGGCCTCTCATATATATTGTAAAACAGCAGTAGTGAAACCAGTTGATAAGCACATCCTAAAAATGGATCTGAAAATTAAAACTTCATGGGCAGGTCACTAACTATAGTTTTGAGAGGGAGACACATAAAATCAAAGATTCTTCAGCTCCAATGTGCTTTACCCTTGTGCGTATCTATATACACACATATGAACACATACTCACATGCTAGAATTCAGTGTTTCAGAAAATGCAGCTTTGGCTAGGGAAAAATTAACTCCATATAAGAGAAAGCACAAGGACAAATTACTGACAGTACATTCAACAAAAGTGATGGACATACTACCTTCTGATTTATGCAGTCACTGTAGAAAGTAAGCATCATGCCCACATACAAGAATCAGATTCACCAGGACATTCAGGAAACCTGGGTTATTTAAATTGTGTTAAATCCTGGTATGGCGATATGGACACTTATTTAGAATTGTTCAGCTCAATTCATTTCAGATATAAATTAAGTTAAAGTAATAAAAAGCAATTTTAATTCTGAATGAGTTTAATTAGGTTTAAACTAAACAATTTTAAAAGTTAATGCCCATTAAAAAATAATGTTGTACAATTAATGTTCACAGATTCAAATAATTATACATATTCCAAGACCGTGAATAACTAAAGCTTTTAACTGTAAATATTTCTTCACGCTGAACAAATACATCGAACTTCTGAGAATATTTTCAAGAAACTTATACATTTTTCTACATGTTCAGAAATACTTGATTCCTTGGTAATATTAAAAAAGCAGTATGATTTGTAGCAACAAGGACAGCGAACAGGACATCTACTTTATTGTAGATTATGGTCCTCAGCCTGCTTCTCTGCCACAGTTACTGTTCTGGATTTCAGTGCATTCTGCCATCAAATGTTGGTGTTAGCTTTGTTCCCGTAAAGCTCTCTGTATTCAGCAGTCACCCTCTGACTTGAGGCAATGACGCACGTGGAATTCTTTGGCTTACTGATAATTAAAAATGTGTCTTCTGCATTGAATTTTAATTATCACATACAATCAATGTGTACAGGTATTGAAAGGTTACTGACCCATAAAAGAACTTCTTACTCAAATCCTTTTCTCTCCACGATAACTGCATGTTGTGTTTTTCTCAGTAGGTTTGCAGATCTTTGATTCTCAGTTTACTATTCAGAACAAATTTGTACCCAGGATTTATAGCAGGATTTAGTTTTTTTAATGTGATTAAATGCTGGGTTTATGTTACCTGAAAAACTTCTTTTAAAAACTAAACCTCTATTCTCTAGTAATTAAAGTGATTAATTAAATCTTAAGGACAAAATATAGAATATTCTTATCTGAGTAATCTTCTCTGCTTCATGTTCTGTATGTTTCTAGAATCACAGGAGCATATTTTTTCCATATATGTTTTTCAGAGATTAAAGGATTGATTATTTTAGATTACGTAGAGCTAGAGGTAATACAGGACTTTGACATAACAGATGTAGCCAATGCATAGCCAAGCAATCTATGAAGTTCTTATTCTATGGTACTTCCTGTCCTTCACCTGGAATTTATTGCCTTCAGCAGTAGACAAATTAGCCTCCTTACTTTGCTCCTACCAGTTTCAATGCAGTGGTCTAACCAGGCATTGTATCTCAGCCAGCAGGCAGCCATTACAGCTAACTAAATCCTCACTCCAAAACTACAATCCCCAACACTCTCCCTCAGCTCTGCCTATTCTTGGTGCCTAAGCTCACTAGGCACTTCCCTGTTTCACTATGAACTTCATTCGGGCCTCTGGCTTTCCCATAGGACCAGAACTACTCCAGTGTATCTTAAGCTGAATCAGTATCCAGACACTATGAGTAGTGTCCACTAAACTAAATTAGACATCAGTACTTAAGTTAGTTGCTCTCCTTGATAATCAGTGGAGATCTAGTCAATATATTCCACAGCTCTTAAGGCAGATTCATCCTAAAGTAGGTATCTAAAATGGAATTGCACCTTAAAAATAGCTGCTTTTTCCTCAGACCAAAACAGAGTCCAGATTTGCTAGCTCACGTATTGACATTTACACTGACACCTAAATTTAGTGAGATAAACTTATTACCCTGTTTCTCCACGTGAATCCACATGCCAGGCTAGGCCTGGCAGATACTGTCACAGTAGGCTGAACATTAATAGAACTAGGCATATGACAAAACACAGCCAACTTGTCTTTTAAAAAGTGGCTGAAGGAATAGGCCCATCTCCAGTAACATGTCTGCAACTACAACATTTTGCCCAGAAGTGTAAAATGACTCTGAAGATCACACATGTGGACTTCTTAGTTCAAAAGTGGAACCAGAGACGTAGATTCCAAGTGCTACATCATACAATAATGATGGCCATGATCCCTCTACTTACTTCATTATATTGGTTTGCTCTAGGAACCGCTCTGCTCAGTGTGAATAGTTTCTTAGACTGCAAATCTGAGATACCCACTTATTTCTAGTCACTATACTTTTTCTGGATTTTTTTGGTTTTTGTTTTTTAAATATGAGATGATGGATAGCAAGTGAGCTTTAACAAAAAAAGAGTCTGTAAATCATACTTTGAAATATGAGGAACGCCTTATGGTGTTTTATCTGTTCAAAATACTGAAATGTTAATAAATACTTCCTTTACAGTATGGAGTGTGTATCTATACTATCAGAGTCCTGTTGCATACACTTAAAGACCATAATATTTTGTGGGTTTGTCGGACAGTGCATTTAAAAAACGTTACCTGTTTCATTTGCCTCTTCTGTTTTCTAAAACCTTAGATAACCACCAACACAACAACCTAAGACCCTGCACATACTGAATGACAGCAAGACATGAGACAAAGAACAGGAATAAGTCAAAGACACAGTCAGTTGTGGAGCTTACCTTCTAGTCAAGGAATCAAATGTCTCTTCTGAGAGCAATTACTCCTATGGAAAAGCAGTGCAAAGAGAAGGATTTAAGAATAGCTTCTAACTAGTTATTTATTACATGATCCACTTAGCAAATCAACTGTTCCACACTTTAAGACAGTCTGAAGCTGTGCTACTACAACCTGAACATGATTATCAGGTTCTTCCCAAAAATGACACACAAGTGAGATTCTTTTAGCCTTCCAAGTGATAAGTACGCAGTCTTAACTTAGTCTACTTAGTTCAAGTAAAGTTTTGCTGTTTCTTCTTGTCTCACAGAAATTCTTTTTTTTTTTGTGATAACAGTGAAAATTGCCTATAAATTTGTTATCTTCATTGATCAGTTCAATGAGTCAATTGATTTCTGTATGGACGCTCTAGTTCTGTTGCCTTCCAATGCAATCTAAAGGAAGATACTAAAATTATAATCATAATATTAGCAGACAATCTCACTCCTTTCTTGAGTCCATAAACTAGTATGCCCTTTGTATGCCAGGTTAAATATCCTCCTCCTCATTCTCACATAGCTTTGTCATAATTAAGAGAGCAACGCGGAATAATCTTGAAACTCCTTTCTTTCTCCCAAATTCTTCCAGCTTTCTTCTGTCCTACTCCTTAAATATGGATCAACAGACTCTCCTTGTCCAGTGTTGTAATGCCAGTGCAAGCATTAACACATTATAAAAAACCTGGCTTCATAGAAGAAGAGAGTTAAAAAGAGATACCAGGTCCAATTCAACATTCAGTTCCTGAAGATATATGCTGTATGAAAATAATAACATTGTACGAGAGACCAATTAAGTCAAGACCTTTGAATCTGCCCACTGTTTTATCTGTGCCCATGTGCGTATTAGGCAAAAAATGATCAGGATTAAGTCAAGAATTAGCTACCACGCAACAGATGTTAACTAACCAAACTTAACTAGAATCTGTTCCTAGATACAATTTGCTATTTTGACTCAGACGGACAAAGTTAATCCCATTGGAAAAAAAACCCACAACTATAATATACTCTGATCATTCTGAGAGTTCATTTATAGATTCCATTTTTTCAAATGATCTATGCATTTATACATTATACGTGCACAAAGCAAAAGAATCACCAAAAAAAAATACTGAGAGATGCAGAGTGGAGCACTCTGAAGACATACCCTTAAAACCAAAATGAGTTTGTAGTTAGATGTCAAGTTGAGGAAACAGCTATGAGAGAGAAAAGACAGGGATTTTTAGGAGAGGTAAAAAATAATACAATTATTTATCTAAAATCTCAGAACTTCAAAGATACACCGACACTTTTTATTTGCATTCTGGTATCCCATTAACATTCAGCTGAATGTTACTTTCAAAAGCCCAAGGGTAGATGCTTAGATTTTGAACAAAAGCAAAGATTGTCAGGTATTTGATTCCACAACCTGATGCTGTGAAAATATGCAAGGTTTGCAATAAAACTTTGACTCATGTACAGCATCTGATGGATAGCGCCTTTTTTCGTACTGCCCAAGGACCATACTTTGCTGTTTTCTGAAGCTGAACAGCTCGGTACACCTAATAAGAGCTGTACTAAGTCAGGAGTGTTTACATCATGTTAAGCTGGAGAAGCAGAATGTATTTTCCAACTTGTACAGTGTAAAAGATGATATAGGAATGTTAATAAAAAGAAGTAATGGGAATTACAGAACATGGTAGCATTCTTTCCAAATCACAGAATAACTAAGAGGCTTCAGCACAAAAAAACCTCCTTCAATGAACAAGAACAGTCTTCCATGGCAGAGCAGTATCCTGCCTGCAGAGTGGTAAGGGCTAAATGCTCCCACTAAATGCATGAAACCAATCCCAAAAGTCAGATTTCCTCCATCTGTTACAGGTTTTTTATTTCCCTAAAGTATGAAGGTTTAGATCTCCTGAAGTTTTTATGTTCTTCGTAAGAATAGTAGCTATTTTTACTGTCCACATAAATGCTTAATCCTTTTATTCTTCATTCTTAGTCTGACACGCTACGGCACAGGTCCAGTTGTCAAGTGTACTATATAAGGAACTACTCCTTAGATTTCCAAAAATACACAAACAGTTTAAATGTGTTATTCAACACAACATCCCCTTGCTCTTGTATTACAACTTTAGTTAAAAGATGTCCTGACTTGATCGTTTCTACTTTCTTTTATAACTCCCTGTACATTCTGATTTATCACCTTTCTAAGCTGCCTTAATTATTTTTTTCGATATAGCTTTTCCAGACATATATGTTTCTTGTCTCAGAGTCCCTCTGTGACTGTTAAATCTTTCTCAGATATGATGAACCTAACCTGAAATACCATAATCAATTCTAGAACACTACTGATTTATTCCAGTGACATTATAACTTTTTGGGTATTAATTTTTACCCAATTTCCTCAGTGAAGATTTTCACTAAGCTATCCACATATGGTAAAGACATCATTTTCCCAGCTGATCACAATTAATTTAGGTTCACTACTGAAGAGTATATTGTTCCAAATATTCCCAACAGTGTAAATTACATTGCTTTCATCAACAATGAATTTTATCTGTCACGGTGTTATCAGTTCATCTGACTGCAAAAGAGCTCTCAGAAGTTTCTAGCAGTCTACTTTAGTCTTAACAAAAATTATTTTATCTTACCAGAAAATTTTGATTTCTCTATGTTATTGCTCATCTCCAAATTATAATGAACATATTAAGTAACACCAGACCTAGGATGTATCCTTGGAGAATCCAAGCTGCAACAACCTGAATGAAGGAGATCTTCAGAAATTACGTGTGTGATCTTAAATGTCTCACTGACACGCATAGTGAAATCTCTCATCCCATGAGAAAGAGACTAGAGATAAATGGTTTTAATCTAAAACACATGAGAGTAGTTACGCAACAACTGTCTGAGCAATAATAGCAGGACACTTTTCATACAGAAGTCAAAGATGGTCTGCCTTAGGAAGAAAGTAATATTAAAGACTAGTAAAAAATTAAAGACACTCCTAAGTTTTTAGCCAGCTGTGCCAATCTGCATGTCTTAAAATGAATGCCTCCTTCCACAGGTTTCATGGGGACATCAGGTGAAAGGGACAATTCTGAACGACCAGATCCATTCCCTTCCCCCATCACAGCCACCGCATCACATTAATCCCACGAGATACCTATCATGCTGTATCTTAAAAACCGTTAGATATGCCATTCCCACTTCTCTCATTAAAAAGACAATTGCTCAGACAGCCAGGGACCTTTTTAAATTTTTAGTCTACATTTATCTGTGGCCAGTTTACTGGATTCATGTCATGCTCGAACATTTGTCAATTACTTTCTTTGCTGCCTTGTATTAAAATATATTATTTATACTAAATATCTATACTATACAATATACATTTACTATAGTCTATGTTCTATACATAATATATATATGTATACTATATATGTTGACATACATGGAATCAGAATACCTTTGACAATAACAAACATGTCCCCACTCAGTTTTCATTTTGTTAGATTAAAGAACTCTTCTAATTTCCTCCAGAAAATGATTCTTCATTCCCCGCATCATCCCCGTAAGCCTTTTTTAAGTCAACTTCTTGAAAGCATGGATGGCCTCAGCTGAACAGGTGAAGCCTCTCCTGTCTTGTACAAAATCATATTCACACTTTGTTGACACTGGAAGTACCTCAGCTGTGTCACTAGCACGTTTATCATGACTTTTATAGTTATGTCAAACTGCAAGGATAGCCCTATCATTTAATTTTAACTGCTCATTTACCAGGCTTTAATATGGTAACGGGTTTTTTTTTGTGTTTTTTTTTTTTAAAAAAGACAACATTTGTTACAGTTTAGGACAAAAATACAGGTAGCAGGTTTGCAAACAAAAGTAGGAACTATAGGACATATAAGCCCATCCTGGCATTCACTGTGTTAGCAGAGCATTAGACAATCAGAAAATGCGTGATAAAAATCACAAAAATTAAAAGAAATAATAAAAAAAGAAATGTTCCTTCCATCAACACAGGTGAGAAAGTGAGCTTGCTCAGTCAGTGAACAACAGAAAGCAGATGTGTTTATCTTGCATAGGATAATACAATATCAGACTACCTCATATAGATGATAACTTCAGATTAGCAATAAGATTATAGAAGAGTTCTGTTCTACAGATGATGCTCCTCTGCCAGCAAATACCTACTTTGTTTTGAAATTCCTGCCTGCAGATGCCCCAACACCTTTGAAACATCAATAAATCAGGTAAGATTTCCTCCCTAATAGTCTAATCACCTGTTAGCGTTCTTTAGGATAAAACCTCTGTATTTAAAATTTTTTCTTTTTCCTTCTCACCCATTATTCATACAATTTTAGGTCTCATAACTTTCACATTACTGTCACACACAAATTCTATGTATCTTATCTGTAATACACTGTTCTTTCTTTGTTCATATTACCCATATTACCAATTTTTAAATACTATATTCTTTTTCTCTACCATAGAAGTTCCCTTAGGGCAGGTCCACTGAAGTTTCTTGCTTCCCAGTTCACATCTGAAAATACTGGTCACAGCTATCTCCTGGTGAAGAAGTACACCCACGTCTCTCCCTACCTTTGCTGACACCAGTTCCTAAGCTCCCAGTTTCTAGTAGGAAATAGCATTGGGAGCCCGCAAGTGCGGGATTTGCTCTGCCTGGTTTTCAATTTTATTTATGTTAATTCTGATACACTCCAGCTGTCATAAAATCTTACAATTTTATATAAATCTTGCAATTGTCACTGCTTAAAGGTATAGATACCATTATCAAGCAGACAGTAAGTTTTTCGGGTTTTTTGGTTGCGGTTGGAGGAAACTTCAACGTATGCCTTTAAAAGTAATAATAGTAATAAATAATTATTCTTTTTTGACTCACGACTTTTGAAAGTGCACAGACAGGCGGAACCCAGTTCACTGATAAGGCCTCGGAGAACCAAACCCGCCCAGCGGTGAGGCAGCGGCCCCCTCACCACCTGCCCCGCCGCCCCCCGCCCCGTCCGCAGCGTTAGGCCTCCAGCCGCCGGCTCGCCAGCTGCGCAAAACGGGTTATTTCTCCTCACCGGAGCCCGAGCTCTCCGCCCCCGCGGTGCCTGCCCCGTTCGCCCGCCTCCCCTCAGGGGCCGCTGCTGCCCTCCGCCACAGCCTCGCCGCGGAGACCCCCCGACCCACCGCCCCTTCCCCTCGTCCGCTCCGGGCCTGCCGCCGGCCACCTCAGACAGCCGGGCCGGGAGCAGCCCCCACTCACCCGCCGCGGCCGAGCACGGCAATACAAGACGCGCCGCGCCGCCCGGGGGCGATCACGCAGCAGCGGCCCGCGCCGTTGTTTCTCCAGTTGCTAGGAGATGGCTGCGGCGCATGCGCTGTGCGCCGCGCGGGGGAGCGGGCGGGAAGGTGGGGCAGGCGGCGGGCCGCGCCGGGCTGGGCCGCACCCGCCTGAGGGGAGCCTGAGGGGAGCCGGAGCCCGCTGCCGCCGCTGCTCCTTCCCTCCTTCCCCTCTCCTGGTTGTCCCTGGGTAGCGGCTTCGAGCGCGTTCGTTTAATACGAATTTCCAGAGTCCTTAGAGAGTGATTTCACCAGGACACATGCATTAATCCATTTCTTTACAATTTATCCCAGCTCCACAGTGCTGGTAACACATCTCTGCGGGAAGCATGAAGTCGTTGATACTGATGGGCTGAGGCAGTGATGGAAAAATAAATCAGTTGTTTCTCAAAACTATAGGAAAAGGCTGCTTTCTCACCCAAAGCACACTGAGTATTTCTGGAAATTAACAAAATGCGTACAGTCTTGTCTAAAAATTAAGAGTTGCTGTGTTAATGCTTTTTGAAGAGCCGTCTCCTTCCTATTATCAGCTCTGGGTGCCTGATGGAGAAAGCCATACTGTACGGAGAATTGTGCGAATCTCAGAATAATCATTCATTGTAGTATTCTCTTTTGCCAGCCAGTGCTATTTTGGAAGAAATATGAAGCCAAATTCTGAAATCAAATAATATTTTCTAGCTTGAAATGCAGCTTAATTGCTATCAGTAACTGCAGAAGTAACAGGAAACAGGCAAATGTAATCATTTTGGGGCCTCAGAGTCATGTAATAATAGGTAAAGAAATTACAGCTGCTATCAGCTCTCCACTGCGATTCCTTTTTATCACAAATCTCATTGCTTTCTCCCTAGATTTCTTATAATGTTGCGCTGCAAGCTTAAATTTAGTTCTATTTTTATAAGCCTTATCAATCTGTTGAGATCATAGCACAAACAGGCCCTGGCCTTACACTGAGATCGATGTGTACCGCCGTAACAGGACAGCTCGTGGGTCATTTTTAGGTACAAGCCAGCCATGCGTGTGAAAGGGTCTCATTCCACTTTTAACATCACCGGTCCCATAGAAAATGCATAGAGATTTATAATCACCTTCACTGGAAAGCAACTGCAATGGTAGGTCAAGAACCATTTGTACCGACCCGTACGTCAGCAGACAGGAGAAATCCCACCAAACTCCTAAGGGTGGCTTCTGACTGCCCCACGCTCCATGAAGCCTCGCCAATCCCTCATGCTTACAGCAGTTAGTAGAGGCTCTCACTGGCAGGGAAGAAAGAGAAAAATTTTGCAGTAGCTTGGTAGACGCAAGCTATCTGCTTTGCAAACTTCTTCGTGGGCTTTTATTTCTCTGAACAGACTCTGGCACTGCATTGGCGGGCAGGGAATAGAAATGTAAGAAAAGATGAATGTAAACAGTGATTGCAAAGATCTTGTTTTAACTCCGTGCTGGGTCTGTCTGGGATGGAGTTAGTTTCCTTCGTAGCAGCTTATATGTTGCTGTCTTGCAGATTTGTGACCAAAACAGTGTTGATAAGAGAGCCGTGTTTTAGCTATTGCTAAGCAGTGCTTGCACAATGCCAAGGCCTTCGCTGTTCCTGACGCTGCCCGGCCAGGGAGTAGTCTGGGGATGGCAGGAGGCTGGGAGGGGACACAGCTGGGAGAGCTGACCCCAGCCGACCAAAAGGTTGTTTTATGCTGTATAACATGAAGCTCAGCAATAAAGCTTGGGGGTGGTCTTTCCAAGGTAGCTGTTGGCTGAGGACTGGCTAGGCCCTGGTCTGCTTGCTGGAGGTGGTGAGTGATTGCCTTTGCATCACTTGAGTTTTTTTAAATTTTTTCTTCGTTCATTTATTAAGCAGTCTTTATCTTGACCCACTTGGTTTTTTCTCAGTTTTGCTTTTCCAATACTTTCCCCCACCCTACTGTGGATGTGGGGGTAATGAGTGGGCAGCTGGTGGGTGCTTAGCTGCTGGCTGGGACCTACTCACCATGAACCCAATGATTTCCATGACTGGGAAAGCTTTTCTTTTTCTTGTCTTCAGTGATGGTAGTTCTTATGGCTATTTCGAACATAATTCTGGCCAAACTTGATTTGGTTACATCTTTTCTTTATTTCATGCGGGTGGTCACATAAAAGACATATGACGATGCAGAATCCATGTGAAAGAGCGACATGGTAATTGGGTGCATATCACTGTGTGTTTCAATACACTCCTGGAACAATGGGCTCAGTTATCCCTGAAGACTGAGACACTATCAAGTGTCTCATGCAGACAGGACACATGTGGGTAGTCTGAAACTCTTAACTGGCACCTTCTCACAAATTTTGTGAAGAGTATGCATCCGTATTTTGAAGCAGACAGAAAGGAAGAAGGGCAACAGCAGACGATCAGGAGAAAGACAAGCATGCTCTTACCTCTCCAGCTTTGTTATTCATGCCATGTTCACATCTAACCATCAGGACCCAGAAGCGCCTGCAGGTGTGTGCTTTTGTGGCATTTTGACTCCACGACTGGTGAGATCTGAGCACATCCCTTCTGTGTTCCTTAGTCCAGTGTTATTTTCTTTCAGTTGTGTGCCTGGGAGTTAAGGACCATGAGCACATTGTGGGCATCTACCTACTCCATAGACTATAATCTGGTATTACCATTCTGTGGAAATGAATTCTGCAGAGATTATCCTTTCTGTTTTTATTTTTATCTGTGTTTGCTATGGGTAGAGGCAATCAAGCGCTGTGTGACAGCCATATAATTGCAGTATTTTTATTATATTCTGTCACAATCATTCCAACACATAAAGAAAAATATATTTTCATTTTGTGAAAATATTCTGAGGGTGTCATTAAGTAACAACACACTAACAAGAAAGCAAAGGAAGAGAACTAGTGAGAACAGTTACAAAATGTAATGAGAATTCACAACTGACAAATAGTCACAAATGACAGAAATATTTTATTAAAGTATAATTTATTCTAACACTAAAAAATACACAAACCAGAATAGTACAAATTGTATTAAAGAGAAGACATTATGAAATTAAAACTTTCTAGAGACTAAATACCTAATAAAGTAAATAAGGACTTTATTAACTACACATTTTAATGACATTTCATGACTTCGCTTTTGACAAAGCCACTATAGAATTTGTGTGCTTTCCTATGAAGGAACAGGGCCAAATGTCCTATCAATTTGATTAAATTAAAGCTTCTGCAAAAATAAATCAAATATGGATTAAAAACATATTTGAAAGAATATTGTGGAATAACATTTTAAATATTTAATTTCGTAAGGGATTTAAATGCATAAGCTACTGCTAAATCAAAGTATTTGTTGAATTTAAGTGTTGGAAATTTGCATGTTGAGGTGTTTGAAATTATCTTTCTAGTGTTACTGAAAGCACCACTGGGGGAGTCATTTCTCATTTCCTGAAACATCAGAAGTGGAATTATTGTTTGCTGGATTGCTTGTCTGAAATAATTCTTCTTTCCATTAAAAAAAAAATCAGTCATAATTTATGCTGTAAGAAATACCTGATGACATACAGTACAAACAGTCTTGTCATATAACTTGTTTTATATCAGTCTCAAAAGACACTTAAAAGGAACTTTCCATTTCTGACAAGAAGCAGCTGGCTTAGGGAGTGATGAATTTACAACATATCATCTTGGCATTTCAGTTTGCTGTATTACTTCACGCATTAAAATACTCAATATCAATGTAAACGGACCTCTTTCTCTAGGAAAAAGACAGAAATCGAAACAAAGAACAAGCCTTTCATTCTTTTGGCTTGCAAGTGAGATTTGTAAGTCTTCATTTTTCGCAGGCACCCTGCCTGCACAAAGTGTATGGTATGGGAGTATTGAAAAATGGTCTCCCATTGTGATTGTATTCTCTAGTCAGTTTTTCTTAGGGCATGTGTATCCTAAGAAAATGAGATTGTGTTTAAAGTCACCATGACTATCACATTTTTTGTTTTTAAAAAAACAATGGTTAGGAATAACCACAGTCAGCTAACAGAAATGAACATATACAAGTGTGTTTTTGATCTAAAGTGGTATTTGGAAACTGTAGATGTTATCAGAGATGTTAAAGGTTGACTGTAAGGAATGATTGAAGGAAGGGGTAACTGAAGAAATCACCTTTTTGACGTTACATCTAACTCAGATCAGAAATTTTGCCTAAACACTTTCACAGTCTCTTAGCAAATGTATTTTTAAACCTCTCTTGTTTTCCCAAGACATAAATCCTTTTTAAGGCTAAACTAAATCAATTCTCTGGGATACTATTAAGTGTCAACCTGGATATCCTAAGTTTGATATCAGATGTTCTCAGAGGCCATAATCTCCTGTGCTGATGAAGGAATACACAGATTGTGTTTAAAAAAATTTAGACTTTTCTTGTCCAAATTTCAATTTACAACCTCAGTCTTCAAAGATGAAACATTCTGTAGTGTCCTCAGGACAAATTGTGCTGTATTGCTTCCATTCTTACAACAGCACTGATCATCTGAAGCCTTGCCAAAGGCTGCGTTTCAACAAGGAATGACAACTCTGTTCTTATCTTGGATTTGAAGGCTAGAGTTACAAAATGCAGAAGATAGTTTAATGAATGTTTTAAAGTTGTTTCAATACTGTAGCATTCAAAATGGATTTTTTTCTTGATCAAAGTCTATGCTCTTTTAATTACATTAATTAGAATTCTCAGAATTTGAGGTTTTGGTCCCTTTCTTTTCCTCCCTGTGTTTCTTTCTGACTCGGAGGAGAAACTGAGCAATATTTTCACTTTTCTTCAGTTCCCCTCCATTAATCTACTCTGTAACTTACATAACTCTCTCAACTCAGAAAACAGTACAGAGTACAGAATTACAGTTTCATTTTCCTTTTGCTTACTGTGTAACTTTTAAAAATTTGAGGCAAAATAGGTTTGCAGCTGAGTGAGAGAGAAGAAATCTTCCATGTAGGGATTTGGTTTTTTGAGTTTGGAAATCAGAAAAGAGACAAACATTTTAAGTTTGAAGTTATGCACACAAGTCATACAAATAAATTTTCCCAAGAAAGCTACTACTTTTACTTTTATGCCCTATATTACTTTTATGCCTTTTACGTCTAGAAAATGGGTTCAGAGATGAGAAATTTTATTCACAAGTTATTTAAACTATCAGTCTATATATTGCTTTTAAATGTTATTTATCACATTCCTTAATCTTAGCTGGGATACCCCTCTCTGTTGTGCTTTCCAATGTTGAGTTGTGAGAGTATGTAAATAGCCTGCTATTGCTGAAATATTGTTAAGTCAGACACATGTATTTAGGGATACCTAAGTATCTTCACACTGTTTTCCTCTCTTCCCCCTCATAGTCAGTCAGGGGAATTTTTGTAAAAATCAGAGCATCTGTTCCCACACCCTACTAATTTTTAAGGAAACACTTGTTGTGGAGGGCTTTTGCCAGACTTTGACCAGTTATGAGAATCCAGCATCTTGCTGGCCAACCACTTAATGAGCCCATGCATAGCTTGAAAGATGCCAGCACTGTTGTCTGAAGCCTGTTTGTGGTGCCAGGCCTTATTGTTAGAATAGTGTTGTTCACAGCTTGAATTAGATCTAGATATAGATCTAGACCTATCAGCCAAGCTCTTCTTACATTTTTCTCCTCTAAAAGCTAGACAAAGTGGAAGAGGAGCACAAAAGCAAGATGAGCTGTGCTTTAGGTCAGTGACCTTGAAACTGCATAGCAATGAATGAAGCTTTTGTTTGAACTTGAAATTATTTTTAATTTCACACTTTTCCTAGCTTGATTATTATCCAATTCTTGTTTTGGCATTATTTGTGTCAAAAATTACCTTGGCATATTGTCAGCCTACCAAAATTTTATCTATTTCTGGATTTTAAGAAGTAATTTTACGTGTATTTGGTAAGGCATATGCACAGAATTGTTTCAGAGCTGTGTTTAGTTTAGGGTGCTGAATAAGACGCTGACTAATGTGTTCTGCAACGCAGCCCTCCTTTGTACTCTGCCTTTCCTATGTTTAGTTAGGGGTTGTTGGATCCTGCACTCCCTTTGACTCTAGAAGTAGTATACTTTTTGTACCTGCCCAGTACTGATTTATGAATAGATACCTACTAAATCATCTTTTTCTATGCTTAAATCAGAATGGGACTAAATACTGTATGGTTTCACAAAATCACTGTTGTCCAGAGCAGCAATAATTTGAGTTCAGTTGCCTTCCATGGTTCCTTGATGGATAATATGAACACAGCATAAACTTTCCACTTTGGAAAGTCTGTGACCTGAGGGTGTGGTTTCCAATGCAGAGGGTAATGGTGCTGAAAAGAGATTTTAGATCATATAATTGTGTTCTGGTTACCTTCCTTATAATTAGGTAGACATGCAAATGACTGTACCTGGACGGAACGAGGGCTATGTTTGTGGTACCTCAGGATCTTGTATTTTCACACTTCGGATTCAGGTACCGTCTTGCAGAAACCAAAGCAGGGGGTGAGAAGGGGAAGGATGCAAGCTGGAGAGTTCACAGGTTTTAGTCCCTGACACGGGACACACGCAGCCGAGCACACTCAAACCAGGGAGCTCAGAAGCACTCCTGGGCCCCTGCTTTAAGCTACTGCAGGTTTGGTTCTGTACTCATTCGCAGGAATTTTGTTCTTGGGAGTGGGGTGTTGTGCAGCATTCTTTTATTGTAACATAGATCAGGTCCTGAAAAGTTACCTACAAACTGCCTGTCTCTGTGTTTTGGTGGTAATTTAAAATAATTTCTTTATGTGATGTACTCTTAATAGATCAACTTCTACAGAAAATGTGTTGTGGCTCACGGCATTGCATCTCAACCTGTAAACTTTTGCAAGTGACCTGAGATGAACTAAAAAGATAAATGCAGTAACTGTGTGTATTTCTATAGTATGCACCTCATGTCTTCACTAACCAATCCAGGAAGCCACCAGCAGGCGAACAATTCTGTATCTAAAAGCTGTTTTTAGGCCACCTGCTCCTGTCTCCTTTTCCATTGTGGTTACCTTGAAGTAAGAGATGCCATCACAGCCGATGTAGAATTACTAGCCAGTGTTTAAATACTGCTGGTTTGTATAGTGTTTGTATATTTGCTATATTGTCTTCCCTGTGACTTGTGCTATTGGTTAATATTCAGGTTCTGTATGCTAGAATCAAAATAGACACATACTTTTAGGATACAATCTTGTGTGTTTTGAGGCGGTTCCTCTTTCCACAACAGCAGAAGTTTCTTTGCTCATAGTGTGCCAAGCCTCTCCCCAGACAGCCCTCCCAAAAACTGTTCATCCCTGGACTACATTACTACTTGCTGCATGTTGCTTTTTCTGCTCCTTTCTTTACTTCCTTTGGATCGTCAATCCATTTCTCCATTCAATAATCCCCAGTATTGGAACCTATGTCTAAGTCCCAGTGCCTGGTACGCATGTAGTTCAGTTGTTGGGAGGATCTGGCTGTGCCTTATATTTTGTGCAGTGGCTCCCAATGTTTCTTGGTTTTGGAAAGTCTCTTACTCCAAAAACTCCAAACTTACATGAGTGAGTTTTAACAAGCTCTCCTTGTAATATGTCAGCTTCTTCAGTCATTTGTAGATTTTTTTTTTTAACAATGTAACTGCAAGGAAATGAGAGCTAAAGTTAATGGCTGGAGACTTAGGATAGCTCAAGCAAAAGGATAGAAAATAAGTGGCAAACAACAACAATAATAATAGTAAAATAAACTTTATAAGTAAATAGCATTGGTTAGCAAGTGGACTAAACAGGATTTGGCCCTCTTCGTAGGACCAAATGACGCAGCGTGCTGTTCTGTTCATGATACCTTTGTGTGGTTGCACCGATCTCTCTCTACAGACTGCATCTGCATCAGCCTTGATAGTACGGAGTCTTTTAAATGCTGGGATTTACTTGACAATCTGCACAGCAGTTCAGTGTTGCACTGGCATTCCATTGTAGCTGCAAACTGCTGCAAGCCATAGTAAAACAAAAGCACAGGAAGCACCAGATAGAGGAATAGGATAAGGTGAGGTTTTACTGGAGTTATTTGTAGGCTTTTGTAACTTAGCTAAGGGAAGGAGCCAGCACTGAGTCTGAAATACATAATATTTGTATTTACAATTGCAGTTATTTTTTTATTACATTCTACGATTTTTCATGTGCACTGCTACCTCAGAAAGCATTGCTTGTATATAACTTTACTTCTGATAATCAGGCTGGTGCGATGTATTTAACAAACCCGTATCTTACAGCTCTATCTAATTTGCCCTATAGGAAGTAATTTTGGTGATTGGTTGGGGTTTTTTTTTCCATTCACTGTGCCAGGATTTAAGATGTGGCAGATACACCCACACCTTATTCTGAGCTCTTATTATAAAGATGCCCGATTTGAAGATGTGCTGGCTTTGTGATTATTTACTTTCTAAACATTTAAATCCATACACTAGAACTGTGCTTTTTGTTGCTTGCTGGTGGTTGATTGCGGTTGCTTGTTAAACTTGGGTAGGGAGGAGAGTGGCTTGCTTTCTTGCAAAGGGAAATCGAATTTTAAAAGCATTGAGAAAATGATGGCTGACATCTGCTTGCAGACCTTGCAGCATATTTTAATTTTTACCTTCATCAAGTTCTGTTGGGCGTCTTGTAGTCTACTGATACCAGAGTGTGTATTTAATAGCTTCTCACATAAAATTAGGCAAAGATGACTGTGGTAATTTTTTTTTCTTGATCAGCCCAAGTTTTGAGAGATGTATTTCAGTGGGAATAGCTGGTCACGCAGCCCGTGCAGTTAAGCAATGGGTTAACTGTTTCTCTCCTTGTGACAGTTCCTCAGTTGCTATAGATTAGCAGAGCTGACTTCAGCAGAACCAGATCTATTTCCAGCAGCTCAGGATATGGTCTCTTGAGCTATATTAGAATTAAACAAACTTGTTCAATTAGCAACAATTACTTTTGACAGTGAAAGGATAATAGAGGATTTTGCTCACAGGTGTCTGTCTTTGATCTTAGTCCACTGAACCGTTTAATGATTCTGTTTGGTTTGGTGCTGCAAGCTATCAACTAGACAAAAACAATTTAAAAAGATTAATTCTATAATATTCAAAGGCCTTTGCCATTAAATGTTCATGCCTAAATGTCTTTGCGTGTGACTCAGGAGGCAGTAGCAGCAAGAAGAGCTGCAACAAGAAACAGCACAAAGAAAAGAGTTGCAAGGTGCACAGAGGAGGCTGAAATGGATCGCTTAATGACAAAGCTGAAGTATGAGCAGTCAGAGAAATAAATCACAGGATGGTATTGCTTATTCTGTTGGATTTTCATATACTTGTGCAGGAGGCAGAGACATATGCTTAGGATTAAAGCTAATGTGCCTTTCAAACAAAAAATCGTTCTCTGGCATTTATGTTTGCCATTCCCAGAACTCTTGAATTTAACGTTGAAGTCATTAGCAATTATACAGGAGAAGATAAATCTCCATTCCGGTCTCCCAGGCTGGACCTAAACAATGTGGACACAACATTTCCCCAAATGACAGCTAGCTCAGCTCTGCTGCATAGTGTTTCAACAGAGTTCCTCTATTTTCTTCTGTAAAGTGTTTGTAAATTTACACTAAATAAAGGCTCAGAGTAAGGTAGATACTGAAGACCAACACAGACATACTGTCATTCTTTAGAACAAGTATTAGTTCATATTTGGCAGGCCTATAGATAACTAAAACTTTTTTTTCATTCTCAGGAATACTCCATGCTGAAATCTGTTTGCTTACTTCGCTGTCACGAACAATAAATCTGTGCACAGTAAGTCATAATGAATCATGCTTATTAGCAATTAATACCTGATAAGATTTCAAGATTATTAGTAAATGGAAACAACTGGTAAGGATTTATATACTCATATAAATTACATTCAGGGTGTTATTCATAATATTCAGCTCTATCTTTCTCAGAAGAATATGGAAACCATAATGATTAACTATATGTATTTCTGTTATTATTCTGACAGGTTTATCAGGACACTATTTCAGATTTCTGTAAACTGTAACAAGATATGACAGGCAGGTGAGATAAGGAAAGGTAAACATCTTCATGAGGAAAAATTGGAACAATTATATATTGCACGTGTTAAGACAGGGATCTTGTGGGAAAGACAGACGAGGAAGGAAATTATAACAATTTCAAGGCCATAGACAATTTTAACTAAAGTTTCTACTTATTTTTCCACTTGACAACTATTATATTAGCTATAGCATAGGGAGATCAAATGGAAATAGAAAACAGGAAGCTCTTTCACATTGCAGGCAACTGTAATGGGTATTGCAAACAAAACCTAGCCATTTTCATTTGTCCCTTTCATTGTGCTAATGAGACTCTCTTGCTTATAAAGGATTTCAGTTGGCTATTGAGCTTTCTGCCAGTTCAGAAATTGGCTAGTACTACATGGTTGTATTGTATGTTTTAGCACCTGTTGTTATGGTCATTACTCAGGGATAATGGCAATTGCCCTTTGGTCTTTTGTACATGCTGTTCTTTCCAGCTTCTCTATGGCTTATTGTTTTTTGTGCTCGGAACCTGTCATCTTCCCAGCCCGAATCATTTTCTTGCTGTAGGACAGTTAGTGTCCATCAGTCAAATCCTTCATTATGGAAGTGATTTATTCAAAGACATGGGGTTTTACAAAACTATCAAGATCGCTTTCCTGAATGACACAAAATACCATTACTAAATACAATATAGAGGGATTTATCGCACTGTCTGCTTTAGAATAAACTGCAGGTTCTGTGCATTGTATGGTATCAGATATCAGTGCTCTCAGGTTCCATTTATTTCAGTACTTGTGAGAATGCTGTGCTAGGCCAGGGGACAGAGGGGGCACTGAGTGATGGGCTAACATGGAGCTGGGGAAGTGGGCTGCATCCAGAGAGTATATCCCCTAGCAGGACCTCTCTGAGCAGGAGGCTCTATTAGGATGGTGTGGACTTGCAACGGCTTCATTCCTGCTCCATGATCTCATTCACTGAATCAAAGGATCTGTGTAAATGCTGAATAAACATGTCTGTTGGATACCCAGCTGCAAGAGAATGCCAGGCGAGATGACTGCGTTAACCCTGGAAGCAGTATGAAATACTTGGCAGGTCTGAAGTCTAAATTCAGTTACGCAGTGGATGTGATCGCCACAGACTAGCGTCTTGTACAGTCACTCACATCTTTCGGATGAAAAAGATAGAAGGCTATACCCACATTATGCTTACTGTGCCAGAAGCAACATATAGCAAGAAAACGAGTTGAACACTGGCAGATATTTTCGAATTCTCTACTAAGGAAGGAGAGAATATAGTAATAATATTCAAAAATAGATAGAGACTGTTATAAAAAGTGTCCTAAAACCAGAAAATAATCCTTTATTATAAGTACAGTCATGGGTTAAACTTTATGTCAAAGTGTTTTTATGAAGCTTGTCATAGCTGTCAAGCTCAATCTGTAATTAATATATTGTGCTGAATAATGATTATGTGGATGCATCTGGGGATATTCTGGTGAGTTCAGTATGCAAATGTTTTGACCGATACAGACAGTATTATTTAAGATTTTGCCAGTGTTTATATTCACATGTAGTTACACAGTTATTTGTGGTCTAGCACCTCATAGTTATCTGGTGAGCGAGGCTTTCTATAATTTTGATGAACACTACATTAATTTTTTCCAAACACCAAGTTTGTATTCATATTGCTCCTTCTCTACCTGATTTTGAACTTTCCAGTAAAGAGTTTCAAGCAAAAAATGACCAAAGATATAGGAAGTGACCAGTGCTCACTTCCTTTGAAATAAGAATCAAATCCACATCTCAGTTCCAGTCAGTGGGTTTGAGTTCTGTTACCTGTGTAGTCTGAGGTCCAACCACAAATGCTTCTGACTTCCCATTATGCAGAAAGTCCAATATAAAGCTAATTTATTAGTTATATTACTATTCTTCCCTTACCGGAGCTACTATTTGTCAGACCACTTTGAAAATAACGATATTTTTTTTCTGTGTTGATCTATGAGTCCTGAATTTATTTATTCTCTTTTTATTTGGGATAAGATAAATAAAATATAAGGGTCTAAATAGCTGATTGTCAGTCCAAAATGGACAGAGGCAGTGCAAAAGGAGATGTCATTATTTGTAGTTTTTATTCTGAAGACATGAAAAATACAGAGTTGTTGTCTAGTAAGTGCTTCCACCTTCTGTAACAAAGTTGTAGACAGATATCCTATAACTTGTAGGTTGATATCCAGCTTGACTGATATAATTCTTGAAAATCATGCTCTAAACGTGCTCCAAAAGAACGGAAAGAACATGAGAAACAATCAAAATGTAGCTCTTTCCAGTGAAATATACCCCATATGTCTATCACATATATCTGTGGATTATAACTGATGAACACATTTTGTTGTTAGTTGGAAGAGCAGTAGTTGATATCTGCTTAAGGACAAAACTTTGTGTTTTTGGAGAGCATCATAGCCTGTCGTGCCAATGATGGCAGGGACTGGGCTCAGTAGCACTGGAAGCCCTTTCCACTCATGTGTGCCAAATACTGATTCACCTAAGATTTGAAACTGAATATCTGATGATGATTTTTTTTTCTTATTTTTTTTGTTCCTCTGGATTTCTTACAATTTTCTTCTAATTATTTCATTGTATTTGTAGGATTAGCTGCTTAGTTATTGTTATTGTATTATTTTACAAGTTATATATGAACTAGGGACTAGGGGCTCCAATTTAGTTACCTGCACATAAAGGTACTCTATATCTTTTCAGACATCCTAGAGGATCTCAGACATCCTCGAGTAGCTGCCAAATGCAGTGTAGGATTGGTTCTCTTTTTACAGTGCCCAGCTAGAGGCCATGGGGGCTACGCAGTAAGCTAGGACATCTCAAATGGCATCAGCAGGTGCCTACATACAAGTGTGTGAATCACACCTTTGTGATGGACTTTACTTTGCAGATTTATTTTTCTACGTAGAGCACAACATCTTACAGTCCCCTCCAAAAAAACAATCAGCAAAAACCCGAAAGAATACTGGACTGAAAAACTACTTAAAGATTAAATATAATCCTTTGCAATGTTTTTGTTGTTGCTATTGTTCTCATGTCATGTTAACAACCAAATTTTCAAGACTTGCTTAGCTAAACGTGTAGATTTCTGCTGGGTGGGACTTTGAAAAACACCTAGGCAGGATAAATACGCTGCAAGAGGGCACACCTAACTCTCACTGGTATTTCTGGAAATGAGATATTTAGCCTTTCTAGGTATTATAAAAGATCATGTCCTGTAGTATCTATGGGAACCTATGTACTTTGAAAAACTGCTGTAATTATTTAATTGAAGGCAAGTAATTTCTGAGCTCTGCTCAGAAATTGAAGACAGACCACATTAGAAGTATTAGGGAATATGTAGAGTACATAATCATTTTAAAGAAAGAGACTGACAAACACCATGACCCTTCTAGTTATGGATCATCTGACAGCTTCTTCAAAAAAAAATCACAATAATTGAACTCTGTGTGGGAGAATGTGGGAGGCTGGAAGGTGTTTATGCACTAGTTCAGAAGGACCGGTCATGGCATGTGACTTGCCATGCAGATCTGCGAGCTCAGGCAGATCCCAGTGGCAGAATCTGACAAATGGGCAAGCAAATCCGCTGTGCTGTGGGGGGAGATAAGCAGTGCTATGATGAGACACAAAAAGGCAGTAATGTCAGAATTGTGGTCAGGGACTATCATACCCACTGTATTTTGTATACACTCAGTTGAAAGGGGGATATGTATAACAGATGGCCTGAAAACAGCAGTTTTGAATTAATCAGGATGGAAGATTACGAGGATCTAGATGACAGATTTAGTGTATAGAGGCAGAAAAGCTAAATATGAGAAGTATTACAGTGGTAGGAGTGGCAACCCATGCACAAAGGCTTGGAATTTAGTTAGAAAGGACTTCTGGAGGTCATAAAATCCAGTCCCTTGCTCAAAGCAGAACCAGCTTTCAAGTTGCAGTGGGCAGTCCAGCTGAATTTTGAGTATCTGCAAGGACAGATTCCTACCCTTTCTGAGCAACCTGTTCATGTCCTTAAGTACCCTCACACAAGAAGTTTTTTCTGTGTCCACTCAGAATTTCCTTTGTTGCAACCTGACTGTTGTCTCCGGTCCTTTCCCTGTACAGCTCTGAGAAGAGCCTAGCTTCATCCTTTCTGTAACCCCAGTTAGGCAGTTCGAAGCAGCAACTGGATTCCCACTTCGCCATCTCCTCTCCAGGCAGAACAAACCCAGATACCACAGCTTCTCTTTGCATGTTATGTTTCTGGTTCCTTAAACATTCTGGTGACTGTCTGCCAGACTTGGTCCAGTATGCCCATGTCTTTCTTGTACTGGGGTTGCCAAAACTGGACAGAAGTGTCAAACAGAGGGGACCACTCACTTCTGTCGGCCAGCCAGCTATGCTGTGGCTAGTGCAGCCCGTATGGCATTAGCATTGCTGCTGCACTGATATTCAGAGCCAGAGAACAGGGAGTTTGCAGGGAAGTGGTCTTTGTAACTTTAGTTTCCAAGAACCATTAAAAATCCCAGATCCCATTAGGGCCCTTTTATATCTATCATGATGTTGGATAACTCATTTAAACAGACAACTGAGAGTTCTCCTAGCATAGGTGAGTAGCCTAAATTATGTAAAGGAAAGTCTAACTGCAGTGCTCAAGGATAATATGGTTCTTCATCTATTGGTTTTTTTGCTAACAAAACCCCAAAATAATGAATTTACTGAGGCATACAATGCAAGGACATTGTGAAATCTGAATAATAAGAGAAAAATAATACAACCCCAACAAAAAAAAAGTGAATGAATTTCATATACAGTGCACGGATAAAAAGCTGTATGCATTTTAAATCACATTTATCTGAAGTCTAGTATATGAAAATTCAGTAGATCCATCCATGACTAGAAAGAAACAAATACTTTGTTTTCATAAAGTTCTCCATATAGTCATATGACAGAAATATACCACTGAATATTATGACAGAAGTTTATTCTTTGTAACTTACAGGATATGCATGTAAAATATGCAAGTAGCGCTGTATAAGTAATGGTGATTATTTTTACAGGATGCAGCCAAGAATCACATATATTAGGCTTGTTTTTCATTTACAGTGTTATCATGAAATTGTTGAGTGTCTCTTGAAAGATGCTGAGGACCCTTAGTTTCCAGTGTAGGACTTTGTCTTTAATTTCAATATATATTTTAAAGGCGTATGTGAGCTCTTAAGATTCTTAATATATTGTAATAAACATGCCTTAAAATATCATTCTTTTTCAATACAAAACAGATGGTACAGATCCATGATGTATACAGAGAACTTAATCTAAAGCAGCCTTGATCTGTGTAGTCCTGCCCCAATTTATTCTCTTTTGTAGGTTAATTCTATTGCAGACTGAAATCACAAGGCAGAAGTCAGAGGTATGTGGAAACCTTCATTTCCACTTTTTAAATTCAGACCAATAACACTTGGTCAAATCTTTCATGTTCCCTTTGGACAAGGACCATGGAGGATATGTCTTGGGCTTTGAGTCAGATTAGTTTTAGGCTCTATCGTGATTTCCTCTTTACTGTAGTACTCAACAATCTGCAACAGCAAAAGTTGCTATGCTGTTAGAGGATGACCTTCTGATACTATCTATGAAGTGCACTGGTATAAACTCTGGAAGTATATGGCTCTGATTTTTTTCAGTTGTTTTAGTTCTGATTAATGCTAACATGAAGTCAGAATCAGACCAGTAGAATTATGGTGGATTTGAGTTCACTTATGTATATATTTATATTCCAGTGAATGTACTTTTAATGCCAGGTGATATACAGAGATTAAAAAAATACACAAAATTTAATCGGATACACAGCACATTAATAAAATAAAACTGCATTTGTAGGTTTTAAATAAACCATCAGTAAAAGCAGTATGATGGACTTTAAATCTTAACCAAGCAGAGCTATGAAAACTGACAGCCCTTGTCAGCCCATTTCTGGGTCTCCATGGTGGCATGTCTCCCACCTCTCCTGACTTGTAAACTCACCACCAGTAATGCCAAAGAGTTAAAGCAACAGAGAGAGGAACAGAAGCATTCAGGTGTAAAAAATATGATTATATCTGTCTTCTGGTTAGAATAACTAAGCATCAGAGGCCAGTGTCTAATGGCAAAGAACATTCTGCTATGTCCACATTAGCAAGTAATTTGGTGCAATTAAAGGAACAGTCAATGAAGTAACTAGTACTGAGGTCTGTACATCTAAAGTATGTACAGTTCGGGGTTTTACTTTGGAGCAGATTTAATTTGGTCCCCTGAACCACCACAATCATCATCATTACACATGTGGTCTGAAGCTAGCTGAAGCTGTGTTTAAGTTAGCAAGTAGTGTGCTGTGAGGAGAGACAACCTGCAGAGTGAAATAGCTGGTGCTGAGGACCACATTATATGTGTTCCAGAGGGTTTACTTCAAATTAGATTTCATTTGGTCTGACATACTGAATATCCATTAGTAGCTGCAGCGCATTAGGAGAAAATCTCAGAGTGCGTTTTCCAGTTTAGTTTCACCTACACAGAATCCAGTTTAAGCTCTCTGCGACCCCTCTGCATCATGAATCAAAGAGTAAGTGGGACAGCCAGACCTGTTTCAAATGCACATTTGTGATCAGAGCTGATATCAGTAATGTAGATGTACCCTGAAGCAGCAAGCACTGTTACAGGTTCATGTGTCCCCATTAGGGGGGCAATTGGTGGCCATATGGAGCACCGCCATCAGGTTAGATTCCTCTGGTAGGAGACCCAGTTAGTGCACATAAACACTGTTCTGCAGGCTCCAGCAATGTGCAGTAAATGAGGACTGCCGGGATTTGTATTGCCTCAAAACATAACATTAATATAGATGCAGTTGTAGCCTCAATTTTGTGGCAGAACATTCAGTTCTTCTTGGCACCTGAAATGGAGGTGAAGCAGACGAAGCCTCTGCACGGGGAGTCAGAGGCGAAGACGAGTAGTAGAAGAATTTTTGGGGATGGGTTTGAAAATTAATCTGTGTGCAAAGGTGACAATCGAGTACCCTTACACAACCCTAGGCATTCAGTGAGATCATACACCACGCAAATTTGCCCTCTGTAGAATACCACTGCTAGAGGAATTTCCCTGGGCTCCTGAGCCAGTGGTCCCCCTTCCAGCCTCGGAGCTCAGGGACAGTGCTCACTGGAATCGGGGCAGGGCTTCATTCCAGAGCTTTGGGAATGGTTTGTGGTACGGTTTGTTTGTTTGAGTTTTTTTGGTTGTTGTTTTGGGTTTGGGTTTTTTTTGACTACACAGATTCCAGTAGGTCAATTTTCGAAGATCTTCAGCGCTCATGGGAGAAGGCCACAGGTGTTTAATGGCCTACAGCTGTAGTCTAAACATGTGGGTTTGAGTTTAAGAAAGGCTATTACAGCTGTCACTGAGAAGACAAAAGACTTTCATTATAAATTCTGTTTCTTAGATAGCCTTAAAAACTCCTATTATAAACGAAACTCACTTTGGCTATTTTTCAAATATTCATTCTTTACACATTATAGTTTGTTCCAACAAAATAGAAGTGGCCCCGAGAACAATTATAAGCACATAAGAGTATTCACCTCACAAACAAAAGAAATACTTTTTCTGTATCTAGACCAAATACCAAAATTTAACACATTATAGCTTTTACCTAAGGAATGCCATAGGTAAATTGGAATGCATTCGTGTTCTAGGCCTTGTAAGAGACATCAGATCTATCTGGTAGAAAACTATGTATAATTATAGAAAGTAATGGGCAGAGGCAACTGTTGTAGTTTCAATAATGATTAGCAAGTGTTTTTAATTTTATCTAATTGCATATGCTTGAATTCCAGATTGTTTTTCGAAGCTTTAAAATTCAAGTGTTGCTAATAAGATCCTTCCTCACATCATATTCCCTGTGATTCCACTGAAACCAATCCAGACAAACATATTGTTTATTTAACTTTGAAAAATTCTGAAGGCTAATTCTATACTGAATTAGCAGTCATTAAGAACTATTTAAAAATACATTGAATTTTGATCCATTCTGCTGTTTAGAAACTCTTTATTTCACAGACTTGCGCAAGGGAACTTAATAAAATTTTTTAACAGTGAAAAAGTTGTAGCTCAGACAAGATTTTTGGAACAGTTAATGCTACCTCTTGAAGCTTTTTGTTTTGTTTAATATGAATCTGCTTCTGGCCTAATGTTTACTACATGATAACTCTGTTTCCTTCTTTAGTAGTATAGATCTGCCCCGTTAAACTGAAGTCACGGCACCTCATTCACTCCATTAGAAACAAAGTAAATAATTTGTGTACAAGTATTAAATAGAGACAAAAGTACGCAGAGAAATGCTAAAGCCAGAAACTAAAGTTGCTTCAAAATTGTAATCGTCTAGAGACCTGATTTGGTCACATACAGTGCTTTTAAAAATGTTTTTCATAAAGATCCTGATGTTTCTCCTGTGGAAATTAATGGCAACATGTCTGTTGATTTACAGAAATTCAGGATTAGATCTAAGTACTAAGGTAATTATAATAGAGACAGGTAGGCTTAAAGTAAAACAAAGAAAATTCTCATCTGTTGATTGATACACTGTGGCAAGTGTTTAACCACCTCATTTATTAATAGCTGTCAGCTAATAAACACCACTTTAATTAGTTTAATCAAATGCCGTATTCAGAGTGGTGATAGCTGGAATTGTAAATGTACTGTGCAAGGTGAGTATGCTGGAATTTTCCTAGACACCCAGCACATGAGTGAGGTCAGGCCAAAGATATGAGGTATTTGCTTTATTGTTAACCTCCCCCATCCTCTCAGAGAGTTAAACCTTGCATAATTTATTTATGAGCTTGCCTATTAACTTCTTAAAAGAAAAAAACATCCTACATCTGTCTAATGTAAAGACTGGTCTCTGGAGAGGCAGACATATACTTCACGTACTGCGAGTGCTAAGGAATGGTCAGCGTTTGTGCTTATCACACGGAAGTGGGGATTACGTGCATACGAAGCAGTGTGCAGTACGTAGGTAAGACAGGTATTTGCAGGAGAGCTGCATGGCTGTGCCAAGTGGTGCGAGTGCGTGAGCTGCACGTGCTGCCCTCATAGTGCAGGGAACGAGGAAGGAGGGATAGTCTTCCCTGAAAACAATGTGACAGAGACAAAAGAGAACAACATTTTGGATCACCAGCACAGGATGAATTTCAGAAGCTTTTATCTTTGATGAAATGGTGCTTTAATTGTTTCTCTTTGAAATATGTCTTATTTCTGATGGCTGTTTGTGTGGAGAAGGAACAATATTGAGCACTTAATGCATTGGATGGAGATATCTGCGATTTATCTGTCTCTGATTCCCTGTGTGACCTCCAGCTAATTGTTTCCTCTCCCTGTCTCAGTTTCCTTATCTGTAAAGTGGAGATCCTTTCTATCTCCCCTTGTGTAGTGAAGTTAGACAACTCAATTAATAGTTGTAAAACTAATTTAGCTTCTGGGGCAGAAAGTGATAAAAAACTGTAAGGAATTATTCATAAATGTGGTAAGCCATCACTGTCCAAATCTGAGGAACAAATGTTCTGCTTCATATTTTTCCTAACTTCTGCTAACCTACTTGCATCACCACTTCTCTTTCTTTTTACCTGACATATTTGTATTAATGTAAGTGATACCCTTTCATATGGAATATTATATTAGCTAACTGCTAATATCAAATAAATTAAAGGTGTGGGCCATATTCTCCCTTGGTGGAACACCACTGATGGTAAGTCTGAAGTCAAGACCTACAGAGTTATTGAGTGAATTTGGCTTATTGTAATAAACACACATTCTAAACACTGACAGAGTGATTAGTTTAAAGGAGTCATACATAGTTTGAAGCTTTCATTTTACTAGCTAGCTGTACAGACTTCTGTAGAAGCAGACAAAAATCTGTTGTGTCCTTAAATTACTGCTTCTCCACATGCAATTGTGTGTATGGGAGGACGGCTAAAAGCAAGTACAGTGTTCTGTTACCTGCATGGCTTTGATATGCGGGTTGCAATAATCAGTAATACGGGGTATGCTCAAGGAAACAGATTCTTTGAAATTATAAGGCTTGCAAAAAGATTAATGGAGCTATTGAAGAGATGTGAGTGATGAGAACAAGTTAGAAAAAACTCTTCAGAAAGCTGGGAGAATAGAGTTGCAAAATTTGTGATGAAACCATTATTGAAATGTTTCCCTCTCCCACTCCCCCCCGAAAAAGTACCAGTTATGAGCTGTGATTTTTTTTTCAAGATACATATATTGTGCTGCTTCATGACATTAGCATAAACACTAGCACACCCTGTCTGTGTTGACATTTCTCATAAATGGTCTAGAAGGCCCTAATGGTCTAGACTGTTAATACATGAAGTGTCTCCTGATGCAGAGCGGGGTAACAATGCTGAGGGCTGCTGAGTCTGCTGAAGCACTTTGGTTTGAAGGCTGATTTCATGGTAGCCCCAGCCTCAGCAGATAATGCTCTGTAGCAGCTAGGTGTAGCCTCCCATTCATGAAACATCAACTGAATTGGCCAGGATGCAAAACTGCTATGATCAGATCTCAGGCCCAGGTGTACCTACATCACAAGCTGAAGGATGGGGCTTGGCCCAAGAGCCTTAAGTCCCCAGTGAAAGCAACTTCCATCATTCCTGAGCTTTGAGTGACTAGAGCAGAAAGAAGGGAGTTCACAGGGGGTGGCAGGAGAAAGTCAAGCAGTATCAAGAGAAAGAAGTAATCTGCATTCCTCCTACAGTGGCACAATGTTGGTTTTGTCTATAGCAAACAGGTATACAACATTTCAAATACCTAGTCTGGTGAGAACACAGAGATATCTAATTCATTGTGCTATGAGTGTTGCACCTATAGGTCAACAGATGATTGTGAGGCAGGGCAGACAGCAGCACAATTACCAGGGTCAGTTGATACTTTCCATTATAGATTTTTTTTCTCAGTTACTTGTAGCTTTGCATACCCCCAGCAATTTGAGCTGAAATTGTCCATCTTGCATGGAAAAAAAAGATTTAGCCAGTCAATTTTTCCTGTTTGTAAGACTTGTAAATTCTTATAAAATCAGAGATTGCTCATGCTCAGTAGAGAAATGTGCATTTTGAAACCAAAAAAAACGTGAAGATTCTACTTTTCCTGTCATGCTCAAGTGTCTGACAGCTCCCAGGATTGCCAAAACTTCACAAGAGTTACCTCCACAAAATAAGTGAGCAGCATCTTCTTTCCAACTTGAGGACACAGGGACAAAGTTGAACTTTCTTTACGATGATCTACACTTTGGAAGAGATGAGGCTGAGCTTGAGGCTGATCCTGTCCTATGTGAAATCCAGCGATATGCAATAAATAACAAGATACATGGAATTCTAAGCTAGGAACCGCTAAGAGCTGAGAGTATTTTACTGGGAAACTTGTAGGCCAACTGCAAGCTTGCCCTGTGCTTATATGGTTGCCCAGGCATCTATCCCATCAGCAGACAAAGATAATGAGCCAAAAGAGCACAATGGAATAGGAAAGCATGGACAAAAAAACCCCAAAACATCAGGCAAATGGGAGACTGGCAGTCTAAACCAATGACATGGGGATTTCCTGGGGTAATCGCCTCAGAAGCTCAGAAGCCTGTAGAGCAGTGACTTGCAGAGGAGTATGAGATGGTGATGGGCAATGAGAAGTGGAGAGGAGGACTGCGGCAAGAACAGACTGAAGGGACAGCAGAAAAGAGTTCAGGCCTGGGAGCAATGGGAAGAAGAAGCCGTTCCAATTAAATGACACTTCCTTTTCAGAGAATGGAAAAGAATATGAGATTTTTTAGTCTTCTTTTGTCACTGCCAACAAAAGTCAAAAATATCCATACACTGGTGTGTGTCCCATCCTATTCCACTCTGCTGTCACTCCATGCACAGACAAACAACTTATGACTGCAAATTACTCCACTAACTTAAATGGCAGGTGTCTTTGGAGTAGATCTAAGTTTAATCACCTTCTACTGGTCTGTTGTGGGTCTCAGTAAGAAACTGGTGAGTTTTCTATCTTTTCAGATTACTTTTCTAAATTTGTGTCATTAAAAATTTACAGTTTGAATTCTCTGTAACTTACAATGCCAATCTTTCAAAGCTAGGATTAAATTGAATTTACCCTGCCCTCTTCCTCCTCTGCATATATACCTTGTGGTCAGTCTTTAATTTCATTAATACATGTTATGTTTTTCATAAAAAGACTTTAGTTTTCTGGTCCCAGGATGGACAGTATTCAACTAATGAGCAGCATTTCAGTCTCTCTCTCATTCTTTTGTACTCTTTTTCTTATGTTGGAGCAGTTCCCCTTTGTATAAGTGAAATATTCATTGGGTCAGAGCGGCTCTGTAGCCCGATTGCTACAGTGTTCACCCGAAGTGTAGGAGTCAAGACTCAAGCCTCTATTTCTATGTCTAATCAACTATTTCTATAAAATGGAATGTCTACAACAAAAGAGAATGAGACACCCTTTCCTCAACAGCCATTAGACCAGATGACGGGGCAATCACAAGAGAGGTGTGACTCCCACACAGGTGTTGGTCAGCAGTGGGCAGAATGTGGATGTGGACTTTAATTTCCTACCTCACACCAGTGAGTTGTGACTTCTACGCTTTTGGCTTCTTGGGAGAAGGCCAGGTGGTTTTGGTCAGACACTTCATTCTTGTCCATAGTGGTACAAATACTCCTGAAAAAAAAATTTCCTTTTTTTTGTGTAATAAATGTTTCATTGCAAAACAGTATATTCAGAAAATCCCCACTCAGCCCTATAAATAAAATTCCAAGTCATGAGGACTTCTGAGCCTCTTCTCTACTCAAGGACTTCTTTCTGAGTATATCTGGTAGGTTGAGGCAGTTACTGCACCTTTGGGACAAACTTAGGTACAAGAAGAATGATGATGGTTACGTAAAAGCAGTTGCATTCCAGTATAATCATTCAAATGGGGTTGGGGAAATCCCCTAAAAATTCTGTCCTGATATAGACTATTTACAGAATGATAATATGAACCAAAATATCAACTAAACTTTAAGTTTGCCAAAATACTATGAGGTTTGAGGGGGTTTTCCCCCTTGAAAAAACCACTTTAGATAACACTCTAGTTGCCAGTCTAGATAGGCACATGATGACCCACTGAAGTATAAAAATGAAGTGCATATTTTCACAGTCATACAACGAAAACATTTGAAGCAGAAGTAATTGAAAAGACAGCCAGTACACTTCCTGTAAGGAAATTAATTTCTCTTGGTTGGAGCATTGGCCTGTCCTTACTGTGCCCTGTAATGGCAACCAAATGCCAGATGCCTGATAGTGTTACCGTTTCTGGGTTGTCTCATCAGAAATAAATCTTTCCTCACACGTTTTTTTTTAAGCAAGCTGATCTTTCTTCATAGCCTGAGCTGACAGTTTCCAGTGGCTCTCTTATAGCTTCTGCACAGACAGGGGCTTTGGGAGGGCTTCATCTCCCCTCACTTTGGGTGGCAACAGCAAGGGGTGTCTATCAGACCAAGTCATCCTAACCTCCTTTTATCTTCAACTGAGAGGAAACAGACACTCTCAGGGCATGACGCGCCTGTCCTGCTCTAGGATGTGGTGAGTGGACCTTCAGTGCTTAGAAATGGGTCTGGAAGACCAGATCTGATGAAGATGACTCTTCTGAGTTGAAAAAAACCTCTTCTGACATGGAAATCTCCCCGTTCTTTGTTATTCTACAGATCTGAGAAACAATGTGCTTCTAAGCACAAAAGTGAAGTTTTTAGAGAACTACAATCTCCCAAATTAAAAAAAGAAAGAAAAGACAGACAGAAAGAAAAAGAGCTTGAGGAAAGTGCTGAAGAGATATCAGGTTACTTTCAATTATTAAAAGCAACTGCATTTCTTTAAAATATTATAATGGTGATATATTTAGATTCCAAAACTTCCAAAGGAAAAAACAAAATAACTATATCTGAATAAACATATTCAAGAACATAGACGTAACTACTTGTAATGCCAATGTTAGCCATGCTATAACAAGAGAAAGAATGAGTGACAGCAATTCATTGCAGTGACATGTATTAATTTCGAAGGTCAGGGCATGCTTACAATGATACTCACAGAGTAAATACTACACCAATTAATAACATTAGTAGAAAATATCAATGAAATTCTATATTTTAGCGTATGAAATATGAAGTACAATATGCTTTCCTGAGCATTTATTTTCCATGTCCAGCAAAAGGTAATAATGCAAAATGATTGGCATAATTTTCTGAATATAATGGAAAACTCTGACACTGCATCAAAAATTCCTTTAATGAGAGCTTACATAATTGGTTTAACAATTCAAATAAAAAAGTTAATCTTTCTTTTTTAGTATTTTTCTTTGGTACTATTTCATAGTAGTTATCTGTCAAAATCTTTTTCATTTCAACCAATCTTTTGAAAATGGCAATTCACTGAATTCATCCAGTCTCAAGAAAGCACAGTTTAACTGGGAGCAGAGAAACCATTGACCTTTATCATGAGCTATTAAAAACGCCCATGGTGTGGAGAACAAGATACTCCCGCTCTGTAATAAGTGAACAGTGGTCCCAGGTGCACAAATTCTACAATGATTTACATTAATTTTCCTTTATAATTTCCACTTTTCTGATATCAATTATTCAGTCAAGATATAAAGAGATGACAAAATTTTTTAGAATCTTCAAACTTTCGTAACAATTTGTAACATAAAAGTAAGTTGAAGATGTGCTTCAGATGTTTGAGTTTGATCTCAGCTATGACCACTTGATTATTCCGGTTCATTAGTTAGGCAAATTGCAGAAATGTCACTGAAGTCACCTTATAAATGCCAAGCTGAATATCAGCTGACCGCTGAAATGGTGACATTACTAAAATCTTTCATATGAGGGTACTTTTTGTCACAATAAAAATTGTTTCTGTCCATTGAGACTACTGTGACTCAATGGTACCTAATTTTACATGTACAGAAGAATGGGAAGCATGGCTTCTGCTTTCAGGGCTGCAAAGGAAACAGTTTTAGGAATCTCAGTACGAAGATCTTTTGTAAAACTTCTTCAATGTTTCGTGTTGCACACATAGAAATAATTACTTTGTAGGTAACTTAATATTATATTCATGACTTTTGACGAAATGAGATCAATATGTTTATGTTCCAAACTCAGTGTTTCTTTTCACATGTTAGTACAGCCCCTAATTTGGGGATGAGGGGGTTAATTCCACCCTGATTACCTAATTGTCTACCCACACTGAAAACAAGCAGAGCAGCAGCACTGCACTTGATTGTAAAGTGGTGGAGTTTTTGATTCTGCTGGCACATTGGAAGGCTTCTGGGCCATTGCGCAAATTATAGTATAATGCAATACTCTAGAAGAAATAATTATACCCAGCCTCTGTAAGCCAGGAATTGCACACAAAAAACTTAGGCCTTTTAATTTGGTCACGTATAATGTATGAAACACAGTTCTTCCAAAGCTAATGGAACCAGAGGGAGCATTACGATTAGGACTCTCTTAATATATTTTTCCGTTTAAGAACTGGGGTCCGACTTGAACAGAGCAAAAGGGTGAAGTATGATTTAAGTGCTAGACACTGGCGTACAGGATAATATGAAGTGAAAAACATACTCAGCATATGAGTAACTCCTCTGTGCCATTGCGTGTCTGAATATCCACTCCATAAGCTTCCGTTTCAACAGCAATATATACATTGCAGGTATGGCAGGTAATAATGAATCATTCCCTGTTTTTTTTAAAACCTTCAGAAAGGGTAAAGTATAGTATTATTGGCATGGGGGAGTGGGGCTTTGCGGCTCTCTTTATCATTTCTTTAAAATGAGACATGAAGAAGCTACTTTGTTTTGTTATGGCTAGGGGGGATTCTGATTAGTTATGTACCAGTACGGTTCTCAGGTTTTTTTGGTATATCTTTTCTTTTGATATCTTTGTAGCGAGCACTGCAGCAGGCTCCTATATTGTAAGAGGTGGAGTATATATTCTCATTCATTTAGTAATACCGAGTTTTACCTCATTTAGCATTAGCACTTTTTGAATTTAACAGTAATATTTGGAGAATAGGGTGTCCCAGTTTGGCCCTTTGCAAGGGAGGGATGCATTCAAGTCTCTGAAAGTGCAGAAAAGCAGCAATGTTTCAAAGGGTACAAATGGGACATGGAGGCAACGTGACACGCTGGCCTCTGAAACTAAAACTGCAGTATTGTCATGGCATGGGTGATACAGGTGAGATGCCAGTAATCCCAAAAGGCAGCTGAAATTTCGATGTAGTAAGAACATGGTTATGATATGTGATTTTCAAAATCAGTGAAATTAAGTGAAATGTGTCTAATTTCAATACCTAAGACAAAAGAGGGGAAGAAACAGAACTCTGCACTTCACAGGAGAGGCAATCTCAGGCAAATTTCAGGTTATTCCATTTTGTTCTCATGGATGCTGAGCGTATCTTTAATCATAGTATAATGAGAGAGATCAGGAGATAGAGAAATACAGTGCTCCTGGAGAAACAGAGGGTTGTTAAAACATTTGTTGACGCTCCCTGTATATCCAGTGGCAACTAGAAAACCTCCAAGTTGAATACAGTGAAAGCTGAATAAGTGAAAGCTAAGACAGAAGATTGGTAGTGACATATTTTATACTTGCAATTACAGAATCACAGAATGGTTGAGGTTGGAAGGGACCTCTGGAGGTCATGCAGTCTAACCCCTGCGCTCAAGGAGGATGACCTAGAGCCATTTGCCCAGAAACATGTCCAGAAGGCTTCTGAATATTTACGAGGAGGCTTTTCTTCTGTAATTATGTCAAGAATAAAATTGTTATATTCATATTAAGCTTTCTAGGGTAAAGTGAACTCATGTGAAGCCAACAAATAGATGGTATGTTGCTTCCCTGGAAGGAATGATTATGGCCAAGTGGTCTTAAGAGGCTTTGAATGCCTGCAGAAATGGTGTGGATTTGGGACTTGCAGAAGTTGGGTTTCCCCTCATGTGGAAAAGTACTGACAACTGAGGACTCCAGTTTCAGTCCAGGAAAACTGTTTCCAAGGATCTAGATTTTAATCCAGACATTGATGCTCAGGAACCACAAAACAAGTCCTTCTCTACCAGCAGCAGTTGTCCCTGTAGGTACAATTAGCCCTGCTGCAGGCTGAGCAGAAATTGAGGCCAAGGGACCGACCTTGCAAAACGACATACTACTTCCTAGCAGGTAGGGCAAGTGTCGGTGTTTGCATCCACAGATGTCAACGAAGCGAGCTTCCTCTACAGAGAAGGGGAATGCATCAGAAAGGGGGTTTTTTAAATGTCTGTAAAGGTTGTGTGTCATCCAGAGAGACATACAAAATGGATTGTCTGATTCCAGCCTGAAAGGGGAAGACGTGACAGTTTTTAACAAAGTGATGACAGACCAAGTCAGAGATTATAAATTGTTTAAGATGGTTGTATTGAACAGTCGTCCATCATACCTGAAATGCCTTGGCTGAAATTCAGAAATCTGAAAAAATTAAGAAGTTGAATCACATAAATCATCTCATAAACTAGATGACTTTTTAGAAAGTGACTAAAAGAACTGAGGATTAAAAACTAAAATGTATTAGGAAACTTAATTGCTGTGGATTAGGTTGGCAAGGCTTTTGACAATGATGGGAAAAAGAAGGTTGAAGTTCAGCCCACAAAAGTCAGCAGTTAAGGCTTTTCTGGACATGACAAACAGAGTCCTCCAGTGAGGGACAGGGGCTGGTGTAGGGCAGTGGCTGTGGCCAGACGTGCCGGGCTGTGGGCCCTCCTGGCAGGCGCAGTGCCGCCTCTCTGGGCAGGAGGCAAACGTGGGGAGGGCGAGCACGAGATACCAGATTAGCCCGTACTGTCGCAGTGGCACAGTTGGCAGAGACTTGTGCCCTGTTTGCCAGGAGATACTGATTCATGTTCCTGACTGCCATTAACTTGTATGGCCAATTTATTCTAACCTCTCAATGTCTGTTTCCCCCATCTGCTGAAAATCAGTTAATTAACAAGTCAACTATAATTTGTCCTGTTCCTTAAAAAGCTAACACAATATATAAATGTCAAATAATACTAGTAATTTCCTGTGGGATACTGCATAAAACTTTTCCTAAAACAACAGGTTCTGCCTAGGAAAGGACACGTGCATCCCAATAGCTAAACATCACATTTCTCTCAGCAGAACAAGGCCAGCAGGCCAAATGCCCATTTTGGAAAGGGCCAAAATATTGGAAATTTCCTCCTACCATGAGGAAGCTAAGAATGCCCCAAACAGTCGTTTCTAGCCTTAGAGGTGGGAGATACAGAGTTTTGTTCCATTTGAGACATTAAGGCTGCCTGCAGCTTTCTGCCTCTTTCACCTCTGCCTGTTGCAGCTGTTTCGCATGGTGTGGTTGTCTGCTGTGCGCCGAGGTCTGGCTCCGACAACTCCACATCAGTTCCAGTGCTCCCTTCCTGTTGAGCTACGGCCTTTCCTTTAAACCATTCAGCTTCATTTCCAAGGGAAAAACTGTTTTTACCAAGGCCAGTGTAAGTAGATCCTAAGTCACACAAGCAGTCTCATGCTTCTTGGGGCAAAATTCTCCTCAATTAGAGTTGTTCTCCTGAGGGAAAATTAAAAGAACAAGTCTTCAGGTGTCGTTATGAAAATTTTCTTCTCTCTAGGTAGCAGCCTGAAGTAGTTTTGCCATAGAATAACTATTTTTCAGGTAGTTCTTTTTATCTGAATGTTTTTCAAGTGCACTTCTATTCTGGTGATAAATATATCATCAATGACACCATCCTTCCCTCCTTTGTGTACATCTGGTGTGATGACTCTCTACTCAAGTGGTTAAGTTATTGTTACAGTGCTTCACTACTATGTGCAGTGCAGAGCTAATCTTTCTGAAAGGACTTCGTGTATGACCAGAACCCTTTACTGAGATCCACCCCAGTCAGCTGACCAGGTGAAGTCAATGAGCAATTCTTTATGCTGCTGAACTTCTAGTACCAGAGATCGGTAACAAAAAAAACCCAACCAACCAACCAACTAAACAAAAAAATCCTCAAATTGGAGTCTGAGTTCTGAGATTGATCGTTACTCGTAAACGTGATAAATTTCACCTGGAAATAATGGAAAATACGTCTGCATATTTATGGACAGTTTTCAGGATGAGATTTTAAAAACCAAAATTTTCCACTCCTGTAGAAACCAGTTATGAAACTCTCCAGGACAGTGGTGGAGCTTCTAGAAACCAGAGTTTTAACTGATTCAGCCATCAACCTTAATCCCTTATGGTCATGTTATTTACATGGCTGTAAATTTTTACCTATATCCTATATTCATCTTATATTTAATGTATCTATTGACTTTGTTAGACTGTTGCCTAAAATTGTTAAAGCATAGTTCTTAAAACACTTAAATGTGGGAATAATCTCAGAGCTGCAGTACAGAGCAATGACTGACTTTCTCCTATAAATTGCTAACTGCTTTTGTAACGATGTTTTTCTCTTTTCAATTTTTAATATTGCTCCATTAGTAATTACTATTTAAGTATTACTACTAATATTAACTAAGAAGTGGTGTGGCAGTTGGAAGAACATTAAGAATTTAGTGTATAATTTCCTTGTGTACTGGCTGGGATAGTCTAAAGCGAGATAGCAGGTACTGTCAGGGAACGGTTCCTTGGGGATGGTGTCTGTAGTGCTCCTGAAACGTAACGAAGAGCTGACCAGTATAAATGGTCATGGTACGGGAGAGAGGGGATTGCATTTCCCTCTCCAGCTTGTTAGGGCTAACCACAGCACAGACCATTCCTTTACCATACCCTGTGCTCTCTGAGGTGCAAATACTATTTTCTTCATAGAAATCAAATTAATATACAAAAGTTTACATGTATTTTTAAATAGTTCCTAATGCAAAAGATATTCAGACTTGGCTTTTTTCCTGCTTTTCCCTAGAGACTGTTAGAAGCAACAATATTTTAGACTTATTCAAATGCCTAGAGAAATACATCTTTCTCCTTGAGAGATTTGTTTCAAGCTAATACTACTTTCTGCCAGCGAACATGACAAAGGACAGAGCCAAGAGGAACCTGGTAACTGATAGTAAATATCCCAGTAATGGATGAGAAAGCAAATTAATAAAACAGTGACGTGATAACTCATACAAATTGTTTCTTTGCTTTGGGCGAAAGGGGAAGCATGACTTGCTGTCTGACAGAGTAGGTCACTTTGATGGCATACTTCACGAGACCTGCTGTCCCAGCAGAAGCTATTTGATTTCATTTATAAGGTAATGCTTGTTTCAGAAGATCAGTCTCATTCATGCTTTCTCTGCTATTCCTTTTTAAATATCTAATCGAATGCCTAAACCTCCAAAATAATTTTCTTGTCACAAAGAGCATGCAGAAGAGGAAAGAAAACGCCCACTGCTTCCTCCCTCCCTTTTCATTGTATTATTTACTTGTCTCTCCTTCATTTCCCTTTTTGTCAGCTCTTTCCTGCAACAGTTCTTCTTTCTGGCTGGGGTATTTGTGTATGTGTGTCTGCATAGTTGTGCAAGCAATAAACAACATGGAATAATATTTTCTTGTAATTTTTTTTAATGATGTCTTTGCACTGGTCTTTGGTAGTCAGAGAACAATCCTGAAACACGGATTCTGCCTGCCAATTAGTGAAAAGAGCTGACCTGTTTGCCATGTGTAAGAATGACTAAATCATCTCCTTTGAAATATTCAGCAGCCAAAATAATAGGGAAAAGGACAGGCAAATATCAGGTTACTTGGTTATATTTACTGAAGTTTTCTCTGCATTGGAAATAGAAGAGACCCCGCAATCTGCCACAGGTTTTCTTTCCTCCTCTACTTTCCCTGCAGGAACCTGAAAAGAAACCCTGTGGTCTGCAAACTGTGAGGAGCATGGAAAGGGTTTCCTTCCCCATCACAAATATTTAAGCATGTCTGACTTTTATTTTTGTAATTGTAATTGTCAGTAAATACTGGTTTTAAACTGAAAAATAGGGTCTGCAACAGGAAGTGTGGTGTCGGGCCACCAATACTCTGCTTCTTGTATTTCGCACAGCCTTTAGGCCTTGCAGCCCTTCCCTGCCATGGGGCAGGAGTGTAAGACATTTCTTAAGCTCGAGCTCAAACCAAAATATAGTTGTTCAAGGAATTGAAGAAACACGCTGGAACACATGAATATTTCATTCATACACAGCCTTTATTCATCCTTGCTTCGAAGCAAAACAAAGCCTCTTGGCTTCTTTGCTGTGTTTTTCAATGTAGGATGGCGAATCTGTCTTAATTTCTGCAGGGCTGTGCAGCACCTAACATCAAAAAGCTGCCATTTCTATCAGCATGAAAACTCCTGCAGTGCTGCACTTACTCTGCAGTTTTTCAGGCTTCTCAGCTGCCCTTTCTGCCTGCCTTGCGGAGGAAATGTGGCTGCAACTTCATCTGCAAATGTAGAAACAGCGACAGCGTCGGAAAGTTGAGAGCCAAATGAGCTGTGGTTTGTGGTATGTCCTCTTTTGCATCCAGTTTCTGACACTCTCATCCCACCCACCTCGCACAAGTAAAATCCTATACTTTAGAGAGCTTTGGGTATATATCCATTGTTCACTCATGATTTCAGTCTTTTTTTCCCCCACTAATAAATTAATCACCAAGCCTACTTTTAGACAAGATGCTCTCCTGGTATGGATCATTGTAACTTCTATGATTTTGAAAGAACTATGCCTTTTTGGGTGAGAAGAGGAACTAGCTGGGGTTGAGATGTGCTCTGTGCTTGGAAAAGACATTCCTTTTTGCCTATAATAATTTGCATGGATAATTCCATACCCTGTCTTCATCTGTGTTATGTCAATTGTACACCCGCTCTCTGCTGGATTTTGCTCTCACACAAAATAAATATAAACCAGATTCTTGAACGTTTGGAAAAAAAAAAAAAGAAAACTGGTAAGAAAAATAATAAAAACCAATGCAGAATACACTAATAACCAATTATAAGCTATTATAAATCACATACCTATATTGTGTCACTTTAAAATAAAGTATGGCTCATATTATTTGACCATATTTTTACCACCAACAAAAAAGGGGGGAAGTCTATCTTCATTTACTTGTCAAAACAACATCTGCAATGTAAAGAGTGCTGGCCCTAGCCCTGGCCATATCTGCCTTCCCAAGTCCTCCACTACATATTGAATAATTTTTGGCAGTGATCTAACACAATTAATTTGGAGCAACCAAACTGATCAGGCTCCTGCCTAGAATGGCTCTTTTTGCACTGTGGGACCACTGGCTTACTCCAAAGCTGAATTTGTAGAAATTATCTTGCTTTCCTAGTGAAACTGAGAGAACCTAAAGCCTGTTCGCTCTGATAACAGAAGTGGGAGATGTGCTGCTGAAGACTGCTATAAAGTTTACTATGACACTGTACAATGATCAAAGCTTTCCCTGCACACAGATCACATTGTTTGACCAACACCAATAATCCCTACTAATTAATCTCATACCAGGACTCTGGTTATTGACACCAAGCCACATGTGCAGACTGAGCAGCACCTTATCAGCCCCATGATCGCCAGGAAGTGCCACCTTCACTGCTAAAGCTTACCAAGGAAGAAGCCGTGGGCAAAGAGGCACCTCCTTGTCTCTAGAATAGCTGCAATTATTTTTATTAACCTACTTTTAAAACCAGAATAGGCAAAGGACTACAATCTCTTAGGGTAGAGGATGTCATACATGTACAAAGGTGCTTTTATGTTGTAGCAGCTTCTCCTAAGAACAGGCAATAATCTATCTTTGCTACCAAAATTGTTTAGTACAAGCAGCTGCAGCCATGTCTTCACTTGTATAACTATCTGTATTAAAAGTCACACTGCTCATTAATTGCAAAACATCAACAAAAAAGAATTGCATAGATCAGGCCTCATACACTCGCATTTTCAAACACCTACAAGAGGGAAGAGTTTGAGTGAATTGAACTCAACCATTACTGCTGCCTCACATAAACCAGTGGTGGTCTTGTGGCGTGCAGCTGCTTAATCATATCAAAGATGAGTCCAGTCGCAGGTTTGCAACACATTACCGTACACTCAGAAACCTTTCTCTTTATTCAGGTCTACAGCATTTTATGCAGTTTCTTGGAGATGTCACTAGAATCTCTTTCAGTCTTGTGCCTAAGCAGCTCTGGCACCATTCTTCCTTCTGCTCTCATGAGAAATGAGTTTCTTTTTCTCTGAAATCCTTTGAGTTTTACGTAGCAATTACAAAGTAGTTAAAATGGACAAGTTTTTCTTCATAACATTTGTTTTTTCTCCTTTCTTATTCTGGTGCTTACCAAACTGATTAGTCGCATTTATTTCATATAAAATAATATTTTAAATGTCCATGGGCATCAGAAAAGTATTTTAGTAATTAAAATAGAGTTAAAGAAATTACTTTGTCTAATTTCCATTTTCTTACAGCATATTTCTTGGAAAACATGTCTTTATTATGCAAATCAGAAGAGTTTGAGACAAGATTGCTACCCAGGTTAAAAATTTCTCTAGCAGAACCGTACCACAATTTCCTGAAAAGTAAATATTGCAAGTTTTTTACATTAGAATATAAAATTTCCTTAAAAGGAGAGACCTGATAGATTCTAACCCTCTAATAGCATATTAGGGTCCCATTGTCATTTTTTTATTGATTGTAATAATAATATGTTACAAACTAGCCACAAAGAAGACAGAACGCAAACTCACAACTGTCCTGGAGAAGAACAAGCAGGAGAATCTGAGGAAGTACAGGCCACTCAGCTGAACGGCACTCCCTGGGAATGTTACAGACTGAATTCTCCTACAAGACCTTTCCAAGCCCAAGAAAGATAAGCAGGTGATTGGGAACAGCCAGCACAGAATTATCAAGGGCAAATTGTGCCTGAACAACCTGATTGCCTTCTGTGATGAGATGACTTGCTCTGGAGTGAAGGGAGGAGCACTGAGTGTTGTTTACTTTGCTGCTAGCAAGGCCTTTGATACGGTCTCCCATTATCTCCTTACAGCCAAATTAGTGAGGTATGGACTGTGTAAGCGGGTGATAACCCAGCTAGAAAATCAGCTGGACCACTGTGCTTGAAGACTTGTAATCAACACTATGAAGCAGAACTGGTGACTGGTTGTACAAGTGACATCCCTCAAGGATTCATAGTGGGGATAATACTGTTTCATATCTTTATTCATGACCTGGGTGGTGGGATGGTGTGCACTCTCAGCAAGTTTGTAGGCAATATGACATTGGAGGGATCAGCTGTTATGCTGGCAGGACAGTGCTGCTGTTCAGAGGGATCTGGACAGACTGGAGAATGCGCTGAAGGAAACTCATGAAGTTCAACATGGGCAAGTGGGATCTGGGATCTTGCATCTGAGACAGTATTAATGGGTTGTATTAGCAAAAGCATAGCCGCCTGTTTTGGGAAAGTGCTTATTCCCCTCTATTCAGCACTTGTGAGGCTGTATCTGGAGTACTGTGTCCAGTCTGGGGGTACCCAGGACAAGAAAGGCATTGACATACTGGAGCGAGCCCATTGAAGAGCCACTGGGATGGTTATGGGGTTGCATGACATGTTATGTGAGAACAGGCTGAGAAATCACAGTTTGTTCAGCAGCGGGAGAGAAATGAAGGCAAAGGCAAGGTGTTACTGCTGACTCCAAAGACCTACTAGGAAAAGACCATAGAGAAGACAGAAACAGGCTCTTCTCAGAGGTGCCCAGTAACAGGACAAGCACCAAGAGACACAAGTCGGAGCATGAGGAATTCTTATTAGACATATGGAAAAAAGTTTCCCCCGTGTGGGTGGCCAAATACTGGAATCATAGAATGGTTTGGAAGGGGCCTTTAAACGTCATCTAGTCCACCCCCCCTGCATTAAGCAGGGACATCTTCAACTAGATGAGGTTGCTCAGAGCCTCATCCAGCCTGGGCTTGAATGTTTCTAGGGATGGGTCATCCACCACCTCTCTGGGCAACTCGTTCCAGTGTTTCGTCATCATTTGTAAAAAATTTCTTCCTTATATCCAGTCTAAATCTACCTTCTTCTAGTTTAAACCCATTACCCCTTGTCCTATCGCAACAGGCCCTACTAAAAAGACTGTCCCCATCTTTCTCACAGGTCCTCTTTGAGGACTGGAAGGCTGCTATAAGGTCTCCCCAGAGCCTTCTCTTCTCACAGCTGAACAGCCCCAAAAAGGGGAAGGTTGCAGGACTTCCTTCTTCAGAGATTTTTGGCCTGGAATGGATGAAGTCTGGAGCAAACTGATGTGTGGTGAAATGCTGACCATGGGAATTCTTTACATAGGGCCAGATGTTTTAAATGTTACTTCATTTAGATACCAGATGGATACATGGGAGACCTGGTTTTCACAAGGACTGTGCCGCTAGAGCTTCAAGATTCAGTATTGTTGTTAGACCTCAGGGTCTTGGTGTCTGATGTTTTCTGTTCAAAATGGAGGCATCCAAAATAAAAGGATGTTTTTGTAAATTGAGCTTTGAAAACTCTGTCTCTTACTTTTCCACGACTTTCACGAGACTTTTTGAGGGCTGACCTCATTCGCATCAGTGTAGCTTTTCAACGTCGCCAGAGGAAGAACGCTAGAAAGTCCTACAGCAACATTGAAAGAGCGCACAGACATAACCTTGTCTTGAAATAAAACCCTCAGTAACAGTGGCAACCACCTAAATTAGAATGTGTGGGAACAACTGTAGCTCTTTAACAGTTCTTCAGCTATTGTAGTTCTTGTGATTAACCACAATAAGCAAGCAACGCTAAGATGGCATGTGCTAAGGAAGCTGTACTTCTGGGCTACAAATCAAAAAGGCTGCGGCAGTGATGTAGCAGGAAGTAAAATTTTTCTGAAATTTTACAAATAATAAAAATAACAGCTAGAGGAAAATGGAACTTACAGTGTTTTTTACCAAATAAGATAAGCTCTGCAGCAAGCATTTTTATTAAAGGATGTGCAATTAAAGAAATTAAATACCACATTTTATTTCTTAATCTATTATAAAGAAATTAAATACTATATTCCTTAATCTATTATTAAAATGTGTGCCCTTTTATGTTTTAAAGGTTATTAAAACCAGATACAGAAAGCTTAAAATCTTTTCAATAAGAACAAGAGCGCATTTTAAAAAAGATCAGCTTTTAGACAGGTACAAGTGCAATTGATAGATTATTCAACATGACTTTTCTTACCTGATGTTGAGCAAAATACCTTTCAAGTTGAAGAATAAACAAGAAGATGTATATACACAATGTCCTTACTGAGCTTACATGTATCTGATGCCATTCATAAAATATCACAATTTTAATAGTGAAATCTATTATTTTTGGTCCATTTGCTGGGGAAAAATTGGCTTAAATATCATTTTATACGCTGTCCTCTAAACCCCCGAGCTGGATCAACAGTCTACAGGAGCAGTTCTGCAATTTCCCAGCTGGCTACACCTGACAAACAAAGAGTTTGGCTCAACAGGGAGACATTAGAAAATGCCAGTTACCCTGGGAAGCTCCACACAAACACCTCACAAGTCTGAGCTGCAGTCACACCATGAGCTTAGTAAGAGTTAAAAGCCTCCACTACAGAAAAAGGAAGAGGCTAGCCCTTAAAGGGTATATAAGCTGCAAAACCTGGCAGTTGTGTCTTGTTAAACTGCTGGGCGGTGGAACTGACAGCTGTGCTGCCTAAGTGGGGAAGTCATAAAAGGGAAGCGGAGGGCCCCAGAGGGAGTGGGGCAGTTGGGCTTTGGTGTTGCTCTGCCTAGGGAGAATTGACTTTGTTTGAACTACAATGGATGTTGCTACTGCTGGATGCTGATTGCAGGGAGACTTTTAGGTATTTTGTTTATAGAGAGCTCAACAAGGTGAAAAGAAGCTGCCTTGGCTTCCACTGCCTTTAGGATTATGACTAAAGGAGCTATGCCTGACTGTACTAATTTCCCAAGCCTAGACTGGAGTGGGCTGTCTACTTTTTCACCTTTAAAGAAACCAAACAAACAAAAAAAGAAAGCATCGCTTAGGTTAGCTACTTGATCTCTGATTGGGGCTGGTAGTCTCTTTGCAGGCCGTTGGTCATGTGCTGTGCTTGCTGTTGAAGAACAAAAGGAAACCGGTAGCACTTAAAATGAAATGTCAGGATCTTCTCTGCGTAAGAAATCATTACATTGATCTTTGTAAGTTGATTTTAATAATTTTGATTGTGTATTTTAAATTTTGTTCCACAGACTGTTTGAAATCTTCTGTAGTGATGTGAGAGTCTCTGAATCCCGTAGCTCTTGATGGCACATCTGAAAACTGGCAGGCGATGCTTTCCGCCCGTAAACATACGTAGCCAGTAATCATTCCCACATACAGATTGTATTTGTTCTTCTGAATACAGAGCTATTAAGGAGCCTGCATTTTAAATAGCTTCTAGATACTGGTTTTCTATTTCTTCTTTTCTGTTTTACAAATGAAGGAAATGCTTTGTCTTCAAATATTTGGTCTGGTCTTGATGTGTTTCCCATAAAGTTATTAATAATTTTATGTCCTTGTAGGTTTCATGCTCTTGCAGAAGATTAACTCACTCAGATATTATTTATTTTCATCAAGTCTTTAAGACATGTTCTTTAAAATAGTGGCAGTATTTTAGAACTACAGGCTAGATTTAAAGTAACCCAGCTTGGCTTGAAGTGACATGTGCCCAGACCAATTTATAGAGTAATGGAACAATTTATGAGTCTGCCTTAGCCGAAATTAGTTTCTATGGCAGTTGGCCCAGGGAAACTCTGTGGGCCTTCTGTTCTTTGCAGCTGCAGAAAATAATTGTAAAGGGAAATATTACCTTCCAGTAGCTAGGCAAAGCCTCACTTACAAATTATGTGATATCCCTTTCCTTAAAATTAAGGACCCCAATGCACCAGTAGATTTGCTCTTGATGACCAGCGAAACAAAAAGCAAGTCATTCACATACATCCTGGAATAAAGTAACAAATTAGAAAGTGTTATGTTTAAACAATAAAGCTAAACAAAGCTTTGCCGCAAGCTTCAAAAAGAGCAAACAGATTTTAAAAATGAGCTTTCTAGTCATGGTTAATCCTGGGAAATTCAAGGGAGATCGCACCCTTGTTTTAATTTATTCTAAATATTGATGAAGTCAAGGAAGGACAGCTATTTGTTCACACAGTTGTGCTAGATCATTCTCTCTTCCTTTTCCTGGGTCCACCAGCTTCCAGCTGAGAGCATCTTGCACCAGAAGTGGGACAAAGCAGAAATTTTAGTACCAATAGCAGAAAAAAACAGAAGTAAACAGGACGAAACAAAAAGAAATAGTTTTCCCCAAGCGTATCTTGTAACTTGGTACAAGCCTGAAGGATCTTCCTCTCAGTCTCCAGTTGAGCTTCCAGATACATACTGTTCCATGAAAGGCAGTAAACCACTTTGTTGGAGTCAAAGCACCTTCTGTGCTTGCAAAAGATCAGCTCAGTCCACTAGTGATATCAGACCTACTAAATTAAGTTTCCAAGCACTGTGAACTGACCCTGACTGTGTTCCCCTATTCAGTCCTTGTGGAGTGCAAAAGCTTTACATTGTCATCAAAAAACTCTGAACACACCGAAGGAGCCTCAGACACTTGTATGTCTGTTGGGGTGGATTTTAAAGGCAGGTAGGAAGTGCCAGTCAGGGTTCGAAAAGCGCAGTAAGTCAGAGAATGAATCTCCTCTTCTATTTTCGTAAGTGTTCTTGCCAGCTGAAACCTACAGAACTTGATCAGACTTCCAACAGCCAGCTAAGGACCCACTGCAACCTCAGAAGAGGTGGTATTGTCATAATTTTGCCCTTCAGTATCCTGTCAGTGCCTGGACCATTATCATAGCATCTAAGCTAGTTTGCTTACAGGTTATCTGTGAAGTGAAACAAGCAGTTCTGCCTGCAGTGCACCACAAATGCAGCAGTGGAGATACATCACCAAAGAGATGTCTCTCCACGAGCATTACAGGCAACACTGTACCAAGTTTGGTCTTAGCTCTGAAGTTTTTCAATACTGTCACAGAAGGTCTTTCATCTCCTAATATTGTATATGCACCATGGCTGCTGACTGCAATGTGTATTCACAGTGTCATGCCATAAAGAAACTGTTAATGGACTGAAATATAACCTTCATGTTATGCCAGGCTGTATGAATAAAAACCTCCTTTGCACATGCACAAGAATGTCCATAAGGCATAAAGGAACAAAGAGAAGACCTGGGCTGTGAGCTTTCTCTGAATGCAATCGCCCTGCACTGGAGCGGGGAGAGCTCCAAAGAGGCCATCAAAGAAAAGGGCAGGCTGCCAACACAACGTGGCTACAAAGAGAAGCTTTTGGTGTCAGTGCTGGAAGGGGGGCATGTCCAAAGTGCAGCCTCCAGTAAGGATTAGGGCTACAGTTAGGACTACAGTTGAGGGAAGGAGAACTGGCTGCAGCAGCTGGAATGGGGTTACAAAGGAGCTTCAGGGAGAACTTGGAAGGGGAATTTTTTTGGTATGGGCACTCGTGGGGTGTCCTGGTCTAAGGCTCACACTGTGGTCATGGTTAGGGCTGAGGGAAATAGAAAGCCAAGAGCTCCAGTTGGTCAGAGACATGAAAGAGGCTCCAAAAGGAGAGGGTGGGTTGCAAAGAGAACATGGCTGGGAGGAGTTCTTGGTGTGGGCACTGGCTGGGGAGCTTGGTCTTAGCATATGGTTTCACATAAGAGTTAGGGTTGAGAGCGAGCCTAGAGCTGCGGTTGGAGTGGGGTATGAGAGGGTTCAGCCTTCAGTTAGTTCTATTGTTAAGGTCTGTGTTGGAAGAAGGATCCTAGGGATGCAGCTGTAGAGGGGATAGAAAGGGACTTTGAAGTGGAGGCATGGGCAGCAAGGAGAATTTGGCTGTAAGAACTTGTTGGTGTGTGCACTGAGGGGAGTTGGGATAGGGCTCCGTTTCCAGTTTGTGTTAGGGTTTGGGTTGAGAGAAAGAAAAAGACTAATGCTGCAGTTGGAGAGGGGATAGAAAGGTGCTTTGGAGGGAAAAGGATAGCGTGGCTGAGAGAACTTTTTGTTGTGGGGTCTCCTTGGGGATCCTGGTCTGCGTCTGAGTGTATAGTCAGGTTTAGGATTCAGAGAACGAAGGAGCCAGCTGCTCTGTCTGCAGTGGCACTGGGAAGGATCTGCTCATCAGAAGTGAAGGCTGCAAGGGGAACTTGGCTTCCCTATCGTGTGGGCAGTGGAAGAAGGCTCAGTCTTCCATTAGGTTTGGTTTTAGGATTTGAGTAAGGGCTAGTGTTGAGAAGAGAAGGGCTAGAGCTGCAGCTGGAGGGGGCTAGAAGAGGGCCGTCAAAGTGAAGGGTGGGCTGCAAAGAAAAATTGACTTTGAGAACATTTTGCTGTGGGTACCGGCTGAGGGCCATGTCTGAGGCTCAGCCTCTGTTTGAGCTTAAAGTCAGGGTTAGGTTTGAGAGAAAGAGCGAGCCAAGAGCTCCAGCCGCAGTGGGACTGAGAAGGAACGGATAACTGGAAGTGTAGGCTGCAAGGAGAATTTAGTTTCCAGAACTTTTTGGTTTGGCCTAGTGAGTTCTAGTCTACTGCTCAACCTTTGTTTTGGTTTATTGATATGGCTGGGGCTAGGATTAGGGTTGAGAGATAGAGGCTAGAGCTGCAGTGGGAGTGGGGTTAGAAAGGAGGTGGGCTGCAAGGAGAACTTGGCTGGAAGAATTTTTTGGTGTGGGCACTCAAAGGGAGGGTTAGGATAAGTCTCAGCATACGGTTAGGTATATGTCAGGGTTAGAGTTAGGGCTGAGAGAAAGAGAGCCTAGCATTCCAGCTGGAGGGGAGAGAGAAAGGGACTTTGAAGGGGAAGTCTAGGCTGCAAGGAGAACTTGGCAGGGCTGCCTGGTCTGAGGCTCAGCCTCCCATTAGGGCTGGAGTTACAGCTGGGGTTAAATGTGACAAGAGAAAGTCTAGTGCTGCAATTAGAATGGGCCTAGAAAGCGAGGGGTGCAGGAAGAACTTGGTTGCAAGAACTTTTTTTTGTGGCTGCTGCTCGGCAGTCCTGGTCTGAGGCTCAGCATGCAGCTAATGTGAGGGTTAGGGTCAGCGTTGGGAGAAAGCGAGAGCCTAGAGCTCCAGTTGGAGGGAGGCTTGAAAGCAGCTGCTCGAGGAAAGGCTGAGCCACAGAGATAACTTGGCTGCAGAAACTTCTAGGTGGAGCCAGTAGCTGAGGGGCCTGGTCTAAGGTTCAGCATAACTTCCAGGTTTAGGGTGAGGTCTGAGGTTATGGTGGACAGAAAGAAAGAGCCAAGAGCTGCAGCTGGCTTGGGGCTAGAAAGTGACTGTCCCAGGAGAACTTGGCTGCAAGAGCTTCCTGGTGTGGACACTGACTGGAGGCCATGTCCAAAGCCCAGCATATGGTTTGTGTGAAGGTTAAGACTAGGGTTCAGAGAAAGAGAGGGCATGGAGCTGCAGCTGGAGTGGAACTAGAAAGGAGCTTTGAAAACAAAGGGTGTGGGGTAGAGAAAACTTGGCAGAGAGAACATTTTATTGAGGGCACTGTCTGGAGGTCCTGATCTAAGCATCTGTGTTAGTGCTGGTGCTCAGACAGGCAGCCTAGCTTAAAAGGGAATGTGCCGAAGGAAAAGGTGGGCTGTGAAGAGAATGTGGCCATTAGAATGTTTTGGTGTGGGCGCTGGCTGGGGACTCTGGGCTGAGGCTTAGCATAAGATCACGTTTGCTCTCAGCGTTAGTGTTAGAGCTGGGAGAAAGAGAGAGCCCTAGAGCTCCAGAAGAGCTAGAAAGAGGTTTGACAGGGAAGTCTAGGCTGCAAGAACTTGGCCGGGGAAATTTTTGCCATGGACACTGGCTGAGCAGCCTGATCCCAGACTCAGCTTCTGGTCAGTTTTATTTTAAGGGGTAGAGTTAGGGTTACAGTTGAGGGAAAGAAAGAGCCTGGAGCTCTAGATGAAGCACAACCATAAAGAGACTTTCTAAGAGGAGTGTAGGCTGCAAGTGTAATGAGGTTGAGTCTCTTCCAGCTAACCCTGCGTCCAGCTACAGGTATATCATGGATGTGGTGGAAAACCTGTACCCATAGTGGTCGCTACAGGACAGACAGGTAAGGCAACCATCCTGTTCTTGGCGCTTAAAATGGGAGAGGACAAATATTTGCCCCAGACCTTGCCATGAAGATAGCCCAGGCCCTTGATTTATTTTAATTCTGCTGTAAAGGTTATGGTCAACATCTTTTGTTCCTCTGATAGAACAACCTTCCTTGGTAAGGATTCATATTCACAGGAAAGAGCTCTTTAGAATCTAGGCCGAGATGACAAGAAAGTCTCCTGGAAAAAAAGAGCAACTCCCTTCCTCAGCCTTCCCTTCCCTGTAATAAATCTACCAAAGCGTTTGTTGCTTATTACACATTTATAAACCATAACGATTCACTATTTGGATTTACTCTGGAAAGGAGATGAAAGACACGTATGTGACAGATGTTAGTCAGGTTGATGTGTGCAGCATTGCCTGGTGCTCAGCTGTCATGTTCTAAGCATCATGCAGGGAACAAAATGGGTACTGAACTCTTCTGAAAGTCTGACTTCAAATCTATATTTAGGCATCTAAGTGACCTGCTTTTATTCAAAGGCGCTGACTATTCAGCTTCTTCCATTGGCTGCAGGAGAAATGTAAGGGATTTTTTGTTGCTGTTGAATCTATTTTCAAGAGCAAAAATTACAGTTTAGTCTCTCTGTAACTCCTCAGTAACTCCTTGCTCTAAAAAAAAAAAAAAGACAGAAAATGAAACATAGCATCTCTGTTCTCTCCTACTCTCCATAAGATGCAAGAAAGGGATCATATAATAAATGCCAGTAACTGCTTCTATGCAGAAGGGAGATTAAACACTACGGGTCTGGATTCCAGCGTGATAAATGACTTTGCTATTGAGATCACAACAGCAAAAGAGAAATGGAGGGGAAGAGACACCTGAACAACTGTGTTTGCTGCAACAAGTTTTTAACTTTATGAGCAGCTATGTAAGGCTGTATCAGCACCCTGAGTGCACCTACTGACCTTAACTGCCTGGAACAGCCTCCTCTGGGAGCACCCTCTGCCCAGAACCTCCATTCAGGCTCAGGGAGGGCTCAGCCTAGGTCTTTGCCTGGGCTATGTTGTGGGTCTACCTGTCTCCAGCACTGTTTTCTGGCTATGTCTTGGGCCTGCATTGTAGGCAGCTTGCCTGCAGCCCTGTTTCTGACCGAGTCTCCTGGATAGACCCTGTGCCTCTGTTGTGCCTTCCTGGGTGGACCTGGTTCATCACCTCAGCTCCTCCGGGACAGCCGATGGGTGCTGTTGCCAGCACCTGGCTCTGCCCACTGCGTGTGGACCCCGTCACTGAGGGTACTACCTGGACGGGGAGTCCACCCTCACGGAGCAGCGCCACTCCTGCTGCTGCCTCCGTATCTGGTCACCTGGCTGGATGCTCAGCCGGCGAGCAGACCCAGCTCTGCAGCAGGCGGGTCAGTGGGTACGGTTCAGAAGCTGACGGGTGACTCGCTGTAAGGCACGGAAGACGGATGCGCTGCGTTACCTGTGTGTATCGACCCTGAGCAGCGACTGGAGTTGTCACTGAGGTTCCTCATGATACAGTGGAGGAAAGCACGTGTTGCGTACGACATTTCTTCCTGAGTCGGGCAGATGTGACACTGTCTGTCACTGACCACATCCTCTGCAGCCATCGGGGCAGTCAAGAAACATTTTAAAACTTAAATTTAAAATTGAAAAAAAAATTAGATTTTTTTGCGTGGGTATGACTAGAGGCGTGTAGCTTACGGGGTGCAGGAGGCCGAGTTTCAGTGTTTGCCGTACGCCGGCTGCAGCAGACCGCCCAGCTCAGGCAGCGGGGCCAGGCGGGGGGCGGCGGGCAGAGCCCTGCCTCGGAGCGCCCTCCCAGCGCCGGGAGGGCCCTTCGCAGGGGGCGGAACTGGAAACTCGGGTAAGCATTACAACAACGGCACAAAGTAGCGATGTGCGCCGTTAGTCGAGATTAGGACGACGGCAGGTTTCGTTTTCCAGAGCGAGCGTGAGGGTGGGAAGCGGGCACCGGGCGGGGGCCGAGAACCACCCTCTTCCCCAGGCAGGCGCTGAGCTGGCGGTCGTCCCTAGCAGCCCCTCTCCCCGCGGTGAGGAGAGGGGCGGTCACCCTTCTCGCACCCGCCTCCCCCCCCGCTCCCCTCAGCCTCTCCCC
>Ga0065711_1000181_pt1 | contig 85707 bp, 41 predicted proteins | sample Hoacrofraction12_FD_59098 | JGI IMG/M metagenome (GOLD analysis project Ga0065711, IMG submission 59098) | Hoatzin crop microbial communities from Cojedes, Venezuela - Epithelial fraction 12 v2 (version 2) | ecosystem: Host-associated > Birds > Digestive system > Esophagus > Crop | place...
TATCTGTATCGTTGTTGTTACTGTTCCCTTTGTTTGCTGTTCTGTTAAACTGCCCTTATCCCGACCCACCAGTTTCTGCCTCTTTCTTTCCATTCTCCTCCGCACCGCGGCGCGGGGAGGGGCGGCCGCGTGGCGCTTTTGTTGCCGGCGGCAGCCGAAACCAAAACACTGTGTGAGCCAAAGGCCAGTTTCCCACTGTTGTAGTAGGGGTAATAAGCATTATCATCAATGTGTATCTCAGAGAGATGACATCAGGACTAAGTAGGTAGTATTTGCATTGCACTTGGAGGATGTTAGTCGTTGTGCTGGTTCAAAGGTCAAATTCTCAAAATTGCATGAGATACCTAAATGACAGGTATTACACAGAATTTTGGTGTTGGTTTATACAAACCATCGAGCATTTCAGATTCTGGCCTCCAAGCCAGTAAGTGCAGAACTACTAACAACTGAAGCAATTGTGTCTCTGCAGGGCAGCACCAGGTTGGAGACAGAGATTTCCTCCTGCCTTCCAGGTGCTGCTTTGTAAGAACAGTGGAGCTGACAGGCTGACAAGACAGTTGACAGCCAGCCTCCCACCTTCCACTAAAACTAATATACAACACGAAACTATGCTTGCAGGCAAGGCTTAAGAATTTCTGGCTCTAGACCGTGCATTTTTTGAAACAATGAGTGCTTTTCTTGCCAGATGGGTTAGCTTCAGTTAGATTGAAAATGCGTGATGTACTAGCTCTTTACAATCAGTTGTTTTGTTACTGTTATTGTCATTACTTTGCCTTAATGTATAAAAACAGCCACTGTGTTCAAAATTACTCGTGTTTTAACATGTTTGTGGGACTGTTAGTTTGTTAGCTGAGTTTATTGACTCTTAGCTGAAGCTCTCATGTTTACATAGGAAAGAGAACTTCTCCCTACAAAATAAGCAGAGAATTCCCTTGAGTGCCCTTTGCTTTCTCTGTTCATCGTTACTGATTCTTTTTGGTGGGGGCTGTTTTTCTTAGGCCTGTACGCTGGCGCGAAGGAACGCTGAGGTATTCCTCAAGTACATCCACCGGAACAATGTCAGCATGCCTGGAGTAGCAAGCCATACAAGGGGGCCCGAGCAGCAAGTGAAAGGTAGGTGTGCTCGTACAGCAGCAGCATTGAAGGTTTTGTTTGCTTTCCCCTCTACTGTGTGGTCATCCTAAAGTTTGTGAACATGCTGAGAAGGCACCTTAAGCTTTGCCATCTGCTGTCACTAAAATGATGCATGTGTCTGACACCTTTAGCAAAGGTAGTGAGGCCTCTTGGAAAGTGACCCCTCCTCTGCTACACATGAGTTCTCGTACGGAACTCTGCTGTTGCAAGTGGTGGTACAGGCGAAAAAGAAAGGAGCTTTAAACATGGGCTCTGTCTGTCTCCTCTCATCAGAAGAGTCCATGGGAGTGATACTGTGCCATCCTCCATCATGTAGGTTGTCAGCTGAGATGATCAGACGGTATTTTGCTTGAATATCTGAAAATGCATGAACAAATAAGCACACATCAAATACAAGGTCTAGATGCATCCTGTTTCTGCTGAGCACTGGAAGAAAGTGAATGCCAAACTTGTTTGTCCATAGTATGGATCTGCTATTTTTTTGTCCGTGGAATCCTGTTTGATATCCTACCAGATCAAAAAATCACCAGCAAAGGTACCCACCAGTAGTCACTTTCTTTTGGTCAAAAGAGCACCATTTACAATCTGATGATACATCTGAGATGTTTTAAATGTTTCTGTTCCTCTGCTTAATTAGACAGTTGTTAATCCATGCCTGGAAATGCTGCCAGGTACTGATAAGAATGAGCAAAGTGATTCTGCGGAAATAAACAATTTTTTTTATACTATTATTGGCTTTCTTACAATCCACAGAAAGGCAGAGGTTAAAAGCAGTTCAGTCATACATGTGGGAGGGATGGGAACTTCGGCTGCACACAGAAGATGAGAATGGTCTTACTGAAGACATTATTTTCGTTCCCTTCTTTCAATACCAGTTCTTCAATGTTAACATGACTTTGTTCAACTTTCCACCGCTACTCTGTCAAATGCTTGTTGTTGTTGTGGACTTTTGTTCCCTATAGTTGAAAATTAATTAAATCCTGACTCAGCAAGCCCTTAAATATGCACCTGACACAAGCTTGTGAGTGTTCCTCACTAAGCATGTTTGAAATGACTCACTTCTATACAAATCAGCTTGTGTATTAGCCTTTTTCTAAGCCAAAGATGTAATTAGAATCATAGAATCATAGAACAGAATCATAAAATTATTAAGGTTGGAAAAGATCTCTAAGATCATCAAGACCAACTGTCAGCCCAACACCACCATGCCTACTAAACCGTCTCCCATAATTTCTTATGCTTGGCAAGTTTATCCACAGAAAATCTTTGAAGTGGACACTTTGGTTCAGAATACAAGCACCATTTAGTAGGATAGTTACTGTGCTTCCAAAGTCATTAACACAGAAAAAAGTTAGTTTTATTTGACATAAACTGTTTCTGTAGAGACCTGATCTAGAGCACTCATAACAAGCTTCAAGTTCATTTTGTCATTCAGACAAAGTTCCTTCAGCAGGGACTGGGCTAAGTTTTGCAATCAACTGAGGTGTTACAAATTTTTTGACGATAATCAGTGTCACTCTGGTAAATGGGGAGGGATGCATCCAAATCTGTTTGCTGCCACCAGTGTTGACACATAAGCAATGAATATCAGTACATTCAGAAAGGGCTTAGGGTGAGAGAGGTTATTAACAGGTGCTGTAAGTGGTCATAAGTCACTGTAAATGGTTGAGAAGCCAGACTAGATGCTCTAATAGGAGAGAGTGTGGCTGCTGGCTGGGCTACAGATGACTGAGCTCAGTTTAATTAGAAAAGCTCAGGTTCAACTAAAGTTTATGTCAGTTATGTAGTGTAAATCTCTTGCTTTCCCTCTGCATGTAATCTTTTCAGTTAAACCCGTGGTACTTTTTAAAGAGATAAATCACACCCTTTTATCAGGTTGATACAGTCTGGCTGAGCACTCAGGTTTTGAAGGAGAACATGTGTGTCCTAGACGACAAGGAGTAGCAGGTCTCCTGCCAGTCTCTTCCTGGGTGTCTGTCACTTCCCCATCACACAGAAAATGGTTTAGAGGACCAAAAGCAGGCCTCAGCCAAAAATCATAACCCAGCAATAACTGCACAGGGAGCAGCACACAGAGGGTCGCCAGGCAGCATAGCTCTATAAGAAACCTTACCAGGTACATCAAACTGGGGGCTCAGGTCTGAATTAAATTCAGTCATGACCAGAGTTCTGCATGGGACAGTAGGCTTTGGTGTCAAGTGCTGGGTAGCCTGTGGCCAGAGCAACAGACAAGGCAGTATAGGGGCAACTTCTCCTACGTCAGCCAGTACTAGACTCCTGAAATAAGCAACAGAAGAGAATAACAGGACTAGAAATCATGTACCCCAGTGTATTTACTGGGGTAAATCTCAAGCTCTATTCCAGCATCTTCTCCTCTACCAGATGACCCTGCAAACTGCACATTTAAAAAAAAAAAAAAAGAAAAACAAAAAAACCAACCCCTTTGCATCAATGCTTGTTTTTACGAAGTATGGTTTCAAGGGCTCTGCTCTAGGGAGTGCAGTCCAGGCAGACTGAGTGAATTCAGCATTTTATGGCTGATTTTTGCATGCACTCAAGAATCACTAATCATGCAGATGTTTTCCTTTGCCCTACAGCCATTCTGAGTGAGCTGCTGCAGAGGGAGAACCGGGTCCTTCACTTCTGGACCCTGAAGAAGCGGAGATTAGATCAGTGCCAACAATATGTTGTCTTTGAGCGCAGTGCCAAGCAGGTAATATAAAAACCCCACTTTGTCTTCTGTCCTCGCAATGTGTAAAGATTTCTTGTGTCCCTGTAATGCCTCTGTGTGGGGTTCTTGTTGCGATCTCAAGTTGCATTTAAAAACTGTAATGTTTGAACACATGGCAAATGTAGATTTTTAAAACAATTTCAGAAAATTCCAAAACCCAACGTCGAAACTCAGTATTTTTGCCAGGTCAGATTAATTTCTGGATTTGTTTGAAAATAAGTATAAGAGCAAACTTGCTTTATTGAGCTATTACTGAATGAGAAAACTGCTTTCCTGCATGCAGATTTATCTGTATACAGGTAGAATTCCCTACATTCCTTTTTCTCCTAGGAAACATACAGCACCTTTTGTATCCTCTCCCACCTGCTTTGATTACTGTATTCTTTTTATGTGTTCCTAGAAAGTGTTTTAATATACACAGTATTAATTCCCAATGGATTTGATATCCTTTATTTGGCAGATTTTTTTGTCAGAGGATTTGTTCTTCAAATACAAAGACTGTTTTGTTTTTCCTTTTGTTGTTTTTGACATTCACAGGCCTTAGACTGGATCCAAGAAACAGGTGAATATTACCTCTCTACTCACAACTCCACAGGGGAATCAGCAGAAGAAACTCAGGAACTCCTGAAGGAATATGAGGAATTCAGGGTATCTGCTAAGGTAAACAGTGGCTTTAATCTAATTATGGCATCTGCCTTTGTCTATGTTTATGATCCTGTTTCAGTGCCTTAAATCTCTGTAATAATAATCCCTTGCTTTTTATTTTCTTCCTGATATTCTTAGCCCAGAAGATAAAGGTATTTTGAGAACTGTGAACTTTCATTTTTAGCAAGACATAGGCAGAAAAAGGAGGTTTTCTGCCGTTTGGTCTTTACTGGTTATGGAGCATTTTTGTTCTGATCAGAAGGAAAAGAAAGTCTATTTGCATACAGAGTTCACAGCAACCTAATGAGACATACCCTAATTCCATCCTCAAACAATCATACAAGAGCGGTATACAGTAACTAATTGATCTGAACATATCCAAGCTCATCTTGGATTCCATGTGTCTGTCTTCTGTCGTTACAGCCATGGTTTTTTTTTTGCACTAATTCTAGCTGGGTTGATCGTGGATGATTATTTATCTCAATAGAAATAATCTGCTGATCCCAACAAAATACTTTAAATTAATGGGTTTGTAAACTCTGGGGTGTACATTTTTTATTACCAAGCTGTGTTACCAAGAATCTATTAATTTATATGGAGTAATTCTGAGAAATCTGGTGGGGTTTACAGAGGAATAGTGATTGGATCTACTACAGACAAATTAATTCAAACCATAGGTATTTCACAGACAGTGAATCCACAGCGGTATTAGCAGTCACTGACAAGGATCTAAATTGCAAAATCGGACTGCAGCAAGACCGTGGCTTTGGTATCATGTAGCTTCAGTTCACTGTGTCCTGAGATTGATCTTCTGTAATCCTTAAATTCCTCATGAGGCTGTCCATACTTGCATGGGTTTGATTCACAGGCTTTGTGGTGTTCTTGTCCCCTTCTTTTTGCCTTAGCTTGCATGTTTGTGAAAGTGGGAGATAACTAGCAGGGAATGGAAGTTAATTTAATCAGACAGTATCCGTACAATATTCCTTTAGCAATAGTCCTGGCCTCTAACCCGTCATAATCAGTCCACCTGAAAGCATATTCCAGTTTATAATTTAATTTTGATTAGAATAATCCCGATTCATCCTGATGTTTCCAAACTATTCCTACTCTTGACTGAGCCTAGGATGGAGTTCTATACCTTGTTCCTTATTGACTGTTACTGGCTGTTCCTTACAGTGACGCATCTAGTCTTGCTGCCTAGAGCTCTAGTAAATCACTTTCCTACTGTTGACCTAGAATATTTTCCCTGTCACGTGCAATCTGGAAAATGCATGTCACTCCCAGACTGATGTTATCCTCAAATTAAGCTGTAACTGAAAGCCTTCCTGATCCCAGTAACTTTCTAGCCAAACCAGTTGTTTGGAACGCAAGAAGACCAGTAGGTTGTAGGAAAGAAACACCCTTTAAATACAACAGGAAGTCAGATTTTTACTTCTCCATATTTAGCCTTGCTGAAGTACTCAATTAATTTGCTAATATGACCTTGGATTCAGCTGTGAAATTATTTTGCTGGTAAAATTTCTTGAATTTAGTTTCATGTTTGAAATCTGCTAGATGTTTTCTGGTCTGACGTGGCCAGATTGCTGATCATGTCGAGTACATGATAGCATGTCTCATTTCAGGAAGAGTGGAAAGTTCTCCCCATCTCATCATCATTTCAGCAGCTTGCCAGTACCAGTATTCTCCTTTTGAGGATGAACATGTGTGTTACAGCTGGAGTCTAGTCTGTACAGTTGATATCTCAGTTTTTATATGCATTTTGTACTTGAGTTGGCTCAAACCTAGGGTCCAGGCACCTTTAATTCCTAGGATAGATTTGGAATCTAAGGTAAAATGTGTAAGTAGCTCTTTTGTGCCATATTTACACAAAGTTCCTCAATGTGGAAAACCATAATAACTAAGGGGCAGTCAGGGCCCAAGTGGAATAGAAAAGACCTCTGAAAGTTTGGGGTCTCAGTGCGTGTTTTGGAGTTCAGGCATCTTTGTTTGTAATGTTCTGACTGGAACTAAAATACTGACCGTAGATTTTACAGTAGACCAGGAATTTGGATTTAAATTCTGTTTGCTTCTGAAACCGAGTAGTAGTGCCTAAAACTCACTTCCTGGACAAGTATGTAGTTTTTAATGACCTGCCTACACAGGTTTGCAGAACCACCTAGGTACAGATTCAGAGTAACCTGGTGTATTTTATGCGGTGTGATTTTTAAATCTTGTCTTCTAGTCCAAGACTCACAAAAAATCAGTTTTTGGTTGTGTGAAGGAGGCATGTCTAACTTCCAGCGTGTTTTCCTTATGTGATTGTGTGTGTGTGTGGTTTCAAAAACTTCACTATTTCTTTATCCTGCAGTGTCATAAGTGTCCTTATAAAAATGTAATGCTTTTCACATTTTATTGGGCAAACTTTAAAGCATCTGATTCTGTATAAGATGAAGTACAGGCATTCTTTAATCATGTATAAAAAATTGTGAGCTGCTTCTGACTGCTGTGTGAATTAAAAGCAAGGGAAATAATAATATTGCAACATAACCAAGGACCATATTTTGGGCAGCAAACAAAGGAGAAGGTGAAGCTCCTCATCCAGCTGGCTGACAGCTTTGTAGAAAAAGGACATATGCACGCCACTGAAATTAGGAAGTGGGTCACCACCGTTGACAAACGCTACCGTGACTTCTCTCTCAGGATGGGGAAATACCGCTGCTCCCTGGAAAAAGCCCTTGGAATCAATACAGAGGTACTGTAAGTCCATGTCCTGCTGGGGTTTTACATTAAAATTGAAAGTCATAGAGGGAAGTGAAGGCTATTGTATAAATGCTGCAGGTTATCATGCATCCCTTAGAAACACTTCAAACCTAGCCAACCTGCCTAGGCAAACTCAGAACTGCTTCTGAAGAGAAAAAGTTTTTTTGTGGCAGGTCAGTGATATGAGGAGGAGGCAGATGAAGATCAGAAAGACTTTCTAAACAAATGTTTGCATCATTCTTAAGGAGATCAAACAGCTACTGGGAAGGAGGGGGAAACACATTGTTTGGATAAAAGTCTACGTTAATTTTAGCGTAAGACATATATGCTGCTCCCACACCATTATTTTTAATAAAACTCAGGCTTTGACTGTAGGTTTCCATTCTCTCATCCTTTAACTAACCAAAAAATTGATCCCCAATCTCATCTCTGAGGTCTTTTAGGTGAAATAGAGCAACACAAAAGAAACAAAAAATAGAACCTCCTGCTATTCACTGGAGTACTAAGGGGGAGTGCCAGAAGCAAAAACACTTAAAAGCATTCCAGTAAACCATCCTTCAAAATTAAGTATCAAAGAAAGAGGAATTAATTCCCTCACTTGCACCCTCAAGTTACCTTAAATTTACAGTTCCTTACAGGGTCTCTGGTTTGCACAAAGTTGCTAACCACAGCCTGGACAAGTATTTCCATGGCAGAATTCCATTGGAAGTTGGGATTGTCTCTGCATAGTGCCCTACTTTATCAGACTATTTATGAAGTCCCATACTAGGCAACAAATTTAGATATGAAGGAGCAAGGTAAAATCTAGTTATTTTTCATCAATACCTATTTCTAGGAAGGATAACAGTGAAGACTATAATAAATCTCATATATGGCATTTTTTTAAGATTTCTCTCTCACCTTCTCACCTTCTCCCTACTCACTGTAGCTCTTCTAAATCGCTTTGAATTTCCTTCTTTCTGACATTGGTATCTTTGTCTTACGTTTGTCCCTTCTTATCCATTTGATCTCATGAACATGCTGTGGTTTGCACAACAGTAGGGTTATAATGAATTTAAAATCTGTACTGTCACTTTTTCTAGGATAACAAGGACCTAGAGCTAGATATTATTCCAGCAAGTCTTTCAGACCGGGAGGTAAAGCTGCGAGATGCAAATCATGAAGTCAATGAAGAAAAAAGAAAGTCGGCCAGAAAGAAAGAGTATGTCCCCAAGCACTCACAGTCTGCCATGACACATTCTCAAAGAGTGATTCTGTGATATTTACATGACCAGAAATGACTGACAGTCCTATTACTTCTTCCAGCTGCAGAGCTCTTGAGATAAGTCTACAGGTGTAGGGCAGAAGTTGTGACTTGTAGGCTACAGAATTTCAGAACATACAGGTTGCATTTCTTTTGGTTTTAATTAGAAGTTACTTTTGGAAACGGAAAAAAGTCAATCACTTTGATTAGACCCTGACTTCATGGAGATACTCATTGTCATGATTTTGTTTCTGGTTGTATGTGAAAAGTAAAATGAACAGGAAAAATGAAAAAGCATCTTTATATGTCTCGTTATCATCTAAACTCCAATGACATCCAGAGGAGTTAACAGGTTTTCAGTGACGCAGGAGTTCAGCTGAAGTTTATGTTCAGGTTTCGGTGGGTGTAGAACTGAAAGAACTGGAAATATTTCATACCAGAGGAAATACCTGAAGAATGCTTTTTGCACTTAAATCTAGAAACTGTCTAATTTCACATTATTTTGTCTTAAATTTTGTGTTAGAATACTCTGGAAAGCATTTGTACGTACAATCCTTCTCAGCCCTCTGAAATTGTCACTACAGTCCATAACCTTGATAAGAAAACATTCCTTCTTTAAGGAACAGTGGTTACATTGGATCTGCCTGTGGCACATTTTCAAAACACTGGGCACTTCAGCTTTGAGATGCTCAGCCTTGGGCACTACAAATGTGGTTGTTGGGCTTCCCAGCTGTCTGGATTTTCTCCAGTTGGATATCAAGCTTTTGAAGCCTCTTCAGAGTAGTGGTATATCCCAAATCCATCTGTATTGCCACTGAAGGTCAAGTTTCAGGGTGACTTACCATTGACTGTTACTTGAGATGCAAGTGTTGTCAGCAATTCTCAAGTCCTTACTCCTGGTGGAAAAAAACTGCCGAGAATCAGTTGACTGTTAAAGATGGGCATGTAGATAGTAAATCACACCTCAGGGTTGCAGAAATACAACTTCATAGAATTTTATGCAGAAAAGATATTTAGAAAATAACCCAACAAGGGAGTAGAGTGTGAAGCAGTATTTCATTTATGGAGCTGAAAGGTGCATGGTGAGGTGGCCGAAGGCTTGGAGTGGAAGTACACTGATTCATGAAGACAGCAGAAGGGTGTTTTGTTTTCTGTTCATTGTAAAACTGTCTATAGTGTCCAAAACAACTGAAGTACTGTATTTTTTCAGATTCATTATGGCTGAGCTGCTTCAGACAGAAAAAGCTTATGTCAGGGACTTACACGAATGCCTAGAGGTAAGTCACGGCCCAGGAAATCTCCAGTATTTTGTACTGGATATATAAGGATACCAGGACATGGTATCCTTTTCAATGGTGATGTTTGCTGTACTGCAAAAGCTGACCTTGACTAGAGTCTGTGTGAGGGTACCAGTATCAGAGGCTAGCCACAGAGCTATGTCCTGCTGGTGATGGGAGCTGCGTGGGCAGCAGAGAAGCTTGTCTCCCACTGGCAGAACCATGCCCTGTGGTCCCCACGCCTGGCTGTAAATGTCTATGCCTTCCAGGGACACCTGAGCGTGCCTTTGTTTACAAAGTTCTGCTGAGCCCTGCAGAGTGAGAGCAATGTCCTGGGGTTCAGTAAAGAACAATGTATTTGCACATTGACCTGGAATTTGTTGGTTTCTAGTCTTTTTTGAATCATGGAGCATTTTCTTAAGAATTCAAAGCTATTCCTTTGTATCACCTCTTCGTAGAGAAAGAGCTGGATTTGCACTGTCAAATACATTTCCTAGCTCTACAGCAGGATGTTCTTGAAGGGGACTGTGATACTCAGGGCAAAAAGTAGAGTGTATTTCAGTGAAATCTGTCAGCTTTCACATTCCTGCTGTTTGGAGGAGATTTTTATGTATCTAATGCTACTGAAGTGGCAAATCCAGCTTATCTTTCAACTGTTTCTGCCTGCAGTCTTTGGACACCAGCAGCTGGACAGCAGAGACAGGTGGTGTTGGCATGTTTCTGCTTTTTCCTCAGACAGCTTCTGAGTGGCAGCACTTTGAATTTCTCTGGAGAGCTTTCTGTGACACTGGAACCTTTTTTTTTTTTTTAGCTTGTTTGTTTAATCTCAAAGTACGTATTTCCCTTGACAGCCTGTGCCTTTGGCAATAAAACGCAGAGAGCTATTCTTTTTCACTGCATTTATTCACAAAGCTAAGAATTGCTGGTGTCTTCCAGACTTACCTTTGGGAAATGACAAGTGGAGTGGAAGAAATACCCGCTGGGATCCTTAATAAAGAACACATCATCTTTGGCAATATTCAGGAGATATATGACTTTCATAACAAGTAGGTTTTCCTAACAGTTCTGTTAATCTTTACTGAGTAAGGAAACCAAAGGCATGTGTATACCTGTGCATCTATGTGGTGTCTGATGTGAACAGCTACAGTACAATGCACGCAGGCGTGTAAAGTAATTGATCCAGATCTTCAAATAATGTTGGATTTCTTGTTCTGTTTCTTTCACAAAAATTAATTGCATCTTAGTTTAAACTTCACCTTCAGCTGATTAGCAATGTTAATTCATATTATACCAATGCTTTGTAGTCCTATACATGCTTTCCATCTTACAGCACTAGATCTAGTCTGGAAGCTTGCCTGTCAAAAGTATGATGTCTTGGAAAACACTAGGGGAAAAAAAGGAATGGTTGATATGAGCTGGGTTAATAAGTAGCTTTCCTGCCACTAACTAACAGTACTCCCTTTTATCAAGACAAGACTCTGTCAGATCAGCTTAGAGGGCTTTGTTTCCCTTCTACAGTGTGAATGCAACAGCAGTTATAAACTTAACGTTTAGGGGTGCTTAATCCCACAAGTTCAGTCTAAATTTCAAAGTCTGTCTTCAAGTTACGCATCAAAACCAAAGCAGTATGAAAAACAAACCAGAAAACCCTTCCTTGTTGAGGTTCTAGAAGACTTTCAGTGCTTAGCCAGATAAATGTGGTATCACATATAGATAAATATGGTACAGCTGAGGCCGCTGTATGCATGCATTTGTATCAGCAGCTTCAAAGCCTATCAGGATAGTAGGTTCAAACTACATATTACATTAAAAAGGCCTCTAAGTAATAGATAAATTGACTTCCAGCCCACAAGAATTGCCCTGTCATATGGGTAAGTATTGTCCGATTTAAAACCATGTTAGAATCACCAAACTGCCTTCCCACTTCCCCTCTTTTTGTGTTGCTATATCCTCTTTTTAGTGACCCTGACTGATGCCATCTGATTACTCTCCTTTTTTACTTTCTTTTGCTACCAGCTAACACCCCTTCAACCCTCAGTCATGCCTCTCAGCTTCCTGCTGCTGTCATTTGTCCTTTCTCTGACCTATCCTCCTCCAGCCTGCTGCTTCTGTATGATCCTTTTCCCACTAAAACTTCTAGCAACACTAAAATAAATTGCCCACCCTGCCTCCACTAGCACCCTCCACAATCTTCTCCCTTGGCTGGTGATGCTAAGGCATCTGCCAGGCTGATTCAGGACTGAGGAAACAGCACATTCAGTTGTTTCTCCTGGTGCAACTTCTGTTTTACATTCCTCTTTCCACCCAGGCATTGTTCAGGGTTCTATCTGCAAGCAGAGATGCCACTCATAGCACAAGGTGTTGGGAGACAGTTGACTACAAAATCTGTATTTTGTGAGTTTACTACTTACCTATGAAGCATTAAGTTTGTTTAAATTGTTGTCCTTTGCCCAGTGTGCTGAGTTTGGTGATGGAAAGCTGGCAGCTTTGGGCTTCTCTTTTCGCTCTTCCTCTGAACCACTGCACAAGATCTTTTTGAAGGTTCACAATCTGGTTCTTGAATGTCACTTTCCAGTCCTGAATAAATTGATTCCCTACTAGGGATTGCTACCTTTTCCTTTCTAGTTGAGTCAGGCATGACTGTGCTCAAATACCAAAGCATACCTTGGCAAAGACACACTTTTTCTGCTGGCAGGACGCTTGATTAGCCTCGTAATCAAGATACAAGTATTGATCATTAGCATTGACTAACTCATTGGTCATTCTGCTTCTCCTGGGTATTTGTAACTAATTAGATCGGTGTCTTCTTTTTTCAGCATTTTTCTGAAAGAACTAGAGAAATACGAGCAACTGCCTGAGGATGTGGGCCACTGCTTCGTCACCTGGGTAATAAGGATGCTTCTTTTAATTATTTATTCAAATTAATTCCTTCAGCACAGACAGAAACAAGCTGGGGATTGGTGCAAGGGTTATGTCCTTAGCAATAAGTGAGATTAGGAGCAAATCTGGAACTACAACCACACTGTCCTTCACCTCTCCGAGCATGAATGGTTCCGTCCGTTAACTCTTCTCCCGAGCAGTGGTGTGAAGGCTTTCTGCAGCCTCTGCCCCTGTCTTGCATTGACCAGCACAGTTTTTACCTCTGCTGGTTCCTGTTTAACAGGACTTTGTCAAGCCAAACCTGTATTTAGAGGTGACATTCATGTCTTTGTGAAGGGCCCTGGGAGGACAGACATTTAAAATCTTTATATAACCTCCTTAAAGAGTTTTAGTCATGCCATGAGAGCTCTACGAAGGCATGAACAACATACTTTATCAAAATTTTTCTTCAGATATTAATGTCAAATTGTTGAGCCACTGTGCTTTCTCGTTCCATTACCCAATGCCACGATAATTTCCAACAGGACTTTGATATCTTGATGCGAAGAGTCTTCTTTGGCGTAGAAGGCTCCAGGAATTGGCTACAATGATATATCAATATGAAAGTTGTTCTCTTTTCAAAGTATTTACCACACAAATCAGACATCTTCAGATTTTCTCGGATGGTTTTATTCATATTTCAAAGCTGGGAATTAGTATTTTAAAAGTCATTAGGGAACATTTTCACTTACCAAAAAAATTAGTATGTTTGGATGATTTCAAGTGGGCTTTTAATTTAAAAATTACACAAATATTGATGAAATATTGATGAAATAGATTCATAAATATTGTTTACAAAGAAAAGATTACCTATTTATGAAAGATGGACACATTTAAGTATCATTCTGCACAAAATCTTCATGGTATTTTTAAGATACCACCACATCATCTCAGCAATAGTACATATCCAGAGCTGTCTGTATGGTTACAGACATACATACATACAACGCTATCTGCTCAGTTGCAGGGTCCTGTTATTTAGATCCCTGGTACAAGAAATGCAGTAGTAATAAAAGCAGGCTATCCGCCTCTTCTATTTGCCTGCCTCTCCCTGAGACCAGAGTTCAGTAATACGAAACTGCTCTAAGGCAGGAGTGCACAGATGCTTTTAATTTCCTCTTAAAAATAACTAAATTAGGAAATGAAATGCAAAACACTCCTAGCACAACATAAAGTTTGAGCCATTAAAGTCTGAACCAAGGTAGGCAAGACAAGTATGGGCCAGGTGTCACAAATCTGAGCCAGTCTCAAGTAAAAAGTATTTCTCAAGCCAGTTTCAGCTAGGTGAAGCTTTTGCCCAAGTTTCTACACTGGCTTTATCTGTAACCAGGTGATAGGGCCAACATTTCATGACTGGGTGTTGAGACCTGCAGACTTCTGGATACAATTTGAGCAACATCCTCAGAGCTCTTAGAAATTATTTTATAGCTGGATTAAAGTTTTAGGCCTTCCATCCGGGACACTTGTTAAAGAAGGCCTCCCGTAGGTGTTACACAGTGCACCTCATTCCCCTCAGAACTGATCAGGTAAGGTATGAACTGTGTAGAAGTCTTCTGTTCTTAATTTGAAATTCTTATGTTGCGGGGGTTTATCACCTGTTTTTATCCTGGTGAGCCTTGATGAAAGGCTGCGCGAGCAGAGAAATAGCTTATCTTGCTTTTCACTTGATGTTTGTTTTCACAGGCAGATAAATTTCAGATGTATGTCACCTACTGCAAAAACAAGCCTGACTCCAACCAGCTCATTCTGGAACATGCAGGGACTTTTTTTGATGTAAGCAGCCATTGCCGTTTTCCTTCAGCACACATAGTGCAGCTGAAACACCTCCTCTTTACATCTGAGCAACGGGTTCATTTCTGTGCTTTGGCGTTTGGGTTTTTCATTCCGCTGCAGATTATCACGTGCTGTAAAAACTGATAGGCTGTGGAGTGATGCGTGATCTTATCGGTGTGGCAAGTCACTTTTAATAGACACAAATGCATGCTTATGGGAACCTTTGTCCATTTCTCAGACCCAGTCCTTTCTAGAGATCTTGTTTAGATGTACTCTCTACTTTTGGGTTTAGTGGAAAAATGAAAAGCAGATCCTTTTAAGTTTTAAGACCTGAAATCCCTAAGTCCAAAACAAGATCCTGGCTTCCTGTTCTGCAAATTCTACCCACCTACTAAACATTTGCTTCATCATGCTAGTAAGGGACTCCACTGACTGCAGTTACACTATTTCCCTTACAAGCACTACACCTGGTGATAAGCATTTGCAGGGTCTAAACCCAGTTTTGTAGGCTGAGAAAAATCTTTAAAGTTTTTGAGTACTTTTAAACTATGCTTTCCTTCTGATTTTTGGAACCTCATCCATTTTGCCATGCTTGTCTGCTAGTTTATAGCTTTAATTAGTTGCCTTTCTGAAAAAGTGCTAAGACCTCTTTTCCAAAGCATTGAAAACCTTTTTACAAATGTAACCACACAGCAGGATCCAACCTGTCTGCCGTGAAACAGCTCCTCTGGGTTTCGTATGTGCCAATGGTGCTATAGCATTCCAGTTAAACTTAACACTGAGAGATCTCACATGTGCCAGAAGAAAAGTGAACACCGTTTTCTTTTGCCTTGTTTTTTATTGTTACCAAATGGTCTAGAAGTAGAGTTGAACTGAAAGGGATTTTCCAGGAGGTGGCGCTTGAGCCTGTTGAATGGTTTGCACTGGTTGGTGACTGGGGGGGGTGGGGGTTTGGGATTAGAGCCTCTTCAGGTGTCTACTGGTGTTGGTCACACCGGTTAAAAGCATTTGCTCTGCTGAGCTGTTCCACTCCAGCTCAGTATACGTGCTATAAACCTGCCTGATGTTGCTTAATAGAGAACATTCATGTACCAGCATCTGCTGTTTTGCAAGGGGAGATGTTTTCCTTCCATTGGTGGGAATTGTGCAGGGCTACCCAGTGATGCCTGTGCAAAAAGAGAAAGCTGGCTTTCCTCACCAAAAAAATTCCTCTAGGACTCACTCAGTCTGAGTGACCAAGGCAGTGCCAAGTACCTGTAGATCCTTCTTGTCTTGAACTTGGAGTGGCAGTGATTAAGTTGCAGGACAGGGGACAGTCAGGCCCAAAGAATATGGAGGAAATGGATGGTCGTTTTCTTCCAGGAAGAACCTGGAATTCCCCAAAACACCCTGATGATGAGTGTTAGCTAGAATAACACTCCTTACTAAGAAGCCTGCTTGAAGAGCACAAGTGTACAACCCCTTAAATTGCAAAACCTGTCACAGAAAGCTACCTTTGAGATTAAAACAACTAGTCTGAGTACTCGGTCTGAACTATTGAAGTCCATGGAAAATTTGTAGCTTCAGGGCTCATTGCAAGCACTTCAGCTGATGGAAATCAGCATATCATTGAGGTGACAGAGTTGATTTTAGTGTCTTTTATTTAAGCGAGCTTTGGTCCTCAGGACAAAGACAGAGTTTGGTTCAGTCATCTATGTGCTGCTGCTGTTTTTAATATTTTCCTTTAAAGCTCGGAAAAGATCAGTTGTTATATTCAAGAAGCTACAGGGCACTTTTAATTTGCACGATCAGCATTTAGAGACTTTGGTAGCATTGCAGAGCGCTATGTTTCTGCATGGATGATGGTTCTTGGACAGTTTCTCCGCTGAGCTAGAGTGTCCCTTAAGAAATGGGCAGAGGTGCAAGCAAGGTCTCAGTTTCTCCTTAGTAATATTTTTTCTGAAATTGCTCACCAAAGATTTGTGTCATGTATTACGAAACCTAAATGTTCCATGAGGTTTTTGGTGCTGAATCAGTCTACTTGGCCAGCCATTGATCTGTACACCCAGTTCAGGATGCAGTTTGTCCTGCTACTAGACAACTGTACACAGTTAGATGACTTATAATAATTTGTGAATCTCTTTAGATATTTGATAGAAAATCTAGGCACTTTATCACTGCTTCATGGTAAATTCAACAGTTCTTATGATACAAAATAGTATTCAAGTATTCCTGTCTCCAAGGGCCTGTAAGGGTCCTGTGCTGCCCTACGCAGAGGATATTTTTAGTCGTTCTCTGCGATTCTGTCATTGCATGTAAGAATACATGTTGATCCTGTTCTGCAGCTCATCTGGTTTGCAACATACAACTTCCAGCACATGGTGCCTGTCAGATACCTTCATTTCTTCCAGGTCCTTGGGACACTTTTCCACCCAAGGAGTAACTAAAGTTGTATCTAATGGCAAGCCATTGTGCGGTACAACATGAACCAAGCTTTCTTGAAATAAGAAGCAAGGCAAAGCAGAGAGTACAGGGCCCTCTGGCTAGCTTGCTTCTGAGACCTGCCAGCTGCTTCAAAGCTAGTTCAGATACCTCTCTGCTACACGTCACTTAGAGGTGTGTAAGAAATGTCTGCACTACTGTACTCTACGCTGTACAGACCTCTCCACTTTCCACCTCCACCCACAGTAAGTTCAGACCTCTTCAGTTGTTGCAAAGCCAACCTAAGACACGCTGCAGCAGGCTGCCATCTTACCCTAACACTTCAGGGACCAGAAGGAGGAGCTGCAGGGAGAAGGTCCATTTCCATCAGTGTATTTGTCCGATTGCCATGTAGCAGTGCTATTGCTTTCCTGCTGCAGGTTCCTGCGCAGCAGGGATATCTGTCACTCCACCAACCCACTCTGTCTCTGCACAGTCTGACCGGGGAGCGTCGCAGCAGAGCAAGAGAAGGCATCCTGCTGGGAGCATGCCCTGCTATTCAGAGAGCTGAGAGGAAGGAATAGCTCTAACTTCATTATTTGGATCCTGCAGAAACACGTATACTTAGCCAGCTCCAGGAAGTTCACAGATGTGGCTGAGGTCTTGCTGGCTCCTGCAGTTACTAATTGAGTCCCAGCCGTGTGCTCTGCAGACACTGTCCCTGTTTGGAGCCAGCCATGACTCAGCTTCATGCAAACTCCATTAACCCCTACACAAGCCCCTTCCCTTTTGGGCCTTGGTCATGGCACCAGAGATATTTTTTTCTGAAACAAACTAGCCTAGTACAAAAAAAAAAAAAATCTGTTGGCACATTGTGTGAAAAGTAGCTCTTTTTACATCCCAGCACAAAGATAAACACTTGATCTAAAAAAAAGGGTAACCTCCCTAGTACTCAGCAGAAAATCAGAATGAATACAGACAGGAAGTCTCCGTTCTTGGTAGCTCTTCCCCCTTCATCTTCTGTAGCTTCTTCCCTTTACAGCCTCAAATTTACCTTCCAGTAGCTGGAGGTAAGTCCCATTCCCCCTCCCCAGCTGCTTCCTTAGGAACCGAGAATTTTCTGATGGCTAGGAGCAAGGGAGGAATGCCCAGGGCCTGGCAGAGACAGGAGGAATTCCAACCTGTTTTATTTCAGCAGAGAATCTACCTCTGTAGGGCATGAGTTTGAAGCCTTTTAGATGGCTGGATATGTGCATTAGGGTCCTATAGGATTTTCAGGAGCTCCAAACTGCTACTGGAACCGGTTGGAGGAGGGCAGCTGGGCCCTTTGCAGACCTCACCAGGTGCCTATCTGCAATGCCTCCAGAAGTTCATGAGCACATCACGCTCATCAGCACAGACATTTTGGTTGAGATTCAGGTAACAAAACAGAAGTATTCAGTTCTGTAAAAGGTATTATAAGGGTATCTCTCCTGGTCTCCAGATGCTGCCTCAGGATAGCACAGGTCTGTCAGCACTGCGTCAGATCTGTTACTCCCATGTGGATATTTCAGCTATCCCAGGGCTCTCAAATAGTACTAGATGCTTCTGTTTAGACAGCTAAATTACACCCTCCGCATGCAATTTAATTTAATGTCACTCCATTTTAATTGAATGTTAAGACTCTGCCTTAAGCCTTCATAGCTAGGAGAAGCCAGTTGACATGACGGATAAGTCACATTTCAGGCAAAGCATGTGTAGTTTACTCAACCTAGCCTTAGCTTGACTTGCGTAGGGCCCCTGCAGTTTAAGTGGCCTTAGGGGGACTCTGCAGTTTATTGCCAGCCTCTCTGAAACCACAGTTATTTGCGTGTGAGCTTAAAGACAGTTAAAAAACTAAACAAAGAAATGCAGAAATCCAAAGTGAAAATTAGTTATGGGTTGTTCTGTCTGATAGGGCTTAATAGTTTTCCATGACTGACTGGTGTTTCTGTCTCTTCTAGGAAATTCAGCAAAGGCACGGTCTGGCCAACTCTATCTCTTCGTATTTAATCAAGCCTGTCCAGAGGATCACAAAATACCAACTCCTACTGAAGGTACCTTAGTGAGCTGCCCAAATCGGCTCCTGCAGAGCAGTTCCGAGGTGTGATGAGTTAACTTACTGTTAAGGGAGCTGCTTCACCGCCTGTTCATGACCTTTAAGCAGCTACTGCTGAGCTGCTACTCCTACTTCCCAGGCCTGAGCATGGCAACAAATTGCTAAATCAGGTTCGATGTTTTAAAGCAAAAGACTCACAGAAAGAAAAAAAAACAAAGAGTTAAAAACTGATGACCTGTTTCAACTGGGGGGTAATGAACTTTGGGAAATTTCACTGTCTCTTGACTGAGACTCCTTCACTGACATTAGATTCTGTTTGGGAGTTTACATTTCTGTGTTTGAAAAACAGGGAAAAGCTTCATATACAAAGCACAGGACTTCCAAGTGAAGCATTAACATTTCCCGTTAAAATAAAACAAACCACCTTTGTGGGTTTGTTGTAAATTGGTTACAGCTTTTTGCAGTATCTTGTGAGTAGGTGAATTTTAGATCTAACTTCACCAGCCACTGTTCACTTCAAAACTAGTAAACCAGAGAAGCAAAAATCTCTGGGGCATGAGGGAAGAGAGATTCTGACTTTGAAAATCTAGGATTAGATATAATACTTGCATCTCTTTAAAGCTTCCTGTGCATGTACCAAAGGAGTGATATGCTGTACTAGGAAAGTACTCACTATTTTCTTTTTCTTATATCTAATACTTACTCTTTTCAACATGTTGACAAATCTGTGCTTTGTACCAGTTTACTGAAACAACACACAGGTTTACCACAGTCTTGTGAGTGCTGTGGGACAGCGAGCCTGCACTGCACAAACCATCTGCTAACGGGAAGGCTAAAACACCCCTTCATTCATCACCCCTTTGGTCTCCTACTCAGGTGAATCCTTCCTGAAGGGACCTCTCTGCCCTGGGCATAGCGCACTGCCAGCCCTGCCTGCACTGCTGGATCAGGCTGGCGTGCCTGCAACCCAGCTGGCACAGCTGGACTGACTGGTGTCTGCTGCATAGGCAAAAGTCCCCGGAAATCTTCCGAGTGCGCAGTCTCACTCGAGAGCACCTTGTTTTGTCTCGCTTTATAGTCATTGTCATTTGATCCCTGCTATCTGTAAGCATCTACAGTGGGTTTTGGTGCACTTCAGCTTTCTCCTTTCACTGCTAGCAAAGCAGTTGCATGTACCAAGTAACACAACCAGGTATAAAGCCAGCACATTGGTCAGAGTTTGTTTATAGGTGTTCTATATTGCTTCTTAGGAACTGCTAACCTGCTGCGAGGAGGGCAAAGGAGAACTCAAAGATGGTCTGGAGGTGATGCTCAGTGTCCCAAAGAAGGCCAACGATGCAATGCACGTCAGCATGCTGGAAGGTAGCAAAGGGGCAGGTGGCCGGGGCAGGGGAGGGACCCACGGACAAATGAAGCCTGCTTGTAACTTGTGTAGAAAAGTAGTACAGGTTAACAGTAGCAATACTGTTGATTGATCGTAATTTTGGGGTATTTCCTAGCTCCTTTCTGATATTTCTTCAAAAGTCTTGGAAGAGCAATGCTCGCTAGGAAGTTTTGGAGTTTTATTTACTTACATCTTATATGTGTGTATGGACGTATTCATATGTGTACATACATGTGTGTGTATATATACACAATGTGTGTATACATATACAATGTGTGTATATATTTGGTTCAAACATTCTTATTTAATGAAACAAAAAACCCTCCCCTGAAACAGTATCAGTTTAGCTGCTGGCAGCCGTAACGATTGTTGAATGAAAATGTTTCTAAATACTGTCTCAACATTTCAAAAGAAAAAATTCTGGTTTTCTGAATCAAAACAGCTTGTGTTTCAAAATGCTAGTATAATTATCCCAAAGATTAAAAAAAAAAAAAGAAGTATTATTAAAAAGTATTTCAAAATTACGGAAAAAAAAATATTTTGATTGCCCCAAAGTTAAGTCTTTTATTGGCTTTTTGATGTGTGGAGTATTTCTAAAATTTAAAAATTTTATTTTGGACAGAGATGCTTTATTGTCTCTCAAATGTTTTCTTGGCCTGGGAAAATCATTTCCAGCCTGGCTTGAGTCAGAACCAGGAAACAAGAAGAGTACTAAAACAGGCAAGAATAAGGAAATGGTGCCAGTAGCTAAGCAGTACATTAAGACCAGGTGATTAAAATTGCAGGAGGGCAACTGACCCGGCATAGGTAGAAGCACTATAAAGATGATTTTAACTGTGGTGTTTGGTGAAAAGCAGGGTTTCCCAAAATAACACCTGGATAATCTGTCCCCATGAGATGACCAGCACCATGCAATAATAAAGAAGCAGGGATGACTTTTTTAGGGTAGACAAGCCCTTGGACAGTTGTCTTCTGAATAAAATGCTATTCCTGAATATCTGGAGCAGGAACCAGGGCTGCTTGCTGCTCTCCCAGGGCTATCTGGCACGAGCAACAGCGGGCTGTGCTGATGGAGGAGCAGTCCCCAACTCTGGAGAGAAGTGTGACCCACAAGTTGCTGAGACAGCAGCTTGGAGTGCACCTTGCACAAAGGACTCCCTTTTCACTCAAGCATCCCAGTTATGTGGATGTAGTGTTCTGGTCGTCAGCCATGTGAAGGTTTTTGACATGCAGCTTGGAAGATGAGAAACTCCTCCTGGAAAACTTGTTTCAGACACCATATCAATTCGGTCTCATAGAAGTAGCTTCCCCATGCCATTGCTGTGGACTCACAGACCCTCGAAGGTTGGGTTAGCATGCTTGAAGGCATCATGGTATGATGGGGCACTTCCAGTTACCACACATCATATTTCTCTGAATTTGCATTGATGTGCCTAAAATTCCTTGCATTGCAGTTGTGTACAGTAACCACCATTGAAACCTCTATAATATTTATCTTTAATTACTACTACACTTTAGCAGCAGTCTCATTTAGCACATATGACGTATTTGCCTCTGGTAAATAGCTGTATCATTGCAATATGAGAAAAAAATAATTGTCACTGGGGCAATGGATGCCCGTGACTGTCCTTTCAGAATATGTATTAAAAAAAGAGAAAGACCCTTTTATTTCAAGTCTTTACTGGTCTTGTGTTTCTGGACATTACTGTTCCCAAGAACAAATACAAGCCAATGTACTTTGTGGTTTTAGGGTTTGATGAGAACCTGGATGTCCAGGGAGAGCTGATTCTTCAGGATTCCTTCCAAGTGTGGGATCCCAAGTCTCTCATTCGGAAAGGCCGTGAGAGGCATTTGTTCCTCTTTGAAATCTCTTTGGTGTTTAGCAAGGAGATCAAAGATTCTTCAGGACACACAAAATATGTTTACAAGAACAAGTTACTGGTAGGTGTGGTTGCAAAGAAAATATTCTGGATGTTGTGTTTCTTGTAGGTAGAGGTGGAGTTTGCGGGATGGCTCACATGTCCCATGCTGGGTTGGGGATACTTATGCCACCTGGAAGGGCTGGCTCTGGGCCCTGTGGGGCTCACCTGGAAACCAAGCTTGCAGTGAGTCTGGAGAGGTTTAAGACAGTGAGATGTGAAGGGTGGGTGGGAAATGCAAGGATGATCATTCAAGCTATTCACTTCCTTGCCATACCCTGGTGGTTTTGTTTCTTTTCTCAGTGACAAGATCTCACTTCTCCATCCATCCCTGTATCCCCACTTCTCCCTACAAATGTAATGTTTTCTGGACTCACAAAGCTTCATATATATGAAATCTCTCATCATCTCTCCTCCACACTAGACCTCAGAACTGGGAGTGACTGAACATGTTGAAGGAGATCCCTGTAAATTTGCTTTGTGGTCTGGACGAACACCATCCTCAGACAATAAAACCGTGCTAAAAGTAAGTCTTTTCTGCTTGTTTTCTTTGCTTTTAGAGCTGCTAGTTGAGGCCTTGGGAACACTAAATGAAAGGTCATTTTCCTTCCCTCCTCGTATTCGCATGGCTTCTGTGTCTGTCAGCAGGGTCATGCCTGCATCAGGAGCAGTTCAGCTCTAAGGCCTCAGTATGAATCGAGACGGTGCAGTTGTGTAACCTTGCTGAAATTGCATCTCCTCTTGCAACCTGGGCTGAGCAGCTGCACACTGACACAGGGCCCATATCAGGGTATTTGGCTGGGAGGTGTAATGCTCTTAGTCCTTTGCCACTGGCCTTATCGACAACCAGCCTATTCCTCAAACCTCCAGAGCTGACAGCCTTTTCTGTCAAGTGAGTTTCTAATGGAGAATTCGTGTCATAGTTATTTTGTCTGAGGAAATCCCAGCTGTGCACTGATAACCTATTTCCCTATACAGAGCATGCTGTATTGCTAGCATTAAATATATTTATCCGGAGCTTAGTTGCTTTACTGTTGCTCACCAAGTAGGTCTGGTAAAAATACCTCAGTTCTGCTGAAGTAACCAGGTACTCCAGCAGCTCAAACAATGCAGCAAAGAGGAGAAACAGTTAATCATGCATTTCCATCAACCACCCACGATTCTTCTACATAGGAGGTGACATGCTGGGAGTATGATAAAGTGTGTGTCTTTCTGCCTTGTGGAACTTTAGGCGTCCAGTATTGAAACAAAACAGGAATGGATCAAAAATATTCGAGAAGTCATTCAAGAAAGGATTATCCATCTAAAAGGAGCTCTGAAAGAGCCAATTCAGCTCCCCAAGACACCAGCAAAGCAGCGAAACAACAGTAGAAGGTAACTTCAGTCATTCCATACAACATGAAATCACAAGCATTTTCTTGATCAACAGCAATGTAGTGTCTGTGGGCTTTTCACTGGATTCACTTACTTTTTCTTACTATAGTCAAAAGCAGTTTTCACATATGTTGTCTTGGCAAAAGTAGCTAGAAAGCTTTTCTATAATAAACATACAAAGGTCTTTTATTTTTTATGTTTGTTCACATCTGAGTATTAACAGATTTTTTTTTTCCCTGTTTGGCATTTTGAATTGTTTGACAATAAAAATCACAGCTGGTCAGGACAATATATTACTACAGTGGAGATTCTGTGTTTCATGATCAAATACAAACTCATTTCAGCCTGTGAAAGAATATTAAATTTTTTTGTCAACTTCTTTGAATCCTGGATTAAGTAGAAAATATAGAAAAAGAATTATTCTTTTGCTGTCATGCTGGCATTCCCAAAAGCCACCTGTAATTTGAGCATCTTCGTTTCCTCATCAAGTTTTATCACTCTTTTACCTCAGGCTGTATTATAGAGGCATCCAAAGCAGGAGTAACCAAGATCTCCCAGAAGGTCTGCAGCAAGGCAAAGATCCAGACATTTCTTCCTGGGGACATGCACCAATACAAGAGTTTTCTAGTACAAAAGGAGGATCTTAATTTTTTTCTTTGTCCTTAAATATGTATTTTGTATTCTTTAAATTTTTATTTGGACAGACCAGTAAATATTTAGAACTATATCAATACAGCAAAGAGAAGAAAATACTCTCTGTTAGCAGACTCATAGAAGCAGACTTACAGAGCTCTACACTGTCTTTATTTTTGCTTGTGTGGGTATGATTTTTATGGCTTACTATTAAATTCCTGAAGATGTGGTTCCTGTGTGACAAGAGAAATACCCCTTCCTTCAGTGTCATGTGTAGCCTGGGCTGAACGGTTTTGGTTAAGGCAGAAATCTAACTGCAGGAAAATTTCTGCCTGACACTCATTACAGAGCTATTACTGAGCACCGGAGTTTGCTGCGCTGTAAGTATGCAGGCAATGGCCATCCTGTTTCCAGCAACAAACGTTGTGATTATGTGCTAATCCCAGCCCTATGGCTGAGGGTGACATAATTTCAAATTGCAAGCTACATAGCAACATAGGCTGCATCACTGAGGTAATTTTAGCACAAAGCCAGCTCTGGCACGCTGACTCGGCACTTCTCAAATCCACCTATAAAGATGTGCACATTCCAGGGTGGTGTGCTAAGTAAGCATCATCGTTTCCCCATTATGTTTTTTGCAGAGATGGAGTAGATGATGCAGACAGCCAAGGAGACGGCAGCAGTCAACCTGACACCATTTCCATTGCATCCAGGACATCACAGAACACAGTGGACAGCGATAAGGTAGGACTGAAATGTGAAAATACTCTGCAGCTAATCGCCCCCAGAAAAATGTAAGTGAAGAGCAGAATAGAAGGCAAAATGAAGTAACATGTCTTCTACTGTGCGATTTGAACCTTGCATTCCTCTGTGCTAGGCTATTAAAATCCAGTCTGTGTCTCAGTGCTGCTGTTTTGAATGGTAACATCTCTGTTGCTGCAGCTTCTTTGTGGTTAATATCCAGAGGTTGAATTGGCTCTGAAGAAACACAGCCAAGAGCAACCTTGTCTTCCATAGTAGAACTTGCCCTGAGGAAGCCAGCTTCTGAATCAGCAAACATTTGGTTATGTTCCATGTTTGCCCTCTGAGCTAAAATCAGTAGTTTGTTGGAGGGAATACAGGTGCTTACACACCAAGTTATACTGCAAAATTGGGATCCTGGCTGGTATCTTGAGAGCCTGGGAGACCTACCCTTTCCAGAGACTGTGATTCTGGACCCCTCTCCTCACAGACATATGGTGCAGCATATGGATGGGCCCGAGACGCACTAGACTCTATTGGATTGCTGCACGCTGTGGCATGTATGTACTTGTTGTTTTACTTATCAGACAGTCTGAGTCCAGATTCCCAGCTCCACTAGGATGGCTGACTTGAATTTGTCACCCTGATACCTCCAACTGCGGTCTTCAGCTGAATTAGCAGTTGGTGGTAGGAGTAAATGGGCTGTTGGGATTTGTCATATCCGCTGAGAGAATGTCCATATTCTCTTCATGTGTTGTTTTGAAATCATGTGTAACTTGCAAAAGGATGAATTCTGCATAACCATTATGGATTTATCTATTTGTCAGGGCTTTAATTATGCTGCCAGTTACACAAGTTAGGAGGGTATCTTTACAAAATCAGATTTCAAGTTTATGCTTGCAAAATTCACAAGTTAAGGTTCAATGCAGATGTTATTTTGAAAGCTGGACTGAGAAATAGGCATTAATTACAAATAAATTACCTTAATAAGACCACCTGTTGTATTTGCTTAAAGGCATGTTTCCATGCTTTTGCTCTTTTTGGCCAATAATATGCATTAAAAAAGTATTAATCTTCTCAAACCAAAGGCCACTGTAATGTATGCAAATACTTTGCCCGATGTCAAAGAAGTGGTTTCTTATGTCTTCAGTCTGCATGGACTTGCCCTGCTTTTCCATGTTTTTCACATTTATCATTCCTGAGAAAGGCCCTGACTTGACAAAGTACTTGAGCTCTTGATTATTTTTAAGCATTTACATAAGCTTTGCTCGTTTGCCACAAGCCCATTGACTCCTTTGCATGAGTTATGGTAGACAGGCAAGGTCTAGGTAAGATGCTCCATATTGCATGCTGTAGCTGCTACAAGATCTACAGTGCCAACAGCACAGGAAACAATCCGGCTGTACCATGAAAGACAGCCCATCATGGCAACAGCTGATTTAAGGATGCAAGACTGGAAAGAGTGATAGGAATTTCTGTCCAAAACCTTATTTGAACTGAATGGCAAAAGTATATGAGATAAATTGAAGACCAAATTGTACAGGGAAGAAATTGTTACTACTGGAGACTAAATTAGTTCTAGGGTTGTGTCAGATTTTTTTGGCTTTTTTAAGGTGGGTAGGTTCAATAGCTTACTTAAGGTTATCTGTGTGTTTGTGTGTATACATTTAATGAATAAATAAATGTGTATACATTTAATGAATAGAAACAAATTCCAGTGTATAACTAACGCTTAAATATACATGTATGTGTTTTGTCAAATGTAAGCAACTAGTGTATCATCCTTAGAGAGGCGGTTCCTGGGTAACAGTTTCCTTCTTGTCACTGATGCTAATGCCAGAATAGTGTGGAAAATTTAGCCCCCCAATGTCTTGGGGCATTACTGTGTCTTTGCCCCAAGGAAAATGAACTCCCCACATTGCTTTATAGTTTTTCTACACAATGATACCCAAACAAATGACAGATGGAGCCAAATTGTCTTAATTCCCATTGAAGCAGCATGGAGGCACACCTGTATTCAGTCTCAGTTCAGACATCGGTTCTTGTGCTGCTTGCACAAATCCCTTAGCACGTGTTAGCATCTGCTCTGAGGGCACTCCATGTTAGCAGATCCCAAAGCTGTGCAAGGACCTGACAAGTCTACAAGTGATGTGTCACCACATGGGAACCATTCACTGTCATTCCAAGTTATCTCACTCTACAAATTTAAAATGGGATATTTTCCCTCCAGTGTGTAGTTGAGGTTATCTTCTAGGATGGTCTGAGTGAATCTCCTTGGACTGGGAAGATTTATCTTCTCACATGGATTGGTACTGAGATACTGGCACTGGAAGACTGTTCCATATCATGCTCTCAAGGTTTCTTGGCAGAGTTGATATTTCTTGGTAAACACTGTAACATACGTGCTATAATTATCTTACGTGGTACTGATAACAGCACCGATAGGTAATGTGTTCAGCAAATAGTGGTTTCCCTTCCTATTTAACTCCAGTGTAGTCAGCAGAGATATTCCTATGAGCTCAGATTCAGGCTCTGAGTTTTTTCACAGCTGTAGCCTCTGTGAGTGACCTCTCTGTGTGTCCCAGTGAGATCTCCATCCAGAGGAGCCAGGAGAAAGAGCTCCTACCTTTAAAAACTCTGGCTGTTCACAGCAGCCTCATATACAAACATATGCAAAGAGGTTTGCAGTGCTAGCAGTGTGCCAGGATGGCAGCAGATTAATCCTGCAGTGGGACAACCTACGTATGTTGTGGTTTAACCCCAGTGGCAACTAAGCACCATGCAACTGCTCACACTCTCCCCACCCCTGGTGGGATGGGGGAGAGAATCAGCAGGGTAAAAGTGGGAAAATTTGTGAGTGGAGATGAGAACTATTTAATAATTTAAATAAAATAATAATAATCATAATAGTAATAACAATAAATGGTAATGAAAAGGAGAACAACAAAAAAGAGAGAGAACTAAAACCCAAGAAACACAAGTGATGCAAATGAAAAACAATTTCTCACCACCAACCGACCGACGCCCAGCCTGGCCCTGAGCAGCAGCCCCTGTGCAGCTTTTCCCCTAGTTTATATATTGAGCATGATGTCATATGGTATGGAATATCCCTCTGGCCACTCTAGGCCAGATGTCCCAGCTGTGCCCCCTCCCAGCCTCTCATGCACCCCATCCCCTTCACTGCCAGGGCGGTACAAGAAGCAGAAGAGGCCTTGACTCTGTGTGAGCACTGCATAGCAACAACTAAAACATCGGTGTGTTATCAACATTATTCTCATCCTAAATCCAAAACACAGCACTATACCAGCTATTGGGAAGAAAATTAACTCCATCCCAGCCAAAAACAGGCAATATATTAACTCAATGCCAGAAACAATTTTGAAGTAACATTTAAGAGTCAATATTGCTGTCTGAAGGCAAAAGAATTCAAAGACTTAGCTGACACACTTTCCCTAAATCTTGCTATTACACTCGAGGATTACCTAACGCATCAGTTGAACGTTCAGACAAGAGTGCCAAACAATAATTTAGACAAAGAAAACCACAACCTCTCAAAGATTCCCAATTTCAAGCAGCACTTCTGCTTAATAACACTTCTTGTGTCTCAAGTGATCTGTATTTCTTTCAACCTATTTGTGAGCCAACTCCTTCTGGGTTGCAAGCAGTGATTTCTGTCTCCTCTCTCATCATGGCACAGCCCTAGAGGAAAGATTTACCTTTGCATTTCAACATCCTAAAAAGGCCGAGGGTTTTTTGTTCTTCAGTGGGAATGAGATAATCTTACTGTAAATTCGGCAAGGATTTTGCTTTCTCTCAAGACAGCTGAATGTAGCCATAACATTTATCAGGGGGATCTTCTGGCGCAGAGGTTAGAGCACTTGACTGGGGGCCAGAAGAGCTGGGTCCTAATTCTGCTCTGTCACTCACATGTTGGATGCCATCACAAATTGCATCTGCTGGCACATTGCACTTGTCTTTTTTTTTTCTCCTGTTTGGATTAGGAATCTGGGGAGAGATGCAGGAGTTCTTGCAAACATTACATTTGTACATTAATTATAGCAATGTCCTGTGTTGTCCCGACACAGGATACAAACCCAAATTCAGAGCTGTTTTCCTGTAGTGTAAGAAATTCACAGCAGTCTTTATGGTAGCAGATTCTGCTTTGAAAACATTCTTAATTATATGACTGACTCCAGAAGTGTTGCTAAGTCTTTAAATAATCAGGCTTTCCTGGCTGCAGACAGTGGTCAGGTAATTATACAAGAATCTTCAGATTAAAGAAGAAAATTTCCAAGTAGGTTTAAAAAAAAAAAAGAGAGATTATTCCTGTCTTATAAATTAAATACCTGTTTAGGTAGCTTCTTAAATCTGGATCTTATTCCTTAATATCTTTAATTTTCTGGGATTTTTCTCTTTCAAAAACACATAAAGCAATTATCCCTGGGATCAAACATTTCATTTTCATTAAATACTATAAAGTAGAAACACAGACTTCAAGTAAGATCCGTAGCTCTGCACCTTTGTGAAAGGAAAGAGAGAACTTATAAAATGTTTATTTTTCCACTTGCAATCTACAATTTTTTCTGTATGCAATCTGTAATGTAAAATATTTCGTACAACAAAAAAGCATTATTCGGATTCTCATTTGGGAAAGTATTTTATAGAATGAAAAAGTGAGTTCATGAACTGGACTCAGTGCTAAAGAACCAATAGGTAATGAATACTACTACAGTAAGTGTAATTCCCATTGAGCTCTCCGGTCAGGTCCTAGGTAACCTACTATGCAAAATTTCTTCATCCTTTTCCAAAAGGCAAGCTAGACAGCTTTTGTTCTGTATAGTAAGCCCTCTCCAGCATGCTATCTAAAAACCTTTCCTTACGGAGAAATCCTTGCCCTATCCAATTCACGGCAGACAGGATTTCAGTCTTTATATTTGGGTTCAAAGCAGTGGGGAATTGCATAAAGAAAATGCTAGCACACAAGGCATTCTAATTTGTTAAGCCCATTGATCTATTGGCTTGTAAAGCAGCTGTTTCTGGTGATAATGGTCCATCTTCTAATGGCCTTTTTTTTTTGTTGGCTTTTGCAGAATGCTGAGGAGAGCAGTTCTCATTTCCTCCTGTTGTTTTTGGATGTGGAATAAAGCTCTGAAATGTGAACCAAAAAGTTTTTACTCTCTAAATATAAATATGCATGATATACTTTTATCTTTTCCATTAGATACTGGACTCAGCGAATCTTTCAGCAGTCATGAGACTGAGATCTTGACTTCTTCCATATCAGTGGTATTATATAAAATCTGAGAATAATCATTTTTCTAATAGAAGGTAATTGGTATAAGAGGGGAGATTTTAGAATTAAGTCTTGTTGGAACAAGTCACCTAGGGGCGGCTTCGCTTCTCTTGCAAGGCTTCTAATCAAGGCAAAATTTGACTGAACTGAAGAGAAAACACCCCGCAGTGGGAAGTTGCTCTGCCAGTGGTTGGTGGCTGCTATAGATTGTAGCTGATGCGAAAGACATTGGAAACTGTGGTGTAAAAACTCTGACTGTGGTAGAGCCAAGGGAAAGCATGATCATGGAAATAGGGTGTCGGATGGTAAAGCAGGTAGTCACTTAAATACAGACTCCGGAGTATTTCTTTAGAAATCTTCCTGTTTTCCGGAGCCCTGTGAAAGGTGATGCATATAGACTTGTCTGCCAGGTGAGGCTGGGCATTGACTTGAAAAGATTTCTTCTTCCAACCCATGTATTTTGCTCTCAGTAAGCTGGATTTAACTTCTGTGAGTTTCTACAGTGCAAAGGAAGGGATTGATTTGGTCTCATTCATAGAAGTATTGTTGTGGTTATTCTGCACTGATCCTGTCCAGGCAGGTGATGTGCAAGAATTCAGTAGTGTACTGACTGGAGTGCTGCTCCCTTGTACTGACTGATGAGTTATGGTACAGCAAGTAAAATTAAATTTATGTAATAGAAAATGCTGCTGACTGTTAAGTGAATTTTTCCTGTGAAGATATGATGAAGAAAAGAGGCTTGAATTATGACCCCGGAGGATGTATGTATTGCTATAGCTTGGATGCTGCCTAGCGTTCATGCAGTTGTCACACTGAGTTCTTACTGCCCTCACCTGTGGAAAAGGGAGAAAATGATAGCCAGCAAAAGAAAACCTGACATAAAACATTTTGGCACTTTAATTAGCCTTCTTGAGTGCTCACTAGCTATAGGTTGTTAACTCTTTTCAAGATACTGTCATGCAGTAGCAAAATGTTTATCTTATCAAGGAAATAAACTGTTCAGCCAAGAGCTGACATCTCTCTCTAGCTGATGTTAGTTTCTCAAAATTTCCTTTGGCTTTAGGAGATTGCCTCTCAATTCGTGCTCTGAATCTTGGCTAGGACCCCTGTAAATTCACTTCTTCCCTGGGAAAACTATACAAATATGTGTCTTTTTTTTTTTTTACTGTGAATGGTTCCCTGAAACTGAGGTCACTGAAGTGACACTTCAAGCTCGTAAAATAAGACTGGTTTATTTCTGCTGGCAATGCCTTCTATGACATGAACTTGCCTTTCTAATCATTCATGCTCAGTAATATTATTGTGGCACTTTTTTTTTTCTTTTCTTTCCGAAGTATAAGTAAGGACTTTCCCTGTATCTCTTATCAGGAATGCAGCGCTGCCAACATCATGAAATGTTCCAGCTTTTGAATTGCAGGGCTGCACTTTCTTGTCTCCGTTTGAGATTTTTCAGTCTTTTGGAAGAAAACTTGAAGGCTCTTGGAGTGAAATATAACACACTCAGACAGACAAGGTTTAAATTACATCTTTAGATTTCCAAATGAGGTCATCCCAGGACTGAAGTGCCACACACACTTTATTGGACTCATTGTGCAAAGGTGCAGGGGCACTCACAGAAAGATCCGAACCCCAGATGTGATCCAAAGAGTTAAAACTGTCCCTTGCTCAGAGAGTCAGTGCCAGGCCTATGCTCTGCCTTGTTATAACTTAATCTCTGTTTTGGGGACTTGGATGATAGGTCTCATATTGCCTTTTTTTGTCTGTACACTGGTCACTGTGACTTGCAGCTTTACAGGAATTTACCGACCTGTTACCTACAAGTGGAGTCAGTTGACAGCTCTTTTTTTGGATTTATAATGCATGTAGCACAGGATCTCCAGCTTCTCAGTACAGGTATTAATACTGGCACTGCCTAAAACACAAATCTCCCAGGACAATTCTGGGGCCTTTGGCCCTTTTTTCCTCTGAGAACTTTGAAAAAAAATGGATTTTGGTCTTCCCTGGATTTGAACCAGATTTCAAAACAAGGGAAAAAGTAATTCTTACCAACATTGATTTCCAGCCAGGTTTAATCCTGCCTTTAATTACTTGTGATCTGTCTTTTCCGGCACCCAATTCTAAACCTAACAAGGCGATGATCAAGAGGTTTACTTCTGAGAAGTCATCTGTGAGGGGTGCAAGTGCTGCTGAGAGTAGGGACATTTGTTTTCTGTTGTTGCCAGTATTTGTTGCAGCTGTGGGTGCAGGCAGCACTAACGTCAGGCTGTCTTGTTTCAAAGAGCTTTCTCAGAAAAAGCGTATGTTCTTTTGAAAAACAAAGTAAAATATGAGCAGCTGCTTTTAAAACATCACACTTGTTGCAAGCACTTGCAAACTTCATACCAGTTCCTTAGGAACTTTTTCTAAAGTCCTAACCATGTAGTGGAGGCTTATCCGTTTCTTATTTTACTGCGTGCCTGGACAATTCCCCTGGCATCTACCTTGAGTGATGATGACAGTGGATGAATTTCACATAAGGCCCTCTTTTTTAATCCAGTAGTTGAATTTTAGGAAGAAATTCCCCAGAGATTTGTTTCACCCAACCCTGGCTTCATCAATGTGGATATATAGCAAACCCAAAACAAAGGAAAGCAGGCGGCATAAGTTTGCAAGGGGTCCTTCCTCTGTCACCTCAAAGGACGTATAAAATAATATGAATAGTGTCAGATTTTTAATTAGATGGCATCAAAAAAATGTTAATCCCAATGTGATTGTCTTGAATGTGCCTAACGCACTCTGAAAGAAAAAGAAAACCAAACAAGCAAGATGCCTATGGAGAGTTCTTGCCTATAGAGAGTTTGCAGACCATGGAGCATCCTGTTTTCATTTCATGAAAAAATGAATGAATATCTGGAAATGCAGAACATCTGTAGTATCCATGGGAATAGAAATCATATTGTTCATTGGGTAATATTCCTGGGAAATAAATTCATAAAAGGCACACATGAAATTTGCCATGCATCTTATAAATGTCTCAGCTGGGATTTCTGAAAGTGCTATTGAACTTTAGTTGGACCACTGCTGTCGGAATGCTTGGACGCAATTCTGTCCCCAAACAAAAGCCATTCCTCTGGTGGTCTGTGAAGGGTAACTGGTCAGCACTCACAAGTTTATTTCCAGTGCAAAAGCAGCAGATATTTTCTTCACACCTCTCCCAGTTTTTTATTTGCAGCTATAAATAACTGCAGATACAAATCCAAATTCAGCTGGGTGATCAGATGCTAAGCAGAGGTCCCTTCCACCCACAGAGGTCCCTTCCAACCCCTAACATTCTGTGATTCTGTGATTCTGTGATTCTGTGGACTACACTGTGGTATTAAATGACAGGAAATAAATCATGCTCCATATCAATAAATCTATATTACCAAACAAAGAAAAGAAGTTTGATGCCTGCTGCAAAGAAAGAGGATGTTTAGGTTATGGGGATGTTTAAGTGAATCAGTTTGATGCAATCAAAACAGAATAAGAAGGAAGGAAGCACAGTAAAATCCCTGTCTTTCTTTCAACAACATCACAGACCCGAGTTTAGTACATTTTAAAATAGAAAGACTCAAATAAATTATTGATTTGCACAGAAGAATTAAAGGATATTCTGGTTTTCCACTCTAAAGAGAGACCATCTGCTGTTCAATTTTTATAAATTTGCTGTGATTTTCAAAGAATCAGATGCCAAAGTTTTGTGGCCCTTTATGTTACATTAGAAACTGAGTGGGACTTCAAATGGCAGAGGAGCTTCCAGATCTGAATTGATCTTTGACTGAATGGGAAATTGGTAAAATTAATTGATGTTAGTGAAAAATAGTAATTTTTTTTCCAGCAATATTCCATCTGCAAAGGTTAGACAAAAATATATATATGAAGAGATCAAGTGGCTGAGTTCCTTTGTCCTCTAAATATACACAAATGAGAGTACAAGCTGAACTGTAAGTCACTGAAGGCCATTTTCTCATTATTGCTTATCAAAATCAACATTCAGTGACCTGTAAATTATTTAGGAATTCCTTCCCTTTCTCCTTATGAACAATTCCTTTTCACTTTTGTTCATGCACTTCTTGCACAGCATAGAATGACAGTGCTGGGCTAGGACACTTGGCGAGGTGATTGGCTGCCCTCACACCTGCTTGCCTTGTCACATCTAAGCAGAGTACACGGGCGCTTGCCAAAAAGTACGGCCTGAAGTTCTGAGCACCACTTTGTAAACAAGCCTGAGCAAGACATGAAATAGATACTTCTGGTTCAGCATCATGCTGGTTTTTCAAATTTGTCTGTTGATAGAAGGGAGAAAAGGGTTAACTAAGAGCAGACAGATTATATGGTCCCCCCAGACTGAGGACATAAATAGAATAGCAAGTGTCCATCAATATTCTGGGGTTGTCTCTGTAGCCATTCTTGGGCCCGGCACTAGATCATCTAAAGTGCTACACTGAGAAAGAAAAGAGCAAGCAAGATTCAGAACTTGTTTTAAAGCAGAGTAATTTTTTTTTTCATTTCATCTCAAGTTCTAACTTCCATATTGTCATTAAGCAAGAAGCTGTTGCTCGTCTAGACCTGATCATTCTCCTCCTGTTCTTCAGAGAACTTGAGTTCATATTTATTTATCCTGTGCTGTTGTTTTGAGTTGTTTCTGAGGTTTCGTTCTGGTGATTACAGCATGTTTGTTTCATTTGGCTGTACAATATTAAATATATCCCTCTGGAGGAACAATATGTTTTCTTGTTGGCAAAGACTTTTTTTTTTCCTTTTAGAATTCAGCATTTTTGTGTGGTTAATGCTTATTAGCTGTGAAGTGCCAGGTTTGTTCAAGAAACTTAGAAAATCTTGGAACGGCATTGTTCCAGCTATAAAGGGCATATAGGGATAACACAGAATAACTGTCTAGAAAGTCAGAAAACTTTAGGTGGGAACAGAAATTAGTGTTAAGAACAGGTCTTTGAGCAACATTGTTAGAGTTCATTGATCAAGGACGTTAGAGGACATTGGACATCATCCAAGTTCAAAGTTAATATTAGCAAGAGGTGTGTGTGAAGAAGGGGATAAGGGGAAAGAGTTGCAAGTTCCTCTTTTCTTCATATAGGGGATCGAGTCAGAAAAACACGGATCACAGTCAATACTTATAAGAACTCCTTTAATTCAGAAGTGAAGGTTTGTACTGGTGTGCAGTAGCTCTTAGGTTGTGAGAAAGTCTTGGAGGGTCCTTTCTTTCATCCAGTGCATATGTGTATTTGCATACAGGAGTCACTGCCTTCTTGGCTGTAGTCTGAGTTATACAACCAGTTGCTGAAGCTAGTGTGTGCTGGTGGCCTTGTCCAGATTTGGCTGGCTCTTGGTGCACTGAATTTATCTGTTCCTGGGGAAACTTGCCTTCAGAGCTGATCAGTTCTTGGGAAAATTTCACAACCTACCATCTCATCTCATCTCATCTCATCTCATCTCATCTCATCCTTTTCCTCTCTTGAGGTTGCTGTCTGCTGGTAACCGTTTTTCCATCAAAACCTGAATATAAAACCCATATAAAGCTCATTCACACATTCTCTTGTGGAAGAGGTCTTGATGGCATGGTCTCGTAAAAGGTGCAATGCCTGATTATGGGCAAAAGGGAGCAGACAGATGGTGAGTTAATTAATTTTAACTCTTTGAGCAAGGCCACATCTACCTCAGTCTATATGTGTGGCCTGGTCGAGTACAGCAGTGAGCATGGAGGACCACGAAGCTTCACAAGAACGTACATGCTGGGCTGGGAGGCAATAGAAGGAGACGGAGGAACGTGGAGGGCAAGCCACAGTGAAGCACAGAACTGGCCAGGCAGCTGAGGGAGGTGAGAGCTTTTGTGAGAAATGGAGACCTTAGATGTGAGGGGACCAGAGGAAGAGATCACATCACACAATGTATTATTTAATTTTCTCTTGCCCCTTAGATCCCAGTAAGGGTTTATCAGTTCTTACCCCTAGGTGAAGTAGGGAAGAAAAGGCTTTGAGTTATGGGGAGGGCTATTCTCGTTGCTTCTGCTAGTCTACAAACTCATGGTCTTTTCAGTGATGTGAGCCAGTATTTCTTCTGGAGCCATGTATTTTTGCTGCAGGATGCCCCAGGAGGCACTTCACTGCCTTGGAGTCAGCATTCTCCCCACCTTGTAAAACACACGCATGCTTTGCTACTGGCAACCTACAGCTGAGGACATCCAAAGCTTCCCTCAAGCTTCGGTTTCCACAATCACAGTGCTCCTGCTATCCAGACCAACTTTATTTCTCTGTTTGGATCTTGCATTAATTTAAAACCCACCAACAATCAAAATCAAACTCGCCCACACAGAGGGGTGTGAAATGTATGGCGCAACTCCACAACTCCTTTTCTCCCTGGGTTCATTTTTCCTGACACTACAGCATCACTTCCTGACCGTACTTGCAAATAAACAATTATTGAAAGAACACGACTGGACCACACATGCGTATTTTCCACTCTCGTGGAGTAAAGCTGTGTGTTGGCTGGTGGCTATTTATTTTCACAAGAGGCGGTTGGGTTTCTTGTCATGTCTTCAGGGCACCATCTCTCGAGGTGCTGAGCCTTCTCAGCTTGCAGAGGCTGCAGGAAGAATTGAGGGTGGGAACCAGCTGTGCCCCACAGGTCTCAGCTGGCTTTATTACTTCTAAAACTTTTCCAGTGTTGATATTTACTGCGTGATCTTGAGGAGTCAATACAAAAGGACAGCAAGGGGTCTACCCAAGGGAAGGAACACTTTCCTTAACCAAACCATGTCGTGTTCCTTTAAGATTGCAGTTGGAGTTGTTAAACTGTCAGTTAGAAGTGTTAACATTTATAGAGAGAAGAAAGTAAGTTGAAACACACACAGAAAAACTTCAGCTTTCTGGCTTGCTACAGATAACTCAGTGAGAGCTGATTTTTGTATGAATTTAACTGATTCTACTTAGAAAGTTAAAGGGCCACATTCTGTATCTGTTGCTACATATAAAATGGGAGAAGTGGCATCCAGCTGACTGGTTTTTCCCTTCATAGCTGGCACAGCACATCACGGAGGATCCTCCACTGTGTAGGTAGCCAGTGTATGCTGGTGCTCTCGAAAGGCGGCAAGCACCCAGTCTCTGCTGCACCCACACCCCCCCAGCAGCAGACCCAGCCAGGGGACTCCTTCCTCCAGCTTTGTACTGGCTGAAACCGCTGCTGATTTCAGGGTACAGGTTAGGGGCTGAGGGCTGTTTTTCATGAATCACCTTCTGGCTTTTGTTCCTGTGGCTGAGCAGAATACGGCTGCATCCCCCCTCCCTCTGCAGCTGAAATATAACACAGGCATGGACCAGGCCTTCAGGGGTTGTGTTTGTGGGTTGTCTTTTGAAATCTCTGAGGTTTCATGTTCTTTCAGAGGTCCTGGTCTCCATGCAGTTATTTTGCAGAAACTGTCTTCCAACCCAGAAGTTCTGCTGCCCACCCGGGCAGCTGAACCTTTGGTACCTTTTACCTTTATGAAACCTCTGCCCTTCAAGCTTTCTAGGAGAGAAATTTGAGAACCGGGAAAGGACTTTAAAAATCAACCCTTTCTCAAGCTCATCGAGTTGCTCTTTCACGACCTTCTCATTGTGTGAAGCCTATGTGTTATTTATGAGCACTTGGCTGCTCATTTCCACAAAAAAGATTAACATTGTGAAGCTGAAATGCAAATAGCTATGTGGTGCTGCAAAAGGGGAGGAAGGAGACGATGAGAGCTGTTGCACTGGGTTAGGCAGCTGCTAGGGCCAGAGATGCAAAGCAGAAAAGAGAAGTCATTTAAAGAAATGGAAAGAAGGCAGGATGAAATGGAAGTCAGTTTTGTTTCACCGGGTCAAGGAAACCACCTCACCGTGCACCAGGTGAATATCTGGCTCTGAGCATCTCGTAGCTCCACACCACATCCAGCCCTTCAGGAATCCATGGGCTGCTCAGGGTTTTGTTTCGGTAGTGGCAGGACTTGCCTCCAGTCTTTGAACAAAAGACTTTCCCTTTGCCCGGGGTGGGGGAATGAATTCATAAAAATAGCTCACTAGGAGCTGGGCTAAAGCGGATGTCTTCTAAACAAATACACAACTTCTTTTCCATCTGCTGGTTCCCAGTCCTTGGTTGCTGTGAGAGAGAAAGAGCGGCACTGCTGTGTTTCAGGAGAACTGGGATGTGCCTCCCAGGGCGCAGATCTGAAAGGTGGCCACTTGCATCCATGAACCTGGCATTTTTTTTTTTGATAGGAGTAATATAGTAACTGCTAAAATTGATCCAAATGAATGAGGGTTTTGCTTTGCATTTCTTAATGTTATATACTGATAAATTCCCCAAAGAATTCTTCTGGGCATCCCATCCCTATTTAAAGACTAAGCCTAAGTGACTTCGTAGGATAAGTGCTTTATAAAGCAACTGTGTAATATTTTAGTTGTCTTCTTTCATTTCAGTAACAAGCGTAAGGGAAGCTAATGTCCCGGTATACAGGGATTTGCAATCACCATTAATGGAGATAATTCCCCTCATGGGAAACAACAAAAAATACCATTGCAAGAGCTAGAATACTTTTCTAGCTTTTCTTTTTAATCACAACAGATTGCGTATCTCTTGCTAAGTTTCCTTGTGCTGTAGAGGAGAAAATAAATCAGGCAAAGAGAAGTGATTTAAAATCCTTACGATAAACTCTTGATGGGGGATAATAAAGGAGCAATTTTGAGTGTCCCGAGGCACGTCTGTGTGACTGAGGAAAATGAAATAAAATCATGGCAGCTATTAGCAGTTTAGTGAAGTTTTAAATGCGTCCTGAACAATGGCAGCAAGAGGATGAGGTTATAACTTTTTCACATTATTGTCACTAACACAAGAGGTCTCACTTGCTGTTTGTTCTGTTTTGGTGGTAAATCCTGTTTAAACAAATATGCAGACAAGCTGCCAAAGAGCAACTGACTTGTATTGCTTGGCATGTCTATCTCGTGTTCTGTATTCATAGATCCCGGTTTACTGCAAAGCAGTCGGAGTCATTTTCTGGCTGAGAAAACCAGGCCACAGAGCAGTGATGCAATCTGCCAGAGCTCACACTGCTGCCCCAGCAGTAAGAGAAGTTCTGCTTCAGTCCCACTTGGTGCCAAATCCACTGGGCACGCTTTCCTATGAGAGATCAATGGACTGTACTTGTTCAGAGTTTTTCCTGACATCTTTATGGTGGTACAGTTCAAAATGTCATTTGCGTGCATCTTGTCCTTCCCGCCTTCAGTTTGGTCTGAATTAGTGGGCAAATTCAGTATTCAAACTCTAATTAGGCCAAACCTTCACAGACAGGGTTTGCATTTCTGTTTCGAGAGTGAAATTTGGCCCATGTCTGGAAGGATTAGATAGCCACTCCATCTGGAAACAAGTTATCTGCTCAAGGAATGTTAGTGTCTACCTATTTAGGATCTATTAAAAGCTGAAGGTGAGCCGCAAAATTATTTCTGAATCCAAATGCTTCTTTTCTGAAGATTGTAGTCATTCCAGGCTGGAATTTCAACTCAGCAATTTTGTTAAGCATCTTATTTTAGTGGCAAATAAGATTAATTTATTTTAAACTAACTTTATTAAGGAGTGATTCAGCTTTCCGTAACTGGGCCTGGGCAGCTATGGAAGCAACTAGCAGCAAGGTTTACAAGTGAGGAGAAGAAAGTGTTCCTACTGAGTCTTGAACAACTGACGGGAAGCCTGGCATCCCATGCCAGTGACACAACCTGTGACCCATATAACAAAAATTAGAAATAGATTTTCTATTTTGCTTTGCTGGAGGAAGGGCATGAACAGTGAATCAGACTGTGTTTAATGCAGTCAGTGATGGATAATGAACCATAAGAGGGTTTTTTTTAAATCCCTGTTGAAGTTTTTTATCAAGGTAGAATGTCATATGAAATTTCTTGCCTTACTGCTTGAGACAGAGCTGAAGTGGTGCCCTTACCTGCATTTACCTGCGCGAAGAGCAAGTCACTCTAGCAGTCAGGTCTGCAAAGGCTGCCAGCCACCATCACTCCACCACGGGGGCTGAGAGAGAATCGCTTGCCATGTCCTACTTTTTTTTTGAGGTACTCTGTGTTAGGAAAGCACTGGACAAGGCTTGGCTTGACACCCGCTAGATTTAACCAGAGATCTGTAAGTGTAGCAAGAACCTTGTTTTGTTCCTGGAAGTATTTTTGAGTTGGGGGGAAAAAAGAAACCTCTCTGGGGCTGGATGCCAGGTTACATGGAATGTGGTATAAGAATGAGAACATGCAAAAGGAAGAGAAGCCTTTAAAAAAAAAAGTTTTAATGTTATTTCTTCTTTCTTTTCAAAATGCGGAAGCAGCTTGCGGTGCTCAAAAGCTCTTAGAATCTGTTTTTCCTGTCTTCAAAATATGAAGAGTGGAGATTAATACTTTGGTTTGTTTTTTAATGAAGTGAATCTTGGAACAGGATTTGAACGTTTGCTGCAAAGTCTTCTATTTAAACGCTTTCTTATTTATGGTGCCATGCTAGGAATGTTATACATAGCATTATCTGACTGTTAACTCGTACAACAAGATGGATTTTAGGATTAAATAAATTGTGAGCATTCCTTTCAAATTGCTGGAGCCCAAAGGGTTAGGAGTGTTAGATTATCCAGCTGCAGCCATTCCCCCCGCACAGCCCAGTGGTGTGTTACAGGGGCTGTGGTGGCTGAGAAGGAGGGAAGTAGCTGCTGAAAGCGGCAACTGGATGTGGAGCTTGAACTGCATGTCCTCTACTCGCCACATAGGGTAGGTGACAAGCGTATGTCACGAGCAGCAGGCAGAGAGAGGAAATGGTAGCCTTGATTCAGCACAACAGAAGCTCCGTGCTGGGCATAAGTTTCTTGTCCTTTGAAGCCAGTCAGATTTGAACCTACTGTGCTTTGTTTGCCAATCTGTGGTCGGTATGCCAAGTTGCTTTTTTGCATTGGCAGGTTAGAGCCAGCGTTATGAGCTGGTGCACTGTGCTAACGCAAGTGGTTGTTCCAGGAGCTGTTAGAGGGGAGGCCAGTTTCCATTGTGTGGCTGATCACAATTAGCTTTCTGGTGCAGAAAAACAGATGTTTTCTGTTTTCATCAGCTGCAGTATAGCAAATACAGCACTCACTCATGTGAAAGTATTGTGTAAAAGTGCACATATGCACTGTCTGGATTCAGCTGTCCATCACACCTGTGTGTTCCCACCTCCACTTTCAGAAACCAGTTACAAGTCCAGGCCAAACCCTGTCCCTTTTAAGCATGTGGGGACTGACCTTAGCAGGACCTGAATATGTCTCCCTTCTCAATCAGGTTATTGCTTTGAACCTTTATGCTTGAAACTGGAGAGCTTTATGAGCCTGATATTGGCTTTGAGCCAACACTAATCTTTTGGTCAAGCAAGAAAGAGTCATGTTTTTAGACCCAAAGATTAAACATTTCCTTCCTGCTGTCACACTTGTTTCCATTGAAGAGTGTTAATTGCATAAAAAGTTGCTACCATTTACAGTCAGCTGTCCCTTGGAACAAGCACTGCTCTCCAGCTTCCGCTTAAGTGTGTTCTTGGGTGACTAAGTCTTATGCAAACAAACTCTTGACTAGGTCATTGCTTCCTTACCTGTTCTCTCATATTCCCATGTTCTTCTCATGTCTGCTGCATAGCGTGTAGTGGTTTACTCCACCTTCAATTTTTTGAAGAAAAAAATTAAATTTCCTAGTCTTCTTTTCTCCATACATCTAGGATGTAAGATGTTCACTGATGCTGATTCATCAATGAAGTGCTTTAGACCCACCATCTAGTTTTAATTTTATTTAGTGATTTGGCTGGATGAAATGACTGGCACAGTTGCTCAGGTCAGTATGGCTTGGTTGTACCTGCAGGCAGGGATTTTTTTGTCACAAAGTATAATCAGGCAAAGATACAGGTTTATCTTATTTTATTGACTTCAAATACAGCAGAAATCAGTGTCAACTTAAATGTCATTGTTGAGTAAGGCTTTTGTGTTAATGGGAAAGGAAAAGGAACAGGAAGAGGGAGGACAGTAAATAATAAATTGCTCACTTCCACAGAAAAGACAACAAGACATTAGTGAATTTTAGTGACAGAGAACCGGTAGAAGGAGGAGAAGGTATCAGGTGAACCTGTCTCTTACATCAGTGGATAAATTTGGCATGTTTCAGCAAAATAGGTGACAGGAGCAAGTAATACTGCGACTTTCTGGTCTGTTCTGTAGACTTGAACAGTAATGTGACGGCTTTGTCTGAGATTACCTGTAAAATGGAGAGCACAGGGTACTTATGACACTCCTTTGGTCTGACGGCCTTGGTTAGTGTTTTGCAAAGATTGGAAACCCTGTCAGGCAGTGTAACTGGGTAGCAAGAGGTGGGAATGAGGAATCATGCCTGAAGAGCAAAAGGTGGGAAGCAGGACAACGGTAACAGCAACAAGTCTGGAGGCTGAGATGGGGAAAAGAGCAGGGATTGATGTGGAACATGTGCATGTGGAACAACCCCAGACAGTGGATGGGAGTCCCTCATAGAGCAGAGGGATGGGCAAAGCCCCAGCAGGTCCACAGCCCTCTGGGAAACTGCCCATGCCCAGGTGGCCAAATGTGTCTTGCTTGCCTGAGAGGAGCCTGGTGAGGGCAACCCAGGGCAAGGGGCCCACTGTGACTTGATTGTCCATCCGCAGCTGAAGAGGAATCTGACACCATCCAAAGATACCAAGGAGCCTGTTGGCCGAGATTCCTTCTCTAGAAATGAGACGGTATCACTTAAAGATGCATTTTGTTCTGTTGTGCTAATGCCTTTCACAGAAGAGTAGGAGAAACGGTTGGACTGTTGTCTTTTGGAACAGGCTCATTGCAAGCAAATTACAGACCATGAGTAATGAATGCATTTGACAGCAGATTTTTGATTTTACAACACATTCATAACACCTTGGAACACTTAGTACCTTGTTAACCCAATTAGCATACGCTAAAACTGCCAAAGCAATCTGAACAGCTATTAACCACATGCCAAACTGTCCAAGATCATGCTTTGTTTTTACTACAGAGGCAGCTCAGAGTAGTCTGGGAAAGAAGAATCTTTAAATGTCTAAATGCACAGACAATTGACGACAGTAAAGCCAAAGAATACTGAATCAGAAATTGAGACAATAAAAGAAGCCATCATACCATAGACTGTCTTGCCTCATAGGCAGTAGAAGGCCTACAGTAGTACGTAAGTGGAAGTCGCTTATCCTGCAGCTAAGAGCCCTAAATGATTTGTGCTGAGCAACTGCTGATAGCACTGTTCTGTCCCATAGGCTGTGCAGATATTTTCTGGCATGTTGCAGAAAAAGGAAACACTAGCGGAACATGACTGCAGTGTGCAAGCAAACAGACGTGCACCTATGCTTGCACTTAAGTGCTTGTATTGAGCAACTTCAGATTATACCCATCGTGAGTCATTTTCAGTCTCTAGGGCTCACGGCTAACATTGAAGTACAGCTCAGCTATCAGGCACGGCTGATCCTTGACCTCCGTTGCAAGACAGCTTTTAAAGGTGTTAATGTAATGCAACCATTTGGTCCTGTCCAGCAGGAATGGGACAAGCAATCTGTGTCACAAATAGGCTGCATCAGCATGTCGTTGGGGAGCTGCTTTCCAATTTCTGTTCAAGTTCCTACAGCAGAGTCTCTTATGCCAGAAGAATTGTCTAACCTACAGTAGTCAAAACTGATGTGGTTTCTGACAACATAGTAATGGGTATCTGTGTTCCTGCATGAGATATAAATAATACAAAAGATCCTGAGAAACCTTCGGAAATTGCATTTCACCTAAAAATGAAAACAGCAAGAGGATTCATAAGTGTCAAATGATTCTACTTGACCTGTGACTTAATGAAGAGATTGCAGTTCTCAGAATCTGCTAAGTCTCATTATTCATTAATACAGCTGAATTGCAAACCTGGTACATTGACTCCAGGAATAACAATGAAACTACAGATAAAGAGCATGAGTTAACGATGGATTAAATCCGGTTCATGTAAGTAATACTAGTTAGCACCTGGTTATAGAAAATAGAATTAAACTAGCTTGGTATTTCTTTATGAGGTTATAATTCAGGTAATAGAGGAACTAGTGTCCCAGTGATAGACTTTTGTGAGCATTTGATTTGGGCCACATGATATTTTGCTAACAAAGCAGAACAACAGAAAATAAACATGGCATGTATTAAATGGATTGAAACCTGGCTAGTTGAGAGATATGGATATAAATTGAATTTCTATAGGGCAGGAAAGTTTTTAGAGAAATCATGAAGAGATTTGTCCTTACCCTTGTGATAGGAGTAAGTTTTTAACTTAATTTTCTAAGGAAACAAGGTTTTCTTTCATGTTTTCTGCATGTTTGAGCTCTGCCCTGTCAAAACTTTTGTGCCTTTTGGACAAATTTCAAGCAAATTGACAGAAGCTTCTGATCTCAAAAATAATTTCTATGGAGATCAACATAAGGATAGGGAGAGAGACCCAGAAGCTACTCCAGTTAGGAGAAATGCAGTAGTATGAACATAGTAGTCATATTTATGGACACACACATTACTCGAGAATCCACATGGCTGAGAGACTACATAGATGCTTGATCCTCATTAAAGCTTCCACTGTAGCTTGAGACTGACCACACAGCCCAGATCTGTGGGGTACTGCCCTGCACTTGTTCTGCTCCATGGGGTCTACTAGTTACCTATGAGAAGCTGAAAAAATGAAAGTATGCCACTAATGCCTGCAGCTGGCTGAGCAGTCAGGAGCAAAGAGAACAGCCTGCTGATCCAAAAAGCTTGGTAAGCTTGGCATAGGTAAACAGGACAAGCCCTAATAGATGTAGATCTCATAGTCGTGGAGAGAAGAACATCAGCCACACCAGTAGGCATAGGGGTTAGCAGTGGTGTTGAGGAGACTGGTGATTTCACTAAAGTCGTAGTGGCTTTTCCATTGCTGGAAATGTGCCAATCCAGACATAATGTTTCTTTCAAAACATACCCGCTAGTTCAAATGCAAACTTGTACTCAGTCTCATGAAAAGGTGACTGGCACGATCCCTGTTTCCAAGACACAGAAGGGATATAGGAGAGTGAAACAGCCCAATTTAAACACTGGATAAGAGGCAGAGTTGGAGTTAAAACCAAGATCTTCTCTGTCGCAGGCAGTGGTCTTCTGCTAGGTTATTTTAGTTTCAGTATCTGTGTGTTCCCATCTTTAAGCAGCAAACCAATCCATGTGGACATAAAAAAAGCACCTTTCTTATATGAAAGTTCAGAACATCTTGGGGCACTCGGCACTCTTGAGACATAATTATGCTCTGCTCTGTTGCTAACTCTTTAGGATTTAAATTATTTTGAAAACACATCTGTAAAAGCATATACAAGAGCAACAGGGTAACAATAACAATAAAGTTGTGTTGTTTTCTTGGTATAAACTCTTTGGTTTGGGGTTTACAATTTATGTGTTCTGGAACTGGATTATTGCCTCATAAAACAATGCAGCAGCCTTTTCTCATTTAGCTAGCCATCCATTTTTATTAGGGGGCTCTATAGAATGCTTGCAATAATATTATAAAGGTGCAGAAGGTTCATTATTTCACAACAAGCAGCTAGCCAAGACCATTATTATTTTTACAACAGCCGGGCTTGCTATTGAAATATAGTTTTGATTATAACCTTTTTTTCCTCCTCCCTCTTTCTCTTTACCAAAAGCAGAGATGTGCAATTGTTCCTTTTCAGATTGCTTTTCCACTGCCCCACAAACATGTCATTTTCAGTGAAATGGATGGATTATAATGGGAACAGATCAGTGATAATGCATTACTGGAATACAGCCATCCCCAAGAGAGCTTATAATAATATCCAGTCTTTCTAAGCTTTAAAATCTGCAGTTTGGACAGCCTATAGCTCTAATACGGAATCTAGTTCTGAATTTTCCCTGCACTTACAATTCTTTGATGTTCAATTATTGTTTGGGTTCTCCTCTCCCCTTCACGTTGCCATGACGACTACCTTGCATAAAATCCAGCTCTCAGACAATACAGTCGCTGCTTTAGAAAGGGGCTCCAGGCTCATAAAAGTTGAAATTGTTGCTCAAAGAGATTACTGAAGATTAATGACTCTGCTCTGAGAACCGTGGAGCAAATTTCTGAAAATCATGGTAATTAAATAAAAAATATATGCAATATACAGGCAATGTGTTCTCTGAGTCAGGAGTGTTAACACCTGCTGAGAGTGGTGGAGTTACAGTAAATCAGTAGTAAAAACACCGGTGGGTATTATTCCTGCATGTAGTTTCTTTATGCTGAATAGCTACGGAGTTTAATTAGCTGCGGTGGTTTTCCTGCGCCTGTTCTGTGGTTGTAAATTGACCATACTGACCGGGGCTTGCCACTGGGGCTGGAGCAGGTTGTCTTGTCCTGGGCTGGTGCTGTGTGCCATGCTGGGTCAGCCTAATGGCCCTGCTGATGAGACCAGTGCTCCGTCTCCTGCCACGAGCCTGGCATAATTTCATGGGCACGTTACTTGTCGTAAGGAAGATGAACACAGAGCTGCAAATTGGTTGCGCTGAATCGTAAAATGGGACTTGTTTCATGAGCCCATTAAGCACATGCCCCTGATGTTAAGCATATGGTGTGCTCTGCTCACTAGGAGTAGGGTTAGCACTGGCTTGAGCTTAAGTGTCCGTTTTTAAGTCCTGCAGTGATTTGGAAGTCTTAAGAGTTGTGAACCCCACTGGGACAATGAATTAAATACGTTGATTATATTTGCTAAAGCGTTAGCTATTTTCATATTCAGTAATAACATCTTTAATATTACATGCCACACGAGCTGCAACCAGCTGTCATGCTGCAGGTTTTAAAATGATCTTAACAGGAGTCAAAGAAAGGCATTTTGTCTTCCCCAAAGACAGTTGCACGCAGTTGGTTTGTAGTTTGCCTTCCTCTGAAGGTGAGCAGTACTCCTTGGGACAGGCTCCAAAATCACATCTGTTCAAAAGGAGTGTATTATAACCTTATGTTACCAAAATCAGAAGAAACACATGTACTAGGAAAAGCCTAGCTTAGGAAAAAATCTTGTGTATTCTAAGGGGATAAAAATATTAACTCAAAGCAGATGCATAAAGGCTAGAGCCATCTTTGTTCACTGCAGCAGATCTTTCAAAATCTGTTTTGTATCGGGGCTGTCTGCCACGTAAGATCTCTGTTTGTGCCCATCGAGAAACCTGTAAGTACGAGGAACTAATGCAAAACTCGGAAAGTGTCTGCGCTGCTGAACAAAGAAGAAATACGTGCAGTTTGAAAGGGAACAATAATTCATTTTGAGATCTAAACCTGTTTTTAAATTAGCTGTTTGCATGCTAACTTCCTCAAATCAGAAGCTTAGCCATCTGTTTCAGTTCATTAGTTAGCCTTTGGCTGAAGATTAATCATTGTAGCAACAAGAGGTAGGGGAGTCGGTAGTCCTAGAGGGTTCACAGGGACTGTGCCCATGGAGAGAGTCTGAATTTAGCGTAAGGCCCCAGTGCTTACATAAAGGGCGAATCTACTTTGCTGCACAGGGTAAAATCCCTGCCGGGGCCAGCATGGCAGCAAGGCTGGTGCGGATGCACAGCTGTAGTGAAACGTGTTTTACTGCTCCTTGAAGATTCTTGGGGTTTGTTTCCACATCCAAGACAATCTTCTTTGAGGACTGCTAGGTTCTCCCTTTGTGCAGTGAGAATAGCAACGATAATAATAAATAAATTTGGCCCTGAGACTATGCTAACCTGGTGTTCATGGCTGAACTAGTCTGGCCTTCTCCTGCTTGTGGTGAACTGCAGGCCTGGGGTAAATTCTGGCAAAAGCCTACGAAGCGTTCAGGCAGCTGGGCCAGCCTTTTCCATGGGGGTTATTTCATGTCAATTGCTGCAAATTAGACACAGATAAAATTTATAACGTGTGGGTGCCTGTGCACAGAAATTTAGCTTCCTCTGTATTTACAGAATATAAAACAGTCCTCCTTGTTTAAGGCTAGGATGGACATTGCTGTCACATTAGGAAGGAAACCTTATTTCATTCTGCAGCTGCTATTTAAACACTTTTTAATCTTAGGCAAAGTTCAAACCAAGATGTTTCAAACATCTGCTAACTGTTATGGGCCATGCCTGCTAGTAGAGGTAATAAATTATAGCCAAAAAGAGAGTCAAATGTCTTAATAGTGTTTTTGTTCATCACTTCAAAGTTTGTCCTCTTTCAGTGTTATCTGTTCTCTTTTTTAGCATGGAAGTCAACATGCCTGCAAAGAACATTGTGCTGTGGGTGAGGTGGGTGGGATCACAGTGGGAGGAGGGTGACACCCTCTATTTTAAGTTAGTGGAAAAACAACAAACAATTTGGCTTCTCTTTTCCAGAGCAGAGAGAAATTGAAATCAATCACAAAAACGCACCCTCTGTGCCAAAAACAAGATGGGTGGTTCTAGCAGAATATGGGGGAGAGGGCATTTCATTTTCCTCAGAAGGGGAGATAACAGATCAGCTTTCTCATTTGTCATGGAAACCTTTTGTCAGCCCAGTAACAATGACGTCAGGGTGGCAGTGGCACAAAGACAGGGTTAGTTAACACAGCACACACCTGTTGAACTGCCAGAGGGGAAGGTATGTCAGCTTTTACTTTTTCCGTCCCTGATTCTAAACCACTTTGGGTGAAGGTTTAGAAAGTGTTATTCAAGTCCCAGGGCAGTTGTCCTGAGCTGTAGCAGATTCATACTGTAAGCAGGTGCTGCTGGAGCTTTCACTCACAAAGAAATCCAGCCAAGAGGCATTTACTCACGCAATGCTGTTCTGTAGACCCTCCTGTTTTGGGTATCCTTATGGAGGGTGGTGAGAGCAGACTTGTATCTCAAAAGAAGAGTAGCAAATTCCTCCAGTGTGTTTTCTTTGCTTGGAGTAAAGGTTTTGCTAGTGTTTACCAAAAGAGATTTTTAGAAACACTTCTATAAAAATGGAAAACCGAACCTATATTTATTACGCCACATCTATAGCTGTAGATGTATAGCAATAAGATGTAGCCCATTTTTTGGAATGACTATTTTCCTGCCAATTTTTTGCAGTAATGCTTTCATGTTTAGTGTTGCTGACTAGCTACGTATTCTTTTAGTAAAGTGAGATTAGATCACTTTCTCACTTCATTCAGTGTTGTTTTTGTGACTACCATCCTATTTTTAGTAATTAAAAAATGCTTTAACAATTCCTTTAAAAATAAGTTTACTTTTTTGCACAAGAAAAATGTGCTAGCAGGGAAAGCAGTTCATTTTTGCTGGACTGTTCATGTTTACTAGCAAAATTATAGCAAAATTATAGATTATGTGTTTGCAGAAGACTTTGAATCGGTTAAAGAATTGCACTGTGTCAATAGTTGATGCAGTTTCTGTTACCATTGCTAAAACATAAATTTACATTAGTTGCATTGCTTGTCTATGGTAATACATGATAATTATAATAAATTAAAGTGTTTCCTTGTTATTGCTAAATAATGTGCATGAAACTGAATATTTCCTATTACATAGATTTTAAGAGGAGAAGAAAAGCCTATGACATGGGTGATGTTTCAAATTATATTCTGTTGCAAAGCAGAATTAAGGCAAGAATGGCATAAAATGACATACGGTGATCAGAAAAGGAAAATGGAGTCAGCCAATGTACATGGCATTTACTATACAAATAGAAACCCAATGTATGTAGTGGAGCCAGTGAACTGTAGAAATCTTTGCAGGAGAGAACCATCTGGGACTGAATTTTCCAGATAGCCAATGAATTAAGCTAAGTGTTCAGCTGATGGCCCATGACATCCTAATAGAGATGGATGATGTCAAATGGCTGCCAAGTTTCAAGGAGGTGAAAAAAGTAAACCTGAGTGATAAAAATTTTGTTTTCTGTAGAGGATGAAATTGTTCTTCACATGAAAGAAGGAAGGTTTAGCTACATTAGTACTATTGCCATTGTGGTGAATATGAGTAAATACTCTGGAAATATCTATGAAGAACTATAATTCTCTTTGGCTTCAGTTTGGAAAACATTGTACATTCCTCTCTGGGTTTTTTTTTAACTCTTTACTGGTAATTTCAGCCTGACAGGAAGACATTTTGTGTTATCTAAAGTCTGTGTAGTATAATTTACTTTTCTTGGGGGACTTTGTGGCTGGAAGACAAGAAAAAGGCTTTACAGACATTGTTGAAACAAGACTCAAAGTTCTTAATGCCATTGATAGGGAAACTGAGGCATGGCAAAATGTATGGCTTAGTTTCACAGCTGCTCCTTTTGCCTTCATCATTGATATCTGAGACACGTGATTGTGGTCTCTAGTGTAGCACAGAGAGAATAAACAGAGACTGGGGAATGGAACTAAGTCTTTTATTTCTTAGTGAACCACATCCCTCTGTCCAGAGATAAAACAGCATCCCACCCTACACAGATGCTGCCGAATTATGTGATCAAGTGGTCTCACCACATACTTTAATGCTTCTCCATTTTTACGGACCGCTGCTTGTTTTGTCCTGAGTGCAAGTACTCACATCAGTCCTGACTGACAAGAGAACACAATTTATAATTTAAGTTCTATTGATTTTTACTGAGCTTGTGCACATGTGTGGGTACTCTCCTGAGTTAGACCTATAGTGGGTATCTCTTGCATCAAATTCTGTAAGTTCAGGATGGCGTGTGAGAGAGACATTGGTTAGGATACTGAAATGTCCATTTGGTCCTCTACTTTTTTTTTAAGCTTTCTTTGCCAAACTGTCTCTTCAAATCCTGCAATTTAGGGATTTTTTTAAAAAAAGAGAAAAAATTTGGCAAAAAACATTATCCTGATTTTTTTTCTGGGTCATCTCATTTTCTTTAAAGCTCATCTAGATGGAAAGTGGATGGAAAGCCTGTACTGCTCCAGCTGACAGAGCACTCTTCACTTTCCGAGACCAGCAAACTCCAGGAGATTTGGTATTTACCGTATCCAACACCAGGAATTGAAAGCAGGTCACCTGCAATGCCAGGGTAGGGGCCTGTCTCAGGGGACCGCAGTGTCTCCTGCTCCCCATCCTCAGGAGCCACAGCCCACTTCTCAGGGCACGGGAGCCATAGTGTCTCCTGCAGCCCCTGCCCTCGGTGGGGAGCAGCCCGGCATCCCCCGCGGGAGCAGGGCCCTGGGGCTGGCTGTCCCTGAGGAGCCCAGGAGCTGGCTGCTGCAGCTGGGCGGTGGGACAGCTCTGGCCAGAAACCTCTGCCCTCCTGCCAAGAGCAGGGCTGCCTCTGAACACCCTTGCCCCTGAGTTCCTCTGATTTCTGCTTGGACTTTTCAGACTCTCTTTGCTTTTTTCCCATGCCTCAATGGTGCATCTTACTGACAAAAATAGCTTTGATATAGGAGAGAGGCAAATTCACTTATCTGCACCTTGGATCAACCCAGACATTAGTTGTGGTAGAATACGGAGCAGTGTGATAAAGAGTGCCTTTTTGCTGGAGGGACAGAAAGGGACATTGGAAAGAAGAGAAGGAAACAGTACAGGCTGCGGTAAGTTATGTACCTGCTCTTAAGAGGGTCACTGCTTTGCTAAGGCCATGCGTGCAAACCCTGAGAAGGAAACAAAGATGTTTTTCATTGTTTTTTCATCATTTTCTTACAGAAATTTATCATTGAAAGAGCGACTAACTCAAAATTACTGTGTTATGTGTGATTATGCAACAGTAAAAGCCCTTATCATGCAGTAAAAGCTAAGTCCATTCTCTTTTACTTCAAGCACAGTTTCCCTCCACTTAGAACTCATGCTGGCAACCAGAGCATCTGAGCAGTTTTTCCTTTAGATTGGGTAGGGGTTAATGAGGTTTGAACACAGAGCTTTGCTACTGTATTGCCTGGGAGAGAGGAAGTTTCTTATTATTTATCGTTATCATTCTTGTCCAAAATGTGCTCACATTTTATGAAAGGAGCAGATGCTTATGCCAAAAATCTTACAGCATAGATGAAGTAATGAATTAGTGAAACGGATTTTATTAAAGGAACATAATTCTGTGACTGGAAAAGGAGTTGTTCAGCCAAGGAAGTGTCCTGTTGGCTATTCAGTTTAAGTAGGTGTGATAATATTATGTTAATAGCATGCAAACACAAGTACAGCAGGCAGGCTGTGGATGTTAAGAGTAATGGTAAGTGGAGTTTGAGAAAAGTGCCGCAAAGGTTAATCATTTCTTTCTACATTTTAGGATTCTCCAGTATGCAGTCTGAGAAACTTTTCTCAAAGTGAATCAAGGTTTTGTATGGGAATTTCTCGGTTTCATGATGAGTGCTGTCCGTCACTGAGGGCTGTTTATCAACCTGGTTAGTTATTGCTGCTGGTATTTGCCATCTACTTTTATCCACTCCCAGGCCCTTGTTTGTCACCTGGCCTCCATCTCTGCAGCCTCAGTTCTGCCACAGCCCTGTGCTTTTCCAGTGCCTCTATCCCTCCATGCATGGGCTCCCGTTGTCCCTCTCGTCTGCAACTAGGATGCCACGAAATCCCTTGCTATTCCAGCTGAAACAAAGCAAGTCCGATCCACTGTCAAACTCCATGGATTCACTGTCTTTCTGCAACAGTTTCCTACACATTTGATCTTTAGTTCCCAGTTACTAGCAAGAAGACAAATGTAGTTCCCCTGAGCACATATCTTTATATCTGCCAGTTAAGGATCACATAGAGATTTAGCCTAGGATTTTCAAAAGAAACCCGAAGGAAGTAAATTTTCAATTCACACTGAACTTCACTGACTTCAGGCTCTATCCCTCCTCTGTGCTTCTGACATCCCCAGCGGCAGCTTTCTAATTGAGCTGCCCTGAACACGTCCTCCACATGGCTTTAGAGACACACTGGGCATGGTAGTGCCAAACCTTCAGTGTACTTGGATCTCATGCAGAAAATTTTATTACAGTCGGCTACCAAAATTTTGTGTTCATCCTGGAGACTCTTGCATTTCACGTTGTCAGATACCCTGAGGACGTTCTAAGCTCAGTTCATATCACCTTCCTCTGCATGTGTTGTGTGGAAAAGAGATATGTGGTTTTGGGGAACAAAAGGAACACGTGCATGAGCATTGTGGGTAAACGTAGAAATCTGTCTTTGAAAATCAAGGCCTCTATTGATCGAACTGAGTCTCGCAAGAGCAGAAACAGACATTTGTCCAGGAACCATTTGCATGTAACAGTGATTGCACAGGGCAGAGTATTTTATGTGAAGTGTCTTCAGTGAAAGAAATGAAGCAGGAGCTGGGAATGTGCTTATCAATGGGCCTTATTATTCTGCTCATCCTTTGACAAATGAACATAGCAACTTCTTTCAGTCTCCCCTCAATCTTCTACTTGTTTGTGCTGTACTTCATTGATCCATATTTAGTCCTCCCTGGTAATGTGACGTGACAGTGAACGTAAATGGCAAAGCCAATGAACTTTTCCTTCAGCTGAACCAAAGCAAGTCAGATCAACTATCTAACTCTTTGGATTTATGTTCTTGCTTGAAATAGAACTTATTTCCTCATTAGAAGCTAAAACAAAGCACAAAAAAAGTGTGCAACCATTTTTTGTTGTTAAAGGAGAACAGTTTTATGGGAGGAGTGTCCTCTGGGCATGCTGCAGTCAACCCTATCAAACAGAGAGGCCAAGAATGATAAAACTTAAAACCTGCAGCTGGTGGTTCCTTTGGGAGTCACATTGCAGTAGTACAAGCAACAGTCTTTCGTGTCAAAAAGGGAAGCATACAAGTGCACCCAAAGACCTTTCAACGCTATTTTAGGTAAGCTAATCTGCATAAAGGCCATTGTAATCTCTTGTGCTGCTCAGGTTTTAGGCGATATCTTTGTTTCATAATGCTGTTTCTGTGTCCACTGAAAACATCTGCTTAGACGTGCCAGGCTCGATCTTGCACCCTGTGACATCACTTAGCAAATGAGGTCACCTCAAGTAAATAGCAGTATTATGGAGAGCAGAATGAAAGCCCCAGGATTTAACTGTTAGGACTCAAGCTGCAACCTATTGTGATGGCTGAAAATGATGCAGCAATGCTGAAAAGGCTCAGTGGCTGCAGTGGATGAGGCAAGCAACAGGGAGGACTCAAACACAAGTAATCATGTCCCTTGAGATCCTTTTTCCACAGTGCCAAACGCTGACCGAGGGCATGGACATGCAACCATTGTGCAAACTCTCCTGCTCAGAGTCATCATTGCTTTAAACGGAGTTCATTCATGCAGCCTGTTTGTAGCAGCAGTAGTCTATTTTCACATGGTGGTTAATTCACATGGTGATTCACTAAGCTGGAGCATATTGTTTAGATGAGACTTTAATATAACAACAAGCAAAGTACAGGCATTAGAGAAAACAGCGTGGGAGAGAGGGAGAAGGATCTGTGGGATTGCCTGTCTGCCTCCAACCGCTACCAGACTAACTGCAACCACCTCACGCAAACAGGGTCCAGAGCTGGCGTTGCTGCCCCAGCCTCCTAAAGTGTGATTAAAATTTACTATAAGGATTATTGGTCTCAACTGATGAAAATTCGTGGGCTGTATTGGTTGTGATAGGAACAGACACTAGATGGTCAGGCTGTGCAGAGCCCAGTGCAGTGCTGGGACAGGGCGATGCCCTCGGCCATCACACATTCATTCAGCCTGAGGCACCCAGTGCCATCTAACAGTCCTGTCAGTAACATGCTCTGGTTTTTCCAGCATGTAAAAAATCCCTTTGAAAATTCCCACTCTGCAGTGTGACACCTGCAAGGGGAAAAGGGGCAGGAAAACGTGCCAGCCGGGACCAGGTCTTCCTTCGGCAGCCTTGAGACGAATGCCAGTCGCTGTCATCATTCCTCCCAATGAGCTTTCAGTGATCTCAAATGTGCATTTGCCCGTAAATTCTGTTAGACCAACTTACTACTGAAAATCATCAAACGCAACTTATCCAAATCCACCTTTGAGTTAATTTTGGGCCTAAGGCCTTGATTTATAGTAATGGGACCTAGGGACCAACAGTAAAAAAGAAAAATAGCATCTATTAAATCTGTAAAAAGGAAATGACTTGGGAAAGTAGAGGGATGCCAAGCTAGCCTCTCCAGCAGTGGCAAAGGGGAGTCAGACTAGCAGGACCATATGGCTTAAACACAGTTTGAATAATCCTTTCCAATTAAAAATAAAGCCAGTTTTATATAAAACATCTGTTCTGTGAATTCAACGATTTGGGCAAAAAAACATCAGGGGACACTTTAAATCCTTCATCATGTTTTTAGTTTCTCTGTTCAGCTCCTTACCCATTTTGAGGAGCTAGTATCGCTGATGGAGGGGTGTTGTGGTTTCCTGTGATGCTACTAAGCATCAGTGCAGGCGTTTGCATCTCTGTATGTGGGGCTCACATTCCATGCTGCCTTCAGCTGTCCAGCCTTTATTGCAAAGGGGTGTGTGTTTTAGGAGAGCCCAGAGCACCTGAGGGAGGTCAGCAAAGAGCAGCAGAGGGTCTGCAATGAAGGGGAGGATGTCGATCTAACGTAATCGGGCTTATATGTATCTAAAACACAGTGGTACATAGTCCCTAAATCCTCATCCCTGCATGCTAGCAGAGGTAAAGAGGAGAGTACAAGATTATCCCTTTTCTGCCTTCATGCATTCACTTCTTACAGGAGGACGATAGCAGGAAAACATAGCTTTGAAGCAATCTACAACTGCTTGTCAAGGAAATGTCTGATTTTTATTTGACAAGGTGGGGAGACCTGTTGCAGATGTTTGAAATTATAACAGTTTTCATAACTCCATTAAAAGTGTAACTGTGATGACAGCAACATACCTATCTGAAATAATTATCTAGATTATAAAGGAAATATAATCTGGGGATATGTATATCGAGCAATTTTAATCCAGTGCACAAACAGAGATTCTCTTTGTTCTAAAGCATCCTTAGGGTGATCTTATTGTCCTTCTCCTCTCAGTATCATTTGCTGCCTTCTCAAGAGGACATCAGTCTGAGGCCTTTCCTCTGGTTGTTGTGAGCCATTGTTTGTAGTTCTTCAGGTAACTATTTTTACTTCAATGTAATTTAAAAGCAGAGGTGACTAATCAGAGACTAGGTCCTAATCATTACCTGATGTCAGCATCAGGAAAGCTGTAGGTTCTCTGCTGACAATCAAATACTCAGCTGCGAACACAGTCTGAGGGGGGAACAGAGTTGCTGGAAGATTGTTTGATTCCTCCCTTCTCAAAACTCCGGCCAAGGCAGAATGCCCTGGTTAGACAAAGACAAATGTTGACGGAGCCCACCCTTTGCAAGGGCACACATGCTTGTTCCTTGTCTTTCTAAAGCTTCTGTTGAGCTTGAATTCTCCTTCTCCAATGGTACCAGGTATGTGATGCGAACAACTAGGTTTCTATTTTAAATCCATCAGCCATGTAGACCTTTTACTGTCCACACTTCACCTGTGCTGTTTGTACCTGGAGGTGTTTCACAAAGTTTCTGGCCAGAATACATGATCAAATTTTGTACTTGCCAGCAGTGTCTTGGGAATTGATGTCTGAAGAATTACCTGTTCACTGAACCTTGACCTCCCAGATTAAGATTGAATACTTTGCTCAGACTGTGCTGGACATACAAAAGAAAGCAACTAGTCAGTAATCCCTAATTTCAGTCTATTCTTGTGCTTTTATTAACCCTGGGTGAGTTTTGAACATCTTGTGGCTGTGAAAAACAGCAGGTGTGAGTACCTTGCAGGGTTTCAGCCATCTGCCTTTCTCACCCTCTGCAAAACTGGTAGCAAAAGGTATTTGAGCCAGTCGTGCTGGCTCTATGTCGTTGAGGAAACAGATGGTAGCTGCTGCTTTTTGTGCTTCTCCAGGGAAAGGAATGGAATTTGTGTACCAGCTTCCTAAGCCAAATGCCATGAGAAAACCTTCAGTCTTACAGGATCAAACACAAACACAGTCTGGTTCAATTTGTTGGGTAAAACAGAGTCTGGTGGTCTTTTTCTTCAAAGCATTTTTTATAGTTGGATGTCCTATTTCGTTTGGGTCAACTTTAGTCTTACTTTCTGGAAAAAAGGCTCCAGAAATAATTCAGACAGCTCCACTCAAGATGTTCTGCAGATGTCAGCATATAGTGGAGTCCAGAATCCAGCACAGCCAGGATATGGTCATCTAGTACAGACTCCAGCAAGAGACGCTGGACAGGAAAGGCATGTGCTATTTGAGACCATAACACCAGATTTCCTTCCCATTAGCATATTTCTATGTCCCATGTGCCATCTCTATCTCTTCTTCCCTCTGTGGAATAACACACTGTGTCTTGATTTACAGCATGCTGCACATCCAGATGCCTCTCTTATCTCCTTGCTGAGAAGGGCAAAGATGGTTCATCTGGGCTGCAGGATGTCACCATGATCCTAGCCATGTGTTTGTTAATTGCTTAAATATAAAGAGACCTTACTGTGAAGCTCAAGGAGTGATCTTCTTTGTTCAGGCAGACACAACAGAAAGGGTGGGAAGCATGAACTCCATCTTAATGCAGGATGGCTAGAGTGGCCTGAGAACTAAGAAAGACTCAGAGATGAGCCAGGTATTCTCCACCAAATTTCCGATTCAGAACTCAGTCCAGAGCGATTCTGCTGACCATAATAGGTTACCTCATTCAGCTCGTAGCTCTTGAAATACAATTCATCCCCATAGAAACACCTCCATACCGACGCAAGGAAGCATTCACCAGAGTTGCCAGGGCTCTCAGCTGAGCATCCTTTAGAGCTGCAGAGGCTTCACAAGGAGGAACATGGATGACTCAGTACTCGCACTCCAGACAGACCATGTTACAAAGTAATAAAACTAAAGCCATTCTCTAGTACTGAAATTCCTCAAAGGCTGCTTCTGAATATGATCTCTCTCTAACCTCCCAGTAAAAAGAAAATCTCCACAAAATTACAGAAATTTTCACAAAGAGCTCCGCAGGGGATAAGATTTCTCGTGCCTGTCCCCCAGCTAGATTGACAGCTCCTGGGTCTGTTTCAGTGCAGACAGAATCAATGTCTAAGCAGTCTTACTCACTTTTTTTAATCTCTTGATAAGAATGCAAATGCCATTCTTGCTCCCACTGCCTCTCTCACCCTCTTGAAATAGGCTGTTTGTGGTGACTAAATGCTGCTATCTAAAACTGGCTGTCATCCAAAACCAGATGGGCAGAAAGCCTAAGAGCAACAGAAAACTAGCAATTTATATTAGGACCACACCACACAGAATGCTTTGTTTAAACTAGCAGAGCTCTGTGTTCTATTGAATATATGTAAATAACCAGCTAATGTGGATTTCTACAACTATGTTGGCATATTTAAAAATACTTAAATACTCTGAGCAGCCCTTCTGACCCTGATAGATTCATTCTCCATTGCTAATTCTTTGACTGAAAATCAGACATTGGCTTGAGATTTGTATTGAAGAGTAAACAACTTCTTACCTACTTGAAATATATTGGGTTTTACCTACATTTGCAGATGCTGTGAACTGCTGATTCTGATTCTGAATATGATTTTATGTTTGAAAAATACACTGAAGGGGAGGCATTTTAGGAGCAGAAAAAGGAAAAGGAGATAAATATGAGCAAGTGGTACAGCAATTTTAATAAAAGAGTACGCTGGATAATTTAGTGTAGTAAATTGGACTGGGCATGGTTCTTTACATTACAATCTATTTTTAAATAACTTGAGAGGATGCTCATGTGTTACGTACTGACAGACCATCTTTGGCAGTCACGAGCCTTTAGGCCAGACAAATGACAGTCTACAGGCTTTGGCAAAGGTGTGGCAGCTTGAGCTGACTGTGTTTTCAGACAGTGTGATACTCAAAAGGATTTGATGCAAAGGTAAGAGATAGGTATAATGCACTGACATTTATTCTCCTGTTCTGTGTTACTACTCAGTTGTGAGAAGTGTCTGACCAAACTATAGGCTTATTTGGAAAAGGGGAACCCCAGGTATAACCGATCTGTGTGCTTCACTTGGCAATGAGGGACAATGACTGGCAATGAGATTGCCTGAGCTGTAATCATTCCTCAGCATCCAGCCAAGGGATTCAAATACAGCACTGAGCAACAGGAGCTGCTCGGGTACATGCAGCATCTGCCGCAGGGCTGGCTGGGAGGAGACAGCAGCATCAAAACCCTGGCTGTGGTCCAGCTCACAGGGACTCCCATGACCAGCAAATGTAGTTCCCTACAGAACAGGTAGCCAGGTCATCTCTGTTACGTGCCCTCACATATCACAGACCACAATATTGTTCGCAAGCCTCTAACAAGCTTAAGACTTTAATTATGAAAGGACTGAAACCTTAATGTAGCACTGTGACACAGGGGTGAAGACCAAGCACGTAAATGTTTTGTCCCCTTGTAGAAACTTAAAATTGAAATGATGCTACATTTGCTGGGGCAGCTGATATCTATTCACTTATAGAATCACAGAGTCATAGTAGGGTTCGGGTTGGAAGGGACCTTATAGACCATCTCGTTCCTGCCTCCCTGCCTTCCACTAGACCAGGTTGCTCAGAGCCCCATCCAGCCTGGCCTTGAATGCTTCCAGGGAAGGGGAATCCACAACTTCTCTAGGCAACCTGTTCCAGTGCCTCACCACCCTCAGAGTAAAGAACTTCTTCCTTATATCTAATCTAAACCCACCCTCTTTCAGTTTAAAGCCATTACCCTTTGTCCTATCCCTACATGCCCTTGTTAAAAGTCCCTTTCCAGCTTTCTTGTAGGCCCCTTCAGATACTGGAAGGCTGCTGAAAAGTCTCCCCACAGCCTTCTCTTCTCCAGGCTGAACAGCCCCAACTCTCTCAGCCTTTCCTCACAGGAGAGGTGCTGCAGACCTCTGATCATCTTTATGGCTTCCTCTTGACCCACTCTAACAGGTCCATGTCTTTCCTGTGCTGAGGGCTCCAGAGCTGGATGCAGGACTCCAAGTGGGGTGCTGATGCAACCACCACAGCATCAATGGTTTACTACCAGTTCTCTGCCTCTCAGATCTTGGGTTCATATTTTAGAACGAGTGTGAGATCCATTGCAATTTGCAGGATAAACCATTTGTTTACCCCATTTAAGAAGTACCCAAGGAATCCTTCTGCAGACACCCATCTCCTAAATCCCTGCTCAGCCTGTTAGAGAGCTATTCAATCTGACTTTCCTTTCAAGTGAAGTGGATTTAGTGCTACTTATAATCTATTTTAGAGGGAAGAAAGGACAGCCTGTGACCTGATAGGTCTCTTCCATCTGCAGTATAATGACAAATATGACTCTGGTGTTCAGCCTTGCTTCCTCTGGCTGTTGCTCTGTGGCTGAAATCTAAACAGATGCAGCCGTGGCCATTCACATATACTGTGTATTCAGGAAAGACCATCTCATGGTAATCCTGCACTAACCGATACCTGCTGATCCCTGGAGCTGAGCTGGCTCCTGCACTTGGAGCAGCCTGGGTACCCCTGCAGCAAGATGTGTCCGTGCCTGGGATCATTTTGGTGGCTTGCACTTCACCCTCCCGTAAGTGACAGCACTTGGCTGGGTGTTCCAAAAAGCAAACATGCTCACTGAAGTCAGGGCAAAACTCATTCACTGGAGTCAGTGTCTGACACAAACTGCTTGCATCGCTGCTCAGAGGTTTGGGAGCAGTGTCTTGTGGCAGAGAGGGGAGTTTTCAGTCGCTGTGTGCCTGGGTCCCCGCCTGAACTGGTGACACAGGACAAGGCTCTATTCTAGCTCAAGTTTGATCTAGTGTAGAACATCCTGATGAAAACACTTACACGCTGAATGCACAGTGATGCTTTCTAGCCCAGGCAGAAGAGAAGGCAGAGGGTGGGAGATGGTTTGCTGGTGGCAGGCAGCATGGACACAGGCTGGGGCTCCTGCCAGCTGCGCTCAGGATATACGGCACGTTTTTCTGTGGACTGTTGGGGCCCTCCTGCTTCTTCATTTGCATTTCGCTATTTACTGCTGCCATTTCATTTTCTGCCTGATTTTAAGACTATTGCTTGCTGTGTAATTCATTAGGTTTGTCCCTGTGTCAGATCTTTCACTTATACCTTGTGCTCTGCAGAGGCACATTGCATTTTTATTTTTATTTTAATGCCTCTCTCTGATCTTGTTGGACCATACACAGGCTGCTGTCTGGGTTTTAAATACATCCAGTCAGTGGCTTTAATGGTAGTTTTTGTAACAGGAATAATAAAAGTGAATGTTATATATTAAAATATGAAATCATTTACCTGTGAAGTTCAACCTTAAGGGCATTCTGTACTTTCTTTCTCTTTCCAAACCAAATGCAGTATGTGTGAGAAATCAGCGGCCCGTCTGTATTCCAATTTGCATGCTCTGAGGTAGAGAGAAGCACGATGTACTTCTCTGAGACTGGAAAATTACTCTCTGAAAACAAATGAAGTAACTAATAGCTTGAGGGATCACTTCATAGGTGAAAGGATTTCTGTTATCGGGAATCAGATGTATTTGCATTATTCCTCAGTGGCTTACAAATTGTATACATATTAGTATAATATAAGCTTCCTAGAGAGATTACTTTGCTGTGGGTTAATTTGGTAAGCGTTCTTTGTGGTGTGGTGATATGTAAGACCCACAACAGGCACAGTAAATACTTGGAAATCCTGGGCAAAAGGAAGGAGCTCCTTTTCTTTTATTTGTGATCAGCACCTGAAAATAATCTGCGGGCCCTTACCTGAGCTAAGTGCTTGCACCTACCACCTGCACCTGTAAAAAGGAACCTGCTTGATTGCTTCTCCCAACATGAGGGTCTTTCCTTGAAAATGTATTATTTTAGCACTGGCTCCTCCAGCAGCAAGTTGGAGCCCTCCATGTTTCCATTCAGAGGATGATGGAGGAGCAGGGGATATAAATTCGTACAGCTTCCAGGGAGCTGAGGGAGGTGAGCTTCCCCACTCACACATCAAAGGTAGGCTTCTAAAGCCGCGGGCTGAGTATCTCCCCTGCTGAGGAAGAGCTTGATCACACCAGGTGCCGAGCAGCTCCTAGAGGGGATGATTACTTCCAGTTCTCATTATATTAAATAGCTGTTTTTAATGAATCAGACTAAACAGGAGCTCAGGGCAAGATGGTACCGAAGGGTCATGCAGCACACCTGCCTCCTCTGGGATAAAGTTTACAGGTGTTGCCCTAACTGAAGCATCTGTTTGTATCACAGATATTTAGTTATTTGAGAAGAGATTGACAAAGGCCCATGACAGACTGATTTTAGGTTAGCTGCCCCTCAGCCCCCAGTGTGGAGGGCAGCATCGCAGGCAGGGTGCAAGGAGCTGCTTAGGGCAGCACTTCCCAGGCTGATGCTCCCTGGGAAGTGCCTTGTTAGTCCCAAACTTTCCCAGTGCTGTCTTCATCAGGCCTTTTTCCCTGGAATGTTTCAGGGCTTTTTCAATTTTCCTGCTTAAGCAATAAAGATTACTTAGTTTTCAAAAATTAACCCGAACCGTCTGAGGATTATTTTTAATATTCTGGAACATCCTCTGCCCATATCATAGGAAGCGATAGGCCTTGGAATCTTGTCTGAACCAGCTCCTTCGTGTCCAGACACTACACATCATACTTAGACAAGCACTTTGAAGACAAGCAAGAGTTAATTCTTTACAGCAAATTGATGGCAAACACGGACACCTAGTGGTACTCGGGTGCAGGGCATGCAGATGCTTCAAATTTATCTCCGGGAAAGAAGTAGGTACAGTAGGGTATTTGTTCACGTGTTTTCCCCTAAAAGAAGGAGAGATTTGATTATTTTCAGAGAAAATATCATAGACAGCGTAATGCAGGGGACATAAAATTTACTTAGCAGGGAGTAGTGGAAAAATTGGGGGAAATTCATCACATTTGGTAAGATTTGTCAGTGTATTTACCACGAAGTAATCAGTTTTTTCTTGTGTCTTAAATATCTCATGCCATACCAGATCAGATACCGTATTGGATCAGAAAGATTTTTTACTCCTCAAATTAGACCACAGCAAAGAAACCTCAGCAAATATTACAGCAATATCTTATTCTTACCATACCTGTGAATGTTTGTACTCCAGTTATGAGGAGATTATGTCAGCATGACGAATGGTGGGTTTGCTGATGAGCTGCATAGCTAGGTGCTAAACTGATCTCTCCTGCACTTTCATCAACCCTCTGAGCTCTTTCTGCCAGGATTAATGCCAGCACTCTGTCTGAATGGCCTCGAACAGCTGCCGTGGTTTGTTTTGTTTGTTTGTTCTATTTATTTACAAATAATCTTTCAGAGAAATATTTCCTTCTTTTTTCCCAAATCTAGCATTTCGTCTACGGCAGAGACACAGGACAGGTGAGAACCAGTCCTTGTCCACTGACCCCTTTCTGTAACTGTAAATATCACCCCTGTGACTGGGATTTCTTTCACGCGTGCACTGGACCCACAAAGCCCTCAGCCACCGAGTGGGGAGACAGGCTGTTCCCGTGGGCATGGGCGTGTGGGGCTGTTCAGGCTAAGAAACGGGATTTTGGGATCAGACCAACTGAAGAGCGGAGTCTGTAGAGATGAGCGTGCCATCCTCAGGGGCTCCCCCATTCTAGCTGATAAGCAGAGCACAGTTTTCATTGATTTCACAGAGATACTCAGCCTTTTACAAGATTTCTCCCAATTCAGTTGGATTTACAAGTGTTTCCTTTGAAAACACATAATATGCTTGGTTTTAACTTCATATCCTGAGAAAGTGAGGTTTACGGTATTACACTCTTTACTCTTCTCATCTCAATAACTTTCAAATCAGTGAACTAATTTCAATCAAACTTGACACTGGAACAAGGACCTCAAAGATTCCCATACGTTTCAGGGAAGCAGGTGACATGTAGAGGAGAAAGACCCAAACAAGAGCCCCTAATGACAGGCAGACAGCGAGAAATCCACGCTGCAGAGAAGCATTAAGAAAGATTCCTCGCATCAGAAAAACTTCAATTTGTGCTCCCACTTTTTTAGACACCACGAGTCAACCTCTGAGATCCAAAACTGTAAGAAAGCAAGCTGCGTTAGCTCTGCTGCTTGTGCAATCACTTCTTCTGTTTTGTTCGGCTGTATACACAAACGCTTAAATATCCGGTCTCTGGCTATATAGAGACTGCGCTTAAACAGAGACCAGTATTGTTCATCAGGAGTCACAGGGTGTGAGGCTGAAGGAAAGCAGCAGGTTGCCAGCACTCATTACGGAAGTAAGATGATACATTTATTCTTAGATCCAAATCCTGGAAGTCAGTATATAATCAGTCACTCTACGTTTATATATTTACTCCTCTGTTTTCCATCAGAGACCACGGGAGGAACTTTTCTGATCTGCCCCGTCAGGATTCTCTAGTCTCCCAAGAGGTCCCTGGAGCCAGTGTGGGAAGATGAGGGCATGTTTCTTGTCTTGCCAAAAATTATAGCTGTATGCTCACTGCGCTCACTGGCATATGGCAGTGTCTAGCTCTTGCTCTAGAGGGGTGAGCTGGAATTTGTCCTGCCACAAGGCACAGTGCCGAGGCAGCCTGGGCTATTGCCGGTAGAGAAAGTCACCCCAGAAACTAAAGCAAGAAAAGAAGCAAGGTTTCTGATGGACACCCACAGCTAGAAAATTCACCTGCAGCTAGCATTCAAAAGGTTGCTGGGTGGGTAGCTTTGATTTCTCACTTCAGCCCCACGGAATCAATAAGAAGTAAAGGAAATCAGGGCCACAAGGCATTGAACTTTGACAAAAGAAATGATTAACTTGGCTTCTAACAAATACAAATCCCATCTTTGCCAGTGTAAATATGATGCAAAGATGATTGCCTTCATCCTGCCCTCTCTAACTTTTGTTCCTGTTCTTTCTTCTTTTCTGTTGAACCTGGGCAGTTGTCTGGAGGGTGTGAACTAACCGTGGTGCTCCAGGACTTCACAGCTGGCCACAGCAGCGAGCTGAGCATTCAGGTGGGGCAGACGGTGGAGCTGCTGGAGAGGCCCAGCGAAAGGCCGGGCTGGTGTTTGGTCCGGACCACGGAGCGGAGCCCACCCCAGGAGGGTCTGGTCCCCAGCAGCGCGCTCTGCATTTCCCATTCCCGCAGCAGTGTGGAGATGGATTGCTTCTTCCCTTCAGGAAAAGGTAGGCAACAGTCCGGCAGGTCTAAGACTGTTTCGGATTTCCCCTTTTGTATCATGTAAGTGCAAAGGCGCTTGGGCTGCTCTTGCAGTTGGCGTGGGTTAAAGGCTGTTTAGTCGTTAGTGAGCTTTGTCACCAGATCTCTGTGAATCGACACAGCACTAGCCTAACTCCATTTCCATGAATCAATGTTTGTACGTGTGCGTCTTTTGCTGTGTGACAATTGTGATTGTCTCGAGATTCTGAGTAAGAATAAGAGCTTTAAACAACAGAGGGACTGGTTTTACTGCCTAAAAGCCTAGAGGGAGGGAAAATCATGTTGTACGTAGACCCAGGATGCCCCAAACTGTGGATACATTATTTTATGAGTGCCACAGTGCCCAGTAGTGCATGGTCTTCTAGTATATCCCTGCTGCCTGTCAATTATTGCTAACAAGCCACCAGTGAGTACTGGTACACTCTACTGACTTGTGAACTGGAGACATTGTGTGTAATGGCACAGCACAATGGGGACAGAATCCATTACGATTAGTGTGCAACAAAACACATCCCTGGTATTATCCTGAGAGCTTGGGCTTCACCCCCAATGACTGGTGAAATATTGTTTGTCTCTGTGGTGTCTGTGGCCTGTTTAGGTGATGTTCTGTTCTGAGCAATGTGTGTCCCGCATATAGCATCCATGCAACCAGGCATAGGAGACGCTCCAGTCTGATAGACCACAACGGTCCCTTTTGCATGGCCAGAGCAGGTCTCCTTCTGGCTGTGGCCCCGCTTTTGGCCACACACCACACAATTAAGGCCCAGGGAGGAAACGCTCCTGTCATCCCACTCCCAACTTCAAGCCCACAACTTGAACTGGGATTTGAATTATTTTTTCCCTTGGCATTAAAGGAAATAGAATGTGATCCGTTCTTGTTTGAGCAAGTTAGACTTTGTGGTTGTGTTTGTTTTGAAAAGAAGCACTGAAACCGGGCTGTAGCCAGTCCTCGCTCCCTGCCTGCACTCCCACTGTGGAGCCTGGGAGCAGGGCAGAGCTACAGGACAGGGCAGCTCAGGAGGGCCAGGGTCTGCGGTCAGCGTTTCCCTTGAAGAGCCGTCTGATCCAAACATGCAGGGGAGAGCTCAGCTTTTCCTCTCAGATTTGGTCCCCTCAGTAGGTCTCCCTGGTTGGGTGCTCCCCTTTGCCCTGCTTTGCGAGCGGGAGGAGGTGAAGTCAGTGCTGGCTGTCAGCTCTGTCTGCCATGCAAACTGCAAACGCGCCACGCACTTGTTAGACCCGCTGCCACCTCTCCTCCCTGCCTCGTGCCCAGGGCTCTGCCCTGCTGCTGCTGCCACAGGAGCCTGTCCTGGTCCTTGGCTGTCCTCCGAGAAGCACTGCAGTTGTTTACGTGCAAATCAAATCTGTGAACAAACAGAAAGGTAAAGCTGAAAATCAGCTTGGTCTGCGTAAGAGCAGCCACTGCCTGACATGACTCACAGGAAGCCAGAGGCGTGCCTGCTGGGTGCATGGTCCAGCAGCTGGGCTTGGGTCCTCTGCTGAAGGACACTACGAGACACTACTCAAACCTCACTCGAGTACCCTAGGTTGAAGAGTTTCTCCTCAAACGAAGCAAAACAAAAAAATTGCAGGAGTAGGCTGTGGAAAGGGATGCGGCAAATCCTGAGGAGGATGGAGACAGGGTGGTGCACCCTGAGGGCTGAGGGCTGGCAGGGGACATTCTGCTTCTAGTATCGTTATGTGAGCTGCAGGGCACAATTGCACTGCAGGTACGGCACGACAGGCACAGTGCCAGGCTGCGGCTGGTGGACCAGAGCCGACTGATGCCTGGAAGCCAGCAGGCTGTATCAGCACAGTGCCAAGCCTGCACTAGCACGCTCTGCCTGCCTGTGGGGCAGGGTATCTCGCTTAATATGCTGCAACCGCTTCCAGGTTGGAGCTGGCTCTTGTCTCGTCATCTCCAAACAGGTGCAGAGTTAGTCTGGGGCTGGCTGGCTCCAGCCGTGTATTCATGGCCTTTATTTTATTATATCATTTTCCCCCTCAGCCTCAGTTTTCTTTCTGCACGTACCAAAGCTGTGTCAGGGAGCCTCAGTATTAATGGGATCTCCAGAAGCACTGCTAGAAATAATAAAAATAACCACCCAATCCACAGTTTTGGCCAGAGTACAGCAAATAGGCTCTGTGTCTAATCAGCTCTCCCTCTATTAGGAAAACAGGAAATTGTTTAAACTGAGTGAACAGATGCTGGGAATAAAGAAAGGGGTAAGTTTAAAGTTTAAAAGGGAAAATGCAGTGGCCATTGGAAGAGCCTGCTGATGTTATGAGATGCTGGAAGGATTAGCGTAATAAATGGCTTCTGACTATTCAGATTCACGTCCTTCTCTACTTCCAGTAGCATTAGGCATGGGCTGGACTCAGAGTCCCTTGGTCCAGGCCTCCAAAATTGCTGGCCTTTCTCTACAACCCAGAAAAAAGGCTGGCACATTTTATACAAACATGAAGTGGTATCCCCTGTCTGTTTCAAGTATGTAAACATACAGAGTTGCAGCAGAGCAGGTAATAGCTGAATTTTGCTTGCAATTACCCAAACACATAATTCTTGGCTTTTACAAGCACTGTAATTTCAAGAACAGAAAGTATCTATACTCAAAATATAACATTTCTAATAACAGAATTTGCCATCTATGATAGAAACATGCAGAGTTTTGACAAGTACTTACGTCTGCTTAGTGGGAAATGGCAAATTACTGTGTTTGATCCTATTATAATTTATGGTGGACTACAAATGCGAATCAGGTAGCTCATAGAAGCTACCTACCATCCTCAAAATGAAAGAGTAAAGAAAGTAATGTCAGCCAAGACCTGAACAGATGAAGGCTTGAATGACGTGGTGGCATCACCAGAACATTTCGTAGAACATCAGTGCAAGTCCTTATCAAACAAAAAAATAAGCCTTTTTACACAGCCTCACTGAAAGCCACTGGAAATGCAAACCCAAATTTCACAGCTGAACATGTGCTCTGGCTCTTCCTCACTTTTTTGCACTATTCCTTTGAAAACAGGTAAAGAATTAACATAAAATATTACAAAAGGAAACATGTGGTGCAAATATAAGTGAACCCATCTGCGAGAGCACACTTCCTATCTTTTGTAATGAAATATCTTTAAAGATTTCTCTTGCTGATCAGTAAAAATGCAGTGACTTATAAGGATTGGTCTCCCAGCCTTCCATCTGACTGCTGTCTGTGTTCCTTCGGAGGATACACATTTGCTTTTTTCATGACTTGCCTACAGCTCAGAGCCCAAGTATAACCCTGCCTGTCCTTCCTTTCCGATAATCTGATAGTGGTTGCAACTACTCTCTATAAAAAGGCAAACAGGTTTCTGGGATTCACCTTTTGCAAGTGACTTACATATGACTGAGTAAAGGGAACTCGTCTGCAGCCTCCAATGCTGTACTCCAGAATTTGTGGGATGGTTTTTTTTCTGACTAGCATTCCTAAGAGGGAAACAGAAAGTCCTGTGACACTAGAAGTGAAGCTCCGTTTGAACTGTCCCACTTGGCTAATTACAGGAAAGCTGTGACTTTTATTCCTGTCTTTTTTACCCTATAATTGAGCTCTAAGGTATTAAGCTGTAAATTTAAAATAAAGAGAGAAATCCACATGGATAGAAAGAAACTTAATGACCTAGCCAATATTTATTAAGCACACTGCAACAAGCATGTTCCTGGTGTCAGCCTGTTAGCTTTGACTGAGTGATTCCAAATTTGAATTTGGCCCATGAATATTTTAGATGACAACTTGATCTTATGACCTTTTCTTAGGTCATAAAAAAGTTATGATCTGTTACAAGAAAAGTGTTAAGCATAAGATCTTAGCACTTATCTTGTAACATCAAAGTCACAGTGTAATTCAAAGAGTAACAAAAGCTAGTTCTTGCAGTAATTTTAAGCAATCTCCATCACCAAAGAAAAATGAAAGCATTGAAAAAAAACCAGAGTTTTATGGCAGTTGTTTTGCAATGATGATATGCAGAGGGATCCCATTCAGGGCCCCAGACCAAATCCTGCCCACAGGATGCTTGTGTCTGGTACATATCTCTGGAGGAGACGAGGAATATATTTTTTTAAGATGCTATGCAAACATCTTGCTGTGCAGGCAGATGGCCACTTAACAGCGGGGCTTTGGTGGCAGCAGTGAGTCCTTGTAGCAGAGCAAACAGAAATAGTTGGGTCTCTTCCAACTGAAGAGGGAACATAGGTCTCGCAAGGTGTATGTTGGCAGGGTGAGCATCTCGCCTGCGCTTCCCAGCTGGGTCACACTGGCCATGGCACAGCAGCTGGGAGAGCACCAGACTTTGGGCAGGAGGGACAGGAGGTTCGGTGCTGCTCAGGTGACAGCTTGCACATTTAGGGGGTCACCCACCTGATCCTACATCCAGAGAGAGCCTGTGGCTGGTAGGTGCGATGGCAGGATGGGCTGTGAAAGAAGGAAGCAGAACGAGGATTTAACCAGGCTGGTGAGAAGATGAATAGTGTCAATGAAAAAGAGGTCACACTGAGACCTGTGGTTTTGTGACCACTCCTTGTGGGAAAGAACAGATCATTTAATGGATTAGTGTGCAAAGCCGGTGAGGTTAATCCGGCTCTTGGTGGGGTAGGAAGTATTTTCCTCCAATCTGTGATCTCAGAATAGTGATCTGTGTAGGCACAAGCATAATTTTTCTTCCCATGTCTCTGTTTTTAAGAAAGTCTTAGGTTTTAGTTGGGGAAAAGAGTCTAGGCTGCTTTTATTGTGTCCCTGTTCCTGCTGAGTATTAAACTGCGATCTGCATTGTCTCACACACTTTCTCTGTTGTCTTTTAAACAATCTCTTTTGCAAAACATATTCAGTGGTAATGATTCCTGATGTCCCAGGGGAGTTGTGTGAGGATGATTCGGAAGCTTTAGTGCACTGCATTAAACCTTCAGTCGTCCTTGTAGAGGCTGGGAGATTGGGTTTGTTTTTGAAAGTCCTAATTAAGAGCAGTCGATTTAAATGTTTGTAAGGCTCTGAACTAAAGGAAACATTTCATTAGATAACACAGTTAATTTAACTGGCACATGAACAGGTCATGGGGTTTCTATTAAGCAAACAATGTTTAGGCTCCCATTGTCAATATAAACATGCAGTATTTAATTAAAAAAACAAAACCTCACCTCTGTTCTTAATACCGTTCCAACAAGGGTGTTCAGAGTCAAAATTTCATAGTATAGACTGTCTGTCAAGAGAGGTCACGTGGACCCCTCCTGCTGGCATTCCATGCCTCATGGCACCCTTGTTACAAGTTCAGGACACGGCTTAGGTAGAAAAATCGTATCAGAAAAGTTTTTGCTGCACTTTCACTGCTTTTCAATTATGATAGAGCAGCTGGAAACCAGTTGGCTGACCAGTGTGGTGTAACACAGCAGCTCTCTATAGACTGACATCAAGGCCTGCTGAGGCCTAGCTTGGGACCACTGCTCTGTCTCAATATACAAGTGTGGCTCCGTGCAGTCATGAAAGGAATGGAAATAGAAAGATGAACGAACTCAAAACTACTTTGTTATACCAATCATGTCACCCTTTCCCTTGGTTTTTCTCCACTGTGTCTCCCCTCTCTCTCTCATAAAACAAAGGCTGTTTGTCTTCACTTCCACAGCTCTTCACAGCTTCTCCCCGCCACATTGCTCCTTTCTACCTCAGTGGGCAATGTCTGCCCTGGTGCTGGAGAGCTGGTGATGCCTCACTCCCCTACCAACTAGTATCTTTTGATCCTAGACCTCTGTGCTTTCTCCTACTTCATATTCACTCTGTGGAAGAACTCAGATACCCAGAAAGTGTCCTTCCTTGGTATTGTCCATGCTTATACCTTCTCCTGGACTCTGCTATCTCCAAAATAATAAAAAAAAGAACAAATATTTAGCAATGGTTGGCGGTATGGGTGATGAGATCTGATTTTTGTTGTTTGTAAGAGGTAGGCCATGTCAAGACTGAGAGGATGAGCAATATCTGAGTAAGGGTATTCATATCACTATGACTGTAGCTCTACCAGTTGGGTACATCAGTACATCAAGAAGACAAAACTACACCAACAAATCCTTGCATAGTCCAAGCGCTAAAGGCAGCGTCAGCCCAAGCACCACCTGAGTAACTAGATAAGCTAGGCACGGCCTGACCGAGCGTGGCAAATACTTGTCCTCCATGGTAAGTCACAGCAGCTACAAGTCATGGGCACGGATTGTATGCAGGCTGTTGGAGCCAAGTTCTGATGGCTTGTGAATACCTGCATTTCTCTGACTTGCTGTTTCTATTTCATTATTTTTTCTTATTTCAGTATGGCATCACTAGGTATGTAAAGCTAGATTCAGCCATGTGGACTTGTTTAGGACATATCAAGTACCAGTAAAGTCAATTATACTTATTGCTTCAGCTGCTCTGATATCTAATCAAAGCAAAAGGCCTCCAGTGCTCTACCTGGAACTTTATTTTGGTGGAGAAGTACAATTTTGATGAATGCTTTGATAAAACAGGAAAGGCTATTTGGGGGGAAGTTGCTTTGCTTTGGTACAGTGGATTTTTATTATTTTAAACACAGGAGTCTTTGTTTAAAAGAGAGAAGGGCTGCAAATTTTCTTGTTTACTTTGCCTTTGCTTCCCCTTCTGACAGGCGTAAAACTTTATCCACCTAGTCCCCTGAGAGCTTAACCCCAAGTTTCACTGTACAGTGGCCATGCTGTTTTTTTCACTGAAAAAGAAAAACGAAAAAGAGAGGGAACTTAAAATGCTGTGGCCAGCTGAGCTCATCCGAATGTCAAAGAGTTCAGCACCTGGTCTGGCAGAGAAACTGGGGGGAAACTCAGCAGTGGTACACACAGTGCTGTGATCCACGTGACCTGTGACCATGAATGATCCGATCAGGATTAGACCATAGATGACCTCTAGGGGTCCCTTCCGACCCAGAACTTTCTATGATTCTATGACTTGTTGGGCCTGATTCCCCTTATTAATGTGGGACCCATCTACCTGCCTTTTTTGCTGCTTCTTCCATCATTCTCACAGGTCACCCTCGCTATTTGTGTACCAGGAGCAACTTGGGGAGTACAGCAAACAGGGAAAGCATGGGATAAAGCTGGGCAGAGTTCAGGAGCTGATATTGCGTAAAGGTCAGGACACCTGAGACAAAAGTCCCTTCTGGCATTACAGTCTCGGACAGCTTTATTCTTGTGCAGCTCATGCTCAGTCTTCTAATGCGTAGCTTACAGCACCTTTGGGACCTTTGCTTAATTTGACTGGGAGGCTTTTAGAGAATAGGGTTTCCTGGTAGCAGGTATCATATTGATCACCGGTATCTCATCATTAACGTACTGGCACCAGCATCCCAGGCCGTGACTGGATATGGGATAGAATTGCTGCCTATCGAGATAATAAATCATTCTGGTTTTAGCATCAGATTAGACAAGGCCAGCTAAGAAAAAGACAAAAACTGGCAGAGACACCCTAATAGAGGCCAAACGGGAGAGCATCAGCGAAAATGTAGTGCAGGATGTTTCCACACTCTGGGTGGATCTGTGAGAGGGCAGAAACATTCACATTTCTAAAGGGTTAAAACGCTAGGCTCTGCGGAAGGAAGCGACGACCACTGCGTATCGCTGTTACGCAGGCTCCTGTCAGCACTGCGCAGGGTGCTGCTCATAGATGTCTGTTTCCAAAATGAAGAATCTCCTCTCTCAAGATAAAGGGCCATTCGTTTCCTTTAGATGTGCTTGTGGGTTTCTGGGAGAGGCAGTTTTTGGAAGAGGGTAGACTGAGTTACTGCAGCGTTTCTGTTTTGTGGAGAGATGGTGGCACAGCTGGCTGGGCAGACTGGGTCTCCCTGCTGAGGGCGGGAGCTGTAGGGAGTGAGGGGAAGGTAGAGAGGGAATGCAGTTCTAAAGAGGCTTTCTCTTACAGCCTCACTGCGCCTGTTTCCTCTCTTCACTTGCCTTATTTCTGTCTGTCTGAGGTGTTGAGAGCAACACTGAGGGAGACGGAGACGTGGCTAAGCATTTTAAGAAGAGGCAGAGAAGCAGAATCGAGTCATTGAGACATAGCCATGCGTTCTCCCAGCTCTTTGGTGTTTCTCTAAGACTCTCACAGCCTGCTGAAGCTTTCTTGTAAAGTCATTGTTAGAAGGCATTTTCATGCTTCCCCACAGGAACAAAAAAATGTAATGCAGAGTCCCCTGTGGAAGACCAGGGTCATAAATCCTCCATGCGCTCCTGCCTGCCTTCCCAGCCTTCTTTCCTAGGGCCAGCCCATGCTTTCCAGGGCCAGGTTAAGCCGACCCAGAGGTTCAGGGCTCTGTGCAATGGGACAGGGTTGTGCTCCTCAGCGTGGATGCTGAGAAGGCCCTAAGCACCATTTTCCCTACCCTGCAGAGAAGCAAGGACCTCCCTCCTTGGCTGCAGCTCACTCGCAGACAAAGGGGAGCTCCCAGCCAGTCGCTGCTGCCAGGACCCTGTCGCTCAGGTAGGGGGTGGGTGAGTGGCCGCAGCCCTCTCGTGGCCCCATGAGCCATCTGAGAGGGACAGTCTGAGAAGACTTCAGCTACGCATAACTGGACAAACAAGAGTGCACTGGTCCTGTTTGCCCAATTTGTCTTCAAAGACACATGGGAGAAGGAGTCTTTAATTTTCATTGCTCACATATTGATGTTGGGACATCACAAAGGCCAAAGACAGTTCTACTGAGTAAATACTATGTTTTTAATTCACTAAGAGAGATAGTTTCCTGGAGTAATGCAGACTGTGCAGCACCCCATATGGCCTGGGGAAAACCAGAGGCATCTTCCATAAGAAGGACCCTAAGCCATGAAAGGTCTGTCCTGCCCAGTCCTTAGCTCTCCCGGTGATCCCAGGACATGTCCTTTCACAGAATGGCTGAGCTCAGCCTTACCTCGTGTTAGCAGGGTCAGAGCAGGGAGAGGGGCCTTTGAAGGGACTCCACAAAAAGTGCTGACTGAGTCTGAGCAATGGTTGTTGCACTGAGAAAGGACTCCGGCTCCTGCTGTGGTACTGAGGTTCAAAAGATCAGGCCAGGTATTGTGCAAGGTTCTCTGCACAGTTATCCAGGCGAGGCACCTACTGAAAATGGTCTGAATATAATGCCTGTTTCTTTTATTAAGTGCATAGGAACCTTATAGATGCCTTCTGTTTCTTCTCCTCCTTGGAGCTGTGATACCTCGGTGCATTGCAGACACCGGAGCAAGCAGTCAGAGCAGAGTTCAGTTTCTACCATGAGGTTTCATGCTTGCTCTGACCTGAAGCCAGCAGCCATAACATCTCCACGCCTCTGCCCCACTAGTGAAAAACAAGCAGTCCAGAGGAAGGGTATAAAAATAGCTCCTTGAGTAAAATCTATTTCCTCTGTATGTAGTTGTGTGTCTTGAAATGCATGTAGTGTGGTGGGAAGCGGGGAGTTGTTCTGTAGGGCTTGGCCCATCGAGCTAACAGGAAGGTCATCCCAAAAGAGCGACGGGAGCATGTGGATGGCTTGTGTCTTGTGTTTCCTCTGAGGCCAGACTAAATTTAGCAGATTCACAGATGGACATCAGACCGTAATCCATTTGGGACTGCGGGAGGAAGAGCGGGATCTGGGTTGTTTGCCTAGGCTTTTTGCTGTGTAACCAGCTGTAGTGAGCCACCGTTCATTATTATGTTCCTCATGGTTTTCTGCCTTGCTGAGTATGCTGTAACTTACTACCTGATCCTTTTCCCTGAAATGTTTTGAGTATGAAGGAAAAATAAATGGGTTCATGCCTGACATCCCTACTAGCTTAATATCAGACTGAGGATGGACTTTTTGATAGCATCATCACAAAGATTGATCCTATAACTGGTACTTGGAAGAATTGCCCTAACACAAATACTAATGATTGATGATTTTAGCTTCCCCGAAATGTTGCCTTCTCACTCTTTCAGGTTCCAGACAGTTAAAGGGACTACTCCTAAATGCAGTATTTGCACCCTGCAAGGCCTGTACACTGCTAGGCTGGTTCTTCCGTTGCTAATCTTAAACAAATATTTTATGAGTATGTTTTGAAGTGAACTAGCTCTGCTAAAAATCCCATTTCCCTGACCAGTCTGAGCCGGAGATAAGCAAACTGCAATGCAAAGCACATGTGTATTAAATAATGTATTTCAAGTAATTAAAATTATGTTTCTGTGTATCTGCTTCAGCACACTGCACAGATTTGATGTATTGATCCTGACACAAGAAGCCTGATTTTCCTGTCATTTAAGCAAGCGTTTAGTCAGAGCAGTTATTCCCAGTTTACACATTTTGCAAGAGCCTGAACCAATGTCAACCTTGCTTAGTTCGGATTAATCCCAAATTCTAGAAAGTAGAGTTCATGTTATTGTCACTGTGATGGTCTAAAAGACTAGGGCAGAAGGCTATTTACATAAATGCCAGTGTATTTTTTTCCGTTCACATTAACTGGTCTCATAAAAGATATTATCTCTTCTTACAATGTTGTCTTCAACTCCAGAATTCCATTTTACTTTTCTTTAAGGCAGAGTCTATATTTGACTATATCTTCATTAAATCTGTTTAAATAAGTCTCTCTCAGTTCAGAACAGCTAAAGAACTGTTCCCTTTTTTATAATAAGAGGTTAAACCATTCTTGTCTTTGGTTGTCCTGAGCATTTATTAAAAGGTACTATTTTACATATGTATCATCTATTCTTCATAAATGCACTGAATATTATTGATTATGCAGAATTGCAATGCAGTGATATCAGTAACTTTTTTCTTTCTAGAGTCTGCAAAATATAAATTAAATTTTACACAGCATAAAAATAGAGATTATTGCTTGCATATTGCAATAAAGGTTGGGATGGCCCCCAGTCTCTCTAAAGCTGTGCCTTCCAACAGAAACAACAGTACTACATTATCCAACACTTCACGTAATAAAGCAGCCCTGACTTCTCTTAAGCAAGACGATTTGCTGCTGGTGTGTTGGTGACTCCTGTTCTCATGAAGTCAACCGAAGGTTCCATGTTTCTCACCAATAACGTTAAACTGCCTGGTGCCAAACTACAAGTTTTTATTGCCCTTTCTTTTGCAAGGCAAAGAGATTACAAGTTAAATAGTAGCACCCAGTGTTCATATTTCAAGGGCATTTTTCTGTTTTCTGGACCAGGTAGGAACGTTGAAACCTTTCAACTCCAGATACACTCTAAAAAAGTATTTTCAAGTCTTCATGCATTACAGGCTTACTCCTTCCAGACTGTACCCAGCTCTTGATTTTCTCTGCAGATGTCATATATCTTCAGGATTTGAAGTTAATAGCTGGCTGCATTTTGCCAAGGAATGTATACCCAGTTTCCTTGGAAATCTGTGTGAATTGCATTTAGGTATCAGAGAACAGATTCTGGCCTGAAGAACCAAATGGCATTCTTCAGAAAAGCACTGAAGAATTTATGGACTCTGCAGGACTCTTACTCAGTGAAATAAGTACATTTTTCCTTCCACTGACTGCAAAAGTCGAATTAAGTTTCATGCAGTGTGACAGAATCAGGGTGCTCTTCCTGCAACAGAAGGCTGTTCTAACCAGTGAAAAAGCTTAGCAGAAAAAGTTTTCTGCGTGGATGGCATGGGAAGGTGGTTCAGGCTTTATACCGCAGTAGTCTTCATGGCCATTTCACATCTTTTCAGACAAATCTGCTGTGGTTGTGCTATGCATACACAATACTGCTCCAGAGGACAACTGCTTTGTACATAGCCTTCACCTGGGAGCTGTACGTGTTCTGCAATCTTACATCTGCTACAGCCTTTCCTTATTTCAAAGATAGGTCTTTCTGCATGTAAAGATGCAAAAATACACATTCCACTTCCCATCAGCTCACTGATCGCCGTCATAACACATGCTACACGACATGCAAGCACAACAGAGATGGGCCTGATCTCAGCAGCACTGGGGGCTGGTGTTTCTCTCTGCTAAGCAAAAGATAACCAGCCAAATGGAAGTACCTGTTTTGTCTCACATGGGGAGCCTGAACCTCTCTGAGTATCAGATATGTGTCCCGTGCCTGCCCGAGCAGCCAGGATCTACCCTAGCGGGTGGGATCCCTGAGACCAGGAGACAGTACAACAGCAGAGGTGATGTATCAGTCATATAGCTTCAGGCTTTTGCAGTAAAATCTGAACAATAAAGATAGGAGAACCAAGGCAGTTCAAGGAACCAATCTGGGCTAAAATGAACTAATTTTTCCATCCCAGGTGAATTTTAACCTGGATCCACTTGTGGATCAGATTGACTCTGAGGTTGCACAAACATTTCTGTTGGCACGAGGGAAGCTGCAGGAGGGAGCAGGCACCTGGGAGAGACAGAAAAGGCAACAAAGGGTTTTGGCAGGGCTGTTGGCTCCTGACAAGTCAGACTGCTCATGGAACTGTCACGTAATCTGAAGCTGTTACGTACCAAGAGATCGGCTGAACATAGGAATTAAAAAATACTCCATCACGTCACGTACTCGTCCCTCTCACAAAAAGACAATGGGTTTTTCTGTCTTGTGGTGCCTGGAAATGCCAATGTGTAGAAGTCCAGCTTTTGGCAATGTCTGATGGTACCAAGTAGAAGGGGGATTTCTAGAGTGTCTGGTGCTAGACTGGCAATCCCTCACTGCCGTTCCCAGGAGCAGCATTTCTGTACAGGACATCAGCAGAAGTCCTGCCTGCCAGAGAGCTCGCATCCTAGAAATGCCATTAGTGCTAGTATGTGGACACCAACAGATGAAAGTGGGCAGAGGTGCTCCATGCTGACCACAGAATCATAGAATGGTTGGGTTGGAAGGAGCCTTAAAGATCATCTCGTTCCAACCCCTCTGCCATGGGCAGGAACGCCTCCCGCTAGACCAGGCTGCTCAAACTTGCTGATGAAACCAGAGGGGTGGTTTTCTAGCCAGTCATTCCACCAGCTGATAAAAATAGCTGAAAAACTATTTTTTTTCAATTTCTCTGCACAGCACGTTGCCTGTTATGTGTGCCCTTGTTATTTATACCCACCATAAGTCTCAGTAACAGCTTTACAAATTATTTTATGCTTTGTCTTAGATCTGTTACTGTAAATCAGAAAGCTTTGCCATCCTAAACATTGCCTGGTAAGAATTCGTCTGCATTCTCTTTTTACCCTAGAAAAAAGGGGAAGTGGAAAATACAGTTAATGCAATAATTTGGCCCAAGTAAATAAAGGCTTTTACAATATTGACATTAAATTTTATTTTAATTCCAGTCCAATTCCTCCAGACTGGCCAAACAGAGAAAATTTTCTCTCTAGCAAATGGTGTGTGCCAGTTTTTTAATTTTTCTTTTAGCTTGCCTTAGAACCATAACTGTGTTGTATACTGGGTGGGGGATAGGTGACAAACAGAACTTGCAATTGTCTGCAGAGCATCTCAAGAAAATAGTCTAAATACTCTTCCATTAAAAAAATAAATAAAAAAACCCAAAAAAAAACCAAAAAAAAACCAAAAAAAAACAGGTAACAACTTACTCTAAGGAAGGAGAAATGCCATTTAAAGAGAAAATTAGCTGTGGTTTCTACCATCCAAATAGAACAACCTCAGGCAAGTTGAGACAGGTAGGTCAGGAACACTTTTGTTGCACTGTTAGTCTGTAGCTGCTAAAACAACAACTCACCTTTGTCATGCACAAGTGGGTGAGGCTCCTGTTTGTCTTGGAAAGCAGACCGTGATGGGCTGAGATAGGCTCATGATTTCCCCACTGACGCCCAACACAGTAAGACAGGAGCCAAAACATATCCAAAAGGCAGTGCTTTAATGTTTTGTGTCTTCCATCGTTGGGTATTGCAGTAACTCCCAAAGATAGGTCTCTGCTTTAATGGAGATAAGTGCTTCAGGAATTGAACACAAAACCTGCTTTAAATTTTTATTTCACTCTTTTCTGCTGAAGGGTCGGGGTTTTTATTCTGACCAGTAGCTTGTTCAGGATGTGTCCACCATCCAGCATAGCTCTCCAGCAACTGATCAATACTGTACTAACATAATGTGGTACGTGGCTCCACTTACTGGGCCTCTTACGTGTAACTGGCTTGTGAGGTGAGGCTTTTTCCTGCAGCCTCATCTGAGTGTACTTCATCTGGTGGTACTGTTGGTGGGTCAGACGAGTCCTCTACTCACACAAGACCTTGCTGAAGCAGTAGAGCCAGTTCATGGGCAGGTGAACCTGCGCTGAGGTCTTGGAGGAAGGTAGTGGGGCGGGACTGTACACCAGCTTCTAACTCTTGTCTTAAGCAATTGACTGTAGGAAAATGGTTACTGCTTAGGAAGAAGCTGTACATATAGTGGAATTGGTCCTGTGCCCAGGAAACCAGAGGAACTGGACAATGTAGGACTATCTTCTGAGATATCTGAGAGGCAAAGCTAGGCTGGAGGTTGCAGGGGCATGTGTGTTCTGCAGGTCTGTTCTGCTCCCAAGAGTAGATGAAACTCTCTCAGATAATATCTACAGGAATATTTGAGGGGCAACTCTCAGTTACCTTGAAACAGACTGGATCAAACAAAAGCAAGTGTATGTATCTTATTCTGCAGTCTGCTCTACAGCCATCCACATCATACTGTTTATTTGACAATCTTTTTAAGATGCTTTGGGGGATAAGTCTCCAAGCAAATTCTCTTCTTTTTTGTAGGCTCTTCCTTCCTCATAGGATGCAGAAAAAGAAAAAAGATGGGCTGTAAATTAGGAAAGAAAGTTAGACTAGTGTCAGTAGGGAACTGCTGACATTTGGGAGAGGTGAGTTGTGCAGTGCATAAAGGTGAGGTCCATCTCAGCAGAGCATATGGGTCTGGCTGTGGCCTTTAGGTCTTTACAGCAGAGTTGTTGGGCAGGGATGCTGTTTGGTCACGTCAACTCTTCTAAGTTGCTCCAAACCCATCCCACGCTGACATCTACAGCAGAGGGATCAGCAATGATATATTCTAACATTTGCTGAACATGTGCCTACATTGCAGTTCAGCTTGGAGTTTGTGCTGGACTGTCTATATTTCTTCTTAATTTGTTTGTTTTAGCTGGTTGAGAATGTTCTTTTTTTACCTACCACTGTGCTGCACTGAGGAGCCAAAAACCCCTCCTTGGAGTTGTGCTCCCTTGCGCCAGGAGGGAATATGACTCTATTTATTTATTTATTTTTAATTTATTTGATCTGTTATAATACCCAGTAAAGTTGTTGTTTTTTCCAACTGGCACGACAAGGCTCTGGCTATTTTTAAAGAATGTGGTTCATTTGATTTAATCTAATGAATGTTTAGTGCTGTTGAAAATAGCTGGAGCCAAAGCCAAGAATAATGTACTGAAATGTGTTGGTTGAGCAAGGATTGCTTCACTCCATGAGTCTGCTTTCTCTCCAATTGTTCAAATTTACCTGGTTTTGTGAGTAGCATTTGCAGGCAAGACATATTGATCAAGGTGCGTTTTAGTACTAAATTTAAAAGCTGATAATGTCAGAGCCATATTTTGCCACACTCATTTCAAGACACATCAAACAATAACATCTCTTCTTACTGTTCGGTGTAGGATGTCTGAGCTCTGTTTCAGACCACTTTAAAGGGAACGTGAACTGTTAATCTCCTGTTATCGCATGCAGGAAAATTGCGGCATGAAGTAGTCATTCTTTCCTCTAAAGTCACCCAGAAAGCAAGTGGAAGAAACAGTAATGAAACAAGTCAGTTAGCATCTACTGGGCTCCTTCGGCTGCTGTTGTAACTCTTGATTTCTCCACGAACTGAAACAAGACTGTAATCAGAAAACAAGTTCTTCCAAGTCCTTGCTCCTGCTGTTTCTCACTGACTGGTTCTTGGCATGTCCATATTTACTGTCCTACCTGCACCAGCTGAATTGCTCTGTAGAGGTACCTAACGCTCCCTATTAATAAAGCTTAAATTTTGTGCATGTCCTTGCACTATCTGAATATGTCTCTGTGAGTCATATCACATATTTAAACCATATATTTTAAACTGTACGAATCCATCGTCCTTTTGCTATCCAAGAGTTATTTCTGTTAGATAGTTGGTTTGCTATTCCATCCTAAGAAATGAGTAGCTAACACTTAAGCTTCATTGGATTAAAAAAATAAATCAGCTGTAATACATCTTACTCTGTGATAGTGGTGCCCGTAGGGATGGATTTTCTGCAAAGATCACTTTACACTCTAAAGCACAATGTAGGATTGCCTTGCATAAGCAATGAACAGATGCTCCTGACGGCTGTTACATTATTCATCTCTCTATATGTGATGGGGAGAAGGAAACAGCACCTGTTACTACTGGAGAAACGTTGTCGCTGCTGTTCTGCATTACAGACCTTGGGGGCAATCTAGGCCAGGCATATCTGACTGTGTTTCTGTTGACCCAAATGGAGCCATGCCGCTTTGCCTCCACCAGTTGTTCTGCCCTGTGTGTCCCTCAGATACGTCCCTCGGTTTATAACCTAAGGAAATGAAGTAGCTGCTGCAGGCATGAGAGAGCACTGGAGACAGTGTGAAAATTCATATGTTCCATCTCTTACCCCAAGATTTTCACAAGCAGACTGGGTAAAAGTATTAGGACTTCCTTGCCCTCTACAGCAAAAGTAATTTCTACAAACTCTCTCAAATTTCTTATGAAAGCAACTCAGATGCCTGGAAACTTTCTAAAAGTGTATTTAAGAGCAGACAGAACTAATTTCCTCGTCATTCTGACATTAGACTGCGATTCCTTCCCTTCCATCATCTGCGTTGCCCAGGGCAGCCCACGGCCTCTGGCACAGGCACACTGCTAACAGCCTGAGCTTCAGACGCAGCAAGGCAGGACCCTAAGACTTTCTCGGCCACTCCGCTGCAGGTAACAGCGACTGTGTTTGGAGCGTGGCGCCGGGAGACTTTTCCTCGAAGAACTCCTGTGACTCGGGCATAGGTTAGAGCAAGGGCAGGAACGTTTTCTTTGCCAGGGGATATACAGGTTATCCAGGGACCACAGAGGCACACGTTAATGCACCCTGCCCAATAATAACATGAAAAATACAATGCGAACATAGGAAGTGAGGTTAAGGACCCTTTCCAGTCCCAGGCAAGCACCTCCTCACCCCTCACCTAGGGCAACTGGACTGTGCAGATTTTTTTCCTCCCATGCGATCTCTGCAACTCTTCTACCTCCCAAGGGCTGAACTCTGTACTTGAAGCTAAAGGCTTAGCTCAGTTGGCAGCATAGATCCAACTGATGCTGATGACAGAAATTTTCCACATCCAGGGCTGAAACTGAGCTAGACTGTGCCCACAGCATGTCTCTTCTTCTACTTTGTAGGACCTAATTGATATGATGTGGTTTTTAAGAATATGTCTTTCAGTCTTATCTTATTTTGTGAAATATTCATTGCGTGTATAATTCACCAGTGAGTAAGCGTAGATATACATATTTTTAAAGCATAACTTTTTAGATATAACTTTCACAATATTGCTAGAGCAGGGGGGGGAGGAGGAAGTCTGTTTCCCCCCCAATAATGACTTAAATTCTGTTTTAATTAAGCAAACAGTTTTTCAGAGCTGAGATTGCATCTTAATTATGTTTTAAAATTTGGCTGCAATTGCAAGCACTACAAACTTGCTTCAACCCCCCCTGAGAGTCTCAGCCTTCACTGTCTAAATGCTTTTTTATTGCAGCTTCACCCCCCAGCACTGTTTTATTGCCGCGCCTTTGGTGTGGCAGGCACCACATTTCCCAGATGCTCTCTCTCAGCCCGAAGGCTCGGACACTGCTGGGGTGAGATCGGCCAGGCCCCTCTGCACTCCTAGCAGTGTGGCCAAGCTCACCCTCTGCTATGCCAGGGTTTGCCACTGGACGTCACCCCCCAGCCCCTCCAGCTGCCCCATTCTGGACCCACACACCCCGCAGCCCAGGCTGCTGCCACCGCGATGGGTGCACCAGCAAGCAACAACCTCTTCCAAGAGGCACAGAATCACAGAGTCACAGAATGGTTTGGGTACGAAGGGACCTTTAGAGGCCATTTAGCCCAAACCCCCTGCAGTGAGCAGGGACATCTTCAACTAGACCAGGTTGCTCAGAGCCCCATCCAACCTGGCCTTGAACGTTTCCAGGGATGGGGCCCCCACTACCTCTCTGGGCAACCCATTCAAGTGCTTCACACCCTCACTGTAATAAATTTCTTCCTTATATCCAGTCTAAATCTACCCTCCCTTAGTTTAAAGCCATTACTCCTTGTCCTGTCACAACAGGCCTTGCTATAAAGATTTTCCCCATCTTTCCTATAGGCCCCTTCAGGTACTGAAAGGCTGCTATAAGGTCTCCCTGCAGCCTTCTCTTCTCCAGGCTGAACAGTCCCAACTCTCTCAGCCTCTCCTCGTAGGTGAGGTGCTCCAGCGCTCTGATCATTTTTGTCGCCCTCCTCTGGACCTGCTCCAACAGGTCCGTGTCCTTCTTGTGCTGGGGGCTCCAGAGTCACGGGAATTTAGGGGTGAGATACTACTGTTAGGATGTGTCCTAGTTTCTTAGATGAGGAGTCTTAAAGGTTTTGTTATAATGGCTTTTAAAACCCACCAAAAGCAGGGCTCTGGCATACTAGGTGCTGCATGGGGCTTGCTCCTGCCTCAGGGCCCATATCACTGGTCCAGGCAGACACCACACAAACAGCGAAGAGCATGTTCATCTTTCTTATCCCCATTTTCTGTTTGCACAAAGCAGGCCAAGTTTAGGTGGGAGGCAGGCAGCTCGCAGGGCAGAAGGTGGGCACAGTATGAGAGAGTAGAGAAGAGTGAGATGTGGTATGAAGCAGGAAGAAGAGCTGCCTTCTAAAAAGAGCCCTGCTATAAGTTTACCAAATCACTGAGAAGCCCTAAGCTGGAGCCTTCTTACCACCTGGCACTTCAGGTAGCCCCAACAGCCACCCGAAGGGCTGCTACCTGGGCCACCACGGCTGGGACAAATGGTCTGTGGGGAAAGGGAGAGGCGCACATGGGTGGAGGTGTCCTGGCTGGTTCCCAGTCCACCTCTTCCTTCTCCGGCTGCAGCTGTGGTTTCTGCTTCCAGTGAGATGTATTATCTCCCTGCTACAGGCACAAGTGCAGCCCCAAGGCATTCCCTTGCATCTCCCAGATAGGCAAAGGCCCAAAGACACAACAGAGAGCAAAGTGGAACCAGAGTTAAGGTTCCCCTTCATTCTTCTGTGTTGAAAAGCACCTTGGTGCTCAAGGGCATTGGCAGGAAAATTTTGCACGCTCCAGGCTTGTTACGAGGTTGCCAGTCCTCCCAGTGAGGCTGTAGGTGATGAACTGTCCCCACAGCGCAGCCAGAAGTGAAGCAGGAAGGTTTTGTGTTTGCCGCTGTGGTGGAGGGAGGCTCTCGGGGAGGGTCCCTGGCACTCTGGGGTCCTCTGCCAGGACAGCTCCAGGATCCGCAGGGTCCCACCATCAGGGAGATCACCCAGCACAGGCCTCCCCCAGCCAACAGCACCCGCTACACCGGTGCAACTCCACGTGGGTTTATGAACGCCGTGCCGAAGCTGCCACCCTCACCTCCTGTCCAGAAACGTCCCTCGGCCCCACGGGAGTGTCACTCACTCCAAAGCCGTCACGCAGCAAAGCCATAGTCCAGGTGCCCAGCCTGTGGCATGGGCACAGCCACGCCTGCCGAGGCTGAAGCCCAGGCACACGGCGGCACAAAGCACAGCACATCTCCCCTCCGCTGTGCCCTCCCCGTGGGTATTTACTCCTGGGAGCAGCAGCTGGTTGGGTTGGTTCAGCTTTTGATACGAGAGCGGAAAACGATGATGCTGCCGCTCTGGAATCCTGCCCGACCTCTCCCACCAGCCGCCTCCAGCCAGGTTCGGGATGCTCTTGGCACCTCCAGTTTTCCACGCTTTAGGTGGGAAACCCCGACACAACAGGCTGGCACCTTCCGAAGCCAGCCGTGCTTCTGGGTGCCAGGCTTCTGCGTGCCGGGAGGGTCTCCTGCAGGCAGGGATCACAACGGGCCGGTTAGCGCTTCCAACTAGTTGTAAAAACTTCTAGCTGTCAGCGATAAGGAAACAGCCGTGAATTTTAAAAGAAAACCCCACCGCAATGCAAGTTTCGCCTTTCCAAGACTTTGGAGGAAGCCCCCTCCAAGGTATCAGAGCCTTAGCGCACACCCTCCCAGCCAGCCTGTGCCTCTCGCTACCGACTCCGGCCGCCACAGCA
>Ga0065711_1000182_pt1 | contig 85682 bp, 49 predicted proteins | sample Hoacrofraction12_FD_59098 | JGI IMG/M metagenome (GOLD analysis project Ga0065711, IMG submission 59098) | Hoatzin crop microbial communities from Cojedes, Venezuela - Epithelial fraction 12 v2 (version 2) | ecosystem: Host-associated > Birds > Digestive system > Esophagus > Crop | place...
GGGGGGGGTTAATAAACTTGTGCTTGGTGTTTTTCTCTCTATATATGTGCTCTTCCATGACCCTGCAGCTGCTTGGTACATCTCGCACAGCTGGCAGTAGCTGGAGTGTCCAGCGCTGCTGGTGCTGGTTCACATGTCTGGCAGGGTAAGTAGAAACAGGTGTTCCTGGAGATCACCAACTGCTCTCTTCTTGTGTTTTATCTTATCTCCCAACAGCTAACAAGGAGGACTGATGCAAGGGTCATTTACAAGTTGGAATTTAAAGGGCCTGTTTTAAAACAGATGAAGGGGCAAGTTCTGCTCTCCCTTCAATTGGTGTGCGTGCATGGAGGACTAAAGCCAGTTTACCTAAAAGGAGGACACAACATGGATTTGCTGTAAGAGGTAATTTTCTCTGTGGAAGTCCTCTTGTCTGTCTAAGCATGATTTCTTTTGTCTGAACTTTCTCCTGTATAGTTTTTAAACTGCGGTGAGAATGCAGATGTATCTTTGCCCTGATTTATTGTTCTCTTTAAATTGTTTAGTTTTGAATGTGTTCTGAGATTAAGAGCATGCTTGGAGGAGGTTAATTATGGTGACTTCTGTAGCCTGTGTGATTCCACATTGCTGTCTCTTAATCCAACTATACAGACTGACTATAGCTTGGACTGGAAATGTTCAGGCTGTGCTCAGGAGGAGGTTAGCATAGAACAAGATGAGCCTGCTTGGTCCTGGATATGTAAGACTTACCCACATCACCAGGAATAGAAAGGTCAGCCTGCATTACCTTGCTGTCAGTGTTCAGGCTCCACCTCAGGGAGCTCCTGAGACTGCTTGTCCTCAGTCTGTACCTGAGTGTATGTTTGTATATAAGCAGCAAAGAGAGTGAGCAGGTTTGACCTGGAGAACAACTTCAAACTTGGGCTTGACTTGCAGTGTAAACATACCTTTAGAGGAATTTGAAGAAACGGCAACCTGTCCTTAGAATGCCTTGAGAAACAGGTACCAACATTAGATGCAAACCTTAACAAATAAAGGCTAAATACTTTCACAGTCATTGCCAGGAAGAGTGTGGTATGCAAGGGATGCGTTTCAGTTGAGGTTAGACTGATTAAGAATGATCTAAGAGCAATGGTTATCTATTCAAGGTGTTATTCTGTAAAATATTTGGGGCTGAATAGGAACAGACTGAAGTGCCGAAAGGTGCAAATATATGTTAATTTAGATAATAGGACATTGCAAAAAAACCCCAAACCCCCAACACCCTCTGTCTCTGTAAATCTGGGCCCTCAGATATACTGGAAATGAGGGGTATATAAATAATTGTCCTGCAAACTGACAGCTAGCTAGATGAGCGAAGACTGGAGAATTGGGAAAAATTTGACACCGCCCAGTAGTGGAATTGCAGTTATGAATATCTGTCATTGCTGTGTTCTTCTTAGCAAGTCAGTAATGTAGCTAGAGCATCACTATGCTATCCTGGCAGGTTATTAATGACAAAATATACTGTGTTATGAGAGCTGTACTAAAAGTATTAAAATCTGCTAAAATAAAAAACAAAATATGGAAGAGACAAAAGGTGAAAGTCTCTAACATTTCTTGAATGAAGAAACTACTGATTTCTTATATATGTGTTATTTTTCTTTCATAGTGTTCTATGGTACTACAGCTAGCATACATCATCTTGTGCAAAAAAACCCCAGACCACTAGAGAATTCAAGAAAAGCACCTGCATTTTAATTTCTTTAAAGTAAGGAAAGTTACTGCATTTGGTGATTTTGCTTTAGGTTTATTTCTTGTGTAAGAAGCCAACCTAAAAGGAGGAACAGAAATGTTCATATTTTTATGTCAGAACATATCCATTCATGTTTTTGCTGTATTTCAGAGGTGGAAGAATACTGAAGTCTCATTTAGACTTCATTTAATTAGCAGTATCTTCATTAAGTGCTATAAAAATAGTGATTGCCAAAAAGGCAGTGACTGCATCAATGGATCAGTGTTCTTAAGAGTCTTCTACAGACATATTCCACTAAGGCAGTGACGAAAGAAGGATAAGCTCTTTTTACCTCAGTTTTGGTGAGCATATGCACCTCTTCTTGTGCACATAAATAGTTTGACAATAACCAGCAGATAGCTCCCAGGCTGCAAAGCTGGAAATGGCAACATCCAGCAGCTATGATGCGAGAAACCAGTGTGGAATATTTATCTTCATTTTGAATATTGCATATGTAGAGGAGTACCTAAGTAATTCACTTTGCAACAATGTGAAATGATCTACTGTCTCTCAGAATTTGTCTGTATAAGGGCGTCACAGCCAGTTCATTACTTGTTCAGTTTACATATGAGGTAGTGATAGTACTACTGCAGTCACCTAGCATGATTTTGTGAGGGCAAAGGTTCATCTACACAGTAAGATTTAGGTGCTTGTCTATAGCTTTACACTTGTGCAGCTTAATATGTCTCATTTCAACTTGGAGCAGCAGAATAGTTCATGAGATGTTCACAAGTACGGATGACTCAATCCACCTGGAAACATTTTCTGATTTTTTTTTTTTATGTTCCATTTCATTGTGTGTAAGTGCTGCTGAAGGAGCATTCATTGTGTAGGTGGAATTACTTAAAGGTTAGTAAGGGTGATGTCACCTAATGGGACTATTTGTTTGGACTCCACAGGATAGCTAAGCAGTAAAGTATGTCTGATTTCTTTCTTCACACAAAACTCATGTGAGGAAGTTCCCAAATAAAGGATAGTTCACAGAGCACATGGAGAAGACTAACGATAAGAGAACAGTCCCAAGAGAAGAGAGTCCATTTTATATATGTATAAAACAAACCCCAAACCATCTTGTTTATCCACCCTTACTCAAACTGATCACTGTTTACTCTCAGGAATAATTGCATTAAGGTTGTTGGGGGTATTTTCCATAATGAAAGGGATGTTTGGTGTCCTAACTCACCGATGAAAAAGTGAGCATATGGTGGTTCTCTGACAGAGATCTTCAGAGAATATTTGATCTTTCCTTGCAAGTTTGTAACCATTTTGCTGCTGTAGGAATTGCTCTTTTTAGATGTCGGTACGAATTTTGAGAGAGACATCCATGAATGAAGTCCTAAACAAGCGTCTGGGGACATATACACAAATAATGGAGTTGGGTTCTTTTCTCTTTACTGAAGGATTAAGTATGAGGGGAGAGCAGAAGGACAGAAAGACTGGAGAGAACAAAGGAGACAACTGAGTTGAAAAAAGAGGAAGGGGAGAGGATAGATGAGAAAGAAGACATGAGTATGAAGGAAAGAAAATGGTCTGAGAAGAAGGAACTGAGAAGCCTCAAGGGAAGTAATCTCTGACACTAAGAAAGTTATCGTTTTCAGTATGATTATTCTGAGACTGGTATCTGAGGCTTAAAGAGTCTCAAGTGCGTGAGCCGAGATGTAGCTGTGGTTGGGGTTTCTTGTGAAGGGCACATATAATTGTGCGCAAGACACCGCCCTCAGCTGGGTGAAATGTAAGTCAGAGGTGCATGGGTTGTACAAAATGTGCATCTCGAACTACTGGAAATCACTCATTGCCGCATTTCCTCAATAATCTGAAAATAAGTGACAGTAAGAAATAATACATGCTGATATAGAATCAAATAAAACCTCTCAGTGAAAGTAATCTTACAGGAAGGCTGTAGAAATGAGATGAGGACAAAAAAAAAACCCAATCTATCTTCAGTTAAGAAAATATAGTTTTCATTTTTCCAAATTCAAATACAAATTTTCTTTATTCTTTATAAGGCTGAATTCTGTTCCTAGAAAATGTTCTATTAAGGTGAGTCGACATTACACCAGCTAGTGCTTCCTTCCATGTCAAAGGCTTGTGTCTCTCAGGTATTCTGACAGCAGCCTGGGGCTTTTACGTGGGCCTGAAATGATAGGTGACAACTTTGTTTCAGGCAAACAAACCGGAGAAATAGAATATTGAAAGCATCTATGCGAAGTTACACAAAACCTGAAAAATTTTAGCAGTCCAATGGATGAGCCTTTCTTCACGCTTTTTGACAGGACAAGAGGAGAGTTTTTTTGGCAAGATTCTATTTAGGATGTGCAACTTTTCACCCAGGCTTAATCTGGGTGACTTAAGCACTGCTGCTTTCCTCACCGTGTTTTCACACCGAGATTTGTGGTTCAGCACAGAAAATCTAAAAACTGTTGATGTAAGGCCACTGTTTGCAGAATCATTTCCTTAGGTATAATCGATGACGTAGCCACACTCACACTCAATTCACACATGGCGGCTGAGGTGGTAGAGTAACAGCAAAGCCAAGGTGTATGAAAATTGATCTTTTTCCACTCTTTGCTCTTCATTTTTGAATTGTCCATGTTGATACATTGTTTTCCTTGGCTGCTGGCATCTACCTATGTCTCAGAGTGGGAGGCACAGTGCAGATCTGCACACCTCTGGAGATAAGGGGAGGAGGATTGCATTTCAGGAGACCAGGACCATTTTGCTGGTCTGGGGTGCAATAAAATCATGTCTAGTTTGCTCCATCGCTGTGACCTGCTCTCCTCGGCATGGCTGCTCTGTGTTCTGGTATACCTCTAAGTGGTTACTTACATTGACTCATGGTTTTTCCATGTACCTACCTCTGTGTGACTTTGGACTAATTTTTATTTTCCCCAAAATGCTTATACACTACCAAGATAATATATCAGAACACTTGCTTTAGAAAGAACCAAGTCTTTATCCTTCATTTTGTTTTTCTGTAAGCCCTTCACTAGCCTAATTCTTCCTAAAACTGGTGAGGGTTTTTCCTTTATGACCGTAGATTTCCAGGCACCTAAAAGTGTAGTGATACGTTGCAAAAATAAGTTTTCTTCTTGAAGTCACAGAGGACTTACCATAATTTAAAGGAAAATAGCTTCCCCTTGCTTCCCTTAACTGTTTAGGTTTTTAAAAATTTACTTTTTTTTTTCACTCCTGGGAATTTGAGGTTTATGTGGCATGGGTAAATGGGAGTTTGATATCCTAGTAATGAGTGGAGAAGGTGGCCAGTCATTTTTTTGTTTCTGACAGTACTGGTGGGAATTCTCTCTCCTACTTGTCATAAAAAGTCTTTTGTGCAGTTCCTTCCTTTCTTTAGGCTTTAATCCAGCAAAACACTTTCAGCACACAAGTGGTCTCATTTGCTTTCAGTGACAATGTTCAGACTTAACATAAAGCATGTGTTGGAGTGCTTTGCTGGGTCGGGACCTGCTTTACTTGAGCTGCATATCAAGTTTGCATGTTTGTTTTCTAGAAGTTTCATAACGCCACGGTATCAATTATTCATTGTACTTAGTGTTTTCACACAATACATGTTTGTAGAAGAGCACAGATTAACAAAACGCATGTGGACAGAAACATGGATGTGCACCTAGCTGTGCTCATTAGAGCTGGGATATTCAGGGCAGTCATTTCTTATACAGCCATGTTTGCAAAGAACAAACTTTGCATTTTTTTTCTCAGTTCACTGTGTTTCATCTTGAGATTTCAGAATGAAGACATAATCAATAAAGTAATTAAAATAGCCAAGCTTTTCCTACCCATGTTCAGGCCAGGCATAGTGATTAACAGTGAAATTCCCACTGAAAGCACCAGTGAATATTAACATTACTTGAAACTGATCCCTAGTTTACTCAGGTCTCACCATCTGCCCATCTGAAATTTGTGTTTTGAAAGTTGGCCTAGCTTCACACAAAGCCTAGAAAAGAACTTTCAGACGATAAGACAGATTTGGGCAGCTATCACTTTTTGTCAGTAATAAGCTAAGGGCATCCCTCATGTAGCTGCATTGCCTCCCTGTGCAACCTTCGGTGCTTTGCCTGTATAGGGCAGAGTTAACAGGGGCTGGATTTCAGCAACCAGAGTAGCCCAGCCTCCCGTCAGGTTTCTGCCCTGCAACGACCAACGAGTGTTATTGCCTCCTCGGATCTGTTGGCATCCATCTGTACACGCCTGAGGGCGTAGCCCAGGGTTCTTTATGCCGAGGCATGCTGAAAGTATGTCTATGCTGCAATTTGTGCTTTAAGGCAAGGTAAGGTAAGTAGTAGAGGTATTGGGAGCCACCTACCAAGCAGCGATAGACCTGCAGCCCCTGATACTTGTCAGCTGTTGGTATGAGCTGATTAGCTGAAAGCTCTCTCATGTATGCCTTCACCACACTGCAATCGTTAGAACAACTTTCGTAAATGCCAGGGACAAAACAGAGACTTATCTTGTGCTTAAAAAATAATAAACTAAAGGTCCATGTGACACAGATAGGGAATTAGTCTCAAAGCCAAATGTCCCCTGAGTCGTTTGAAATGGTAACCCGTGCTGATCCCACCTCCTATTTTTGCCATTCAGTCCTTTATAAATAATCTTCTAATCAGAACTGACAGCTCTGGTGTGACATTTGGGAGATCTCAGATCTGAAAACAGTCACCTGGAAATTGTTAACTCTGAGAAAGAGACTTAGGCTGCAATTTCAGTCAGGCAGGCAAACCCTCACAATCTCAATCCTTCCCAAAATCCTGGGCGCAGACTGGATTTTGATCCTGTACGTATTCTGCCGATTTTGTAGCAACACATAGAAAAAAATATTTTCCCTTTTGAAAAAAAGATTACTTATAGTTAGACAACAATTGTCCTAAAGGTTTTAGTTTTTTACTTTGTTTATGAACAAACGTTATTTCCACATAATTTTGGTTATCAGTTGATAGCTTTGCTGAAACTCAAACCTGAAAATTGTGTTCCATTTCTCAGTGCTGTAGATATTTTGATTTTGATAGTGCATGTTTCAGTAGCCACAGTTTCTGAGTGGGGAAGACTTCATCCCTCTTTTGCACATTTGAAGAAATGCTTTGACTTCACAATTTCCAAAATAGAAAAATTAATTTTAAAGCAGGTTTTTCTTTCCTTGAAATTGCCTACACAAAATGAGATGGATTTAAAAAAAAAAATCATGACTTAATGTCCCATTTAAAGCTGGGACCCTACCCTGCGTAATGACAGTGCAGCTGTGGTGTCTTTTTCTGTAGGAAGTGGAAATAGAATCAGCCTCTTCTTCCCGCAAAACCTCCCACGTTATTCAGGGCAGCATAATCAGGGGTCTTGTCTCAGCAACCTTCACCAACCACTAAACCAGCTCTGGTTCTCATCTTAGTATAGAAGAGATGATGATTTTACATAGTGCTCGGCGTGGTCCTGGTGACCCAGGGGATGGTGATATGCTACTGACTTCTGTTGAGGCATACACCAAAGTTTGGACAATTTGTGTCAGCTGAGATGATGGAGGAGACAGTTTCAAAATGTCCTACTGTGGTTAAAATTCTGATTTCAGCAAGTTCATTCTTTCTTGTTTAATTTTTCAGTAGTTGTAGATACATATGTATTTTTCACTGCTTCTGTTCATAAGAACAGTGTCCAGGTGATCCAAGACAGGATCTTTCTAGTCCTCTCTTCTTGTTTTATAATGTTACTGTTTTTGGTAGGGATTCATGTTGTATTTCTTCGGGGTGGATGAGATGTGGCTATAAAAGTAGTTTTTGAAATGTGGCTTGCAAAGGCCTTTAGCATCTTTCTGAATTGGAGACATCTATGTTTTCTTTCTAAATAAAAATAACAAATAGATTCCAAAATTTTATGTCTACTGGTACCTCTCAGAAAGGGACAAACCTTGTGAGGGTGGAAGCACCTCAGTAAGACTGAGCTAAGCTGTACATTTAATGTGATCAGTAGTATGAGGAGTGTCGGAAGACTCAAGCGTGAGATTCAGCTGGGGAGGGTGTGGGTGACTCTGGGATTTGGTGGAGAAGGCAGTCTCAACCTTTGTCAAGATAAAGAAAATGGTATGTTAGCTTATGCATTTTAATCAATGACACTTTAAACAGTGTTTTGTGTTTGTGTCAGATGTGATTTGAAGTTTTCACATTAGAATGTGTTAGGTAGCTGACTGTGGTCTGTTCAACATATGTCAAAGACATTAAACCTTATCTCTGCTTTAAGACAAAAGTAAGAATATACCTCCTTTCAGTTCCAGCCTAGCTAGCTAGAGATGGTTTTTGCCTCAGGCTTCTCATCATTACCCACAAAATGAGGAGTTATTGCCTCTAGCCCAGTGATTAGTGTGAGCACTCCCTAAACCACATATTAGGGAACATTAGCCAAGTTTGCTCAAACCACCCTATTAACTTTCTGAGCTAACCTTCTGGTTTTTTCTGAGGTGGATTAGGGAGAGCTCCTGTGAAGCAGCTCTCCCTGCAGAACAGCGGGTATTTGTGTGACACACACTTGGTAACTCTGGGGGAGTGATTTCCATCAGAGGTAATAACAAATAGGAAATTGCAGGGAAGAGGAGATATGTTTTTCAGTCAGTGCTGCTACCTGGAGGGTGACCAAATGTCTGCAGTCCACAGGCCCCAGCTTGATTTGTGGGAGAAAGGAGATCAGAGGTGCTGGGGTGAGACAGGCATGGGACATGTAGAAAGGCAACATATCTGTATTTGATAATATTTATCTGTGAGGCGTTTTTTGCATTATCTTTGTCCTGCACCCACATAAGAGTGCCATTTTCCATGTGTTTCTGTCTTGAAGCATGAATCTTGTGTCTTCATCTTACTGAGCCTTGTGTCTGTAGCTACCTGAAGAAGCATCTTTTTTCTAGCTGATGCTGCCTTCTCTAAATCAGGCTCAGAAGGTGTTTATGAGAATTTTACTTCTGCTGTTCTTCCACTCTCCACAATACATCACCCCCAACTATATCTGCATTGGAGTCTGATGATCTAAAGCCAGATGTTTGAAACACAGATAATAAGACAGAAGGATGTTTATGCCTGGGGAAAACAGGGATATATCTTTTTTTAATATGTACATTTTCTCTTACCCAGACAGCTCCTACCCCTTTAAAGTGGGAAGTGTATTCACTTCTAAAGAGACTAGCGTCTGTCCCATTGGGTATGCCTGCGAAGCACTGTAAATCAGTTGTGTCACTCTTCATACTTTAACCATTCTAACATTATTTCTTTCTGAGATCAAGGGATGTGCTGGGACAAAAGAAATTCACATTGCCAATTTAAAGAGCATCTGAGAAACACAGGCATTCCCATTTGTCGCAGCATAACCCCTGGTTGTCTGAAAGTACATGAGAGAAAGTGAGTAGCAAGAAAAATGCAGGGGAAGAAAGTAAGCCTCCTACACCTGATTTTTACTTTCCTTGAGTCAGATGGATGAAAATCATCCCTGTGACATGTCTATATCGTATCTGATCTAGTTAAAGCTTTGAAGAGTTGATACTGTAGTGTTAACGTTAACCTGACTGACAGAATCTTTCCTGGAGCTGACACAAGCAAACATATCAAGAAGATAAATTAATCACTCTGGTGAGCTTCATTAGTACCAGCATGGGGAAAAATGAGATTGCATCTCCCATGCTAACCAGGAATCCTTTATGCCACTCCAATGAAGGGATGTGCCTGAGGGAAGACTGGCGAAGAATGAAGAAAGTGGATTTTGGGAGTAGAAAATTGTTGATGTGAATTCAGAAGGGAATAATTAATGGGACAGATGACTGAATCCTCTATTCTTTAAATAAATGTACGTTTGCTCTGTGAATTCACCAAAGAGCTTGACATTGAGAGTCTTCTGATTCATGTAACATTTCACCTAAGAGATCAGGGTAATCTTGTGAGAACCTCTGGAAACAATGGAAGCTCATGGAAGAAGTTTGAGCCCAGAAGTTTCCTTAAAGTGTCTGTATAGATCTGTTCACTGCTGTATCTGTAAGTACCCAGAGCAAAGGCACACTTTACTGTAAGTCACCACTGGCTGCCACCTCAGGGTGCATCTTTAGGTAGACCAATGACTTTGAACTCCATAGAGTACGGTCTGATGGGGAAGTCAGAAGTGAGGGCTCCCGATAACTTGTACGGCTTCTAAACGAGACCCGTCTAGTGTTTTCTACCCAAAGCATTTCACAAAGATACTGCTCTACTTGCTTTACGAAAAGGGGGTGCTAAAATATACAAGCTGAGTGACTCTGGGGCTGGAAAGTAAGTTAATGGCAGACAGACTTGGCACACCAGCCTTCTTCTCTTTCCTTATGTCCTACAGCACGTTGCTCTGTAGCATCCAGAAGGCATCATTCCACAGTGGTGTGTGGTAATGGAGGCTTCACTGTAGTACAAGCTTTTTTCTCATTAGTTTCAAGATTCTGATGAAATGCATTCATGTTATTTTGGCTCTGTATCTTTAGTTCCCTCATCTTCAGCATCTTCTGAATCTCCCTTTTTCCGAGGGAAATGTTTTTATTAAAGCCACAAATAAAACACCTGCTGGGTCACTAGGCACTTGTAGGAAGAAGAGAAAACTAGCATATTATGTGTGGGAGGGATGACAAACTAATAGAGGCTGTAGCACAGACAGCAGTAGATGTATGGTTGGGGGAAACTACAGATGCTTGCTGGATGCAAAAGCAGTGAAAGATGATGACTCTCTAGAAAAGTGAAAGCAGTCACGTAGAAGCCATTTACCAAATAGTAAGAAGCAAGATTTGTGAGTTGTCATGCTTTTTTGCCTTAGTGCTAGTTTTAGACCTTTGTTGGGAGGGGAGGAAGAATCTATAAATTGAAATGAATCTGATAATCAATCAACATTTTTAAGTGAAGAACAACGTACAGGGGTTTGCCTGAATCATCAAGAAAATGTAATGGACTGGATTTTCCTTTATGACTAAGGAGTTGTAACTCATGACTGCCAAGTGAGAAACAGCCTATTGTTCTTCATTGAAAACTGGAAACAAGAAGGTAACCACATGTCTTAACCTTTATATATTCTTGGGATATTAATGATTAATATCATGTATTAGTTCAGCTGCCCAGAGTTCTCAGGGCCCGCTGGCTTTTTTAGCTCATAAAATGAGTTAATCTAATTATCAGTATTGAAAAAGGTGTTATTCTTATCCTAAACAGTATGGAGGGTTCAGCATGGAAACACATACCCCACGTACCCACACAACTGTGCAATCCTGTCTGTCCTTAGGGGGGCTGAAAAGGCCTCATTGTCTTCCAGGTCTGGAGGGATCTCTAAGTGCAGCACCTTTGGGACTGTCAGTTTAAGCCCTTAATTCTGAGCTCTTCACTCTGTGATTGTGTTTCTGGTCTAAGGATCTGCTTTTCTAAGTAGATATTTTCCAAATTTTCTTCTACAGGTATTGCTAGCACCAGCAGTTCACCCACTGGTGAAGCAGAGGACTTCTTGCTCCACCAGGAAGTTTGCCAAACTTCTAACTTCTTACTGTAAATTGGGCATTAACACCTTGTCCCACACACAGTGAAGTCACATACCCACACAGAGCCTGAAGCAGTGTTTATTGATACACACTCTGAGGAGATAGCTGCATTGCTATTGCACACTTCTCTCTGATAAACTGGTGCTGGGTTTTCCAGTCATGCCCCCGTGTAGGCCTGTTCTGGGCGCCACAGAGAAGGAGCCGTCTTCTACTGCCTGATGGTGAAATGGAGGGAAGAAAGGTTATGTGATCTGTTAGCTGACGTGGCACCTCCCATATGTTTCAGGCATATGGGTGAATAAACTGTGACTAATACTAATACCATTGTGTGATACCAGAGGTCACATAATTGCACTGAGAGCATCGTGAGTGAAGATACGTGCATCAGGCTATCTCAGTTACGTGTTGTAAAGAGTCATGGGTGAGTCGTGTAGTACTGATTATTAACTATGGTATTACCTGTATACCAGGATTGTGGATGCTAATGAACTTTCTTGTTGATCATGATAGAATGAATGTCTGATAGGAATCTGGATCAGGTTTCTTCTTAATCCGTGCTCCAAGAAGTTTTGGTCAGGAGAATGAAAACTTGTCTCTACTGCTACTAAAACTAATGAGAAGTCCAGAAGTATATCTAGAAAAGTTTACTGAAGGACTATGTGAAGGTAGCATTCATGAGAGTAGCAAAGGATGAGATGAAAGAATTTAAAGGAGGAGGCATCTTGCTACCTACTACAGGAAGAATTGACTTGTGTCATCTGACTGATGTGGCATGTGGCACAAATGTCGTAGAGCAATAAAATGTTCCGGAAATGCAGGACAAGACCTTCTCTGAGAGGCTGGGCATGGACCTGTCTGACTTGCTTCAATGTTGCTAGTGTTTGCTAACAAACTATGAACTGGTTGGCAAATACAGGATACAGGGAAGGGGGAACAGTAGCAAATGAAAAAGTTGTTTGCCTTTGTGAAGTGACCAAATACTTGTGAGGAAACCAAAGCAAGGGAACGCTGCCAGGAATACTTGAAAAGCAGGTATTTGATGTTCGCTGATATTGATAGATAAAAATGAAGACACTGGTTTTTGGGTTTTCCACCTTCAGGTAGTACTTCTTTCCCCTGCCTTCCCATCTTTTTAATATTAAAATGTTTTTCCTCTTTTATATCTGCACTTAGTATTTACAAAAGGGAAACCAGTGTCTGCTTAGACTGGCTAGGGAAGCTGTTTACATTTTCCTACATTCCTGATGTTAGTTAATATTTAGAGGAGCCATTCCTGAGGCTATAGCGGAGCCTATATTTGAATATAGAGCGTTCTGCCAAATACATCTGGCAGAAAGGTTACCAATATGTTAGGGTTTGGATGCAAGAATCTGCCTGAGGCTGAAATGTTGACATTTAGTATCTTTGCGTGTGGTGTGCTTGCAGCTCTGTTGCATAGTGCATACATGTTATGCTGGTAAATATTTCTTCATTTGCTATCCTGGAGATTAAAATTGTTTAGCTGTAGAACAGGGAGAATCAGCAATAGCTGTGCACTCTTCTGTTCCGGCAGTGATAAACATGACTGTCATTATGTTCAGCTTGGACTATTTTGTAAATATTCTGAGCTCTGCATGTGCAGGTTGTCATCGCTCTAATAATCTAGCTTCATCTTCAAACTTTTATCCATAAAATGAAACTGATGGGCCTTAATGGGACAAAATGTGTAAGAAAAGGGTACTGACAGATATAGCTGAAGAAATGGGCCCATAGAGAATGCTGTAGTATTTAGAGTCTGAGATAATAAAGTATAATGTGACACAAATGTCTCACTAATAGATAGCAATGTGTTATGAAATCTGAACCACCATTCTTGGCGTACTGGGCTATGTGCTACAGAGTTGTTGGGACGTACACTGGCAACAAACATACGCTTTTCAGGTGGAGCCAAACTACATTTTGATGAACTTTAAGTATTTCAATTGTCATAGTTTTTCTTTAAAATTATATGTCAGGCGAATAGCACAAAGCAGCTGACATATTCCTGACAGGAATAAAATCTCTCCATTTGTATTCAAAGCTTACAGTGCCTGTCCTGGTATTATGAGAAGATACAAACACATCAGTCAAAAACATCTGTTACTCAAGTGGATTAAAAAGCACCTGGTCTAAATACACACCTTTTACAAGGTTAGACTTCAGCCTAATTTGAAGGTTTTTAAAAATTTCAAAGCTGAGGGTTTTACTGAGGCTTAGATTTATCCCTTACAAAAGGTGCATAAGTGAGGTTGTTTTCATGGCTCAGCTCTAAAGCATCAGGAAAACATCCCGACAGCTTCATAAATTGGAATAGATTTGTTGCCCGCTGAAAACAGGTTGAATGATAGACTCGTTTGTGAATGTGATCCTACGTATTTTACATTTCAAGGACCAGAAGAAGCATCTAAGTTGACTGGATCAGCTGTTTTACTACAAATAATTCAGCTGCCTGCAATAAAGGCCAGGGACAGTAGGTCTCTGTAGTGAGGCCTCATCTGCAGAGCACTTTCCCTGAGGAAGCCCATCAGATCCCACAGGAGATATGTTCAAACTGATAAGTTGCTCCGTCCTGGCCTTGCCATTGTTAGTCCTTGATCATTTCATCCGTCTGTCTGCACAGATGGGTGAGGGACTTGTTGGGGAGCTGGGGGAGCTGGATGGGAATGGTGGTGCCCATGTGCTGGACATGGATCATTAAAGTCAGCGTTAGCAGATTATGTAGGGCTCAGGTGTCTTCTTGGCAGGACACTACGAGTAAATTATTTATATAAATAAAGAGTCATTCAAGACAATTAGCAGGGATAGAGTGAATTGTGGTGTATGCTGGGCTGTGTCCCTCCCTGGGTTACAGAGTGAAACTCTTGTAAACAAAGGGGTGTAAGTGGGTCAGTTGCTTATTGGTCCTGCCAAAGCAGAAATTGTAGTTTTGGCTCAGTAGGGACAAATTTGTTGTGACTGCAATCGTTCTTGCCACCCCTGCTCTAGTGTGTTCCCTTGCATACTGATCCTTAGATGATGTAAATCAATGCAGCTCCTCTGACAGCAATGCCTGTGCCTCCGCAGCTGTGCCGTTAGCATGGATACGCAGGGATTCATGGCATCTGCATGTCTCCTTCGTGGTCGTCATTGTATACGGCAGTGGGGAACGAGGATATCCTGGATTATAGAACCTTTGATATTCTTGTTTCTGAATGAAGAGGGGCTCATGTAAACCAGCTTTGGTATCTTTGTACTACTCAGTGTGCTCCCATCCGCAGAGGTTCACAGGCACAAATGCCTGGAGGCAGCTTGCCTCCGTGAGCAGGATGGTTGCGCAGAGATGCGGCTGCACATGTGGTAAGCAGCCCTGCATGCCCAGCGGAGTGCTAGTGAGCCTCTCGTGTGAGCAGCTGTGTGGGATCAGCTCGGGACCAGCTCTGAACCCAAGCTGGCTCCAGGCAGAGTGGCGTAGCGTGTCTGCACTGCGCTCCATGCGTTCGCAGGTGTATTGCCACCTGGCCACAACCGCGCTGCTTCCACACCGGCAACAGCTCTGCACGCGGTGAGGGCCACAAGAACACAGTTTGGTGCCTGAAGTAATAAGCCATATTGGACACAAACTGCCTCAAAGGGCCCTGTATCCTCCGCATCGTCTCTGTTTCCATATGCGCAGGGGTCTGTTCCGTGCCTTTGAAGCACATGGATTGCTCACATTTCCCCAGTCCTTTAATGCTTCATCCTCCACAGAAATCCATGTCCACATTAGAAATTTGCACAAGTGCAATCATATCAGTCAACGTGCAACGGTGTAACCACAGTCTGTTCGGCTTCCAAATGTGGAACAGGCCACATGTATTTAGGTTTATTTTTGCTGCTGTAATCCCTGATGTCCTGGTCAAAATTTAGGCTGAGAGGAGAAGGCTCTTCTGTATGGGAGAGGGAAGGGGGTAAAGAATAGCTGCTTCCAAGAGCCACTTTTAGAAGTCCAATTTAAAGCAAAACTTCTCCAAAGTGCACTTCGGCCTTTTTCCTCTGTGAGAAGAGTGCTTTACCCCCTGTGTATCGTACGTGAGCAAAATGGGTGTATTCTTTTCTGGAAGAAAGATAGTTGTTTCCTTTGAGGTTTTTGTGCCCTGTGTGCCTTTAACTGCTGTGTGGAATGATGTGAAAGGGGCTTTTTCTGGGTCTGTCTCTTGTCTCAGTCAAAGGGCTGCTAGAGTTTTAGGCTGCCTGAATTATCTTAGCAGTGATTTTATGTCACTAAATAAGAAGCTATTAGCACAACCTTGCAGTTGGGGTTTGTCACACTTTGTGTGTCAGTGTGTACATGTGCTTTTTTGCTAAGTCTCATCTCTCCCAGCCTATAGTTTGGTCATTTAAAGCGAAGTTCGCAAGCGGCATAATAATGCTGGAAATCACAAAAGAGGGAGCTAATGGCTGCAGCTGCTATTGTAAACCTGATTTCCACAGGCTCAGCAGGGCTTGGCATATCAGAGGCAAGTACAGTAAAAGGGGCCCTGCTGCTGCAGCTGTGCCTGAGCAGTTGGATTTGTCTTGTCAGCCAGGAATGGAAGCTGGGCCGTGGAAGCTCCTGCAACACGCTGAGCAGCCCCAGCCCCAGCGGGAGCCATACGTGCTGTAGCTTCCCAGAATTAAATGGAGGGTGTCACTGTACAGGAGGTCGGTATAAGCTCAAGCTCCAGGTGAGCACTGAGGAAGCTTTAGAGGGAGATACTCTGTGGGTTGCCCTCTAAGGGAGGACAACTTAGCCCCAAAGAAAGTAGAGGAGAATGGAGGCACTCAGTTAATGCCTAGCTCTGTGCTTCTATGAGAGCTGAAGTAATCCTTCTTGTAAGTGAGAGGTATCCTATGCTGTCACAAAATTGATAGTGTCCTCCTTATGGCTTCTTTCAAGCCTGTGGTTTCCTTGCTGAAAGAAGAACATAAGGCCTTGTACTCCATATGTTTTCTGTACTTAAAGGTGTGTGCTCAGAGTATATGCTACTGGTGTCCAATTAGTAATTCTCCTTTTTGCATGTAATCTGCCTTGATGTCTTCTATTTGCTGTCAGGGCCAGGGCTGGGTTCAGGCTCTCAGTATCTTCAGTGAAGATGCGGTATGAACCATGGAAGGACTAAGAAGTTTTCCTTTATTCTCTCCTGTTCCTCTTCTCCCATTTTATTGCCATGCACTCCATGTCATGTGAGAGGAGAGTCTGTGCAGTCCCGATGTGTATACATCTTCTCCCTAAATTAATATTTAAGGTGTTTGGAAGCACCTGTGACATTGAGACTGAATATGGACACTCAGGTGATCTCCAATAATGTCTTGGGTTTCTGTACAAATACAGTGTTTTATTCTTGTAGATAAGCTGGCTTTGCTGTGGTTGAAGAGGCAAATGTTGTTGAGATATTTCAGCAGCCAGAACTCCGTGGGATTCTGTTTATATGGATTAGGATGTGCTGGTGGCTTTCCTCTTTTCTGGTCTGCGTAGCTTTCAAAATGTAATGCAGTGCTTTTGTATATCAGACGTACCAATGGGTGCCATCTAGCACTCCTTGTTAGATGATTTAGGCCCGCAGTGTTGTAGTCTACCTGTATAAAAAAAGTGAAGTTTATGCAGTTTGTTTGTGTGTCTTATAAGTTTAGAGCCTTCTCTCCCCTTTTCAGGCAAATTTGAAATGATCTTAAAAACAATTAAGTACTTATAAACTGGCATCAGCGAAGAGAAAATCTGTCCAAATGCCGCCCATACTGTGGGAAACAAGAAGGAAACTTGGCAATTGCATAAGCTAACTAATCAATTAGCACATACACACTGCCCTGCCAGTATGCATGTGTGTGCGTACAGATAAACCACAGCATACGGCACTTCTTGCCTAGCGTGTATGATGTAGGGACACATAAGGCTCAGGTTATTGTAGTAGCAGAGAAAGAACCCCAAACAGAAGATGCAGACCTGTAGGAAGTAGGTAAGGATGTTTATGTATTTAAAAGACAATTTTTTGGTGCAAATGCTGTAGTTGTTCTATAGCAAGGATGTGAATTACACGGCAGAACCTCTGCGTGGTTCTTACGGCCCATGTTGTGTATTACTTGGATACCTCACAACTTGTATGCATTTGTCTTGGTCACACATTTTACCTTTCTTTGCATTGCTGGTGTAAGCATTGTCCTTCTAACATGTCGATACCTACAAGCCCGGTCTGTACAATTTAAAAACACAAAATTGCAAAATTTAAATACTTTTAAAACTCTGTCCTTATGTGACTTTCTCAAGGTCCCATAGGAAGTCTTCTGTAGGGGAGATACTGCTGAGTGGCAGTGGAGCATTTACATATGCCAAAAGCACAGGCTGCATTTGCCAGCACAGAGCCAAGGAGGCTGTCAGGGGTCTGCTTTGGTTGGTGGCTGAGCCGCACTGGATCAGTGTTGCATGACAAAAACTGCCTCGTGGCCCAGTTCATGCCAGAGCCTCCTTAATGCCATTGCTCCTCGTGCAGAAAATGAACAGCAGTTACCCAGCGCTGCTAAGGATGCATCCCCCTGCCTGCAGGTAGCACACTGGAATAAAGGCACCGCTTCACATCTTAAGGACTTGCACTGTGAGGCATTGACTCATTTCCACAGAGAACTGAGTGCTTTCAGCTCTCATTAAAGTCAAGTCAACCATCACTGAATCAGACTCTTAGTCCTTGTAGGAAGTGGGCAACTTGAAGTAAGGCAGTGTGTGGTGGTCGGGAAGGGAGTGGAGAGTTGTATTTAATCTGTAAGGTATTTTTGAACTTTCATTGAAAACACAGGTGGGGATTTTGGAGGGAGGACAAATGACTTTTTATAAAGCACTTTTTTTTTTCCCCCTCTAAAATACTTTCTTTTTTCTTTCTAGTGAAATTTGAAAATATTTAAAGGAAACCAAACATCTTTACAAAATATATCTATGATGAAAAGAAAAAAGAAAGTTCTGATAAAAAACTTCTACCAGCTCCTACTTACTAATTGCATTTAACATTCATTCTTCATTTAAAACCTCATACTTCAAACACTTTGAAAAGTTTTAAAGTTTAAAGAGTTTTTTTTTAAATTTCCTCTCTGAATGTTTTTTGTCTGCCAGTACTAATGTGCTCAAATCAGTTCAGCTCAGCTTCAATGAAGATGGATGTATGGAGACTCCCAACAAGGCTGTCTGTCAGTAGCACGGGATTACATGATCCTGCCATTTGGCTCCATGTTTGCTCTTGGTGAGGCTGATAATTTCATCACCATCCCTCCCTGAAGTTACATTTCATTCTCCATAAATTCTTTAGTGCCTCTTCAAGCCTCTCATATTGGAGCACTTTGTCTTCTGAAATGTCCTAGTTTGATCTGTCATGATGGTGGCATGTCACATTCAGTTACTCTATGCGTCTCACTAGGTGCGATGTGACACTGGCTGCCAACATAACTAACTGTGAGTGAGTCTCGCTCGTGAGGCAGTTTGCTGAAATGCGGCTACCATTTTCAGAGTATCTGCTCTTTGAACTGTCCTGGCATCGGTGAAATGCTTCATTATAGAGAGACATAATAGAATCATGGGCTGTGTCCAAACTGGGAAACTTCTGCCCGAACTCTCTGCTGTTGCCACCCTTGGTTTGGCTCTGCTGGTGACAGCAACTGAGGGACTAAATGAATAGACTGTTCATTCCCAAAGCTGTCGGAATGACACTTGCAGTTGTGGCTGCCACAACCTTCTGCTCTGTTCAGATTTGCCCTCTTCAAGCCAGTGTCCCCCTTCTGCTGTTTGAAATGGCTGCTGCTGCCACCTTGTCTCCACCGGTCCTTCCCCTCCCGCTTGCCTTGCTCCATGGCCCCGATGATGCTGCCAGTGCTTTTTCTCCTGCTCTGCTTCTGGCTCTGGCCAGTGCTGCTGCTGGAACCAAGTGAACAAGTCCAGCAGAGCTTGTTCAGCTTGATTTGATGCTTTGCCCGGAGCTCTAGTCTGCTTCATCAGCTGGGAATTGGTGATGTGAACACAGCTCTGCTTGCAGCTTCCAGCGCAGACATTTCATCCCGTGCCAAGCATGTCAGTGTGACACCCAAATTTAGCATGCCAGTCACTGTTGCTTGCCCTCTACAGCTTAGGCAGAGAGAGTGGAAAATTGTGGCAAAAATACTCTATTATGTTCAAAGGGAGATTGATAGTGCCATTAATGAAGCTATTGCTAGCAAATAACACCTCTGTATAGAGAGAGACTAGCATTGCCCTTTACAGCCATCTGTCCCTTCTTTGTGTCTCTCCTGTGCTATCATCTTTTTGCTTTTTTCTGTAACATCTATTTGAAACACTTTTGCCTTATTTGTTCCCCAGGCTTATGAAAGTCAGGTTTGCTTTCCAAAGGGAATGAATTACACCTTGCTGTAACCCTGCTGTATAGCATAAAAGGTTTGCAGTTTTAAATTTTAGCTTTCTCAGCCCACCTTGGATAGTCTGAACCACTGTGAATAATGTACAGGTAGCTTGAATGATACAAACCATGCCTGATGTAAATCTTGTTCATGTGATCAGTCCTCTCTTTTCTGCCCAAGAGTGGCATCACAATGTGGCCACCTGAAGTATCATCCTTAGCATCTGAAACACCAATACATGAAGTGAAGGCTGTTGTCTGCAGGTGGTCTTCAAAGTCAGGTCATACTGCTAGCTCCATTACTTCTGATACTGTGAGTATGCTCATTTCCCCCCTCCCTCCCCAGCCCCATGCCTTGGGATTATTTATGGTAGTACACTTTGGATTCCCCTCCTCCCCAGTTTCTCAGCCTGTAGAGTACTTTTGAAATACATTTGTGAGTGCATTTTCTCTGCAACTGTGGATGATAAAAAGAAACTGTTTCTAATGGAAATGGAAAATCTTGCCTTATCATTCCCCTATCCTCTCAGGATCAGCAGCCTAAAGAGAAACGTTAAATATGCAATACTGTGAGAAAACTGGATAAGCTACAGTTATGTAGTTAATTTCATATTTTAAGGATATTCTTTGCCCTTTTAACAGCTAGATGTAAGACTGTTAATAAGAAAACAAAATCTGGGAGAACCTGAGGTTTAGAGAAAACTAAGACCTATCATGATCTTTGGCTATACATACCTCCGTGTTTCCTATGGATGTGTGTCTTCCTTTCCCTTCACTGCCTTCCTCCTGGAATACAAGAGTGCTTTTACTTGCTAAGACTTAATTTTAAAAATATTCTTTGGCCCCAAGCACATAAAAATGGATCTGAAAGGGAAACATGAAGCTTTGAAAAAGGCTTCCTTGAATTTCTGCTACACTAGCTACCAGAGTGGCTTTTCTCAAGAGCTTATTAGCAAGTACAGATCTGCCTGGGAACTGAGACTTCCATGTGTTTTACAGTATATGTGAACCACCATGCTGGGTATTGTACATCTGGTTATGGTTTTGTATGGCTATCATTATTTCTGAGTCCTTTCTATGTAAAACAAAAATAGCAAAGTCACCAAGTACTTGCAAGAGAGGAGAACCGTTAGTTGGAAAGAGTTTTGAGCAAGCAGATTTTGACCCTGAAGCCATACAGTTTTAAAAATAGTCTTTCTTGAGTCTTCCAGGAGATGCAACAATAGATGTGAGGATCAGACTCTGATGGTTTAACTTGCTGTATGCGCCTGCGCACCAGTAAGCTACTTGTTATATCACTAGTGATAATTCTCAAGGTCATGGGCATTTGCTGCTCTAATCTTAGTCTGCTTTCACTATCAAAGTGGGATGACAGCTGTGTGCATGTGTACTGTGAGTGAGAACTGAATTCAAAACACACTGTACAGCATTACCTGATTTTCAAGGGCAAAGCTGAAGCTAGATCCTCTCCCAGTTTTGCTTTTCACTTAGAAGAAGAAAAAATAAAAAGAGAAGAAAGTGGGAGTGGGGATAATCAGACAGTTGATCTTTGTTACTGCATTATCTATTTTCATTAAAATCATATTGCTACCTGCATATAGCTTTGGAAATGTTTAATTACTTCTTTCATCAAAGGCTGTTTGAGATACAAATAAAGGAAGAACCAAAGTGATGTGAAATACAATTAACAGCTGTTGCAAATAAACAGGCTTCAGGCTTGGGGCCCTTGGGTGACCTCGACTTTTAACATCAGCATGGTCTTAGATCATCACGGGCCTGTTATGACATTATAGCCTTTTTAAATTTCAATAGATTCACTTGTTCTGTTTGTTTAGGTTTTATGATTTGTTTGAGGATTGTTCTTGTTGGTATGGTTTGAGAATTATTAGGTGGAAAAGCCTTGGAAGTGACAGATATGAAGGAGAGGCATATGATAAGGAGAAGACTTTGCTGTGAGTATTTTTTTTTCCTCGTTTAGGTGGAACAGCTGTGATTAAAGGTGGCGAGTATCACTTAAAAAGAAAGGTTTCCAAATATTCATTCACATACATTTACTTTGCAGAATGCATGACCCCTTTTCCCTTACCACTGCAGATTTATTTCCTAAAAAACTTTAGTTCCCAGGAAGGAAAATGTTATAGATACTCCTGCCAACATATATCCATCTGTGAATGCTGGTGTGAATATTTATATGTTTGAATCAGAACATGGGGAGGGCTGCTTGTGGCCTGGGAGTCATTTGGTCACAAAGCAGATGGCTTCGTGGCTGCAATGAGCACACAATGCGAGTTACTGGAACCAGTTATGAATGCTTTCTGAGTGATACTCATGAGAAGTAATGGATATGTTTTGCAGTCTGGAGGAGAAGTATGTTTCTACAAATGAGTTTTTCAGTATCTCTGCATTTGTAAATTGTACTGTTTCATTACATCAGTTGCACTGTTGGTATGTAAATAGAAAGGAAAGGCAACCATGTTCTTTGACTACCTAGCCAGATGTCATAGTTAGGTCTGATGCAGCAGTATAGCCAAGCCAGCTCCATGTGGATAATTTTTGTTGAGAACTTGGTGGTATATGCTTTAAAACTAGAAGAAAATTTAAAAATTGTTGTGGCCTGTACTTAATGGCAACACTGATAGATTATTCCAGCCATTTGTCCTATTAAGGACCAGAAATTGAGTTTTCACTGAGAAATGCTGCCTCAAATGTGGGACTTGTTGCATTCTGGCATATCTTTTTTACCCGTTATGGCAGACCTGACTTTGCTGTTATCAAGGCTTTACTTGCATTAGATATTTTGCATCATTCACCTGCATTGTATGTTATGCTTTAACCTCTCCAGGTTCGGACAGCCCCACATGTAGTTCTAGGAACCTTTTAGGTCCATAATGATAATAATTAAAAAATAGATTATTTATAATTAAAATATTACTTGTATATGATTATACTTTTACTAGAGACTAAGCATAGCATTTTTTAGTCTAATATCAGAATAGAGAGCAGATGAGGAAAGAGTTGCCTTTGTTTAAGCACATTTGCAGGAATGAATCATTTCCCTCTTCTGCTGAATCAGTATTGGTGTTCCTAGATCTTCAAATGTAAGCATGTCCTTCAAATAAAATATTGTTTTCATTGTGTGGTGGTCGTGAAACTCAATGCATCTTTCACAAATTGAAAGTGCACAAACATAAAATTATTGTAAAGGAACAATTGGGCTGAAGGTGGTGGTTTTAGTGAGTATTTTGACTGCCGTGATTGTATTTTCTCATGTAATAATAATGATGGTGATTGGAGCTCACTTCCCTTAAGCTGATCTCCGTCATTTATTCATCCATAAATTGAATTTGAATGCAGATTGAGTTCTAGGTGGAAAGTTATTTCACACAGCTTTTCCCCTTTTGATCTTTTATTCAGCTGAGCTAGTGGGATGCCCTGCTTCCATGTCCAAGGTTTTTCCTTCATCTTTGTCTTTGAATAAAGCACTGAAGAATACATTGATACTTTCTTTCAACCTAAAAAATGTTTTTCTTAACCTTTATAATACCCGTTAAGTTTAAGACGGAGGGAACTGATGCTGCATTTGCAATATTGTAGATAATATACATGCTGAATGAAACTTTTCTCTGTGTCCTGCTGACAGGCTTGGAGCCTGTATAGCGGGGGGGCGGAGGTCGATGGAAAGAACATAATTGCAAACCCACAGACAGAGCACTGAATCGGCCTCCTCCTTCTGTCAATGTTACCACCACTTCTAGAAAAACAACTGCTGTTGTAGTTTTTCCCAGTGTAAAAGATTGTGTTCGCTGGATCCACCCAGGATTTATGGCACTAGCTCTTCCCTTAGGATGCCTATTATGTGTCATGCACAGAAAAGATTGGAATATGATCCAAATGATTCTGGGCATACCTCAGTCCTCCTGTCATTCAGTGAATCTTGCCCCAGAGTCAATCAGAGTAATGAACTCCATTATAAAAATATAGCCGTGTTGGTATTTTACCTCCACCCCCTGCTCATGAGAGGGGCAAAAATTGCTGCCATGAAGAGGCTCACTCTTGCTGGGGAAGAATGCCACGAAGTACTCAAGGCTTTTGTGCGTTCAAAATGTTTTACAGAATCCCCAGTGATAATCTGGGAAAGGCTTTGCTACTTCAGTTTTGCTCTGAGATGATCTGGCCAGGGTTACTCTGTAAAACTGTAACAGGACTGAGATTCGAAAGCTGGATACCTGAGTTCTCACCAGGTGATTTAGGAGGGACCTCAGTATTTTCCTTCCAGGCAGCTGTAATGGTGCCTTTGAGGTACTCTGAGTTGGCTGCACTAGAACAGAAGCGTTGTCTTTACTGTCAGATCCTTCCTATCAAAAAGTCCTTGGTTTATCATCTAGCAGTGATCTGTCTGTCAAGTTCAGTTTTATGGTGTCTGTTCTCAGCTTCTCAGTCCTCTGATGACTTTAAGGTAAGTATCGCACAGAAATTATACTCCTCTTTGTGGAGATTTTATATTTCTTCACTCTCACCTAAGGTTGTGACCATGCACCATTAAGCAATCTACAGAACAGAAGTTCCTTGTCTGCACTTTTAATTATCCTGCCTGATGAAGCAGGATCCCATTATTTAATGACGGAGTTTTTTTTCCCCCCTTTGGTTAACTACAGTCACCAGTAATTTATGAGGCACCCCTCTTTTCCTTTAGGAGTCCTTGATTCCTTATCTGAAAAACTGTAATCTCACAATCATAGCTACTTTATTTTAGCAGTTTTTATATTGGTGTTTCAAGTAATTTGGTTAATAAGCAAGAATTGGTATAAAGCACTGAAGACCAATTTCCATGGTACAATGCTGTGCAATTTATCATAGGAGCATCTATGAAGTGACTGTACTAACTGGCAAGCAACACTGCTTTGTCCCAGAGAGGCATAATCCAGAGGTCTGGATCCCAAACCAGACCTCCTGTACTCTAGATGTGGTATCTTACACAGCCATACATAAAAATGACATTGGTTAGGAATACACCAACAGTCCTTCATTGTGTCCCAGTTAGAGTGATTTTTTTCTTGAAGGTACAGTTTCAGACTTCCTGAATTCTTTATGTACAGCATAGTCCTGTCCTATCTCATGCTCAAACTCTCACTGGTAACCATAAAGCCTATCTTTCTTAAGTAAAATAATGATTTCTTAATGCAATCAGGATATTATGGATTAGCACTCCAATATGCTATACCAAGCATCTGATGAATCATGTGGTAATATCATTCCCAAATCACACATTTGCTTGCAACACAACTTTTGTCCCTGTGTTACCAAGGAAGATGTCGGTTTTCTTCCTTTTGTTTTATTCAAGCTAGAATTTAAGAGGAGTGTGGGGGAATTTGTTTTGCCTAAATTGATGTATTGGGTCTGGCTGGGTGGGAGGTAACTTTCTTTATAGCAGCCCGTGTGGGGCTGTGTTTAAGATTTGTGTCTACACCAGTGTTGATAATCCACGAGTGTTTTGGCTATTGCTAAACAGCATTTTCACAGTGTCACAGGTTTCTTTTTTCCACTCTAACCCCTCTGCCAGTGAGTAGGCTAGGGGTTGGGAGGGGCGCAGCAGGACAGCTGACGCAAATTGACTGAAGGGATATCCCATAACATATAGCATCATGCTCAGCAATAAAAGCTGGGGTAGAGCAACAAGAAGGTGGGGGCTTTTTCTTCCAAGGTGGCCATTGCTCGGAGACCAGCTGGGCATCAGTCTGCTTGTGGGAGGTGGTGAATCATTGCCTTTGCATGGCTTATTTCTTCTTTCCTTCAGTGATTAAACTGTCTTTACCTCAATCCATGAGTTTTCTGACTTTTGCTCTTCCTGTTTGGTGCCCCATCCCAATGAGTCGAGTGGGGTGAATTAGAGGCTGTGTGGGTGCTTGGCTTCAGGCCAGGGTCAACCCACCACTGTTGAAAACTTTTTAAATGAAAACTTTTTAATCCTCCACTACATGAGAAACACCAGCATCGCTCTCCAAGATGCTCAGCCTGGCGCTCTGGTCAGGGCTGTTCCTTACCCTCCTTTTGCCATTGCCAGGCAGCCGATGCTTGTCCTGGCCCTTCAGCTTTCTGATGGCAAAATCCTGTGCTGCTTCCAGTTTTGAGGAGAGCTGAATGAGCCCTCTATTTACTAGTTACAATGAAATTAGCATTTGCCTAGCTGAATTGGTTGTGAAGTCCTTGACTAAAAGTTTTTAAGGGACAGAATGTGACTTGTAATAGTAAAAAGAATAAATTATTGTTGAGTACTGTAGGGGCGTGGTGGTTCCTGGTTGGCACATTAGAAGGGCTGTAGGCTAGAACTTGATAGCAGTAGTCCAGCTATATACCATCTGCATTTCTTTTAATGACAAAAATAATCACTGTTTCTCTGTACTGCTGTCAAAATGCTGAGCCAACATGCCGATCAGGGAGTGTGATCTGGAGTTCTGGTCTGGCTACATCAGCTGTGCTTTTCAGACGGTTCCAGCAGCAGATTCTGTAATATTGGTGAGGTTTGAGCCAGGAAAAGTACAGACGTTGCAGTATTTTGCAAGTACTTTGGCAGTTAAAGACTCAGTGCAGTCCTTGGGCCCTTTACTATTTGTCTTACGTGACACTTGTGGCACAGGGCAGAAGCAAAAGTAGGCAATCCAGCGAAAGCAGGGAGTCTCCCGACAGAAGCATCCATACAGTTGGTCAGAGCCACAGATAGCTCTTAATATTTACTCTTCTAACATTTGCACTACCAGAGAGAAAGGATATTCAGCTGCAGCAGTGGATCCTTGAATTCAGAGACAACTGGTTATAGTTATAGCTGAGGTTAGGGTCCTTAAGGGTCAACAGAGATTTATTAACATCCTCTGTGCCTACTTTTTTCGCTCAAATGTAGTGACGAGCCACTTGTAGTCCTCCTCGACTCTGAGATGACCTGATCCTGGCTCTGACAGCCATTACAGTAATAAACTTAGAATCCTATGCTGCTCTTTTGGGGTGAGGTTAATGTACAGGATTTACCTTTTGAGGAGATCAGTCAATTGTAGAGGATACCTCAGGTTGTCTTGGGTAAGTCTTATGCTATGTTTCTAGTTTGGTTTTTTTTTTTTACTGAGCATCAACAGTTGTACACAGATGGCTAAACCACCATTTTATCAGAACTGCTTTAGCAGTGAGGTGAAGAAACCAGTGGAGTTGTTCCAACATCTAGCCAAACCAGTCAGTTAACTGCATTCCACAAGCTTTATGTTAACCTTGGAAAGTTTATTGTTGTGCTTTCTTACGAGATATGCATAGGGGAGTAGATCAATGACCGCGGGTTGCCATAAATCCACCTGTTACTCTAGTCTTAGTGGTATTATATCATAGAGAAAGCATCAGTCTCTTCCCTTGCACTTTATTTGTTCTGGGCCATGTTGGTATGTGGCATCAGTTTTATATGGAAAATCCATTAAATGTAGGAGTTACTGTCACTGGCTACAGAGAGACATAATTTTTAGATCATCGAGGAATATAAAGACCATAGTAAAGAAGGTTTGATATAAAGTGGTACTGAAATGATGATGTTAATACGACTGTTCCGTCATGAAAGTAACACGCAAAATTCTGCTGTAACAAACCTTTCTGAAGCCAGTGTTAGAGAAAACACCTCTTGCCAAATGCAAATGCCTCATTCAGACCTGACCTCCAGCAGTTACAACAAAGTACGGTTCATAATTTCTGCTTGTGTTGCTCTGTGGAATTCATGTGCATTGATCTTGACCTTGGATTTGCTGTTAAGCTTGAGAACAGTCAAAATACTTAGTGTACAGAAATGGAAACTCTCTTGGCAATGTCTTTCTTCAAATGTATACATGATTTAAAAAATAAACTCCCAACTTTAAGTTTACCTGTGTTACCGGCAGAGAAATGATTCTTATAAGCCTTTTGTAAGAAGCTGAGATCCAGCAGGAGATAATTTACCTTACTTCTATTCATCTGTAGCACTACAGTGAAACATGGGGAAAGTCCTTTTATGAAAAGACAATACTGTTTTCATTTTTGAATATTAAATAAAAATAATCATCCAGTTGTGTCACTTGCATCAGCCTGTGACTATGCAGCTTTCTGCACTAACATTGGCACTGCTGATATCATATCTCTAGCTTCACCATTTATCTTGGTCTCTAGTGACTCCTCAGTGCTCTCCAGAACCTGACCACCAAATGTTTGTACAGAGGAAAATGGACAGCTTTCCATAACCAAATGTGTGAGTTTTCATTCACACCTTCCATAAAATCCCATAGTTTTGGGCTTCCCTATCTCTTCTTCCCCTTGCATCCAATTCCTAAGTCTTGAGTGTCTTACGAAGCAATTTCAACATTCTTCTGTAATCCTAACATACTATTCCTTCAATTTGTCTGAAGTATTCCTATTTTTTATTCAGCGTAGTCTATAGTGACTTTGGCTTAGCATTTTTTTGTATGTTGTACAGAACAATGTGCCAGCACAGCACTACAAGAGAGCTCTGTAATTACTTTAGGGATCGGTGAAGGATGACCAAGTATGTTGATACATGCACTGTGTTCCTCTTCAGCAACAGGAAAATCAGAATGGATAGAAGGATCAACAGGAAAATCATCAGATAACAGTCTGCACGCTTAAAGCAACATTCACACTCAATTAAAATAGCACTGAATGTGGCTTAAGATGGTGACGTGTAGAGGTACCTACTAGGCTTGACATCTGTCATAAAGTTTTGTTGCATTTTCAGCAAAATTTCTCAACTTGTGCTTTTACTGTACTCTGAAATTTTTCTCTGTTTGTTCCATGACACTTCTAGATCCTGACCTGTGCTACCCTTTTTTCAGGCAAACTCCATGGAAGAGTCAGGTTCAGGAATACTTGATACAGCTGCCAGAGTTAGGGAACAAACTTCCTTCAAAACCACCATGAGATTCAGCCACTTCTGCTCCATCTACAAGGTATACTTCGTTATGCTACCTTCTCTAACAAATAACAGCATATACATTAAATCAACAACAATACTACACATAGCTGTAGAGCAGATAAGGAAGAGCTAACCATTTATAAAACAGAATTAACACTTAATTTAATATGCTATTGGAAAGTCTTTCCTTGCTACTGTGGTGGGAACAGAGAAGAAGCGGTGACTGCTAAAGGGGATCTTTGGCGTTCATTCCCTTTATCCTTGGTTGGTATTGTGCATTTTAGGATAGAGAATCCAGCAGGTTTATCACTGGGAAGTTTAGGAATTGCTGACACACTGGCTGTGTCTATACTGTTTTTTAAGGGCAGCTCCAAGGTCCCAAGACTAGCTTCACTGATACAGTTCAGTGCAAGAACAACTGGAGCACACCCAAGAGAGCAGGTGCCTGAGTGTGTATTAGCTCATCTGCAGCATGCTTGCACAGGCTGTGCACATATGGGCAGGACACGGAGCGTGCAATGTCCACAGCCTGTTCTGAACTTTCACTGTACTAGAGATGTAGACATGCTGCCTCTGCTTTTGTGCCAAGGACGCCAGGAGAGGGTCAACAGAGGAAAAGGTCTTGGAGTAGTGTGGAGCACCCTTCCCAGTGCAGAGAGCACAGGCTGGCATGTTTTATTTGCTCTGGTCCTGGTTCTGGAAATACTGGCCTAGCTTCTTCAAGATGCCACATCTCCTCTATGCCTCTCTACCAAATCTTAGAGGTCAAATAACAAGGATGTCCAGTAAGCGGAATGTTCCTTTGGGAATACTGCACATGGTGGGGAGCAGACCAAAGTGGAGCCGTCTCTGTGATGGGAGAATCATAAAGAGCTGCTTTGTGTTGTCCCAAATGGAGCTGAAGCCAGAGCTGATTAACTGCAGCTGTAAAACTGGGTCAGAATACTAAAAGGTCCTTTACTAAAAGCATGTGATATCTATGTTAAAAACAGGTCTCCTCCTTCTCATTTAATGTTTTCCAAACTCTTGTGATTCATTAGAAGTACATTATCTCACAGGCATTAATTTCCCTGGGTCTACATAAAGACACATCTTTTTTAATAGTGTCCTTATTACATATCCCCATGACATTGAACCCTGGAGGCCTTCTGTTCAACTCCAGAGGTTGCTTCTTGGGCCTCCCAAACTGTCCACAGTTTGCTGGTGGGTTTCACCAAGTTACACCCTTTGGAAACGAACAGGACGGTACACTAAGAAAACAAGCTTAGCAAATGAAACACCCACACAATTAAAATGTAAAATATGACAGACCTATATTAAGCATCATATTTTTTTAATGCAATCTGACTCTGGTCTTGTCCCTGGGTTTGATTTAAATCCCCAGGAAAGATCGAGTATCTCCATGTTGCCCTCTGGCAACAAATGAACTCCTTTTGACTAAAGAAATGCCCTTTGTCAAACAGTCTGTCACTGTTTGGTCAGGTGGAGAACACTGCTGTTTTAACTGGTATTATCTCAGACTGAGTATTTAAGCCCTCACCCTTGTGTTTTTGCAGAGCGTGTCCAAAGCCAGACACGTTCTGTTGGCTAAAGGCCTATTGCTTCCTTCAGCAGTCCAGGTGAGGGATTCTTGATTATTTAATCTCACATTTCTGGACAACCCTGGCCCTGTCTTGGTCTTCCTACTAAATGGATGATTTACTTCCCCAAGAATACAGGATACAGATAGCATTCACAGAGACACATGAAATTCATAGTAAATGTACAAAGACATTTCTACAAACTATTGCAGCCTGCAAGTAAAATTCTTATGGTAGTTAGTTGCTGGAGGCTCATTTGATTCACTCACTGCTCTGCTGGGGATGTAAAGCAGCTCCGCTTTTGTCATTTAATGTTATGATGACAGAAATGAGCCTGCTTCTGCAGACTTCTGACCTAGAACCTCAGCCTGGTTGCCTTGTTCACCCTACACATGTCTGTATTCAAACCTGAGGCTTCAGAGGTGCACCCGCTGCTTCCCCTGCCATGGTAGGCTGCAGTGTACTGGAAGGTACTGAGAGAACTTGCTTGCATTTCCCGGGCATGAACCTTTGGGATGACACTGCAGCTCTGTTGTATGCAACTGCATGCTGCCTGCATTCCCTCCTGTAGGGTGTTTGTGTTGCTAGCAGAACGAATTACACTCATTTGAATTTTGACCCCTGGCTTCTTTGCTGCCACCAACTTGGCTTTAAAACATGGTCAGGCTTGAAGAAAATGACTGTTTGTCTGGATGTGATCCATTCCCAAGACAACAGTTCAGTTATGTTGACTTTGCTGTGAAGACATGCCTACAGAGGTAGATTCTTCTTGCTTCCCTTCAAGCCTTTTTATACAGATCCTGTCTGTCCTCTTAAGGAGGAAAGCAAGAGAGAGAGTGTTAAAAAGCACTCATGCTTTGGGAGAAGAGTGATCTGAAATTGTAAGTGCAAGGGTCTGTGTAGTAGACTTTGTGGTGTGGAGAAGATGGTGAAGATACACTGGTGTTCTATCTGTGAAGATTCAGTTTCCGCTGCAGTATTGATTAAGTTGTAAATCTTTCTGTTGTGGTAGATGGATTCTGCAGAAAATTTCCATATTGCCTGACGGGATAATGGATTGCTTTAAAACCACAACTTTCTTTGGAAACACAGCCTGACTACTGTTTTTTCTATAGCTGTCAAGAGCTTAAGACATTGATTTGTCTGTTCAGGCTGATTACTAAAAGATTGCCTATATTCTCTATGGCTCTGTCTAAACAAGAGTAGCCTGACCTAATAACATGTTTCCTCCTTTGTCTACATGCTAACTCTGGAATGACATTGGTTTTCTGTGCTTAGCTCCAGGAATGTAAAAATTCCCTCCCTTCCCATGTGTTTGCTTGAGCAAAATACAACTTGACAAATCTCTTCCTTGCTTAGAAATTCTTATAACTAAAGTTTAAATAGATTTCCCAAGAGGAGGATTTCTTGTGCCTTCCTTTCTACTGTCTTTCTGCCTGTCCATTCCATGTCCTGAGGTTTAAATGGAGCGTATGCATTTTAATGTTTAATGTTAAAGTTATGCAGAGCTAAAATAAGGGGAGGAACACGCAACTATGGCAAACCTCAGAGCTGCTGAAGTTGTGTAGAAGGCAAACTGAGATGTAAGGCCCAGTCTCACCACCAAAAGCCCTAGGGAAGCTGGAGAGCAGTGCAGGGAGAGGGCTATAGTGTTTTCTTCTGGTGGAATTTGGTGATGTGCTTGTCTGGGGTGAGTCAAGGTCTCTAGAAAGCAGAGGAAAGTATTGCTCTGTCTAATGTTCCCGTGAGGTGGAGCAGGGCTATTTCTGTTTCACGGATGACAAACTGGAAGACAAACGGAGGTCTACAGAAAGGCTAACTGTAGTCACCGAACACCGAAAAACTGGGCTCCTTTGTCTGGAGGAGCCTCTCTGTTTCCACAAGCTGCAGGAAAACCAAAGATTTGCTTAACTGTAGCCCACCGTTTGTGAATCTCCCCCACTTCCACCCTTCCTCAAAGAGTGACTTTTTCTAGGTCATGCAGAAATGATTAAATAGTACCTTGGAGCAAGGAGTGTCTCCTACTCCTTATAATTGTCAGGCTAGCATGCTGGCCACTTGGCCATTTTACCTGACTATAGTTCAGCTGCATATAATCATTAAATAAAGTTTTCCTGTGCAAATTTATATAGAGTGCTTATGGTACTTCAACAGAAGCAACTGGCAGTAAAGTCTCTCTCAAATGGCTCTGTTACCACTGACTCCAGACTTCTTTAGATAGTAGCTGATAAAGTTCAAAACATTAATTTCCACCAAAAAACAGGAACTGGAAGCCTAGGGAGTTAATAGGGCTTTTTCATCTCAGCCTAACTCTCTGATCCAATTTCAGATAGCAGGAAATATGCCAACTTTAGCCGCTAATTAGAGTTACTCTTTGGAGATTATTAGTAGCAGATCTCCAAGCTTCTTATAACAAAAATGCACTGGCAGTTCTGCCAGCAGAAATATGTTAGATGTTTGCAGTGCAGAGGCCATTTGAATTATGCAATGAATTGTTACAAAGAGCTTTAAAATATATCAGACTTCACAAACAGTAATTTTATCTGGAAACAATGGGTTTGTATTTCCCCAGAAACAGTAAGTGTGGCAACGTTGCCAGTTTTGTCTATTTTCTTGCAGATGCCAAAAGTTTTTAAATAATAAAGGATGAGGTGATATTAGTGATTCCATTTCATTTTTCATTTGTTCTTTGATCCTGTTTTTGAGAGTGCTCTTGGTACCATATTGTGCTGAACTCTGGTTATATTCACTTGGGATTAGGACTCTACTCCACCCTAGAATACCTCTTGCTCTCAGAGAAAATAAGGTATTCTTTCATCTTGACAAAGAAGTTTGTCCATAATCCTTGATTCTCAGAGGACTCGCTCATGCTACCCTCACAGTGGGTTTCAGCTTTCTCAGGAAGCCATGCCTTCCAGTGTAGCTGTATTTACTATCTAGGAGAAATAAGAGATACAGAGTCTGACGCAGAGAAATGAAGAATATGAAGAAGTGTGTGGTGGCAGAGGTGTGATTATAAGATTCCTTTTATTACTGTGTTTTCCTCTTGTAGCACTCATATTTTATGCTTCTATCTCACTTTTCATTCAAGGTTGAGCTCTTTAAGTTCAATTTCCACAACATCCAGGCAATAGTGTCCTGGAAATTTAACCAATCCTCACAATACCCCTTTGAGAAGTTCCCCGAACTTTATAGCGGATGTAAAGTGAAGAGTCAGTGACAACACACTGAGAAGAGAACCACGTCCCCACTTCCACTGCAGTCCATCGCTCACTCATGAAGATGGAATAATGTGCTACTCCTCATCACGGCTCCTCCTTCCATGCTTTCTAGGGAGCACTACTGAGGAAAACATAGTGCTTCTGAGGCAGTCTTGGAAAACAGTAACCCACAGTGGAAAGGGAACACACGTGTCCTAACCTTTGTGGTTTTAGTGTATTTTTCTCAGCTCTGTTTGAAAACAGCATCAGAAAGCCTTGGGTGCTGTACTTCTGGGTATCTCCTCTTCCTTTGTCTTCTCTAAACCAGATTCCCTGCCCAGCCTATAGCTTCCAGAGTGATTTCCACATCAATGAGGCTGAAAGCTACAGTGCATCACAGTTGACTTGGAAAAATGAGGATATAAACTAACTGAACTACAATATGCTTGAGATATCAGGAAGCATTTTCAAAGCAAAACATTTTGATTTTCAGGCTTTTGACTGTGATAATATTTAATTTAATTGAAAATCCAGTTCTCCACCAAAGGCAGTTTGTGGAAAAGTCTTGTCCAGCACAAGTCTGTGCCCTTTTTATTTTGCTTCTTGAAAGTGTATCTAAAGAATTTCTAGCAGTCTTTTTCCTATGTGCAACTTGCATTTAAAATTCATGTCTGGTTTAACCTGAAAGTCTGTGGATGACTGGAGAACTGAAAGAATGACAGAGAAATCACACAAGCAAAACCAAATTAATTTGGAAGGTGAAATGGGTTTTATTTTGATTCTCCATTACCACTCAACTGTATGGCCATTTGCACTTGTATAATACGCTAGTGCTGTTATAAGAATATGAGAGAGGGGTTCCTAGTGTGCAGTGTTTTCTTGCTCTGCCCAGTAAATTTAGCAGCAGATTTAGAAGTGGTAGATTCTGTTATTGTGGAGGAACAGTTGAAAGCCACAGCCCTCTTCCTCAGTGAAATTAATTTACAACAGCTAAGAATCCCAACAGTTGACATCCACGGTTGAGCTCATATGCCCTCTTCCTCCGAGCTGTTTCAGTGACCAGGCTGCCTGCCAGCACCTTTGCGTCAATCAGGCAACTACGGTGATCTTGAAATATTTAAGCACTGCTTCAGTAGTTGTCTTCCCTATCCTGCTCCATATTAATACAGCCCGGTAGTCCATGCTGAGAGGGTGGCTGAAGAGCTGTGAATCCCTGTGCGGGTTGTGAATGCAGCCAGGTCTGCGAATGACTACGCAAAACAGAAGGCAATAGAGTATCTGGCCCTTTGTTCTTTTTAATTAACCTCTGTAGGAAGAAATACCTAAGAGAGAATGATTTCAACATTGACCTTTAATGCAAAGATAGAAGAGCTGCCAATCTAAGGTGAACGGCAGAAGCATAAGGAAGATGAGTACTGATATCCATGGGTTTTGAAAAACAAAAAAAGAAAATCAGGCAGAAGATTGCAACTTTGTTTTGATTCTTGTGAAGGACATGACCTCTACTCTTTTAGACCACCTTAATGCAGATATGTTGAAACAAAAAACTCAAGAATGGAAAACCTTCCTTTTCTTTGTTCGCAGATGAACACAGAGGGACAGCAGGAAATATAGCTGTGGCCATGTGTAAGGCAGTGACCCCAGCTTGCCATGCTCAGAGGTGTAATGCCACCTGCCAAAGCTGTGCCCCAGGGTGACGGCTGGCCTGCAACATGCTCTGGTGATGATGGGGAGAATGTGTGTGGTGAAGTATGGCCTAGTGCAAAAGTGGCTATGGACAACAGAGGATGCCATGTCTTCCCAAGGGAAACACAGTTAGGAAATTTAAATAAACAGTTGCTTGGTCACTTCAGAGAAGACATGAGTGAAAACATTTTCTTTGAAAAAAGGGTATGTGGGTGGCTTGGCCAGCAGTAATATTTTGGTTTTGTCTACTGTAGGGAATTACGTTTTCCCAAATTCACTCAGCCAGCAGATTTAAGTTACACTAGGGGTAATGTTGGTATTAAATGAGTTCTAGGACTGTGGAGGTGAACTTCAGCAACACCGTGTATTGGGGTATTGCTGAGAATTTGGATCCCAGCAGTAATTCATTAGAAATGTGGTATAAGGAGCCATAATGTTCACAGCGTGAAATGAAAAAGCAGGGAGAAGTGAAAAGCAGTGAGCAGGACAGTGTAAAATAATCTGTACACAAGTACAGCTTCTTTTAGGTGCCTTATCTGATGTCCCTCCCTTTTTACATGTAAACTTGCACCTATCTATTTTCTGGCTGTTTTATTCCGTGGAGCATACATCACTACACATGATCTGCCTGACCTATTAAGCTGCCTCCCTCAGCTGCTGTAAGCATAGGCATAGTGATGGGTAGATGCCTTGGGATCACTAAAAGGTGTTGCCTAATGTTAGGATTAATGTATTTTAATGAATAGTATATATCCGATTTACTTCCAAGCGTCTGGATAGCCCAATATTTCAAAAACAATCGTCACTGAAGCAAGCTTTGCGTGCTGCAGCATATTTAACACATCTTAGTTTTCAGAAAGTGCTGAGCTTACTGGGTGGGATTCAAAAAGAGAGAGTTTAAAAAAGGAGATGGGAGGAGCTCAGCTTTGCAGTCTTTAATTTTTGGAGGCCAAGCTATGGGCGTGGAATGCTGAACTGTAGGTCAAGCCCTACTGCCTCCCAGAATGTCCCCTGGGAGCAGCAAAACCCCCAGACTGAATCCCAAACTACCACTAGTTGGGAAGCCAGCTGGAGATACACAGTGTACAGAAATGCAGGGGATACTGAAGTGCTCCACGGCAAGGTATCACCTTCCACTCTGTGCTCCTATGTGAAAGGGTGATTACATGAAACGGAGACCACAAAACACAGGTGTGGAGTTTGGGCATTAATATAGTGAGACGGGGAATAGCAGCTCTCAGGATTGCAGATGTACTTGGTGTTTTATCTAAAACTCAGTTTCCGTGCCTCAGTCTTGTGTCCTTTTGCACACAGTCCCTGAAAATTCAACCCTGCTTTGTTGTCTTGCTTCAGTATAGGAAAACAGAGGTTTCCAAAAGCATTTCTGAAACTTGAGTGGGGAATCAGGTTGCTCTGCAGACCTGCTCGAGGTCTTGAAAGGGGTGTTAGCTTTGCTCACCAAGCCAAGATGCCGGGTCAGCAGTCCAGTCTGTGTTAGCACTCTCTGATGTCAGTGAGGAGTGAAAAGCTTCTCCTTGGGCATTTAGTTAGGCTTCTGCTCCAGATTGCCCTCAGGAGCCTGTGTCTCATCTCGTTTCAGAGAAGGCTAGGGAGGCTGGCCACTTTGCTTAAGAGCCTGAGCTGGGTCCCAGTACTCAGAAACCACTGTTTTCCCCTGCCTGGAATGACTCTTGCAAGGCCTTCTGGCAAGGCTAGGTCTGCTGAACTGACCTCACAGGTCTGCTTCAGGGCAGCTGCCGGCCTGTGTTCAGCCCAGTCCTGTGCAACTGGGTGCCTGGAAGTGGCACCTGGCTGCAGCTCAAGATCTGGGCTCCTGAGCTCAGTTCAGGAGATGTATCACTGCAGTAGATGTGACGATACGCTGCTGAACACAGGTATCATAATGATGGGCTGTCATCACAGCAGTGTTGTGCTTTCACAGACCTTGAGACCTGAACAGCAGCAGCTAAGCACAAGAGCCTGTGGGGAACAATAAGCTAAAGCTGTTGCATATTACAATTTCCTCTGAAATCGGCTGTGCTCCTGCCTGATGCTCAAGCTGTACCTTCTGCATTATCTGCCTCTCCAGACAGGAGAATGTGGCAAATGCAAAGTCCCTGCTCCATTAAGATCTCTGTCAGGCTCACACGTGTGAAGGATCTGGAAGAGACAATCTCAAGCTTCAATGTTTTGTGTTAGTGCTTAACAGTGGGCCCTTAAGGCTGTTGTTACCCCTGGGGTTCAAACCCAGGGGGAACAGATTAGACAAATCAAGATTATTCAAGAAAGCTCTGGAGCTGCTAAAATTGTGGGCACCAGCCTGTAGTGTTCAAGTACGCAGAGTTAATGGACCTTAGACAACAAAAATCAAAAGTTCATTAAAATATTTAATTTAATCTTCTATACAGAACACTTGTACTCATGCTGAGCCCTGGAATTTTGAAAGCATCCGACTCCTCACATCCAGAAAGACACATTTGAATTCTGAATAACTTAAGTGTTTTAATCACTGTAGTTTCAGTATAACTTATTCACTAATGGTAGATTTTTTATTTCAACTATTTGCTATTCAAATGTTGTATCAAAGAAAGAAATGCAACTATGCCTTTTAACAATAAAAAATGTCTTATCCCTTAGGCAGCAGTTAAGCAAACTTTCACCAGTTGAAGACTGGATTAAAAATGCTGAGCTCTTCCCCTGTCCCATGCACTGTCCAGTCACCAGGCTTTTCACCAGCCTTCTGATGTCTGTTAGGTAGCTAAATGCTGAAACGTCTAAATGCTGCTTCTGGAGCTCTGTGAGGAATGGTTCCCTGGTCTTCTGATACAAGCAACCAATGTATTTATCTATCAAGAGGTGATGCAGACGGGTTGACACTGAACCCCTAGTACTATAGTACAACTCTGCATCTGACTCAGCGCATGACCTTCTGAAGTCACTTTTGAGCCAGCTTCTGAAAGGTATGAAGGTGTCAGCAAGTTCTGCCTATTCCAGTAATGCATTTGCTGAATACTATTACACCTGTTCCCTGAGTAAAACCAGCCTTACCTGCAAAATCATTGTGTACCTCTGTAGCTGTATTTCTGTCAATGCTTTTCTTGACCTAGGAATGTGCGTTGCAAATGAAGGGCAAGCAAAAAGGAAGGCATAGCACATCATAGAATCACAGAATGCTTAGGGTTGGAGGGGACTTTTAGAGGTCATCTAGCCCAAACCCCCTGCAGTGAGCTAGTGATCAGCTAGACCAGCTTGCTCAGAGCCCCGTCCAACCTGGCCTTGAATGTTTCCAGGGATGGGGCCTTCACTACCTCTCTGGTCAACCCGTTCCAGTGTTTCACCACCCTCATTGTGAAAACTTTCTTCCTCATATCTAGTCTAAATGTACCCTCTCTTAGTTTAAAGCCATGACTCCTTTTCCTGTCACATCAGGGCGTGCTAAAAAGATTGTCCCCGTTTTTCCTATAGGTCCCCTTCAGGTACTGGAAGGCTGCTGTAAGGTCTCCCCGCAGCCTTCTCTTCCCCGGGCTGAACAGCCCCAACTCTCTCAGCCTTTCGTCATTGGAGAGATGTTCGAGCCCTCGGATCAGTTTTGTGGCCCTCCTCTGGACCCTCTCCGACAGCTCCATGTCCTTCTTGTGCTGAGGGCTCCAGAGCTGGATGCAGGACTCCAGGTGAGATCTCAGCAGGGCAGAGTAGAGTGGCAGAATCACCTCACTCGACCTGCTGGTCACTCTTCTCTTGATGCAGCCCAGGGTTCAGCTGGCCTTCTGGGCTGCAAGCTCATGTTGTTGGCTTATGTCCACACCACTTAGCTTGTTATACTACAAGAATTTAAAATGTTGAGCCAAATGAAGGCTGCAGACATACCAAGCTAACTGCCAAGAAGTTAGGAGCATCTATATCCACGTAATGCATAGATAGCCAGCGTGTTTTCACCATACTAAGCAGAAAACACGTCTTTTCTGTGCAGTGGGTGGTTGTAGCTTTATGAGATGTCCCAACTTCTTCATCATAGAATCATAAAGGTTGGAAAAGACCTCTAAGATCATTAAGTCCAACTGTCACCCCAACACTACCATGCCTGCTAAACCATGTCCCAAAGTGCAATATCTATACATTTTTTGAACACCTCCAGGGATGGTGACTCCACCACTTTCCTGGGCAGCCTGTTCCAATGCCGCCTCCTGTTTAATAAGAAACAAAAGAGCTCTATATATGACTCCATCTCTGGTGCAGAAATACACTGTGATTGGGGTCTTACTTTTTCAAAATTCGCTGAAATAAGGACCTTCCACCTCTGGAACTTCGTTCTCCAGCACCTGTATGTGTGTGCATGTTAGTGGACACACACATAAATACAAATATGCACATACTTATCTTTTTTTCTTTACTGGCTGCTCAAAATGGGGTAGTGTGGTTTGAGGCATGGAATTAATTTTAGTTGTCTGAAAATTAGACACATAGACTAAACTGTGTATATATATAGTCAGGGCTTCTGTACTCAGTTGGGAGAGACGGTCACCTGCAGGAGATTGTTCATCACTTTAAGATGAATTTCAGGGGATGATCAACTTAGACTGGATATGTATCTTTCTTGTCATTAAAACTGGATGGAGTAAATCCCATCCCAAGTGGCTACGGCAACTACGCTGTGAACTTTTCTAAATACCTTTAATTCTTATTACTATTCCTTAAGATATAACGATATGCAGCATTTCAGAGTGTATAAAGTATAAAAAGGAAGCACGCCAGAATTAGAAGCAGGGACAGGTGACCTTGAGAACAGTACAGAGACACTGTCCAGATAATATCCAGGGATCTACAGGACAGTCAGCCTCACCTCTGTCCCTGAAAGGTGATGGAGCAAATAATTCTGGGAACCATTTCCAAACACATACAAAACAAGGATGTGATTGGAGTAGTCAGGTATATGAAGGGGAAGTGATGCCTGACCAACCTGATAGCCTTCTGTGATGTGACGACTCTCTTGGTGAGTGAGGGGAGAGGGGTGGATGTTGTTTATCTTGACTTGGGTAAGGCTTTAAATGTTGTCTCTCAACATCCTCACAGACAAACCACTAAAGTACAGACTAGATACGTGCATAGTGAGGTGGACTGAAACTAGTTGAATTGTGAGGCTCAAAAGGTTGTGATCAGAGGCATGAAGTACAGCCGGAGACCAGTCCCAGGTGTACCCCAGGGATTGATACTGGGCCCAAGACTTTTAATATATCTTCATTAACCACCTGGATGATGGGGCAGAGTGCAAGCTCTGCAAGTTTGCTGATGATACAAAACTGGGAGGAGTGGTTAATAAATGACATGGTTATCTCCCATTCCGAGGGACCACGACAGGCTGGAAAAGCGAGCAGAGAAGAATCTTGTGAAGTTCAACAAAAGGATGTGCAAAGTCCTGCAATTCAGAGAAATAATCCCATATGCCAGTACATGCTGGGGACCTACACAAGGATTTTTGCAGAAGAAGACATGGAGTTGGACTAGATGATCCACAGAGGTCCCTTCCAACTCCTACCATTCTGTGATTCTGTGGGTCCCAGTGGACGCCAAGGTGAATGTGAGCCAGCAGTAAGCCCTTGTGGCAAAGGCGGCCAACAGCATTGTGGCCTGCATTAGGAAACGTGTCACCAGCAGGTCTAAGGAGGTGATCCTTCCCCTCTACCCTGCCTTGGTGAGACCAAATCTGGAGTGCTGTGTCTATTTCTGGGTTCCCCTGTGTGAGAGAGACATGGACATACTGGAGCAAGTCCACTGAAGGTCCTCTAAGATGATTAAGAGACTGCAATATCTGTTATGTGAGAAGAAGCTGTAAAAGTTGAGATTATTTAACCTTGTGTGTATGTTATCAGTGTGCATAAATGGCTCTTGGGAGGGAGTAAAGAAGATGGAGCCAGACTCTTCTCAGTGATGCTAAGTGAAAGGACAAAAAGCAATGGTCACAAGCTGAAAGACAAAAAGTTCTGTGCTTTTTCACTGGTAGCGTATACTGGAACAGATTCTCCAGAGAGTTTGTGGAGTCTCCATTCTTGGAGATACTCAGAACTCAACTGGACGTGGTCCTGGGCAACCTGCTCCAGCTGACCCTTCTTTGAGCAGGAGAGTTAGAGCAGACAGTCTCCTGAGTTCCCCGCCAGCTTCAGCGCTTCTGTGATTCTGTGATCAAGGAGAGGCTTAGGAGTTCCCGGAACTGTAGACAAACCTTTTGCTGTCTCTCCTATCATTAACAAAACAGTAAGAGCTCTCTCCTCTGCAACCAGTCTGCTGCTGAAAGCAGTAGAATGTGAAATCTGCAGAAATATTGTAGAAATGCAAAATATGTAATTGTTGCCTTTTTACTATTAACATGTAATTAATTTGATTTTGTTTAATGACAAAGGAATCAATATCTCCTGAACGCATAGTTAACACACAAAGAAAGCCAACAAAACCGTTATGGGATAGCAGCTTCACAAAGGAACATCTGTTAAAGGAAATGACCTGCACAAAATCATTGCGAGTCCATTATTCGCTAACTGGCTACCCACTGAGAACTAAATGACGCAAATGAGTTATACTTATTGGCTTTTCATCTCCAGCGAAGTGGGCTCAAATCCCTAATGAGGCACCAGGTGAAAATGGGGCTCTGCGGCCTCTGTTGCAAATCCCCCCTTACACACCGTGTAAATTGGCACGTTAGCAGGCTGGCCTCAAGGGAGAAACGGGGCTGGGACAGCAGGTGTGTCGCACAGCATAATTGAGATGCAGCAGCAGAGCAGACTGGTGCTTTTGCACGGTGCCAATCCGCTTCACGCCACCACTATCGATCTGTAACCTTCAGGAGCTCTAGGCTGGCTCCTCGTTTTAAAAGCCCCATCTTCTGTTACATCAAGGAAGCCCTCCAAGGGGAAAAAAAATCACTGAAGTTCATGATTGAATTGGCGGAGCAATACAGGATCCCCAGGTATGAAAACGTTTGTCAATATTAATTTGGTGTATACAAGTGGTTCAGAAAACAAATGAAGGACAGTCTGCATTTTTTTTGCTGTCAAAGGCCACTCAGGCTGTTGTGAAGACTGTGCTGTGAGTGAGAGGAGGAAGAGGAGCCGTCAGGGATTAGTGTGCTGTTGTGCACAGAGGGTGTATTTTTTAATCTGCCGGTGTGGATATGTCAGTGGGGTGAAAGAGTGGAGTGAGTCTGAGACGGTTTTGGGAGGGAAGGATTTCTGTGAACATTATGAATAGGAAAGGAAGAGTGATCTTAACAGTATACAATGGAAAAAAAGAGGCTTATCGAAACTTTCAAAATTTTGAGAGTCATTCCCCTACTACCATGGACTAATGTTATGATACCGAGCATTTTCTGTATCTTAGGCCATCTGTGCTTCCTGCAAAACAATGGCCAGGAACAGGGTCAGAGGAATTCCTGTAAGCCACCAGGCCTGGCAGCCTGCGTTTCCCAACCTGCCATGCTAATGCAAGATGTCATCAGCTCCAGGGTAGACAGCAGTTGATACCTGTTTGATTCAAAGTTCGAGGCTTTCATACCATATATATTTACCTGACAGAGCACCAGAGCAATGTGATTCCTGTCATAAAGCGCTGGGAGAGGGTTTCCTGGTAGTTGTATGCATTCAGATTCACATTTCTAAGGCTCAGCTGAATTATTCCTGTTGACAAGGCAAGGCTGATGTGTTGAAGTGAACCCTGATAAGAGCGGTAAAAACACTTTGTTTGTTCTTATCAGGAGCTATTTGCAAACCTGCCAAACTGGAAAACAGTTGGTTTTTTTCCATTTTTTGCTTAGCAGTTATGAAATTCTTATTAGTGCATAACCCTTCTTCCTTGTTGATGATTAAGAGACTACCTCACAAAACTCTGGATTAAACTGATGTCTTCATTGCTTTAATCTTGGGGAAGCAGATTAATCTTTCCTGACATTCTGATGGCTTTACCAGGGTGATATGAAGAATTATATTGGCAGAAGGATGCAGGTGAAGTCCAAAAGCAGACATCCCAATTAGCTGTTGTGGAATAAATCCCAGCTGCCCTTCAACACTTCAAACATGATACATTGGATTCTGTACACTCTATCTAGCTCTGGATCTGAAAAAGCAAAAGGAAAGCAGGTATTTAAAAGGTATCCCTGTAACTATATAGATGCCTGGAAGTACTGGTGAATATTCATGGGTATGGTCCTAAATTTAACCCTGAAATTGCCTTGAGTTCATGAAAACGAGAATTCTCTTGAACAGAAAAATGTCAGTGTGTTGTTCATTGTCTCCTGAAGCAGAACAAAAGAGAGACCCTTTGAAATTATTCATATGAAGAGTAATGACAAGGGAGAAGAGACATGTGAGATTTGAGAATTAGGAAATGTGGATTAGTACAGCAGAACTAACTGGCTAGCAGTTAAGCACACGTTGTAGAAAGAGGCACAGATCTCTAACTGATTTCATCTTCTCTTGAATTACAGTCTCCTAAGTGCCCTAACGATCACACCATACATTCAACCTTTGTAGTCCACTTGAGCTTAAATGTAACTGGGCCAGAGAAAAAGTGATTCCTCGTTTTCTCTGTTGACTACCGTAGTGTGGCGCACTCTAATATTTTTCCTTTATGGATCTGAGAAACCCTACCCAGTGCAAGGTTAGCCAGGACCCCAGGGAAAGCCAGACACAGACCCAGTCTGCAAGGAGTGGGTGAGGCATCTGAAGGAACTCTTCCACCCAAGGCCCAGACACAGCTTTTGCAGACATCTTTGTTGAGAATCATATGTGCCTAATTCTCAGAGAGTCTCTGTTTCAGCAAATTACTATCGTCTGACCAACAATAAATGCATAAATCATTACTACCAGACCCACATAACTTTGAGCATTTCAAGATTGCAGTCTCTGAATAATTTTAGGCACTATGATTGAACAACAATGTTGTTGGGGTCCTGTTTCTTTGGTGTACAGGAGATATCTTTCCATCTGCAGAGAGAGTTACACAGAAAATTTCTACAAGTTTGTGGAAAACTCTGACCTCTTACATAGTTGCTAGAGGTCGAAAAAGAAACTGGAGATCTCTGCTGTAGAAGTGTGTGTATGTGTCACAAATGTCTGAGTCTGTTGCTGCCTGCAGTAGAAATTTCAGGTAAGGAATTTTTGTATCTAAGACAAGGTCTATTTACTTGCCTTGCATCAAATTACAGTATGACTTTTTCTTGGTAGAGAAGCAGCAAAACCATCTAGCATAGTATGTGTGTATGACATAAATAACATTGTACCTATGTTTCCTTAGCTTTTTTGTCATACAAACACATGGTTGCATGCATAATTTCATGTGCAACGAGTCAATGGAATCACACCCCTCTGTTGGCATTTTGATTTGAAGCAAGTAGAGAATCTGAAGATGGAATCTCAGCTTTCCACTGCTGAATTTAAGACTGGTTTTATTTCTCAATGACCATGTGGTCAATATTTTGTAATAGCAATAACTGAGTATCATAAAATGGTTGCTATGGAAAGAATATGATTTAGTTTGTATTAATTTACATGAATTGTATGGTATCATGTAACATCAAGATGCTGTTACAGAATAGTAATTATTCTCCAGCATGCTTCATATGAAATTTTTACCTTTCAGATGATCACCGTATAGGTTATGTGCTGTCAGTCCCTTGGAAGTCTTTCGGGGGAGGCATATGGCTTGGTAGGCTGCCAGCACAAAAGGAAATCACATCGTCAGGGGAAAGCCTTGGGACCCTTAGAATCCCGTTTTAGCCCTATAACAGAACCTTAAATAGTGCTAAATGGTTCACTCACTTTGAACACTTCCTCTGAGCAGAGAAGCATTTCAGCCTTATGCAGTTGATGCTGTCAAAGTTAATTCTTACAAAACAATTGCTTCACTGGTGTATCCAACATATTAGTGTTATCTGTAGCATGGTAATCGGAACTGCTGCAATATCGTAGAGTCCACAGACTTAATTCTTTGATCCAAAGAAATACGAGATTACTCTTTTCATAAATCCTTAGGTGATGTAGGTACAAAAATCCTGTTGACAGTCATAGCATCATAGAAAATCATCTAGACTGTCCTTTTGCCTTAAGGCGGGATTAGCAATACATAAACTATTTCTGGCAGATACTGTCTAATCTATTTTTAACGACCTCTGGTGATGGAGACCCCAACACCTCCCCAGGCAATCTGTTGCAGTAGTACACTATCCTTGCAAAGAGACGTCGGTGGGGGTGGGAAGGTATTTAAAAATACAGAAGAACTGAGGAAACAAAAGAGAGAGCAAGGATTACAGTCACAAACCAATCCAAGGGAAGTTTATAAAAACATGATTTTTTTAAAATGTGGATCATTACACAAAGGATATCTGAGGATAGTGGGATGATGTAGTATCTAGGGATAAGACGGTTTCTGTGAAAAACAGAAAAAGTGTCTTTATTTATTTTTCTATCCCACAAACTCTGGTATTCTACATTATTGGGAAAGCCTGGGAATGCAAAAGAAATTGTATTCTTTGATCAGAGGCCTAACACTAAACCAATCTAGCAGGGAATTGGAACTGTAGATGCATTAGGAAGACTTAGAATACCACTCATAGCTAGATTAAAGTGAGAGTTCTTGAATAATTTCCTGCTTCACTTCAGAGGAAAAACCTTATCTCCCAGTAAAATCAAAACAAGGGAAAAAACACTCCACTGCTTTGTGTCTAGTTCTGTGTTGTAGGCCAAGATGTAAGGAGGGCATTTACAGCAATGAGGCACTAATGTATTCATTGGAACCTGAAGTGTTCTCTGAAAAATACTGAAGTACAAAAGCAATTACCATTAATCATTATATACAATGAAAGTAGCATTGTCATCAAGTGATAGTGCCTTCTGAAATAATACATTATCACCTAGGATAATAGAGCAGCTTCTCCATTGCTATTGCTGTTATCTCATAAATGCTTATGCCTCTTGGTTTTTTGATGTTTTGCTGTCCAAGTGGGTTTTGACCTTAGTAAAGAGCATAGTTTTCCAACAGAGAAAGTTAATTTTCCATAGTAATGAAGAGCATAGTTACTGTAACCTTTGGGTGTGTGAACTGGAAATATTTGCCTAAAGCCCACAAACAGTGTTTTGCAAAGGTGTGTAATGGCTTCTGCCCAAGTGAAATTCAGCTACCATGCAGAAAAGCAGTGCCAGCTCTCTGTATCTCTATACCCTGCCAATTACTTAAGCAGACCATAGGCCAAGGTCTGCCCTTCTGCATCAAGCATGTGGAATTGCCCGAGTGCAACTCACACTCGATTCCAGCACAAGCAGAGAAGAAAAGGTGGGGCAGGGGGGAGAACCTGGGGCAGCAGAATGCAAGGAAGGCTCAGTCAGAGAAGCAGGAGCCTTTATCTCATGATGAGGCAGAGAATGTCAAAGGAAAATGATCTGGCACGTATCTTTCACCCTATAATAGAGTATCGCTTTATATTCCTTAGTGACATCAGCATATCTTCCGAATTTGGAACCTAACCAGCAGTACTGGAGACACCTGCAACAATGCCATGGGCGAGGAGCACTGTTGCCTTGTAGAAAAGTTCGATGCCACTGAGGAGATAAGCTGCATAGTAATTTGCCCTGACAACAGCCTCTCCTGTACCTGCCCCGTTTGTCAGAGTAGCTAGGGTACATTCTGATGTGCTACCTAAGTGGAAATGAGCTGATACAAAGAAGGCACAGGAGATAACAAACACCAAGCTGTGGACGTGAAATCATTCTTTAACGTTTTTTCTCTAGATCTACGAGATAACACAAAGCTTTTGTGCACTGCTGGCAATGTTACTTAAATCACTGAAAGAAGATCGTGTGCTCCTTTCCCCGGCCTCATCTCAGCAGTTAAGGGAAAGCTCATACTACCACTTTAAGAATTCATCCTGTAGGGGTGCCTTTAAGCAAATACTTTATACCTCTTTCCCAGGTAGTGCAGTGGTCTGTTTGTTAAATGCCTACTACATTCAGGCAGAGTGGTCTATTTAATTTTAGTCAGGAGCAGTTGTAGAAGAGTGACTGTCTGACATGATGCTAGCTATTCTGGAGAAGCTTGGGAAATAACTTCACAATTTTTAGCTTTCTGCTTAGCCCTCTAGCCCTCTAGATTCTCATTAAAACCTGAATTAGGGAGGGTTTGTTTTGCAAAATATGTGCATTTCAGTGCTATGGAGCTGGGGAGAGAAAAAATAATATGGAAAGCATCGCTCCTTTCAGGAGATGCATTATGTACATCAATGTCTTGCGTTTCAACCCGTCTTAGTAATTGCGTCCTTACATTTATACACCTTTTATTCCAAGGAATGACTTAAATCAACTCTGAAATTCAAGTTTAATAGAATGAGAACAGCAACTGTGTTTAGCATCTCACTAAGATATTGCACAACAGCTTAGGATAGGATAGAATTTTCAAATGTTTAATTTCACTCTGTGTAAACCTCAGTTCAAGAAATTCTACAACTTCTGTACGTTCCTGCTGTCAAGAGGTAGCTTTGGTGATATTCCTTTACTGTAGGCTTATTAGAGCTAAGCATTAGCTCTCTGCTGATGTGTTAGCCTATCTATTTTGATGTATTACTACAGCAACAGGACCAACCTGTTGTGTTTTCCAAAGTCACAGAAAAATTCTGTGTGAATGATCAGATCTTGTATGTTCTTGTCTGCCACCTCTGTTTTATGTACACACCTGGCACCTTCAAAATTGCTTCTAGAGCAAATATTTTCTTGCATGATATGAAGAACTGTGTGTATGCCAAATATAAAAATGTCCAGAATTTTTTTAGATACTATAGCTTCAAGTAAAATGAGAATTCAGAAAAAGTATGGATGCCTGTTAGAATCCTTTTAGCACGTTCTCCTCTATTTAATATAATAGATCCAAGAAGTTTGGTTCTTCTTTGATTTAATGATAAAGTTATTTGACCTTACATGTTCAGCCTTTGATAATGTCCATATGAAAAATAAATTACTGATGTGGCACAAAATGAATGTAGTGTTTATATGAAATTGGCTTTGCTATGGTTTTGCATTGACTTTTGGGAAAGATTGTGGTTTTTTGTCTTCCTGTAAATTACATAAAATTGCACCTATTCAGATTTAAAAAGATGCCTTTGTTCTGTACTTTTAATACACTTAGCTATTGCATTTGGATTTGTCGGCCATCACTTGCCTTAACTTCCTTTCCCTCATTTCAGTGTTGTTCCATTCCAACTGTGTGAATATTTATTTGTGTGCACATAGCTGAAGATAACAGTAAAACACAAAATTACTAACAAAAAAGTGTTAACACTTTCTTCATAATTAGAGAGGAGATTATTTGTCCCCAACTAGGTTTTAAGGGAATTCAGCCTAACATTCCTCCAAAGTTGCAACACTCTTTGAAAATCTTCCACTTCAAATATTTAATACTGACTAATAATTTAGACATGAGGATTCATGAGTACAAATTAGCTTTGCATGACTTCTCTTTAAGAATCTGCGACAAATTTAAAAGCTTTCATACTCTCTGAAACTTTCAGATGCAGCCAGCATATTTCTGACCCATTTAAAGAGAAACCTGAGATGCTTCTTGTTGGAGGGAATAGCTAAATATTCTGTGTGACTTGCAATGAATTCTGCTGTGTTTAGATTTGATTCCTTCTCTCTCTCTTTCCTTCTTTTTTATTAAAAAAATTAACAGAGTACTTACCTCTGGGAAGGAAGGTCATTAGCGAAAGGTCCTCTGTTGTCACCAATCGTCTGAAACTATCTGTCATATAAGTTTTGTATGCTTTCCTAGAGTATTACTTTTCGTTCATTCTATTTCTCTGTATTTTGGGTTTTGGCTGTCCTGTTAAGCATTGTGTAAACGCAGAACAGGAATGAATTCCTTCCCTCTGGTATTGGATGCATGTGAATTATTTAATATGGAAATTCCTGTTCTTTCTGAGCACCCAGCGCAAAGGTCAGGGTATTTGTAGATCACAACTGAGCTGCTCTTTCTTGCACTTTTTGGTAGGTGAATTGAGGAGGATGAACCCAGTTCAAATTCATGTTGCAGCTCTGAGGCAGGTGTCTTCTCCGATCTTAGAGTCAGGGATGTTAGAGCCAAGCAGACCATTGACTTACCCCAGAGTTTCTTATAGGTGCTCATTGCCACAGTGGTGGCCAGTGCCATAAACTTCCTCTCTCTGAACAAGTGGAGACTGCCCTTTAAAAAGTGATGGTTTTCCAGTTCTTCTTGCTTTAAAATGTATAGTCTTGTTCTCTGATAGTGCCTATCAGAGATGCAGCATGCAGCACTTCAAAAGCAGATGTTCAAAATTGTATGATATCTGATGTTTAGCTCAAAAACTGTGTCTAGACACCAGATTCTGCAGGGCTGCAACTTAGCACTGCGTTGTGGGGTGCTGACCTTCATGGTTCAGAGTTATTAATTACACCTTGTGCCTGCTGCTGGCTTGGAGGTAGTGTGTAGAAGTTGGAGTGTGGACTCCAAAAGGGATATCCCAAGGTCTCCGAGTAAATGGATGCTTGAAGCATTGGAATAGATCAGGGTCAGTAGAAATAGCTGTGGTTAAGGGGAAACGGGCTAATAGCCAATGCATACTGGTAAGGCAATGAAGCTGAAAGGGAAACTAGGCTGAAAGGGTTAAGTACCTTTCTCTGTGGTGGGGGAGGAGGATGTGGCAGGAGGATTTGTGCTTTGCTTTGAGTCCATGTGGGTCTCTGGAGAGAAATGGAAGCAAAGGGGCTGTTCTGTGGATGAGGACACAGCTGGCTGGTCTAAGGGCTTTCAAAGGAAAGAAAAAAAAATCTGACAGACTTCTGATTTGTTTCTGCTGCTCTTCAGGGATCTGTGGTATCTGTGCATATTGAGAACAAAGAAAGCACCACTTAGAAAATACTTTGACAGGGAAGTCTTTTTTAATCAAGAAGTCATTCTGTAACTCTTGCAGTTTCAGCTGATGGTTTCAGGTACAAGTCAGGTTTTGAAGGTCTTCATCTTCACTTTGTTTCTTCCATAAGGTCCAGGAGTATTACAGGAGAAATGGTTTATATGACACCAGTACAAATATTGCAGAAATTCTGTTTATTTCCTGAGAATAGTAAGGATGCAATTATATGCAGTATGGTATTAGTTGCTATCCAAATATATCACTGTTTCATTCTCTAAGTGGACTTCTAGGCAAAGGTGTTGGTCTTTCTTTTGATGTTTTCCTGTTCTCGCTGGAGTATGCTATGTGAGGGTTCTCTGCTGTGCAGTTTTTTTGGTTTTACATTGTTCAGATCTAGAGAGAAGAGAGGCCAAGTTATGCTGAAGTAAAAGTGTACAAGAAATGTGATATTTATATCACCTTGTGGATTCTTTCCCATATCACATTGAACAGTGTCTGCTCTCAGAGTTCCAGGTTAAGGGGAGGTGAGTGAGAATTGTCATAGGTAATAAATAGGTAGAATTTCTGAGGAGTGCAGAAACAGATTGAAGATGCATTTGACTGCCATTTGGTGTATTTGTTTCATTAAGCCATGGTTTCCTACTCAGTTGTCTTCATCAAGGCATTTTTCAAAATTCTCTATGTGATTGCTTGGCTGAATAAAGCATCCCATCAGCTGTAACAGCAGTGATGTTGTGTTGCAATTTGTGCTGAGGCATTGATGAGGCTTGATTCATGTGTTCTGACGGAGGCTGATCAATATGATGTGCTTCCTTGAAAAACTATAGTTTGCAGGACAAACAGCCTTCACAACAAAGTGCCTTTGTATTTGATTTGTTTGTAAACATGCCTGGATTGCATGCATAATGAATGAGGAATCATGAGCACTTTGGAGATGATGGTGGCATTAGATGATAGGATCACATGACCATGCTCACAGGTCAAGGGTACAAGAGAACAGAACAAATAGGTGATATCTGCTCTTATCACTGAGTTAGGATTGGGGATTTATAGCAATTGTAGTCCTAAATCAGATTAGAGATTGATGGTAAAAAGCCTTTGGATGGGTTTGTGAATTATCTTTGGGTTTCCTGGTGCAAATCTAGGGTGACCTGTATGAAAGCTCCTGTCACTAGGTGAAAAAAAGAATTTCCATTTTCGTGGAATTTGATTACTAATGCTTCTAGACTGCTTGCTTGTTTGACACTGGCAAAACGTCTGGCAGGGTTATTATGATATGAGTGCACTGTCAGTAAGAGTCACAAACATGTGCAGCGTCAAAAGTATTTTAGCAGTGAGAGAGGGACTGGAGCTGTCACAATTTGAGATTAGCAACACCATCCCCTCCAGGCAGTAGCATTACTGTTTGTTGAGGAGCTGAGGTATCCCAGTACTTTCGTTTGGAAGAGACAGGCAGGGCTGTTAGAGGACAGTGTCAAGCCTGAGAGCCAAGCGTGTGAACAGCCAGAGGCTTAGAGCTGCAAGCTGCTGCATCGACTTGAGAAGGCCTGGAGGCATGTCCGCGTGCCACGTTCGAGCCAGCAGCCAAATGTCTCTTCCCGTACCTGCACCCAGCTGGGTGGTTACATGCATGGTCTCCCGCTATGTCTGTAGGCCCTCGAGAGGCAGATGCTTTGACACTTTGCTTCTGAACCTTTTAATGGCAGGCAGTCTGCCTATGGAGGACGGAAGCTACAGATACAGTCAGCTGGTATTTATTCTGCTATATATTTTTTAAAAACGCTGAAGCAAAACAATAGCCTAGCAGCTGGCTGTTTTCTGAGTTAATTGCTCTTGGAGACTTTTTAACTGGAGAAAGCTAAGGGAATATTCTTATAGAACACATTGTGGAGGGTGTTTCCTTCATAGTGACAACAGGGAAAAAGGTATATGAGATAAGATTAAGAGATATAGGTTACTGAGTTGTCAAGGCTGGTGCTGACAGGCAATTGGACGGATCACGTTAAGAAGTATAGGAAAAATGAGATGAGAAATCTAGACAATGCAAAACCCTTCATTCTTAATAGAGCAAGATTAGTGGGCACTGTGCTGAAGGAAACCTGTCTTGTCTGCACATCTCGTTTCCCAGTAACTTAAATGATAAATCATCTGAGGAGGCTTTCTTGTAAGTTGATCAGTACATTGTATACAGTGCTGTTTCTGCAGTCTGTGGAGCCTGTTGTAATGTATCTTATTACTTCCAGACAGAATAAGAAGAGCAGCCATTTCCAGAAATGAGAGCACTCTGTATAATTATGGGGAATGAGTTATGCATAATATATACACACTTTCAAAATAAAGATTATCTGGTCTGCAGATATCCACACAGTATTAACTGACTGAATGTAGGAGTCTGTCCAGTGGCAAGCAAACAGGACTTAGAACAGTGATAAAGGTGAGGATTTTGTAGTGGATGATGGGAAAGAACTGTTAAAAAAGAAATTCAGTGAGAAAATTCCTTGGCTGCCAGTGAGTTATTAAAGGTGAAAGCTTACAAAGAGAACATCGCATGTAAAGATGCCATTATTGGGAAAGAGAGATGCCAAGTTGGGGGGAAGGAGGGGAAGAGAGAGCTACCCAAGAAGTGTCAGTGAGAGCTGAGTGGAACGTGAAAAAAAGATGCAAGAAGGCCTTGTTCATTCCACCTGGCGAAAATGTCAGGTGAGGGAAGCTGGAAATGTATAAAGGGAAAGATAGGAGGAGAGGAAAGTAAAGGCAATCGGAGATCCCAGATTAGCTGAGACAGTGCTTACATACAAGCCCTGTCTCGCCATCATGAAATCTTTGAAATGTCATTTTGTGTCAGATTTTGAAGTGAGTATAGTAGCCAGCCTCTTGCACAGTGGCAGGAGATCAGAAGACAGAAGCCTTTCCTCAAACCCTGTTGTACATCCTATTGTCACAGTGTGCATGCCTCACGATGACAGCTGGTGCTCACGGTATGTTCTCCACGATGGTATATATATTGATTTGTGTAACAGATGTACCACCAGCATCAGATCATGTGGCCTGACACAGAGGGATTGTGTAAAACCCAGGGCAAAGCTCCTTCCTCACATTGATTTTTGGGGTTTTTGTTCTAGCTACCCTGTTTTGGGGACTGTTTATGCTAACCTTGTGCTTTAGGTGCTATGCACTTTGTTTTTAATGATGGTATTGAAGAGATAAATATTGCCTTGATAAACGAATGTTTCTGTCTGAATTGCTTTAGACATTTATGCTTGTCATTAGTTCCTAAAGTAAAAAGGCTGCTATTAAATCCCAGTATCAGCCAACCCTGTTGCTTTACTACACTTCAGAAACAGGGTGATGCTCTCAGGGCTTGTTCAGAGTAGCTGAACTGTGTGGTTTTACCCAGAATGAAGTGGTCAAAGCCAAGCTGGGTCTCCTGGAGACAGACTGAAGTGAGTGGAAGCTTGGCACCTCTTCACTCCCTGCGCTGATAGGTAGTGTCTGATACTTTACCTGAAGGTACCTTGGGGAGGGCTGGGTCTTGTTTGGAGTTCTAGTGTATTTTATTTGTTCTCAGTCCTAATTATTGTCATTCATTAGCCTCACTACTTCCCTTATGTGGACCTGGTTTCTTCTTCTGTTTTATGTTTGTTAGCATAAGGTAGTTGCTACTGAACTTTATTTAGTTATTTTTAATTTGTTCCCTTTTTTCCCCTAAGTACTTTTAGTATTTTAACATTTGGCTACAGCACTTGTATGACTTCTGCCTTTCTTCCCTTCTGTGCAAAACAGCAGATAATACTCTCTTCCAAAGCATGGAAATATTTAAGTTACTCCAGTTCCATTTGCAATTGGGCATTGGGGAATCTAAGTCCTGTGAAAGTCAATTGTATTTATTCTCTAAGTGTTTCAGTCACACTGGCAAATGATGTCTAAGTTGTTTGGGTGTTGAGCTCTCGGAGGTTCCACCAGCAATTGGACCTAGATAATTTAAGGATGTGCTTTAGGTTCAGACCCTGAACATTTTCATAGAATCATAGAATAATAAAATCATTTAGGTTGGAAAGGACCTTTAAGATCATCAAGTCCAATTGTTAAGCTAGCACTGCCAAGTCCACTACTAAACCATGTTGCTAAGCAGCACCTCCAGGGATGATGATGCCACCACTTCCCTGGACAGCCTGTACCAGTGCTTAACAACTCTTTCAGTGAAGTAAGGTTTCCTAACATCCAATTTAAACCTGTCCTGGTCCATCTGGAGGCTGTTTCCTTTTGTTGCATCACTTTGGGAGAAGAGACTAACACCCACCTTGCTACAACCTCCTTGCAGGTAGTTGTAGAGAGTAATAAGGTCTCCCCTGAGTCTCCTTTACTCCAGGCTAAAACACCCCAGTTCCTCCAGGAGCTTCTCACAGGACTTGTTCTCTAGACCCTTCACCAGCTTTGTTGGTCTTCCCTGGATGTGCTCCAGCACATCCACGTGTAGTGGGGGGCCCAAATCTGAACATAGGCTTTGAGCTGCGGCCTCACCAATGCCGAGCATAGGGGGACAATCGCTTCCCTAGTCCTGCTGGCCACACTTTTTCTGACATGAGCCGGGGTGCTGATGGCACTTAAAGATTTTCTTCTTGCTCCTGTGTCTTTAAGATTTCCTTCTTGAAGAATGCCCTTCAGGACTGCCTCCCAAGGGACTCTCTCAATCAGTCTCCCAAACAGGCCAAAGTCTGCCCTCTGGAAGTCCAAGGTAGTAGTTCTGCTGATCCCCCTCCTTACTTCTCCGAGAATCAAAAAGTTTATTGATGGCCTCCAACCATCACATCACCCACAAGTCCTTCTCTGTTCATCAGCAACAGGTCCAGAGGGTGCCTTCCGTAGTTGGCTCACTCACCAGCTGCATCAGGAAGTTATCTTCCACACACTCCAGGAACCTCCTAGACTGTTTCCTTTCTGCTGTATTGTATTTCCAGCAGATATCTGGTCAGCTGAAGTTCCCCCTTTGAACAAGGGCCAGCAATCATGAGACTTCTCCCAGCTGCTTATAGAATATTTCATCTGCCTCTTCATCCTGGTTGGGTGGTCTGTAACAGACTCCCACTATGATATTCTGGCTTGTTGGCCTTCCCCCTGATTCTTACCCATAAACACTCAATCCTATCATCACCATCATCGGGCACCAGACAGTGAAAACACCTCCTTTACAGGGCTACCCCACCGCCTCTGCTTCCTTGCCTATCCCTTCTGAAAAGTTTGTAGCCATTCATTGCAGCACTCCAGTTGTGGGAGTCATCCCACCATATTTCCATGATGGCAGCTATATCATAGTTTTCCTGCTGGACAAAGGCTTCCAGCTCCTCCTATTTGTTGCCCATGCTGCGTGCATTGATGTAGACGCACTTCAGCTGGGCTATTGATCCCACCAGCTTTTCTGGGGGAAAAGCCATAATTCCTATGTGACCATTCTCAGGTGCTTCTGTGGTTTCTAACACACCAATAACCCTTGCGTCTTTGCTGCCACATGGATCTCCATCTTCTGCCTCCACTGAGATGGCAGACAGAAGGACCTTGCTAGCACACCATTCCTCAAACATTGACATGGTGCCCCCGGCTTGTCTCCAGTGAGCCTGGTTTTTATCCCTTTCTCCCTTCAAATCTAATTTAAAGTTCTTTCAATGACCCCACTAGCTCCTGTGCAAGGATCCTTTTCCCCTTTTGAGACAGGTGTAGCCCATCTGTCACCAGCAGGCCTGGTGTAATGTAAACTGACCCAAGATCAAAAAACCCCAAACTCTGCTGATGACACCAGGCTCGAAGGCAGGTATTGATCTGATGGCTCTTGCTGTTTCTTCCTTCATCATTCCCTGCAACTGGAAGTATAGAGGAGAACACTACTTGTGCTCCTGATCCCTTAACTAGTCATCCCAAGGCCCTGAAGTCTCTCTTGATTGCCCTTGGACTTCTCATTGCAACTTCATTGCTGCCTGCCTGAAAAATCAATAATGGATAATAATCTGAGGGCTGTACCAGGATAGAAAGCTTCCTCTTCACATCTTTAACCTGGGCTGCAGTGATGCAGCAAATGTCCCTAAGAAGTGGGTCTGGTCTGCATATTGGGCCTTCTGTCCATTTTAGAAGGGAGTCTCATATGACAATGACCCATCTTTTTTTCTTTACGGAAGCAGTTTTGATGCAGGGTGTAGGCCTGCTTAACCTTGGCAACACCTCCAAGCTAGATGAACCATCGTCCTCGCTGTTGTTCGGTTCGCCTTGCAGACCCTCATACCTATCATGCAAGGGCACTTGGGAAGGTGGGGCAGTCACAGAGGAGATGCATCCGCTGCACACTCCCCGACACTCCCTGCCCTACTCACGGGCTCCCAGAGCCCTAGGTGCTCACTGCTGCCATCCAGTCCTGGCAGCAGAGTAGGGCGCAGCCTGCAGCCCAGCACCAGGGAGGTGCGGTGTTCCCACCGGAGCTCTGCCTGCGAAGCTGTGTCAGTCGGGGTGGGTTGCAGAGCCTAGGGAGGCCATGGCTTTCTGCCATGTTCTCTCTCTCACATTACTACCGAAGAAATCACTTTACACTGTTGCTGGGAAATCCTGTTGGCGTCCTGGTCGCGCTGGGAAGTGAGAGCCACATACACTCTGGAGCCTGTCTGGAGGCCAGCTGCCCCTGGAACATTGCTGTCCTGAGAGACCCTCCCAGCAACGGTCCTCTAAATGCAGTGGAAAGTTCAAGTGAGGGCTTTCAGTAAACTTGCCCCTCTTCCGTGCTAGTCTAGCCGAATGCATTTAGGTCTCCTGGGCTTTCTTTCTAAGACAATTGCACCATCTCTCTAATAATCTTTTCCTTTTCTTCTGAGTACCCTCCGGTCTGCTAATAGCTCATTGGTAACGATGGTGCTGGGCACAGTATTCCAGGTGTGATTGCATCAGCACCGTATTTTCAATTCGGCGATATCATTAGTCGCCCCTGTTTGCAGTGTAGAGGGCAAACCGAGTGACTTTTCCAGTCCAAACAGTTTTAGTCCTATACTGAGGCTGGCATGTAGAAGCTTGCACTCTGTAAAGGGCCAGGCTCACGATTTCATTATCAAACCTAGCTCCTTCTTCCAGCCAAACACTTTATTAAACAGAATTCTGTGCTTTGCCATTTTGCTGCTGCGTATTAATGTAGATTCCTCTGTGGGGGCTGAGAAACTGATACTCAGTGAATATAGTTAAACCACTTTTTCCTTGATTATAACGAGAAGAACCTGGTGAGATCACAGGAAAGCAAGCCACAGACACTGGGCATTTTCTGCAGTTTATATTAAAATTATAAATAACTGCAAAAACCCAGGATATTATGATTAAAAGTGTGCATTATTTCCTTTATGGTATCGCTTCTTCTGAACTGGCAGTAGCATTGCACTATTTATTCTCTACAGGGCATCAAGCAGAGGTTGGGAAAGCGGTTGTTTACTCCCTAAGGCAATTTATTTTAGCAGTGCTGTTGAAACGCAGATCAGAATTATCTTCAATATGAATGAGAAGCTAGAACCACTTGAAAAGGCGGATGGAGGATTTTCCAGACCTACAAACTTGCCACTTTCTTGTTTTGCTCATGCATGCATCATGTTTTCTGCTCCTGGCATCTTAAGCTTGTTATGCTACACACAGGTTTTTACCTGGACCATACTAGGAAAGGTTGCCTCAGTATGAGGACTTCTTTTGCTCTCCCTGTTGTACGAGTTTCAGTTCAAAATCCACAGGACTGTATCTGTCTCATTTTTAACTGGCTTTTAGCTTGCACAGGGGAGTGGCACCTGAACAGGGCTGAACAGCTAGTTCATCAGCTGAGACTGTATCCATGTCTGTGTTCAGTGCCCAGTATGGGTTGTCCTGTTGGAACAGTGACTGCCAGGGATGGTGTAGGTATGTTTGATCCTGTGGGAGAGCAGAGAGGTGTGTTAGGCAATCTCACATGCCACTTAGCAGAAATATGACCCTCTTTAACTCTTGCCAGGCCCATGAAGGGCTGGTGCACTTTCCCTAGTCACCAGAGTAAAGGAAGCCCAAGTTCTCAAGAAAACAGTAGGAGGTCATGTCTGATGAGCCTCTTGACAGCACAGAGAAGTCCAATTGTCCTGAACGGCACTGTGTTTCTCGTGGTGTGCCGCAGCCTGGCCTGCCTTGTCTAACCACTAGCTTTTGCCTCATTTTTGATACCAGGAGATAGAGTTCATCATTGCTGGTCCACAGCATGGCGCAGTTACATCTTGCGTAGTTTCTTTCAAATTTTTCTCTCATGGATGGTTGAGCTGGGTAAGTTACAGTCTGCAGCTTAATTCAAGCTGTAGAAAGACCCATCTGAGGATCAAAGTATCTGTGTTTAAACACTGGTATAAGTACATGTGACGTGATGTCTTTAGTTGCTGGTAACGAAATTTATTTTTGCACGGTTTATATGTTTAAGAAGCCTAAGTTACAAAATGATAAAAATAGTCTTTATAAAATTATACTCTTTAGTCAATAGAGGCCCAATTGTTTGTTATGTTCAGTATTTTGGATGTTTTGCTTATCATGTTTGAACAGGTCTGAGATCTGACTCTGCCGTACACTAAAACTACACAGACTTGTAGCTGTGAATACAGGTCAATATCCTTTGCGACCTGTCCTACAGCATTGGATGAATGCATATACAGAGGACGTGAAGGTCAGTCAGATTTTCTTAGAAATGAGGGAGATATTAGAGGCTTTTACTTGGCACATGGTTTATGCTGTAAAAATTAGGTTTTTGTGAAAATGATCCTGATGAGCATGTTTGTCATGTCTCTTCAAATTACACAAATGCTTTGATACCCTGTGGGTTTTCAGACCTCCCCTTTTTTAAATACTCTGTAGCCTGTACTAAAGTAATCTCCAACACTAGGATTTTGACTGCAGAGAAAATAATTGCTTCTTGCATGATCCTGACTTGTAACTGAATATAAAGTTATACTGGCACTACTATTTTTTTTCCCTTAGCCTTTTATATCCCTCCTTCCATTTTATTGCTTCAGTTATCTGTGTTCACTTCGCAGTGCATATCAGAGCTACAGGTCTTATTTTAGATTGGATATCACTCCTGATAATTGGGAATTCTAGCCTAATGGACAGTGGTCTTTTTTTGCTCTTTTTTTGGTTGCATCCAACAGAATATATGAGCTTTTTTTTTTTTTTTTAACTGGAAAGAGCTAAAAAGAAATAAAGAAATGGAGAATTGGTTAAATGCTGAGTCTTTGTCGTAGTTTAACCTGGCAGCTGGCAACTAAGCACCAGACAGCTGCTCGCTCACCCCTCCCCTTCCCCCACAGTGGGATGGGGAGGAGAATGCACAAAAGGTGAAACTTGCAGGTTGAGATAGACAGTTTAATAAGACAACAAAGGAAATACTAATACTAACAACAATAATAATAATGAATACGCAAAACAAGCTATACACAATACAATTTTTCTCACTGCCCAACGACCAATTGCGTAGCCAGTCCCCAAGCAGCGATCATGGAACCTGTGGGTTTCCTAGAGCTCACGAATTTCACAGATTTCTCCAAACTCACAAATGTCACAGAACTCACCTAACTCACGGAAAAAAGACCAAACTCACAGAGAAGTTCGAACTCCCAGAAACGAGAGTATTCGAACTCACAGAGCAGAGGATTCCTGCCCCCTGGTCAAACCCCATTTATATACTGAGCATGACCTCCATGGTATGGAATATTTCCATCGGCCGGCTTGGGCTAGCTGCCTGCCTGTGCCCCCTCCCAGCTCCTGTTCACCTGCTCCTTAGCTGAACATGGGAGACTGGAAAAAGTCCTTGATTTCTTAGCAACAACTGAAACCATCAGTGTTATCAACATTCTTCTCATACTAAATCCAAACCACAGCAGCTACTGGGAAGAAAATTAACTCTATCCAAGCCAAAACCAGGACAGTCTTGTAAAGCCTTGCTTTTCTTTACTGTCCCCTTAGGCTATTCAAAGGAGATATTGCACGAGTAAGAGTTGTAGTGGGTATATTAACAGATTACACTTTGCATTATTTTATATGCGAGCCTGGGACCTGTACCTATATCTGATGAATTAAATGAAACAATAACAGCACTCTGGAAAGACTCATCCTTTTAAAGAGCTGTGGAAGTGTACAACTGCTTGTCTTCGAAACATTGCAGGCAGAGGACAGTGCTAGTTTCTTTCAATACAGACAAAAGGAGAAGCATGGCTCATTGTCTCACTGTCTGGCTCTAATCTGACAAGCTTGCTCAAATGACACGGGAAGGTAGCTGAACAGCAGCTATCCAAGGAAATGACTGTAAACTCTCTTTTAAATCAATATCCCTGTGCTTGACTCCAGTTCTTTCTGCCTTTCCAGTTGGCGTGTTTACTGCCCAAGCACCTACAGAAGGTGTAGGGAGAGCGAGGCATGCCAGTTTGGGTTTTTGGGAGAATTTGCCAATTCTCCTGGCTTCTCGTTCCCATTTCTGTTGATAGCTTGGGTTCCTGTCCCACCCCACTGTCAGTAATCTCTTTCTTGCTCCTGCTTGTTGGCAGAACTCCACCCTTCCAGATCTTTTTCATTTGTATTATTCACCCTGTTACTGCTGCTGCTCCCTAGCACATGCCTCCCTAAGGGTCTGGAAATCTCACCCTGTCTTATTCACACCAGTTGTTCTCGTTCCAGGAGTCTGTGTGAGGGCAGCCAGCATTGCCTGCTTTAGAGAAAAGTGCTTTAATCATCATGAGTGACAGGGAATAAAAGTCATTTCTTCTTAACCTCCTCCTCGTGATGGGGAGGGTTACTCTGCAATGCCTCTTAGTTTGTAGTCTAATAAGTTTATATAAATAGCCTTTAACTTGTTGTTCTTCTGTCTTTTGTATCCATACATCCTTTGTATGTGTGCAAATAGATCCATGTGAATATGCATTAATATTAGCTAAACTGTTACTTGTAGTTATTTGCTAATCATTTATTAATAACAGTTCCAAATATCTCTTCCACTGCTTGCACATCTCTCAAAAATCACTGGCATTCCATCACTCAAAAACTATTCAATCTTCATTTGTTGTGTTTCTGTAAATATATAATAACAGAGACTGGCTCAGAAAACCTGCTGGGACAAAATTCCATCAAAAATATAACTTCTAATGAAAATGGATAAATTTGCTGAGTTGGGTACACGTCACCGTAATGTGGTGTTCTCATAATAAGGACTCTGTTTAGATTTTCCCCAGAAATTACTTTGGAATTTGTATTTCATTTCTGGATCATACTACAGTATAATAATGTAGAAATCCATTGATTCTGTATATTTTAGTCTTTGAATATTTTCCTTTGAGAATTTTGCAACACTCAATCTTTGTTCCTGTCCTGAAAGCAGTGAGGTAGCAAAATATCAAAATCCTTCAAGAAACAAATCTTACAACCTCTTCATGTTAATAAACCCTGATCCTACAGGCTTAACTCAGGCTATACTCCCTTAATTTCAGTGAGCTCATGAAATCCAAGATATCGTGTTCTCATGAAGTACAAACAGATGGGTGAAACACCACTGATTCGTAATATGAAACTTTACCCACCAGCTATGTAGGAAGATTAATTTCCATAGTGTGTGGAACTGTTACATATTCTTCTTTGCAAGTGACATTAGCTGAAAGCTATTAAGTCTATTCACTAGTGTTTAACAGTCTTTTTTCCCAATACTGATCTTGTGTCAGGCTGCAACTCTTCTGATTTTGTTTCCGGTGATTACCAGTTTTAACTCTAATGAATTCTGCATAACTGAAGAATGGAATTTCATGCACAAAGCCATCCAAAAAGGCTGAGTAACTGTCTAACAGAGAAACTGAACTTGACTGATCCTCTCAAAGTCTAGCTCCGTCTGGAAGTATTCTTGCTGCGTTTACACTGTCCATTTTAAAAAATGGCAGCCCTGCTTTCACCATCAGACTAAAACCAATTACAAACTATTTTAAGCTAATGGCTTTAACACAAAAGAAATGAATGTGATCTTATTTTTCAACTGCTTCTGATGAATATTCTGTCAGCTGGGCATTATAAGTAATCTTAATTCACATAAGAGGTAAAAAGGCATTTTTCAGTACTGGAGTCTTTATACAAGCTCTGTGCTTAAATAATTGAGTCTTAACCACTCCAGAATGAGTCTGTGGTGTTCAGTGCCATTCTAGCTGCATGTTAGAGTGTGTAATTTATTTCCTGCTGGGCTTTTCTTCTTTTTTTCCCAAATAAGGTTCTAGCATTAAAGTACGTCAAACACATTGAGGCTACCTAAAGAAAAAAAAAGATAAGAAAATCAGATGCAGGCAAATTTGAAATCGCTGATGCTCTTTCTGCGGCATCTGCCACTGTTGCTTGAGCTGCTGCTTCTACCACCACTGGTTATAGTATAAATATTGGCAGTTTTAGATGGAGCAATTTCTTAATGGTGATTTCTCCTCTTGAAGGTTGCAGCTTGTACACAGCTGTCTTCTATGCCAGAACATATGATATTTTCAACCATATATCTCTAGGGCTATGAACAGTGTTGAAGATTGATGGGTATTGTCTTACTGAAACATCAGAAAAACCTAATGAATCAATTTGCTGTCCCTAGAACATCAATTTAAGAGCACTGTGTTTTCCGTGTGGAAAAGATCATTGGACTGTAACTTCAGTGTCCTACTTATGACTCAGACAAGTGTCCCTGGCCCTCCTTCTGCCCTCCTACTCAAGGCATCAGATCTGCCCTGTATCTAGCCATGGGGAGAATTTCTTCTCTCAAATTATGAGTTTTCTCCTTTTAGCTTTATCTGGTTTTGCTCCATGCCACTGGACATACTTCACTGAATATAGTAATAGCAGTTATAACCATACAAATAGAAGGGTTCATGTTGAGATTTCACACTGAATCTCTTCATTTTAGAGATAGTACAGCTATGTGTCAAGGCTGCAGAAAGGCCAGCTGTCCAGAAAAAAAGTGTGCCTGCTTTCTGTATAAATTTGCAAGCTTGTAATCTCGACAGATCTCATGGGATTCATCCGTGCATAATTCCAGGTAAATTCAGCCTTAAATCTGATACAGAAAAAGATTAAGTCATTGCCATGTGGTACAGGAGCAAGGAGCACAGGCTGTGTATCAGGAGTTGTTTTGCTCATTCTGGGTTTCTAGTATGGCTGACTCTGAAGCTAGAGTCCCGTGATCATTAGTAGTTAGGGCCCTTCATGCGGGAGAGAAGTTCAACGCTAAGTTGTTCTTAGCTTGCGTCATGAGATTCAAGACAAAAAAAATTGTGTTCAGATTTGTGGCTGCCCAGGACAATGATATGCACATTTTATATTTTTCCAAGACCTGAGAAGAAATATAGAGTATTCCTAAATTCTATCCATCCTACAGATGATGGAGCAGTATTGGAAAAGTATGATATTCCGATTATTTTCTCCTGGAACTTATGAGTAAATAGATCATTTATGTAGTGTTAGCTTTGTGGCTTTTTGCTCTGTACTGTCGTCACCAAAAGAGATATACAGGAATACTTTCTGACTCTGAGAAAACGTCATTGTCCAATCCAAAGTTCATGTCAAGAGTTAAGAGCCAGGAACATAATTACTTTCTTTATTTTTCCCCAACTGTGCATCAAGACCAGCTGCAGAGGTTAGAAAGAAGATACAGACTTTAAACATGTACAATTCATTCATTCTTCCTTCTTCTTTGAAGTTGTTTGATTGCTCATTTGCAGTAATTTTGGACCTTCTACATAGGACCAGGTAAACATCAAGAGAAACACTACACAGTTTATTCATCCTGGATGGTGCATTTTTCAAGAAGTGATGTTGAGAAAGTCTGCTGCACGTATGTAGACCTGATGAATACACGACGCCTGATGCTTCTGTTTCTATCAGAAATATGGTTGTCTGCTTAGATATAATACCTTCCTTACCTACTCAAAGCCTGGAAAGAAAGAGCCACATCTGATGTAAGTTGTCATTGCTGAAAGCTGAGGAGCAGGTCCTACAATCCGTTTTGCATTTTAGGGCAATTTATAAAAAGAAAATAGACTTACATTTCACTGTGAGCTATTTGGCTGTCTGACAGCTGAAGAAGATCAGTTACGCAAACAGAAAAGGTGATGAAAAACTGAGTTCAGAAATGGTTATGTTCAAAGTGCAAGGTCGGAAAGGGCAATACATTAGTTACTAAGGCAACTGTTTGGTTAATGCTAAATAATTTCCTCATTGAAGGGAGCACCTTCCATTTCAAATTATTTTCCGAAGCTGCTGTTGTGCTACTCACTCTTTCCCCTTACCATGTTTCATGATAAGCACAACCTCTTGCCAGCATCTGTTTTCCAGCTCCCCTCTAACTGTTGAAATCTATTGCATAGTGAGTGGTCAGGGTGCTGGTATGAGGCAGAGATCGTGTGATTCATAGCCTTGGTTCTAATCCATCAACAACTGCACAACATGAACCTCTACCTAAGACAGGAGCGACCGCCACTGGCTTGCTGGAAAGATGCGTAAAGGTCCAGTCACCATAGAGAGAGATGAAAAACTAGTAACGTCAGTCAGGGTTCCTTCCCTTCATTATTTTTGAAGCATAGACGGTGATGATCAGAAAAATTAGATCTTCTTAGACCAGACACTCCACCAGTTCCTGAAAAAAACATAATAGAAAATCTTCCACATTACCATATTAATCTCTAGACTAATCAACTCAGTATGCTCACCAATATATTTCAAATTCTTTGGTTTTATTTATACTCGTTCCTCCTTCATGTTATCATTTAATGGCTTAATTTAAGTTCAGTATCTAAGTTGCAAGTAGTTCAAACGTGCTCCACTTCCTGATTTCTACTTTGGAATCTTTGTATTTTAAATTAATCATACAATGCATGATTGAAAATCATTTTTGGATGTAGTTGTGGGTTTGGTGCTTTTTTTACTTCAAGGTATGGCAACTGTACTTCTGAAAATAAAATAATTTTAATTTTCAGGGAGAAAAAGAAGGGTTATATAATTTTTCATTCACAATATTGGTATTTCTTGATGTTCTAAGAACTGCAGACATTTATTGATCAGCATATGTTTCTCAGTATCAAATAACATGATTTCATAAATAGTAATGATCTTAATGTGGTGGTTTTATTTATGAAAATATTCATGGCTCCTTCTCTGGAGCTTTAGAATTCAATGAGTTTTAGCATCTATTAAGGAAGGAATTTAGATGAAGCGAGGAATTACCCATATGTAAGAACATAGTGAGAACATATGTCAGAACTAGTGTTAAAGCTGCATTGGAGAGGTCAGGAAGTGCAGGGATAAAACGATAACTGCCAAAAGTCAAGCCGAGACAGATCTTGTAAAGGAAATCTAAGCAAATTGTGAAAGATTTTTCAACCATGCAAATAAAAAGAACAAGAAAAAAAATGGAAACACTGTGCGCTGAGGATGGGGATAGAATTAAAGACGATCTTATTTCCCATTTTAAATACTTTATTTTCTTTGAAGTTGTTTTGGGGGAGGGAGAAAGAAGAAAAGGATAGAGGAGATGGCTAATGGGAAGAAGGGAATGGAAATTTCCGCAACTAAACTTTGTGATCTCAGTTCGCTCCAGCTCACAAGGATTCTTCGTCTTAGATACCTGAAGGGACTGGCATACGAAAACAGATGTCCAGCACAAGGATTTTCTGCAGTGGAATCAAGTCATAGTGGGCTTTTATGAATAGAGAACAGCAAATGTATTGCCAATATTTAGGCATTGAGTGGCAAGGTAAAAGCAATCCAAAAAGCTGCAGGCCTGTCTAACGAAGTGCATTTGTGCATATACCCTTGTACATATTTTGAGGGGAAGAAAATGCAGTGTATACAGATAAATGAAAACAGGATTAAATACAACATAGATTTATCAAAGGAAGATCATAGCATGTAATATATATGTTAATGTTCTCTCTTTTGGTAAGATACTGGCTTTTTAGGCAAAGGAAATTCGCAAGTGTTCCTTAACTCACAGTAGAGCATTTGGCAGGGTACAGAATATGAAATTACGTATTCAGCTGAGGAAGATGTGGACTGGTGTAAGAACTGTACAGTGTTAAAGTATCTGGTTTAGTGGGGAGATGACACAGATTATTAAGGGAAGAATTTAAGATGGAAGGATGCTGTTACCAGTGTCCTCTAAGGATGGATCTCAAAAGCAATCTTCAGTATTTTCATAAATAAACCTGGCACAAAATGAGGAAGGAGCAAATAGGCTGCAGTGATTCCACAGCCCAAGGCGGGGTCATCAATACAGCATAGGACTGGACAGTTACACTCTGAGAACTGAATGACCTTAAGGACAAGAAAAGAAATAGCATGAAGATTAATACTCAGTCCAGGGTAGTATGTAGGGTTAGACACATTCAGATTCAGAACAAAACCTTCTGCTGTCAACAAGATTGCCATCAGCTGCGGAAAAAGCAACACGAGGAGAGAGGAACAAGCCTGTTTGATCACAGGATGACTATGTAGCACAGCCATGAGGAGGCAGGGAAAAGGCTGAGAGTGGGGGCAGTTTCAGGTGCGATACTGTCAACAGAGGGGAAATAATAATTTCGTTGTACGAGAGTCAGCTGAGGCCTCATCTGGAATACTGTGTAGAGAGCGGTGCTCTGCAATAGCTGGGTAAGACTGAATAAACGTCGACTACGTGGGAGCTAGTTGAATAATGTGGAGAATGGAAATCTATGAGTATTGACCTTGCTAATCTAATGAAGGATGAGAGGAGACTGATCACCCTAAGCAAACACAGTACTACATAAGAGGGGGAGAAGAAGCATGTATAAATCATGTGTGATTACGTTAAGGTTAAAAGTGAAGCAGAGTTACCTAAGCATCAGAGAAGCGAGTCCTTAAACAGTCTTTCAACAGGAGTGGCAGAAGTAAAGTATCCAGCTGGTCTCAAGATAGGTCTCAGGTGACTTGTGGAAGGTTTTTATGTTGTGATGCTTGTACAGAGAGGGATTAGACTCTAAGACCCAGGACAAAGTGCCTCCAGTTCAGTCCACGGCACTGACATGACCTACCAGTTGAACCCCCTGTACCAACACTGATGATTCTCATTCTACAGAGAGGGCCTGGAGAGCTCTGGGTTTGTCTTGCAGCACCTGCAGTTCCTGTAAGGAGTTATCTTTACCAGGAGACTGCGGTCTACAGAATGAGTATTCATATATCAGCATCTGGTTTCTCAAAGGTCATCTTCTGCTTTTGCCCTCTGTTGCCCCTCTTCCTTCATTTTGCCCCTTTTGCTATCCACCAATGTCTCCATGCACGGTTTCTTTTCTCTAGGCCTTCCATCAACATTTGCAATATTGTAAGTGAATAATAGTAAATATGGCCCTTTTTTTCTAAGCGGAATAGTCATACATAAAGACAGTTGGTCTCCTAAGGCATCCTTTCCTTTTGAAAGAAGTAAGAGTGCATTTTATGTATTTTAGACCTAGGTTATAGAAGCAGCTTAAAAAGATGATGCCAGTATATTGTATTATTTTCCCCAAAGGAAAACCATCCGTGCTTAATGAGACATTGAGGAGAGGCAGTTCAGAGGCACATCGTGGCCTTGGTTGTCTGAGTCCTTGTCAAGACACCTTTGTGCAAATATTTTTTTCTGTCAGCATCTCTCCAATGCACAAAAGGATTTGAAGTAAGAGTCATGAAACAGGAAGGCTTTGGCTTTACTGCAGGGCTACCAGCTGGAGACTTGTGCAGATGAAAGCAAATGAGTCCCTCAAAGACTAGCGTTTAAGAGATGCCTTGGAGGTGAAACAAAACAGACACAATAAAATGGTATGTTACCTACTGTGCTGAATTTTATGAGCTGTGTGTTGAGTGCCACCCAAAAGCAGACCCAAATGAGGGAACTCTGTGAGGAAATGTCCTCTTGAATCACAAACCTGGCTAAACTAACTGAAGTATCTGTTTCTGCGGTGAGACTTCAGTTTGTGAAGCTTTCAGCCACACCCTTCTGTTTTTGCTTCACTCAAAGAAAGGAAATAGTTTTTCAATAGATGGAAATTTAATATTATGTTTCATTTGTGTGGACAGTGTGCCCTTTTGGACTTTGTTTAAGTTTCATTTCTCATTAGCCTTCTGCAGTACTTCATATGTCAACCAATCCCCTCAGTGGCATTCAGCAGTAAGAGCTTGGATAGTCTTAGATTTCAAATGGATTCCTGTCTTTCTGTTGTTGTTGTTGTTGTTAAGTACCTGTGATTATATTATTAAAACGTCTACTAAGAAACTCCAGTCACCTGATGTCACCAAAATGCAGCTACACACAAGTAATTTGGTACGCTAAGTAAAAGCCTAACAGGGTGATTTTCACCAGTGTCTGCAGTTCACTTCATTTGCAAATATGCATCCAGGCTTCAGCTGAAATGTGTCCAGAAGTCCTGTATGCTGGAGCAATTAGGTTGTGAAGTGCATGGATTTTGCCCTTCTTGAGAGCTCGTCCTTTGGGCCAATAGATGCCATGCATTCTGTGAGCGCCGTTGTCGTCACTGTGTATCGTCCGCTGTCATTGAGTACAGTGGCAACAATGACATTGTCTGGCCAAGCCAGCAACTGCCCAGTTCTGAGCTCCTCTGCACGCAGGTTAATTCCACATCACACCATTCAGAGGGACACTAGAACAGGCCATTTGTGAGCTAAGCAATGTATCGGTTTATTGTGTGCATATACTTCCATAAAGAATCTGCTGAAAAACAGCTTGTGTTTGGGGTTGGAATATTTATGGAGCATCTTGCAAATCATATTCAAATTCTGCTGTTTAGCACCTTCTTCATGCCATATGTTCTGCCGTATCTTTCTGAGCTCCTTTTTCTAACTGAGATGTTAAATCTTGGTGTACTAAATCTCACAGTTCTGGGAAAGGTGCGTGGGGGGGGAAATGATGGGGTTTTTTCATTTGTTTTAACTTACAGTTATTGAGCTAACATATTTGACGCTTCCCTTACCCCCACCCACAAAATGAAATTTAGACATACACTTCAAGGATGTGCAACACATTTAGATAAAGCATATCTATTTATGGCTAGCCTATTGCATTTTATGAGGCAGAAGGAGAGGTGTGGTTAATGCATCTTAATGTACGCTCCCGAGTTTAAACCTCATCCTAGGCTGGCATGGAAGCTGATGGAGCCGAGTACCTGGCAGGCCTCTGACTCAAATGCCTACTAAGCCCTGTTTTTTGCTCTCCTGAAAGCTGTCTTAAGGTGGAGCAGCTTTAAAGGAATCAGAGCTTGTAGGACTATTGTCAAGAAAATTATTGCTTATCTCTCTTTTGGTGAAGGGTAAGCTGCCTTGAATTACCTTTCATTTGTTATTAGACAAGAGTGCTACCTCAGTGTAACTTGGTTCCCAAGCTCAGCTCAGCATCTCATCAAACTAGCTTTTCTTGCTGTAACTTTTTTATATACTCCAAGTATGTAATATTGCCCTTGCAGCTGGTTAAAAAAGCTTAGCTTTTAACAGCTCTACCCCTCCATTTGCATCATGTAGTGCTAGTAACAGGATCCAGTTAAGGAAATGAAAGTAGGAAGTGAAGAAGTCAGCAAATTTTTCAAACAGTATTCAAAGTCAAATTTTTGAAATGTTGTGATTTGGGTTCACTCGTTCTATTTTTTGGAACATATTTATAAACTTGGAGGTCATCTATTAAGTCATCTGTGGCCATATTCTTCCTACAGTTTACAGCTGTGTATCATCATATTGGAAATTAAATGACCAAAATATAAAAAGACAACAGGCAGGTTTTTCTATATTAAAAAAAATGGGCTTTTATGAATAACCGAGGACTTGATCAGTGTAGCTGCTTAAGGGCAAAAATATCGACCTCTGGCTGCCAAACATTTGTCTGGTAATTTCATTACTAGTCATTTTGCTGCAGGGACTCAGGGCTTTCAGTGCTCCTGAATTTCTAGCTTCCCATGTAGGCCTAGGTCTGTTCTTAGGTGCCTAACCTGGTGCACCTGTGTTTTGAAAAGTTTTGCCAAAGTTTCCAGCAGGTCTGTCTGTCTCCAGCCAGTCCAAAGTGATAGTTTTATTCTGGGTGATTGATAGGAGATGTCTTAGCTCTATATCCAAGTGTAACGCTGTAAATCACTGATTTTCATTTGTAAGGAGTGAAGTTATATTTATCTTTTGCCACCATTTATCATTCTGAGGCTAGGCTTGATATGTGTTCTTCGTTAAGCTCTGAGAAATCAGGGCATGTATCTTATGAAGACTGTGCATGGCACACTTTTACACTTGTATGTATGTCAATAGGGGAAACAGGCTTATGTTTCCTTGAATGCTTTCTGCGTGTTAATATGCTCCAGCATATGACTGCATAAGCCTGATGCTCAGAGACGGTAACTAGGATGAAATTTTTGCTTTTACAAATAAAACACAAACCTAATCATGCTGGCATCTTTGACTTCTTATGTCCTTAGGGGTACAAAAATGTCTATTTATCTGAAACTTTTTCTTCCACGAGCTAAAGAATGGACTAGCAACTGTATTTCTCATACAGTAAGGGGGCTTACAGACTTCAGATTTGAAGTTACCATAGACTGAAATACCATTTTTCTTGGAGAAAACTACCCTACCTCAAAATACCTCAGCAGTTTAGTTTTGTGTGGATACGATATGGAAGAGCTGGGAAAATTCCAGACTAGAAAATGAAGAAGTTATTCCAGGTCCTTGTATCAGATGGACTTGTTTAGCAAGATAGTGCAAAGATGAATCTGCAGCTTTCCGGAAGGATAATCCTAATACTGCAATATGTTTCCACAATATATAGTCAGAAGCAGCATGGAGATAATTTGTGTTATCACAGAATTAGTTAAGAATGTGAGCAATTAATCCTGTGTTTCCTGTACCTAGGAAGAATTGGGCTTAAGAATGGCAAAGGGCTTTGTGTTTGCTCTTTGCTCCCTTGCTGCCTCTTGCAGAGAAATACATAAAACATCAGCAAAAAACCTTTATTGCCCTGTGGAATGAAAGATGCAAAACTTGCAGTAAATCCAACATGAACTTCGTTACAAGAGTGCAGACTATTATCACAGTCCAGATAATGTATATCAGCATGTAGACCAACATCCACAAGTTGATTTATTATAATGTAGGTCAACAGATTACATCAACAAGGTAGATCTGCCCCCAATCCATTTAATCATTAGAACATGCATTTTTTAGAAAAGAAATCAGACCATGTATTTTTCTAAGTAGTTTATTGATATTAATATATGGGAAAGGGACCTTCAGACAAAATTATAGATCTGCATGGAGACCAAGGCTTCAAGGAGTCTACCTTTTACATTAGAGGTTTGTAGCTCTGCTTTTTATCAGCATTTTTTTTCAACGTACTTATTTCTGAAAAAAAAAAAATATTCAAAATAGATGAAAGTAAATAAATAAATGAACAAAACCATTCCACAGTGATAAAGGGAGGAAAGTCAAGGAAGGATAAGAAAGTACAGACATGTCATAAACAGATCATGTATAAAGGTCAGCAAGCTACTTTTTTTTTAAATATGAATCTGATGCATTCAAGTTCACAAAAAGCAAGCTGAAGCGGTGTCTCTTTTAATTATATCCTGTATAACTGCATTTTGTTTTGCACGATGACAGCGCTGAGCACAGGACTGGGCACCAGCTAGTGCATCGCTTGCTTAGTCGGTTCCTCTGTTTGTTTGGCTTCTCACCCCTCCACTGGCTCGCAGTGGCTTTAGTCGGGAGTGGTATCAAACTTGGCTTGCTTATATTTACGCCACTGAACCCTGTGTGTGCTTGTGTTTACATGGCTGAATGTGAAATGTGTAAGAAGGATAAAGAGTAATTTCACAGACTTTGTAACTGTTCTAAATGAATAGTTTGCTTCGTTGCTGAATTTCTCCTGTCCTTCAGCGGCCCTGCCCCAGGCTGTTTCCCACACCTGCCCTCATACGGTGGCACTGGGGCACAAACAGCCCTCCGCTTGGTCGGGCTAGGAAACAGGCAGGTGTCTGGTTTTCAAAGTGAAAAATAAGTTTCTTTTAGTCTTTACTGTCATTGAGTGCTCGTTATCTGCCTGCTTGTTCTATCAGTGGCCACCCCATAGTTTGCATCGCTGGGGGCACGAGGTGCCCTGAGGAAGGACCACGCCTGGTCCCAGTTAATCTGAGTCACGGAGGAGGCTGGACCCGCGGCGCTGTGCGCTGCTGCTGGGGGCCATGCGCCTTTCGGCCAGGTGTGCTGCACAGCACGCTGCCAGTGAGCCAGAGCAGGGCTTCGGCGGTGGCCCGGTACACGCAAAGCCCGAAGGAGAGAAGAGGGGATGGCTGGCCCTCCCTGCTGTGCCTGGGGAAGGTGGTGGCCCCAGGGAACACCCTGTGGGCAGCCATCCCCTGCCTTCCCCGCTCTGAGCAGGGACAGCGTGACCCACCACCATGGGCGGGTTCGGCGGCTGCCCTGTCCTACCAACCCAGCCCAGCCCACCGGGCAGTCTCTGCCACCCCCTGCAGAAGGGAAGCCTCTGCCGCCTGCCCGGCCCGCCACCATGCCATGGGGTGCCGTGGTCTGGCCGGCCCCAAGGCTGGTAGCACATCCACGGGGCTACCTGCCATGGCTGTCCTCGGGGGCTCCGGTCAGGTGGCTCAGCCTCTCTGAGCTTCCTATGCAAGCGAGAGAAGATTTCTCTCTTTCAGTGGGTGCCAGAAGGAAAATATATTCACTCTTACAAGGGGTCACATGCTGCAATTGCATGGGATGTGATTACTTTAGCTATAAATTACAGTTATTAGTCTGGATGTTTTCCAGTGTGCTAAGGGAGCTTGGCTTTCCATGGAGCAAGAAATATTGGCAGCATACTTTTAAATTGTCGGTGTATTTTCTTCCTTTCCTGAGTGTCATCTGAGTTTCACAAGGAAAAAAAAAGTGAAAAGGGCTGAATTTTCACAAAGCTTTGGGAAGAAACTTTTTAAACAGCTTGCAACAAACTGAGGAAGTAGGTAACATTTGACCTTTCCAGTCATGTCTTTTCCGAGAGCATGAGGAGAGGATGAGAGAGGACAGGAAGGAGAGGACCTGGAGGGAAACCCAGACCAAACACAGCAGGAGCACGCATGGTATGTCTCTCTCTTACCCTTCATTACTTGCTATGTATTTTTGAGAGACATGAGGTGAACCTGGGACTAAGGAGGAATTTTTAGGCTCAGCTAAGGCTTATAAACTAGCTGCTGAGACAACAAGCTTTTCAGATGTCTCTAAGGTCATTTGACACACAAACTTGCAGTGATGGTGGGCAAGTGCTTAGAGCATGGTGCTCAAAGCTAAGTACAGCCGAAGTTTCGCAAGCATTGGGATCAGGTATCCCTGACTGCACAGCACTGCAGTTCAACAGGTGGCTGTGAAGCACAGCGAGGTAGATTTGTCCTCGGCTGTAGCGTGTGAGTTGCTGCAATTGTGCCTGATCTGAAAATTTGTACCGTTGAAAGCAAATGTGTCCATAAAGCAACTGTCAAACATGTGTGTTACTCAAAAAATGTCATCTAGCTGTCAGCAATAACTATTATAACCGTGCTGCAGTCATGAAAATCCAAGCTTCAAAAAGTACACAGGTCATCATATGGGTAGGGTAAAAATGCACTGTGTATTCTTAGGGCATTCTTCTGCAATTCTCTTTGTACCCAATACAGTCAGTTTTCTATGAATGCAGGAAACACATGATGCAAAAATCGGAGATAGCGGCAGGGAAGGGTATGAGAACACTGGCAGAGCTCTGCTTTCAATCTCTCAGGTGCCAATGGGACTCACCTAATGTTCATATCTAGATTTACATACTTTGTTATCTCTAGAAAATTAACATAAGCATAATATTTGCTAAGAGTAAAATGCTTGTTGCATTGTATCTGCTTGTTGCATGTAGCCATTTGCTGAATAGAACGACTTGGCAGTCAGAATCATTAACAAAAAACTTCAAAGAGTATTCTTCTGGTATGCTTCTTTCTAGAACTCTCCCACATCCGTATGGATGGGACTGTTCCCTGCTGCTTCCTGGTAACTTACGTGTTACTTCCCACTTTCTGTAGTGATACATGTGTTTGAAATGGAAAGGTCATTCCTCTGACTTAAGAGAAGAGCCACACCGGAGATGATAATAGTTTAATCATTTATTAAATAGAGAAGGATGAAGCTGTTTTCATGAAGAAGCAGTCCTACCTAGTTTTGAAAGTAAACAAAGCATTTGTAGCAGCTAAATTGAATATTCTATTTGGCCAAGCTTCTTGTTTTCACCTGGGTGTGAAAATGCCATAATAGCATGAGTGAGCTATTTCGCCACAACTCTATCAAAACTTGAAGACATGTGGTTCCAAAAGTGCAGTTTTGACAGTGCCAGGCAGGAATAATTACTTCATAACAGCTAGAAACTGTTCTTTACTTTTCTACTGCCTCCTGAGTTTCTGTCACTGTCTGTTTTGAGACCAGTTTTGTTTTCTTTCTATTAATGGAGATATACTCCCAGAGGTCAGAAAGAAAGCTCTGCTTGTCAACTGCCTGGGCATTGAAGTCAGGGTATATCATATGCATTTTCTCTCCCTGATTGTAGCAGTACGGATGTCATTTCAGTGCGACAGAATGTTTTCATGACTAAAATGAGCACAGTGGAAGGGACTAGAAAGGCATATTCTGCCACATACTCTACAAAGGAGCTGAGTAATTTACTCGACAAGACACGCTAATAGCAGTACGAAGTAAATTCCAAGAGCAAAAAGCTTCAGGTAATTTCCCCTATGATGTATCAAATGCCATTATTTTCCTTTAACATTACTGGCAGACAGGTAGGAAGAATAAGAGGCCACTTAATTAAGAACAAATAGATGTTCTGATTTCCACCTCTGCCCACCATTCCACTCCTACCTCCTTTAATATGACTCAGCTGAGATAATCATCCAAGCAGCTATAAAGCAAAGAACAGCTGCCCCTTGTCCTTAGCTCTAACAGCTAGACTATATGCCTTGGCACTTGCTAACGTGTCTTACAGTTGCTGAAGAATAATAGTATTCCTTCATTACTTCTAAGTGATGATCTGAGATAATCCCTTGGGCACCAATTGAACACCCCGTGTCCCAGCATGCAGTCTCAAAAGGGGACAAGATAAATGACTGACGAAAAATCAGCTGTCTTCTCCATACATCTTCTGATCACCTCAGTGCTTCTGTCAGCTGCTCTGTTGCTGAGAGTTGAATGAAGAATGGCTGGAGGGGTTTTTGCCAAAGTATTAATAACTTTCCATCCCTTTGTAATGCAGGAGCCCACTTAAATGACAATAAAACATCACCGACAAGGAAAAGCACGTCCCCTTAACGATGAAAATCCCTAAATGAAAACAGCATAGAGCCTTGTCCGTAACTCTTGCTGGGTATTTAATCTCATCTCCTTCAAATGTTGCTCAAAAGACGTTTAGTACTGCTGAGGATGCCTTTTTCACAATAAGGTATCTGTGAGGGGGCTTTCTATTGAGAGAAAATAGAGCACTCAATACTGCTAATGGTGCTGCAGAGAGGCATTGGGGTGTTTTTATCTAGAAGATGCTACTGGAAATGGTATAGCTACTGACACCTATTGTGATAAATGGAATTTAATATTGGCTCAAGATGGAAAGTTATAATAGAGTGAAAAGGAATTGCCTGAACACAGTCCCACGGTACAATATCATTTAAGATACCCCAACATTTCTGGCTGGAGATGATTGATTAATTGATGTATGTATGACTGTAGATTTATGTACATAATGTAACACAGCCAAAAAAATTGCTATAGTTTGTGCATTCTTCTACTTGTTCTGCTTCTGTGTTGAATGCGTTCCCTTGCAGTTTTGTTCAACAAAGCCCCAGAAGCTGTAGTTTAGAGAACTGCTTACAGAAATCTCCACTGGAAGCTGTGTAAAGTTATTGATTACTGGGATCAGAGGTGGAAAATTTATGCAGATTTTAATGATAGATGTCCCTCTGCACCATTTGGAATTATTGGCAAAATTCCCACCAATTTCAATGATACGTGATCAAACCCCAGGGCAGCAAGCATTACAGGTAAAATATTCTCCTAGCTGTTGGCATCTGATGTAGTTGTAACTACTTGGAAAAGCATCCAGTCATTGAGCATCGATAGTCATAACTAAACATTATAATTAGGACCAGGGCTTGAGCTGAATATATATTGGGTACAATAACAAGAGATAAATGAGTATTTTTCACTAGGTTATTTACTAGCTAAACTGATTTAGAGTTTCCTTCTTACTGTAGAGTACTGAGAAACAGATCAGTTTCCTCAAATTTACTTGATAAATCACATTTCCTTGCCACATATTTTCAAGTTTTTTCTTTTTAAGCTCTCAGTTGTTGGTGGTTCTGTGCATGTTATCTGAGTTAGACTATGATTTCTTATGTAAACCCTAGAAATTTTTCACTTTTATAATAATTTTCCATTGTAAAAGTCACATGAATTTATTTTATAGTCTTCAAGATCTTGAAAAGCACCTGCTACTTTGTCACCTTAGGGCAAAAAGATCATCCCTATTTAAGTAAGGGAGGAAAAAAAACATGATAAAGATATCGGAGAAAATGTTTTCTGTTTCTCTTGTCTCTGGGCCACAAGCCAATTTCAAAATGTATCCGCAGCAGCAACTGCTGCGAAAAAAATCATTGTGCACAATACGAAACATATAGCCTGATCCCTGCTACTGCTATTTCCTTTAAAATGTTTGTCATTCTCTATATATTGGTAGACGACTAAGTGAAGAATTAACCCAAAGAATTGGATAACCCCTACTGATAACCCCTACGGAGAATGGATAACCCTTGTAATTGAACGCACATAAAGGACAAAACAAACAGCATGAATGGTTTGAGTAAAACTGGTCTGAAGTGCAGAGTCAGACATTCTTAACCTTTGGAAACGCAAAAATATTTTTTCTGTGGTACATTTTTCATATACTACTCTGCCAGTTTTTCCTTTTTTCTCTTTCTGTCCCAACTTCCTTTTTTTCTCTCTTAATTCTTGCTATTCAGAAACAAGCCCTCCCTCTGCTCTCACTCTCCCTTCCATCGTCAGGTTTTCTTTTACATCTCTGCAGCTACTGTTTGTAATCTGCAATACCTGGAACATTCATACGCTAAGCTGGAAGCAGTCCTGCTAGCAGTGAAAGCTCTGACTCCAGCCCTCTCTGACAAGATGGAAGTTCTTGTCAAATCTTGCCCGGCCTTATCCTCACATTGACAACCGTTAACCAGATGTTCAAACACATTCAGAGAAGTTCCACCTCCCACAGCAGGCTAGCAATAATGAAAATACAACCCTGGCTGAGCTGTTTTGCAGTGAGAAGTGCTATTAAAATCCCTGCCTATCAGAAGAGGCCTGTTGTACTAAGACTGTTGAGCCTTGCAGGCAATCTCCACTGCTTCTCTCTCTGTAAACATCATCAAAGCTACTTGAGCTAATTAATTACAGGCTGTGGGATTTTAATGCTTCAAGATATATGTACACAACACAAAAAGTCTCCCAGTGAGGAAATGAAACTTTTGATTCTATATCTGAGCTAGATATTTGAAGAAATACATCATCACATTCAGGATGCCAGAATTTCTTTGCAGTTACTGGAGACATACGTAATTTTTCATTTTTCCATGGAGATATTATTTAGCATCTTCTGACCAGAAGTCTTCATACCCAGAATGTCTCTGACCAGACCTGTTCCCAGATAGTCCAGCTCATGCCACCTTTGCTGTCTGGAAAACTAGTAGGTGTGGGGCTCTTGCTGGCACAGTGGGGAGCAAGGACTTAAGATGGCAAGTTCCCTCAACAGCCATTAGCTTTGCAGCTGCTGCGGACAGGATGCGGCGTTCAGTGTCACCATATGGAATGCAGATTGAGAGAAATCAAAAGAAACCGTATTTCTCCCAGGAACTGTAGGTGCCCCTAGCAAAGCATACTCTTCAAAATTCAGAGGTGAGGAAATGTCTAGAAAGGTGTAAAGTTTGTACTCATCATCTGGGGTACATTAACACACTCAAAAATTCCTCTATTGCCTTGCATTAAATTTGCCTTCTCAGTGATGATTTTATCCACTTCACCTGCAAGTTCAGCCCACAAAGTACATTTTTTATTTTTTTCCCTCACAGTTCAGTGGCAAAACTCCTGCGAGTTTCAAAGGTACTGAATCCAACGCTATACAAGCCCCTAAAATGAGCAAAAAGGAAATTAGCTCAGGTAAAAAAAAAAAAAAAATCTCCACAAGGAGAAATTCCTTTAATGCTCCTCTCCCTGAGGTGATCTCAGACTTCACATGTCACACAATGACAAGTGTACGGGGGAGTCTTGTGGTTTGAAAAGGAACCTAATAGGGCTGTCGAGAGGAAATTCTTGAAACACCATTGTCATCACACAGGAAGCAGGATGCAAATACCATAGCAAAAATAATATATGGGAGAACTTCAGAGTCTGGGATAATACTTCTAATCCCTATTAACAGGCTTCTTGTTACTAGTATTTGAATGGTTTTAATGAGTGAATCAATACAGAATATGCTATTGTCTTTCACTGTATTGGCATTACAGTCATGCATGAAGGCTCCAAAGAAGATTGAGACTTGCTGTGTTAAACAGTCTGTATATTCACCAAGATAAATGGTCCCTATCTCTACCTTTGTACATAAGAGAAACAGAGTTAATATTGTTGTACAGGCAGCGATCTGAAATACAGAGGGTTTAAGCCATTGAGACGGAATAGGAAAAAGCTGAGATCTAAATCCACATCTCCCAAGCTCCACTCCCTGCATTACCCATGAGTCTTTTTGCCTCTTCAATATCTCGTTGTACAACAGATGGAGGCAGTTGGTATCAATAATTTTTTAGCATCATATAAATATAGATTGCATTGCTGAGAACTGGGCTGAAAAAGAATGGAAATAGACCTTAATGTTCTATAATATACTGTCCAATTATCGTGCCAAAGAAACTAAGCTACATGGCTGCTTTAAGTTTAATTTGTAAAATTAAATCACAAATGTCACCCCATACAAATGACCATGGGCAGAAGAGTGAGTCATATTATAACAGACAAGATGTATATGAAATCTGTGAATTTGCAAGCAGACACATCAATTACGTCTGAATTATTGGCAGGCTTTGCCAATCTCCAATACCTCTACTCAAATGAAAAAAGATTATTAACCTTTGGTGTGACACATGCAAATAAAATACAGTGATTCAACAGCAAATTCAAGTATCTAACCATCACAATTTTAAGATAAGCAAATTTATTTTAAGCATTGGATGAGTATATTAGCTTGGTATTTTTGCAAGTTGCAGTACTAGTCTACATCATGAAAATGTCAATTATTATGCTATCATTTGTAACTGAATGTTACATGATGGAGGTGCTGAGTTGAAAAATACATCAGAATATTATCATTCATAAATATATACACTGTCTCAGAGTTCCAAGGAGACAGTCAAGCAGTGGTAGATGCACAAACAGAAACTAGAGTCTTACAACCAGATGAGAAGTTAGTTTACAGAATTGTCTCATCCAGCCTGCTGTCTTTTAACTGCAGCCTTGCAGTTGCCAGAGGATGGGTATTGAAAATACAGCACTAAATCCTCCTCCTGTACACTGCCAGGTACTTCCACTGGCAAACCTCCATGGTACCACCACGGCAGGGCCTACGCAGGCATGGGGAAGGGTCCCAAAGTGGCTGCCAGTCTTCAATGTGAAGATCTTGGACCACCTGGATTTTGAAGAACCCGTTTTTATACACCTGCTTGCTTTTAAATTCTTTCTCATTTACTTGCTCTCTGTTCATTTCTTTGCGGATTATTTTATTTTCTTTTTCCCAAATGTCCTAAATACTTCCCATTCGATCTTTTTATCGTGAATCTCTCCTTAGTTTCTCTGCTTTCTGCCCAATTGTGATGTCCCTCTGGGGAGAAGGGAGAAAAAGGGAAGTGAATGCTACTGGCCTTCAGCCTCTGAAATGCTGAGTGTTCCTCGTTGAGAGGAATAACAGAAGGTATTTTCCCATCCTGTTTTACACCCAATATAGGTGTCTACAAGTACAGGAGTTCTGCTGAGGTTAGAGAGAAAGAGATTCCCTATTTTGCCTTTGTAGCAAGGAGTATTAATGGATTTAATTCCTGTAAAGCCTTGAATGTAAGCTCTGACAGAGATGCAAAAGTATTATTATACTGTAATTCGACTTTCAGCAGAAACCTCTGCTAAATTTGTCTATATCTTTACTTCCTTACATCTAGAGCTGGAGAAACATGTTACTTGTGGCTCAGATATGCCAGTCCTGGAGGATTCTATAAGCACAGAACATGGAGCAATGCATGGCAGTACCTGATTTTTCCACTATACATTTCAATTTTAGTGCAGATTTGAACGAGTCTTCCACTACATCTTGGTAAGCCGTATTCTAATTGGTTCGTTACTCTGCCTAGTGACGTGACCAGAATTTCATAATGTTAGCCTAGGGATCTTAAGAAATGGTAATATCTTATGCCCTTTTCCGATGTTTATCTGTACCTCTTTCCCTTCAGACTAATATGAAAGGGATCAGCATTTTGTATGGTCTTATATTCTTCCATATTTATTTTCAAGGATTTTGAGTGGTCAGGAAAAAAAACCAATGAAAATACGTACTGATGCTCACAGCAGCTATTTTTCACCTGCTTCCACAGAGAGGTTTGGCTGGAACCTGCAACGATGGCCTCTTTTTATGCAAACCTATAATTTCACTTATCTCTAGCATTTTCTGCAAACCTGTAATTTTATTCATCTCTGGTAGTATATGCAGTTGTCTGAAGATGAACAGTTCTTCACCTGCAGTTTCAGGAGAGGTACTATTTGAATCAGCAAGGGCTGTGGAAATGCTATTTGTTTGTACTCTAAGTTCTCAGAAATGAATCAGCAGCAGAGAAGGTGCAGACTCCTAATGTGTTAGATGAAACTGAGTCACCTTCTTTTGAGAAGGGCTGCTACAGATGTGGTATGTGCCGAGAATTGTCTTGCAGGAACTAAATGAATCCTTCAGCAGTAATGTACCATTTCACAATTACCAAGCAGTTACAAATGAAGTAGCCAAGGGATTAAGGTATTACTCATTTCAGCTGCCTAAGAGCATAAAGAAAGCTGCCTCATCTCTCAGACAAGCACTTCCATCCTATGATTACCTAAAAGATCCCAGATATTAGAAAGTAAGTCCAAAAATCTGTTTTGAGGAAAAGCCTATGTAACATATACTAGCCTGTATTTTGCCACATAATTTTGCTAATGCTATTAGTGCTTTGTCTGCTAATGATGTGGTGTTAGGCACTCAAAAAAAGTCAGAAATAGCGATGGTTAGAATGAACTTAAAATTTCAGTGTTGCTCCCTCTTTTTGTGTCGTTGATAATGGGGTATTTTAGTTGCAAAATCAAAATGAAATTCTGCCTTAATTACAAGGCTGTCAATACAGAATAATTCCACTGCGGAAGAGTAATAGATTTCATGATCAGAAATTATCTTTATTATTATCTAACATGACTTCTTACAAAATACAGACTCTTCTTCAGAAATTCCCTTAGAAAGTCCTTTTTGTTTTTTTTTACTGGAGATGCAGCAAATCACCAGAAAAACCTCCAGATTTTGATTTAAAGACTCCAAGTGATGGAGAAATGACCATATTCCTATGTAAATTATTGCAGTGCTTAAATATCCTCTCTGTTAGACACCTGAAGCTATGTCTGCATAGCCATGCAATTTGCTATGGAAAAATAACAAATCCCTTTTGGAATGGGCTGAGAAGCAAGGAAAAGCTGAACTGTTCCAGGTATGCAGGCTGGATCAGCAGTCTGTACTTGGTATTTTGTTGTGCAGTTACATCCTAAGAGACAATGTGTAAAGCCTATGTTTTATAGGCTCGTGACTCTAATATTTCATGGCTGCATCAAAACTTCAGCTTTTATTTCAAAATTGTTTTTCACATTCATACATGCCAGGAAGGATTTGAAAACAGAAACAGAGGATGGTTACAGTGCTACTATTTGGGTTTACCGAGAACGTGAAATAGCAGAATGGAACTATTGAAATGGTATATTTAGAATTTCTATTAATTTTAGCCTGTGGGCATTTGGGTCTCTATCTTCCCCTCCGTATGAAGCAGAACTCCCAAAATGCCACTCTTTGGTAATCCTGCAGGTAAAGAAAGAGTAAAATATGACCTCTGTGTGGTAACTGTCATGGTAGTTCAATATCCCCATCCTCCTTTCCCTAGGACCTCTTACACTCCTTTCCTGCTCCTCATCTTCTGACATTTCCCATGTGCAGGGGAGTATTTCGTTCACATTCCTCTCCCACAGAGCACTTTACCTCCTAAGCAAACAGCAGTGAAAGAGCTCATGCTGCCCTTTGAAGTGTCGTACTGGGGATGCTAGAGTGGCCAGGCTGCCAAGGTGAGTACTGAGCTGTCAGTTGCAATTTCAGACAAACTGCTGGAAAACTCATGCAAGTGAAGGGGTAGGGGTGAGGCGAGGGGAGGCTGCGTAAAAATAGTTGTGTGATTGTGAGGGGTAAGGCTTCCACTACAACGGAAAGTAACCTCACCCTCCACAGGACCTGAGCGTGCTCTGGCATAAAGCCATATAGCATATACCCTGGTTTTAGCCTGCCACCCTGCTGGCTGTCGCCAAGCCCTGGATGGGGCACTCGTAAGAATCATTTCTATAGTCCTGAAATGAAGCCATTTCTGGTGGAGAGCCTGGCCACCGTTCTGCAGCAGGAGCACTGGCTCTCTCCGTTTGCCTGCTGTCCTACAGGCTATTGCTTAAAAACAACTGCTTCCATTGTCAGAAAAAATGTTACTTTTCTACTTTTTAATTCCCTATAGTAACAAAAGAAACAACCCCACAGTCAAGATGACATAATACATCACATCATTGACATTTCAAGCTGGTGTTGCTTTCCATCCAGGTGTGGAACTCCATGGTTATAGACATAGTTCAAGTCTCCTAACACCTTGGTATGCTACAGAATAAGATACTGCTTTTCAATGTTTGTATATGTTAGTGTGAGTGATGGAAAGTGGTGCGCTAGTAGAAGTCAGAAACAAACGTATCGGAGATCACAGCAAGGAACTATCTGCCTTTTTGGCTAGCTGAAACATTGAAATAGCCCCCAAAACATGAGTGTAGTTCACACTGACAGTACAAGAGTAGGGTCTCCACCTCGGTGGAGAACTAATGTCCTTCCCATTGGTACCAATAATTAGTCAGTTTTCAATTGTCAGAATGAATTTCAGGTAAAAGTCCATTAGTATTCAGAGACAGGTAAACTGAGGAAAAGAAACATTTGCCCTGCATTTCTGGGTTTGCTGCCACAAATGAGGTTGCCACATGCTTAGATTGCAGGCATTGTTGAAGAGGTAGTCAAGAAAATGCTGTAGCAAAGGCGAATATATGTTACAACATAGTATTATAATGTAATAGCACCTTTACTTTGATATATTCTCAATTTTAACTTAACCAGTCCAGAAAGGATTCCTTCAGAAAAGTGGTAAGAGGGTCGAAAAGCTGTGGGGAGGTTCATTCTAGCCTCACAGTTCTTAAGCAGGGTACTAAAGTTTATCAAGAAGACAGGAAATTAATAGTTTTGAGGCTGTGTCAGCCTTGTTTCACAATATAGTTCAGGCTGAAGGGCGTAGCTGTAGCTGTTCCTCGGTAGCACATATGTTCTCATTTAGCTGGCCTTCAAACAATGCAGCCACTACCCTTCTCCCAGTTCTTCTGAATTAGCTTCATGACTAGTTGTGGTAAAGTTTAGGATGACGTGCAATGGGCTGCTCATCTGATAAGCCGAGGGGACACATCACCAACCCTGAATGACGCTGATTTCCGAAGGAATTCAGATTTCGGAATTTCTCATTCCCTCCCACAAATCCTCCACTGAGAAGGCAAGATCGGGACACATGCTTTAAAACCCAGGGGATGGCCTTATGTCAGACACAACAACGGATGCCGTGCCCAGAAGTGTAGGAGTTGGGAGGCTGATTTATGACCATGCTAGGGGAGAGAGTGTTCCAAAAGGCCTCTTGCCATTTCCTCCTAACGCAATGGCTGTGCAGGCCGGCCTTGCAGCAGGAGAGAGGTCAGCAGAAGAGGATTACATAAGGCTGCTTGCTATGCAGAAAAACGCAGATGGCCTAAAAGTGTTTCATTTTTTTAAGCGAAATCACATGCCCGAGATCTGCAGTTTGAGGCAAAGAGGAGTCTCTGAAGAGCAAGAACAGCGAGAGTTGTTTTGTTCTCATTTTAAATGAAAATAAGTCTGAAATCTCTCCAGGAAATAAGTTTTGAAGGAAAGAGTTGGCTCCCTCACACTCCAAGCAATTTAGAATCACGTCCCAATATTTGTATTTCATCTTCAAGAATTTCTGAGGCATATTCAGATAGTTGCACAGATAGTCATCTAGAAAAAAATAGTTCCAGGTTCAGATAGGATCATCCGGTTGGACTGAATTCCACATGCTGTAGCAAAACAGAGGGTCAACAATTCTTTGCTTCTCAATAAAGACTTGTTCACCGCTATTTGGTTTGAAATGCACCGTTGCTCCTCCTTTGTACTCCCAATATTATTCTATCAAGTCTTAATCCAGAATTACATTTAGTGCTTATTAGATGGTAACAAAAGGACAGATTTCTGTACAGAAATTATAACCAGTACTATACAGATTTACAAAATGAAATTTCAGCTCTCACTGATCTTTTTTTCATTTTTATTGCATGTTTTAGTTTTTGGTGTTTGTTACTGCTAAAAACTCTGACTTACTTCTTTTCATCTCTTATGGTTAAAGAGCCGTGATTTCCTGACTTACAGCAGCCTTTTTTCTCCTTTCACTTTAATTCATTATTGCCTATAATATAACTTTTCTTTAAGGGAAAGGTACCTTTACTATAGGGAAATCAAACAAACTTGAAAGAAAAGTTACTACAGAGCTCTACTCATATTTGTCAAGGTGAAAATCAATTTCAGACACAGATGTGAAAGCAATACATTTCAACAAGTTAATTTATAAATTGAGGGAATTGCTATGCTGGACATTATATATTTGAGCAAACTCAGTGTTCCTGGTAAGTACTAGAATGACAATGCTGTAAAATTGAATTCTTCTCTTTGATGTGACAACAGCACCATTTACACAGTGCTTCCCTTTCTTTTCGCCAAAGCATATGCTCTTTCTTCCCTGCCTTGCCTCTCAGAGGACACAGCGTTTGGGGGCCTTGCAAGTTTCCTCGGCATCACTCCGAGCCTAAGGCAAAGTGCGGGAACTCCCAGTCCTGACAGATTTCTGTACAGCCTGCTTTGAAATCCATCAGAGGACGGGGATTCCATAGTCTCCTCAAGTGAACTATTCTCCTGTTTTCCTACCCATAAGTACTAGTAAGCTTTTCAGAATGTCTAACCTAAATGTGCCTTAGTGCAATTAACTCAGTTCTTCGATTCACCAGGGACGTGGAGAATCACAGAATCACAGAATCACAGAATGATCGGGGTTGGAAGGGACCTCTGTGGGTCATCTAGTCCAACCCTCCTGCCTACAGTAGGCTGCACAGGACCTTGTCCAGGCGGGTCTTGAATATCTCCAGAGAAGGAGACTCCACAACCTCCCTGGGCAGCCTGTTCCAGTGCTCCGTCACCCTCAGA
>Ga0065711_1000183_pt1 | contig 85570 bp, 46 predicted proteins | sample Hoacrofraction12_FD_59098 | JGI IMG/M metagenome (GOLD analysis project Ga0065711, IMG submission 59098) | Hoatzin crop microbial communities from Cojedes, Venezuela - Epithelial fraction 12 v2 (version 2) | ecosystem: Host-associated > Birds > Digestive system > Esophagus > Crop | place...
GGGGGGGGGGGGAAGAAAAAAAAAACCCTCAACTCCCTCTTTTCAGCAGTGTCAAGTTAGGATGAATTGGCTAGGGAGGCATGTTTATAGACTGTGTGAAGAACTTTGTCTTTGTGTGGGAATGCTGGTGACACTGGTATGGCTTGCCTGAATGAACTGTGATGACGCGGCTAATAAGGTGTCCTGCTGAGCGCTGCAGCAGCCTTTCTCAGACCTCCCACTTAATGCCATTCAGCTCCAGCTCAGTGTAGCTAATTTTTCCCATTCCCTCAATTCTTTAGGCCTCCTTACAAACAGAAAAGTCAACTTTCACACCGAGGAGAAGATAAGTGCTTTAGGAAATAATCGTGTAAACAGAGTGTTACCTTCTGACCTGATGCTGATACCTTGGTCTGGGACAAAACCCAGCTGGCGATTGCATTAGACATGGCTATTAAAGGAATAATGCTGCTGATCCTCCTTACAAAGTGCCCTGAGAAATGGTTTAGCCAAATCACAGTGCCTCTTGTCACACTGAATCATGTTCAGCTGCTCTCTGCCATGACCAAATAGCAGTTGCTGATATTTAGCCACTTCCTTGTCGTCGTCTTTCTTGTGACAGTATGGGGGAAGATAAGTGTGAAAGCAAGGGGAAGTCAGTCATATTTCCGATTGCCCTATTATGTTCTGAATTACAGTGCTTTAAAACATGCATACAGTACACCATATAGCTTTTAGAAAAGAGGGTGCATTTCGTAAAGTCTCTTTAATTGTAACTACTATAACGAGTACTTTAAAATAAAGGAAGTTACGAAAGGATTTCAGTGATTCCAGTAACACAGAACTGTTCATTTTAAGATTGCACTAAGCGATTCCTTTTGGTATTCTGTGTGGAGACTAAAATTAGTAACTAGACCCAGATTTCCAGTAGTATCGAGAAGAANNACCTCTGGCTCATGCTTGTTTTAGTCTTGGTAGGAATATGGCATCCAGATCTCCTAAATGGCTTTGAAATAACTTACCCTTCACAATCCGTTGAGGTGACACTGTCATCCAGACCGAGAGGTCTGTCTTTACGTCGAAGTGATTTGACATATCCTAGGCCCCAGACCAGACCCTGAGCATTTGCTTCTCCTGTGGCATTTGTTTGACTTCTCTTTAGGTTTGCCCGTCGCACGGGTCCGGCCAGCCCCTGCTCCAAGCTGGGTGGAGCTTTCGTCGCAGCCAGGCCACTCGAGCTCAGGCTAAAGCTATTCAGCATCATGGCTCGGAAGATTTCAGAGGTTTCTGCTGATTCTCCTGATGCACCTAGAGCAACAGACAGTTTTTGTCACAGGTCTTCGGGAAAATGTGTCGGGGGACTGCCATGCTAAAAAGTGCTCATGAGAGGCAGTCATTTTCCGAGAAGTCCTAGCGACGCAGCAGAGCAAGTACATTTCCAGTGCAGGCACAGTGACTTCTTTCTGTGTTTGTAAAGCACTTGCTGATACCCAGGGTGAGGCAACCTGTTGTTGTTACACCAGAGAAAGAATGACGTGTTTATTTTGCAGCAAAGAAATTGCTATAGTAATTTTGCATTCGTTTGCACCCTTACCAATGAAGTTTACTCCTTAAAAAAAAGCATGAACCAGGTATCTGACTCATCAAAACATGTAAGGGTGCGACTAACTTTGACTGTAAACTTTACCTGCAAGTTACAATCGCTTGAGTGTTTCATTCTTTTGCTGTCCTGGCAAGTCTAAAGGGCCGTTCAGCTCTATTTCAAAAACTGTTTGTGGTCTGCCGCTTCTCAAAATGTAACGAAATTGAAAAGAAACAGAGAATAACCCAGCTGGGTCTAGAAGGCTTCCGGTGTTAGAGCCTTCAGCTAAAAATGTAGAATTAGTTTGAAACTGGCAAAATAATTAGTATGTTTCACACATGAAGAATCTGAAACTGTTATCAAGAACTGCTTACGCAATGAACAGCTCTGTGTATGTGGAAGTGGTAGAAGAGAAATCATCTATGGCATTTATGTTTGTGTGCTTTGAAGTTTAACAGCATCATCAATAAATCCAGTCATAAGTGTGCATTTTTTCCAGTGGTCCTTATTTGCCATACTGAATTTGTCATTTTGACTTCCAAAATGCGCAGAAGTAAAAGATATTTCTTTGTGGTATGTTCTGAGTGCAAAGAAACTCTTTTCTCATAAGTGATACCTTCTGGAGCAAGAACAAAGGGTTATAAGAATGAACGTGCTCTTCCAGCCATTTCAAAGGGAAGACTTCTCTTTCTGGAAAGGAAGGGCTGTAATTGTTTGAAAAGTTTTCTATTTTATTTGCATTCAAGCACATCCAGAATACATCTGGATAGCCCGTCATCTCTTGGTGGCCCTGCACAGGTCACAACAAGCAGCACAGCTAGTTAAGGCATTGATGATCTGTTGTTTGCCCTTGCATATAGACTTGTGGAAGTGAAGTATTTATAGTCTCTATGCAGTCATGATTTTTTTTTACCCAAGTTGCCTATTTTGTCACAAGCTATTTAGAGAAGTTGTGTAGACAGAATAGAGCCTTAAAGGAGGTTGAAGCCCTTCGGTATAAACTGATAGTTAACAAGTAGAAAAGAAAAGGCACTAGGTCCTCCCACTAAAAACATAAGATTAATGCTGGTGACATAGGTTGACTGCTTTCTTTTTATACGATTCAGATTCAGATTTATCACTCCATTGGCTGATTCACGGCAATATTTTTAAAGGATTATTTGACACGTCGTTAAAGGAAGGGTATTGTTACAGAAACAAATAGCAAACTACAGCAATGCAGATTTTGAAGCCTTCCTAGTTCTTCTGCAAGCACTTGTTATTAAAAAAAAAAAGTCTTCTGAGTTCTCATTTACTTCTACATGTGATGAACTGTACATATTTGTGGCTTAGAATGCAGAAACAAGAGAAGTGGAACGCTTTTTTTTAACTCTTGCTCCAGTCCTGACACTTTCGCTGTGCATCCTTGGTCCTGGCGAGACTCGTGATGTTCTGCAGTACAGGGTTTCCATCCGAGTGCCCCCAGTGCCAGCTACTTTTCCTGCATGTTCTGGTGGAGGAAGTATTGCTGTACTCTTCTTTATCGCCATCTCCTTTGCTAACTTGGAGTCTGATTCTAAAAGCACAGTCAAGAAGGTTAGTTCTTGTGCTGTTGATGCAGTGGAATTGTAGGCACCAGCAAGTATTTCAGAATAGAGCAATCAGAATACCAAAGTGCTGAAATAATTCTAAGAGCTGGGAACTCTTGAACTCATGGTAAGTTCCAGTGGCAAGGACAGTAGGTTATGTGCCTACATTAAGTTGAGTCACTTAAAGCATATTTTATTGGTAGGTATCCCAGATCATTTAGTAAACGTATATATGTGTATATCCCTTGCTGTACCACTGTTGATAATTTTACTGTACACCTAAATATCACCACCTGTGAAAAGGAGATGTCGGAAGCCACTAAAGCATCGTTCATGAGAAGTAGCATTTGGACTATTTTAATTCAGTCTGTCACGAGACATGCTTTCTAAAAGGTCCAACAAGAAAAACTACAAGGGAAGCAACTGGTTAAAAATATTGACTTTAAAGCTGGGATTGATTTGTATGCAAATTATGTTTAAATCAGGTAATGTGCAAGACTATGAAATGATTGAATTTTAATTAATTGATCAGAAGCAGACTAATCAGCTGTTTTGTTCATCCCTTAGGAGGCATTCTAACTGGCTATTTTTGGAACAGTCTGTTTATTTGGAAAATCTGTCTTTACATAATACAATCACAGGCATCATTCTCATAATATCAATTTGTTGTAAGAGGCCTTCTCTAGACCTTGATGTCATTCCTGCAATATCTGTCATTTCTTTGTCAGCAATAAATGGCAACAAGCAAAGCCAAAACGAAGATATGAATCAGGAAAGTTGGCAAAGCAAAATCAGTTTTTCTTATATAAAAGTTGCATATCAGATTTTGCGATGATAGTGTTAGCAAATTGCGGTAATGTAAATGGTTCAACTTTTAAGTTCTCATTTTCCTTTAATGTGCTAGGAGGGCACTAATCAAACTAATGTTACGTGCAGGTCAGGAGTGACAGGTTTGTCTCAGTACTTGCTGGGAGCTGACAATAGACACTATTTATTAACAGTACCTGCAATAATTTGTCAGCTGAATGGGGGATTTGAAGATTTTCATACCGGAAAAGGAGAAATCTTTGCAAGAGATTTTGCTTCAAGTGATCACTGCCTTAGGTCCAATGCACATTAATTTTTTCAATGAAATAATATTCCATACGTAATAGATTACTGTTGACTAAAAATGTGAGATGTTTTTAAGAGGAGATTCAGTGTCTCACTGTAAATCCAAAGCTGTATCTTTCATTATAGCTTTGAAAAGTCTAAATGGATGTAGCGTGTTAAAACTTTGAAAGCCATTTGAAATGAGTGCTTCCTTGCTGGGCAGTGTTGTTCCAGGAAACCTGCTTACTGTGCGTAACTTCGTAAGCCTTTACCTGTCTGTATGGATCCCTGCCTCTGGCTCGGCTGGGATTTGTGGCATCGTCACACTGACATATGTATGTGTTCCCAGAATACACACAGTGTATCGCCTTGCGGGTGTTCCCAGTTGCTTATGTATTGTACATCTAGTATACCATTCGAGGTTTTTGTGTGTTTCATCTGTGTTTTGCAGCTGTGGCGGTTGCATTTCAGGTATTTCATACCTTCATCAGCTACTGATAGGAAATTAATTGTATTGATTCTTATTTTGAAATTAAGCGCGAATCGGTGGACTTCCAAATGCCAAGATCTCTGGAAGTATGTGAAATTGCACATTCTTGGGAGTACCAGGCAATTGTTGGTAATGGTAAATAAGCTGATAATATAATAACAATTTTTAATAATACAAGATTTGAAAGATGAACAGTAATGTCGTATCTCCCTGTTTAGTACTGAGCAAAGGCTTGAGAAAAAAGTCAATCTTTACTTCACATCTGGAAAGAACACCTTTTAGGTGTTAGCTACAACCTCAGTAAAAATCTGCTTTAAACAAAACAGAGAACTGTCTTCCAGAGAACTGGAGCTGGAGCAGGAAAAACCTCGTAGGTCAGTCTCTATCAGCTGTGATGATTAGCATTTCGCCCTAACCTATCACTTTTTGTATGGCTCTTAGAGCACTGGCAAACGCCGGTAAACACGACCACAACCTTGCAGATGAGTAAACTCACTCAGCAAGCAGCGGAAGGTAGACGTATTCTGAACTCGCTGCTAATTCAGGGTTCCCAGTTGTTAGCTGCCCAGCCCAAAGCCATACACTCACAGTTTCAACGGTGTGCAGTACCTCTGCGATGCCCTCGGGATTTCTGCAACGCCCAGATGCCGGCTCTGCAGTGTTTGTACTAACTGCTGGAAACTTGCTTTCCTCAAACTGCCCTTTCAGCCAGATAGGGGAAAGCAAATGCATTGTTCTGCTGCAGTCAGAGATAGAATTGCCTAAGCAAAAGAAAAATCCTCCCAAAACCAGGGTTAATACATTGTTCCAGTATAAACTGGTAGGTTTGATTGTTCCAATAACTGTTTCTGAGATTGTACCTAGAAGATTTGTGTGTTTATGCATGCTTGCTTATACATGAAGCTGAATAACAGGTTTGTTTTGGTTTTTTTTCCAGAATTATAGATCAGCGGTTTGAGAAAGTTTCGTATTTTGTCTTTGGAGATTTCAACTTTAGACTGGATGCCAAAGCAGTAGTAGAGGTAGGACTTTTATTTTTCTTCTGTTGTATACCCTACCAGTTTTTACTTCTCCAATCTTTTTGCCTATGGAGAAGCTAAAAGTGATGTAATGAACTAGTCTTAGTATTGACATCAGGCTTGGCTTAGAATACTTCTAACATGAACATCTGACAGGTAACGAAAAAAACACTGTTGTGAATCTGCTAAAGCGATTAAACCCACAGCTGAGAGGCTGCATTTCTTCTCAGTAGTGGTGTGTAAAGTGAGTATGGGCTGCAGAGCCCATGCCCCCTGTTCATGGTCCTGTGTGTAGAAAGGAGATGATGTGGGTACCCACCTAAGATCTTAAGACCTGGAGTCATCACAACGCGTGCAGGGCTCCTTTCCTTTGGCAAACATGCAGGTTCCGTGTTTGAAATCTCTTCGAGCTTCAGCATGGGACACCATGTTTCAGTTGTGTGTTTGTGACTTTTGCAGTGTGTTCATAGCTCACAGTGACTCACAATCACTTACTGCAAGCGGAGTAACTGCTGGTTTGTATTTGTACTCGTGGGGGGGAGGGGGGGAAGAAAAATTTCCTAAATTTCTGTGTTAGAATTCCACACTTCAAAAATACAAGCAGACATTTGTACAAACCTTTGTGACAGTAGCATCTCGGTGTGGAAGGGTGACTGGAAGATTCAGATAAAGCCAAAAAGAATGCAGTAAACCTTTTTCATCGTGAGTTGTGATTACCTTGACTTCACTGCTAAAGCTCGTCTCCAGGTAACATAGTGTCAGAAATAGTATCCGGTTTGAAAACCAGTTTAATCTCATGGTTTTCCCACTTTAATTCCCAGAGATACTGTAGTGTCTTTTTGGTGTCCTTGAGCGTAGGTGTGTATCATCTAAACCAGAAGCTTTTATTTTGTAAATCAGGCTGTGGGAAGCAAGCAGCCTTTGTGCCAAGGGCTGGCTACTCCTTGTACAGGTGCAGTGCAGTTCTCCTTCCTCACATGATGATTAGTTCTTCATCTATTGAAACGTGGGAGTTTGACATTACAGGACTGCATATGTCACTAATAGCTTCCTGCTCGGAATCCTTTATACATGCAGTCGCTTCACCAATAAACTTAAATGTCCTGGTTTCTGCTGGGATAGAGTTGATTTTCCTCCCAGTAGCTGCTGTGTTTTGGATTCAGTACTAGAAGAATGTTGATGTGTTCAGTTGTTGCTGTGGAATCGAGGACCTTTTTCAGTTTCCCGTGTTCAGCTGATGAGCAGGTCTGCAGGAGCTGGGAGGGAGCACAGCCAGACAGATAGCCAAGCTGACCGATGGAAATATTCCATACCAAGGACGTCATGCTCAGTTCAGGAATTGAGGTTGGCTGGGGGGCGGGAATCTATCTTTCCTTCTTGTTTCTGTGAGTTCAGATCCTCTTTTGTCTGGGAGTTCGAACGTTTTCAGGAATTTAGCGAAATTTGTGATTTCTGGGTTCCATGATTGCTGTTTGGGGAGTGGCTGTGAATCGGTTATCAGGTGTTGAAAAAAACCTGTGCTGTATATAGTTAGTTTTGCATATTCATTGTTATCAATTATCATTAGTAGTATTAGTATTTTTCCTTTTTTGCTTTATTAAACTGTCTTTATCTCAACTCACGAGTTTTCCCTCCCCTTTTGTCCATTTGTGCTTCCCATCCCACTGGTGGAGAAAGGGGGAAGGGTGGACGAGTGGCTGTCTAGTACTGAGTTGGCAGCTGCTGGGTTAAACCATGGCATTAAAGCATAACTGAAATGAAGTTCAAGTCACTGATTCAGAGCAGGCAGCTTGATGCTGCATATGTTAAGGACTAAATCCTGCTCTGCTGAACTGCGGTTCCCATAGTTTTCATCAATGTTTGTACTGGTTTGTTTTTTGTTCACTAGTGGTGCAACAGTATTGTTAAGAATGCTCCTGTCTGAGAACACCTCTATCAATCATGCTGCTGTAAAATTATCTTCTACACCCAGTACTGTTGAAGGGCGCTGTAAATTTTTCCTAACTTACCAGCTGCCTAGGATTCTGCAGGATTGAAACTGCAGAGAATACTAAATTACCAGTAAATTGATTCCTACAGTTATTTCTGTGACTTTTGAAGTGATCCATTTCTACAAAAATAATGTCACTAGCCATAGATGATGCGTACTGAGGCAACTGCACAACAGGTAGTAAGAGTACAGCTGATTCTTAGTCCTGACATGGTACTTTTCATCTTATGAATGCTTTACCGATGTCAATTAATGTTGTTGCCTATGAGCACACAAGGTGTAATTTGAAGATGAATCAAATTAATTTACGCATTCTTCCTAGATAAGGTGTATGCACATGTGAGTGTAAAAAGCAATAGAATATCACATATTTTCTGTTGTTTTTTTGAAAAGTGGCATACTCCAGTAACAAGAACTTCACCCAGCTACATTGCAACGTTAATTAAACATAATTAAAAGTTGATCTAGAAACTTCCACTTCTAATTTATGTATATGCAGTTAAAGTCATATTGTTTTGTAGTCTTCTGCATTTGATGCAGTTTGTGAATTGGCGTGTCAGAAGATCCAAAAGGTTGAAGAAATGGTTGTCTCATATAGTTTACTACACAGCAGTGATGGTACAGCCAGTGTGTCTTTGGCTGCGTCTTAGCACCGGAACAGTCCGGAATGAATTAGCAGTAACTGTATCACACTCTGTTTTGACAGTAAAGCGTAGGCTCCAAAGAGACAGATCCGCTTCTAAAGTGTAATTTGGAAGGGCAGGCTTACAGGCCAGCTCTAGAAGGAGTTATTCTAGATAGGATCTAATGGTTTGATTGTATGTAAGGTATGTAAGATCCGATCCCAAATCGCTTCACAAAGTGATTTATAAATTACGTTTCTCAACAGTGCTATTTTTCCAAAGCTGGCAGAGTGCCTTGTCCAAGGTCATGCACAACTGACAGTGGCGGAACAGGAACAAAAACGGCCAGCAGTGGTTACTGACCTAACAGTCGGTGCCAGCCAAAGCGTTAGCCTGTGCTCCCGTAGGAACCTCGCACACCAGAAATACCCTGGACCCTTCTCGCATTTTAAACATGTGCCTATGCAAGCTGATACTAACCATTCTTCTGCCTATTCAGCAGTGTAGTTAGTACTAGGAATTTTAAGGGTTAATCCATTGACCTGTCATCTTTGTATATATTACTAAATTTATCTCTGCTTTTCTTGCTGACCTTTTGAATTTTCTCTTGAGACCACAATATGCTGAACACTTGGACACTAAGATGCAATGAGCAATACATGTGTTGTGGAAACATGGGCTGTACTTGCACCAAACACAAAGAATAGAATATATTTCTAAAGGATTTCTCAATTAAGCCACTGAAAAGGAGAATCTGAGACCTGTTTCAAATGTGGAGTCCAGACACTGAAGTGCAGTGTGCTATATCAGATGCCAAAAATATTGTGCTTATTAATTCATAATTAATAGACAATAAATCATTAATATATAATTTATTAAACAATTTATGGGAACGTTAATCTAAAGTCATATTGATTTCCTTGCTAGGAAAGTCTGCTTTACTGTTGTTGGAGTAATCCGGGGGGATTGATAAAGCAGGTAAAGGCTTCTGGCAATTCTGAGATCCGTGTGTGCATTAACAAGAGCACTGTCTGGAGAGGTAAACTGGCAAGAAGGAAATAGGACGTATGTACCATAACAAGCGTAGCAAATACAATTGTTTTATAGTAGATTCCAGTTATCATTTGAGCATAATTTGTAGCTTGGCATGATGATGTTTGGAGAAATACCTACAGCTTGTCCATTTAAAGCATTTTAAGGTTGCCCTCAGCCTGAAAAGGACCAATGGTAAGGTTCTGTTTGAGTCTAGTTTTCTTGGGCCAATATGTGATTCAAAATACAGGGCCCATGAGAGGACCTGGAACTGCAAGTTCTTTTCCCAAAGTCTCAGATGTCTGTATGCTCCGGGTGTGTGCCACGCATCAAGGACATTGGGGTCATTTTGCCAGGTCTCAGCCAGTGACACCCCACCTTGGCTTTGGCTGCGAGATCTCATCAGGCATGCTCAATGCCACCCTCTCATCGGGACAGGGTAAAGCCCCCAGCCACTGCTTATCTGAAAATAAATACGCAGAAGTGTAAATGCTACGAGGTGGTAGTTATAAAGGTTTGGTATTGCTGTGGTAATAATCCTCGGAAGTTTGTCTTGTAGCTGAATGCCTGGCAAATCACCTGTCTGGCTCACTGCATCAGCATGCTGAAGAATAAACACCGCCCCGTTACACCCCATCGGTGGCTCGCTCCGGTGGTCTCCCCGGTGGTCGCAGTGCAGATGCTGTAGGCGCAGCTTTCTGCTCGTTACGCTGTTAGGACAGCTGCCCCAGCTCCAGGGCGGGCTGCCAGCCCCGGCCGAGCTTACCGCGGAGCTCTGCCTCGGGCTGAGTTCTAGGGGACCCTCTTCTGGGTCTAGCACTCTGACTTTACTTGCTCCTGTCAATGCGCCTTTTAAATTATTCGGAGGGTTTTCTGTCGGGTTATCTCAGGTGGGTGCAGACGGGGAGCTGCGTGGCCAGAAGCGGGGAATGCTCTGGTCTCTCTGCTGTGTTCAGCTTGTGAACCCCTGCCTGCCTGTGGTGGGAGATGCCTTCCATCCTGACCAATATGCCTCTGGGCTAATGCGCCAGCAAAGTGGTGATGGCCAAGTGCTGTTGCTGAGGTAGCGTGAGCGAATCTTCCTGATGTGTTTGCTGAGTTAGCTCCTGATCTGCCCTGGGGGTATCGTCGGGGCCTGATCCTGACATGTCCTGCTGGGTCTGCGTAGCTGAGGTGGGAGGTCAGTCCCTCCCCGTAAGGGAGGTAAACACCACTACTTTGGTGCTGTAAAACATCGGGAGGGTTGGACTAGATGACCCACAGAGGTCCCTTCCAACCCCTGACGTTCTGTGATTCGGTGAAAATCAGTTACAACTCACGATGACGCCTCTGTGATCCAGAAAATCTTCTGTTAGCAGTCTAGCCTCTTGGAAGACACCACATTTTTGAAGATCCACTGTAGACCCGTTCAGGGCAGCAAATTACAGACACTTTTGCAGTGCTCCTTGTGGTAAGTCTTGCTGGCGTTGCATTCATTTAGTGCTAAACATCTTCAGTTCATCATGCTTCATGCTAGAAGTGTTTCCAAAAGTAAACCTTGTAAGTAGGAAATGTGTTCAGTAAGGCAATACATACAAAAGAAGGATGTACGTTTCCTCAGGTTTTGATCATTTTAAGGTATGCTCTAAGACCTTAATTTGTTTTCTGATGGTCAGCAAAATCCATTTAATCCTACGTATGCAAAGTTGGCTAGCTATTTTGCTACTGTTTAAATTCAAAGATTTGCCTACTGATTATTTTTTTTTAAATGCTAGATTTTTTGGGTGGTACAGCGTTCTAATTATTTGCCCACTGCTTCCAGGTATCTTCCTGCACATCTATTCCCAGCATGTTAGGGAAGTGTTTACAACATAAGCAAAATTACTATGAAATTTTATACTAGTTTGACTCTGAATTCTAGGATGTATCAGCTTCTCTGCAGTGTCTCTAAAACAGTTATTGTCACAGCATTTCAAGGAAACATGAATTTGTGGTGTTTCTTTGTGTAGAAGATGGTTCTCCTGTAATATTTCCAGAAGTTCTCTCTTCCTGTGTTTTAAAGGTAGTACAGATAGGTCAATATAATCTTCGTGGTCATCAGAAATTGCGCATTTCTGTGTAGTAGTACAGACTATGTGTACTGTGTAGTGCGTGTGACAAAGGTAGCTTTTCAATTTCTGGAAAATTATCTTCTAAAGTTGAATTGAAAGGAGATTTGATGAGGTGACTTTAAAGAAATCTGCAGCAGCAATGAGGTATGCTGTAGGCTGAAGTTGAAGAATATTCCAGAAATTCAAAAATTGTTATGAGTTAGTGTTTTGGTTCTTCAGAAAAGGTAATAGCGTAAATGCTTGGAGGTTCTGAAATCAAAAACGACTGGCTGGCTATCAACTTAATAAAACTAGGATGCTAAAATCTCTGAAGCACGTTAAGAGCAAGAAGGGAACAGAAGTTTGTGGAGAGATAAATGAGGAGTTTTATTACAAAGAACTGAGGAGGACAGACTCTTTTAGTTTGATATGAGAAATTAAAGAAATGAAGTTACTGTGGGTGAACAAGTTACGTCAGTCACCTGCTGTGACTGCTATAGACCACACAGTGTTTCACACTATGATGCGTTGAAGGCCAGTCTAATCTCCACTTTTACCTTTTTTTTTTTTTAAATTTAAACAACTACTCGCAGCTAATATTTTCTGTAAACTCTACAAACGCTTGCTAGTGTAAATTTGGAAGCAGAATCGGTCCCATAAATCTCTCCTTGCCTCCTCATTCACATGGGTCTGTGGAAGTGCAAGTGGGAGGGTCGTGACCCCCATCAGTATATTTGTAGGGCTGCCTACACACGGGCGTCCCGCACGGGCTGTCATTTTGTGTCTTGAACGTGCAGAGGTGCCCTTTTCCCTTCATTTGTTAGAGCAGATGTTTCAAACTAAAGAGGGGGCTCCCATTCTCGTTAGCCCCAGCACTTTGCCGGAACTTGGCAGTTGATGCAGTGCGTCGGAGAGGAACTGCCTCCTCTCACCGTTTCCCTGCGCCAGCCCAGAGCATCGCAGCTCACAGCTTCGGCTGTGGTCATCGGTGAGTCAGTTTAACAGCCTCGCTTTGTTTAAACCACCATTCAAGGTGTTACCTGGCTGTAAACCTAGGAAGAGTATTTTTGCTGTCAGCAGGCCATAGTAACAGGTTATATTAATCTTTGAGAATTACTGTCTTTTCATATTTAAAAAAAAAAAAGTTATCCGCTGAAACTCTTACCTATAAATCTTCCTAATCCAATTTGTCCATCTTAGGAAAATACAATCAGGCTTAATAAACTGGTCTTATTTTGGCTGTTTTGGAATAAAAACCTGTTTCTGGCTGAGACGGCCAATTCAAAAAGTCACTTAGTGTTCTTGGTACTTGCAAAAAAAGAAGAAGGATAATTGTGTGCTCCCCGATTTCAAGAACTGCAACTGAGGAATCTAAAGTTCAGTATGCAAACCATAGGTCTTCAGGAGAAAGTAATATTAATCTCAAAATCCATTTGCTCAGGGTAAACCATAACCTTTACTTGTATCCAGAAAAAAGTTTTCCTTTTTCCCTCCTAGAGGGACATTTTATTAGGGTTGATAGTAACTTGGTAAGCTGGAGGGGGAAAACAGTGTATCATATATGAACATATATAAAGCTAGCAACAGAAATGCCCTTTTGGGATTCCAGTCGTTATGACCTATGAAAAGTTTTCAAGTCCTATCTGCAGAATGAGAAGCAAAATCCTCATGGTAAAACTAGGAATTCATGTCTGTACACCTACCCTATCTACTTAGTGGGTTACATTTAACCAAGATACTTCCTTTCTAGACTTCTGCCAAGCAGCCATTTGATAGGCCAGAACTGGAATTGCTGATTAAATGTTTTTTAAAGGGTAAAAATTACTCATAAAGAAGTTGCATATCTAGCTCCATCATTCACTTGCATTGTGCCTCTCTGCCACCTCTGACCATTCAACTTTATATTATCTAGTAAAATAGGAACAACTTCATTCTAGCATGAGTTTTTTAGCTCCTGTCATATTGCTGATGCTACAGCGAATCACGTAATTTTCATTTGATCATACACTCTTGGCACAATATGGTCTTTCATTTGGAAAAAGACAGTGGTGGCATCATGCCTTTTTATCAAGTGTGCACCGGCAGAAGTTCAGGGAGCACTCCCTGGTACTGCTGTGATGTGTTCGTCTACACAGCATGGACCTCATCCTGTAAGATGTCTCTCTCTCATTTGAACGAGCATCTTTTGTTCAAAAAAAAAAAGCTGATTAACAGCTTTTTATGTCTAAGTAATTGATTTAAATATTACTGAAATCTGAAGAAATATTTTAAGTTGAACTTGTTTCATTATGGAGTCCTGTGTTCTGTGCAGTAACTAGGATCTTTGCAAACTCCAGCCAACCAGTGACCCATTAGTAATTGTAATCAAAAAGGTTAATAGCTAATTAGGCAATTAGCACTGATTTGGAAACCTGATTCTGAGTGAGGTGGTCAGGCTGTGGGTGGATGTGGAGACTTGACTACCTTCTCATCTTTATAGGTGTGGTTCCCTGAACAAAAAAACAGGTCATCTGGCAGGGTGAGGCTCTTGCTGTCTTCTTGCAATACAGGTGTCATCACTAACCATCTGGCTGTCTTGTCAGATGCAAATATGTATATGTGTGTGTTTGTGTGTACTTTTTAACTAAAGTATTGTTTGCAGAAGATGCTTTTAATACATCAGCTAAAGCGCATGTAAGAATTGCACATTCATGTTGTTACAAACACAGCAGTCATTTCTTTTTTTAAAATTCTGACTTTTTGCTTCATCAAGTGAGCATTCAGGAGAAATTAGTGATGTTTGATTGTATTAAAAATACTGACATAGCATGAAGAAGTAAGTGTATATAGTCATGGGAAATTCTACCTCCCTATCCAAATCCAAACTAGACATTGAGGGACCTGGGTGTCCTGGTGGATGACGGGTTGACCATGAGCCAGCAGTGTGCCCTGGTTGCCAAGAAGGCCAATGGGATCCTGGGGTGCATTAGCAGGAGTGTGGGCAGCAGATCGAGGAAGGTTCTCCTCCCCCTCTACTCTCCCCTGGTGAGGCCCCATCTGCAGTACTGTGTCCAGTTCTGGGCTGCCCAGTTCCAGAAAGATGAGGAGCTACTGGAGAGAGTCCAGCGGAGGGCTGCGAGGATGATGAGGGGACTGCAGCATCTCTTCTACAAGGAAAGGCTGAGGGAGCTGGGATTGTTCAGCCTGAAGAAGAGAAGGCTGAGAGGGGACCTTATAAATGCTTATAAATATCTGAAGGGTGGGTGTCAGGAGGACAGGGCCAGACTCTTCCCAGTGATGCCCAGTGACAGGACAAGGGGCAACGGGCACAAACTGAAGCAGAGGAAGTTCCATCTGAACATGAGGAAGAACTTCTTCCCTCTGAGGGTGACGGAGCCCTGGAAGAGGCTCCCCAGAGGGGCTGTGGAGTCTCCTGGAGATATTCAAGACCCGCGTGGACGCGGTGCTGTGCAGCCTGCTCTGGGTGACCCTGCTTGGGCAGGGGGTTGGACTGGATGATCCCCAGAGGTCCCTTCCAACCCCGAACATTCTGTGATTCTGTGATTGTTATCTTTTCGAGGCAGTGAAGGTATGCAACTTTCTATACATATAAGTTTAAGATCTCAGCTGCATCCATTTAATTCACAGTCAAGTCATAAGCTTTTGTTGGTCCTGCTGAATTCCTCAGCGCAAGACAAGTGAACCATCCTATATGACAGTAGTTTTAGACAGCATAACATGGCATCTGAAGCACTAAAGTATTTTTAAATCATGTTCTATAACTTTGGAATATCGTTCTCTAACATAGTTTATGTTAAGAGTACTTTCAGAAAACAGACTCTGTATGTGACATTTCTTCTAGCTGTGTTTATATATTTTCCTCAGAAATTTCATAAATTAAGACAAAAATTCAGAAACATTTTTCTTTAGTAAACACATATGATAATACTACTTACTATTTTAAGCATTTTGTAATTTCAATAGCTACAAATTTCATGTTTCCTTCCAAACATAATCTATTTCAATGATTTGAAATAATCTGGCAATTTTGGATTTTGTGACCACAAATACCCATCACATTTTCTGCCATTTAGTATGGCAGAAAATATGATTACAACTGGAAAATTATTAAATTGGAAAATGTTTAAAGAGGTGATTATGCAAATAGTGTTCTTTGAAACCATTTCAGCATAGTAATGCACTTGCACAGAAACACTGCTGAAGGAAAATATAACCGTAATGATCACAAAGATTGCCCAGGGACTGTGTTTGCCACAGCATTTATAAAATAGCTGATGTTTCGGATCTGTAATGGGGGAACTAGAAGGTGTTTTTAGAAATTGAAAAGAATACGGTATTGGAAACCTGTGCTTAGGACATGTGATCTTGCAAGTTCGTGGGTCTTGAATTATGATTGGAAATCCGTAAGTTGGTTTTACTTTTCTAACTAGACTATGAAGCTGTCTCGTAATGCTGGTTCAGACCTTACTTGCATCTTCAAACAGACAGGATCTTCAGGCAGACCCAGTCATAGAATACATAGGTCGTTTGGTTTGGAAGGATCCTCTTGAGATCTAGTCAAACCCGCTGCTCAAGCAGGGTCACCTAGATCAGGTTGTAGCAGGCCATGTCCGGTTCAGTTTAGAATATCCCTAAAGATGGAGACTCCACAACCTCTCTGAGCAACCTGTGCTGGTGCTTGGTCACCCTCAGAGTAGAAAAGTGTTTTCTCATGTTCAGAGGGAACCTCCTGCATTTCCATTTGTACCCATTGCCTCTTGTCCTGTCACTGGGCACCACTGAAAAGAGCCTGGCTCTGTCTTCTCCATTCCATCTCATCAGGCACTTACATACATGAATAATGTTCCACAGAGCTTTCTCCCAGCTCTCTGAGCCCCTCCTCCTACGAAAGATGCTCCAGTCCCTTTCTCATCTTTACAGTCTTGCTCTGGACTCTGTCCAGTACGTCCATGTCTCTCTCATACTGGGGAGCCCAGAGCTGGACCCCATACTCCAGGTGTGGCCTCACCAGTGCTGAGTAGTGGGGAAGGATCCCCTCCCTCGACCTGCTGACAACTCCTAGTGCAGCCCAGCACGCTGTTCAAGTACCAAATAATTTCTGAATAGCAGGGTATCAACCTACACCTAGTAGTAGCTGCACATTTGGTTTATGTGAACAGCTGAGACTGCTGAAAACTTTTCAGTTAAATCATGTCTCAATGGTAAAATTAAAAGAAGTCTCAAGTATGTAATTTGCATCTCAGCTATCTGGTGCTAGGCATCAGTAAAACTGTTTTAAGGCATGAAGGAGCCCCTTTATGAAAGAAGATCCTTAGCCTCAAAATATGAAAAAGATGGCAATCTTTCTTTTCACTGCTTCAATTCTGATTTCTCGTTTTGCATATGGAGCAGAAGGATAAAATTAATAACTGCATAGAAATTTGGTGCTGAAATTGCACAAGTCTTGGCTTGAACAAGAAATGGCCAATTGCTGATAGAAAACAGAAGTATGTTTTAAGAAAGAAGGTGAACAGATGACATCCCAGGCACTTCCGTGCTTGACAGGCTCGAGAAATGACATGGGATGGCAGTAGTTGAAGAAGGAAGGAATCTTTTCAGCAGCTGGATCAGACATGGCAGTGAGCTCGCGACTAGTAAGGGCAAGAGCCTGCAGACATCTGTATGTTGGATTAACTGCCTGGGTAAGGATTCCATATCTCGACTCTCAACCGTCACTGTGTATCTGGGTGCTCTCTTATCCCAGTCCTGAATTGGTGTCTGCTTTCTGCCGTTGGGGCCATGGAAAAATGCCTGTTGTTTCTCTTGAAGACATTTACCTTACTTGTGGGTGTGTTCTCCCAATCTTGTCTCTAGCTCACACGTTCCCTTTCTCTCGGTCCCTCTAAAGGTTGTGCACCCAGTTCCACATCTCCGCCCCATCTCTCCATTTGATGGTTGGAATATGGAGAACAGAACAGCTCTTCTCTTCCCCCAGTGTTATTTAACAAATACTGAAATTACATCTAAAAACAAGAAAGAAATATATAGGAAAGTAATCTTTTTCTAAATGATAAGAGTATGAGAAAGAATAAGAGAACAAATGAGAATTTCACATCAGTTGATTGCTGTGAAGTTACTAGTAGTTTGGATTGTGAAGCGTAATTTAAACATTTATGTACCAGTCTTTGGTGTTTGGGCATATAATTAGATTATTTTATTCTGCTTAGAGACACTAAATCTGGAAGAGGTGAAACTCGTGTCTTCCACACATTTCATAGTCTATTGTGTGATGCCAGAGTAGATACTGAATATACACATAGCAGTAAATACACGTTATCTGGTGATTTGTGCATGTTTTGAGGCTAATCTCAAACCTTGATTGCTTTGTAGTGATAAGTTGTTGAATGTAGTTGGAAGGGTTGGAAAAACTGATGCAATGAAAACTGTCAACAGCTAAGAAACGTATTTCTACCTATTCTAGGCTTGCCTCAGTGTTTGTAAGTCTAACCTTCTATCTTTCCTCTTCTGCAAGAACTGAAGCTGATTAATGCATCTTTTTGGATCAACAAAAGTGCCACTTCACATACAATGTCTTAACGTTGCAATTATGCCCCTAAACTCCTCAAAATCTGACTCTCAGGTGGAAAAAAAAAACCAAACCTCTTGGATATTTCTGAGATGAGGAATGTGTCTTATGGGTGATTGCTGCATTGAAGAATAGTTAATTGCGGTAAGTGAGAAAACAACAAACCCTCTTCCTGTAACTTTTACAGCAGTACAAAATAAAGAGGCACAGGTATGCAAATGCTACCACAAGCAAACCCCTGCTTACAAAAGTAGCATATTAATTAAAGCTTGACCAAATCTGGATTGAACCAGGACTATCGAAATGCTGGTATGTCCTGCTAAATCTTTAAATAGTTAGGAAGGAAAGCTTCTAATGTAATGCTACAAATCCTGCAGAAGAGCATGCAAAAAAAGGTGTATGAAAAGAATTGTTCTTTCTTTGTGTTCTTCAATTCATGTGTTCTTTTGCTTCATAGTGGCTGGTAGTTTAAAACTGTAATAGGGTTCCCTTCTTCCTTCAGTAAAGTGGTATTAAGCCAGCCTTACAAAAGAAAAATGACATTGCTTTATTTCTGAGATAAACCTGCATATCACGGAATAAATTATTCTTAATAGCTTACAAGCTTCAGATCATGCTTTCATTCCAGTTAGAAATGTGCACAAGATCCTGGATTGGTTTGATCATCTCAAGTAGTTCATTGTAAATAACTTTGTCTCATAAAGATTTTAACTTTCTTCACAAGCTAAACTGATTCTAGGAAATGTTGGAAACAAAATCCTGTGTAAAATGAAAATGTAATAAAGATTTATTAAATTAAAATGCATAAAACTTCAGGTCTAATAAGGACAGTTTTATTAATGAATGTAAATTGCAGGAACCCATCTGAGGCACCTACTAAATGTTCAGTATAAATTACTCTTATAGACATTGTGATGAGTTTCATATTGTAGCCAGACTTATAAAAGCATGCAGATTGCTTCCCCAAGGGACTGTATATTTACTTAACAGTGTAGTTAATTGCAATTATTTATTTTCCAGTGATCGCAGATGGCTTCTGCATTAAAGATATATGTGGCTATTAGGAATTATTCGATTACCTCTCTTTTTCTCAGTAGTCTAAGTCAAACCTGAGTTCAGATTCCCAGAGGTAAGTCAGCAGTGTATTAACTCAGTATGTTCCCTAGCTTTCTGCTGGGGCCAAAACTCTGTAGTCGTAAGTCTTCTCAGCAGAGCTAGCTTGAGAAATACTGATTACCCATCTCTGCAGCTGATTTTCTGACATCTTCCGTTCCATACTGATGCTGCCACGCTTACTGGCAAGATTCATAGGAGGTTAATTAAATCCATCTTCAAAACAACGAGGGGCCAATGAGCCATATCCTCGTTGCAATAGTAAATTAAATGATGCAATTGTTTCTACTTCCATCATGGATAAGGGGAGAGATGAGTGAATGAATTGTTCTCTGGCTGCCTTTTCTGGGGCCCTGGAGGGTCTAGTAGCATGTGGTCATAAACCTGCTTTTAATTTGTGGCTACAGGAAAAGATGACACTGTTATCAGCAGGCAGAGGTCTCGCACAGCATCACGATGCGAAAGATGACACTGTTTAAAAACTAAAAGGAATACTATTCCCAGTAGGGCTTAGCAGCTCCTCCTGTTTCAGATGCAAATTAATACAAACACAGCTACAGGGCAGAACAGAAAAGATGATACATTCATTACATTTGGTTCTGCTTGGGCCGTAATTTAAACGTACACAAATTAAATACAATTATCTTGAGCTTTCTAACAGGGCTGGGCGTCATTAAACCAATTAAAAATGCAGTCTATAAGCCAGGCTCTGCTGCTGCGATTGTTCAGAGTGTATGTTTGATGCCTTGCGTGGCAGCGACTGGCAGCTGGGAGGCTCAGCTGGCACCGCTGACGGCGGGTGACAGCAGTACCAGCAGCGCCCGTCTCCGCGCAGCCCGGGCCGGGGCCGCCCGCTGCCGCACCTGCCCTTCATCACCTAGCTGGCAGCGATGGCGGGCAGCGCCCAGATCCCTCCGCTTCCTGCTGGTGGCCGGCTGCTGCCAGGGATGCACCCACCGACCCACCCGCAGGCTGGGCTGCTGCCAGGGATGCACCCACCGACCCACCCGCAGGCTGGGCTGCTGCCGGGGATGCACCCACCGACCCACCCGCAGGCTGGGCTGCTGCCAGGGATGCACCCACCGACCCACCTGCAGGCTGGGCTGCTGCCGGGGATGCACCCACCCACCCACCTGCAGGCTGGGCTGGCGCTGGGGACGCGGGGCCTTCTGGGGACAACCCTTTCAGAAGGGCTCTGGTTCAGGGAGTAGTCCTGTGCTCCAAATGGCATGGGAGAGGTGGAGAGGGAAGGAGGCGGCTGCCAGAGAATGTGCGCCTTTCTTTCATCAAGGGCTTGTGGATATCTGGTAGCGCAAGGAGTAGTGCTCCTGCCAAAGCAGCCAAAATTCTCTGAAGGGAGACCTTGCAGCTTTCCTCGAGTTGGCTAGTTCAAGCGGCTGAGAGTTTATTCAAATGCACATAATGGCTTACAGTTAATAAGATACTAATGCCAGATCCCAGGTAGCCACTGCAGCCTTCCCGGGTTTAACAATGCTCATCTATCTGATAGGGCTGCAGGTTAATTTCTGCTTGACAATGGGCTCCCTAGGAAACGGATCCTGAGACTGGTTTGCCGGACATTTTGACAGTGCCCAGGGTCTTGCACCTGTAAGACGTGGAGCGTTCGAGTCGAGAGTGCAGGAAGCGCTTCACTGTGCGCTTATCTTCAAGCATGCTAGCGACCGATTGTTTTAAGTCAGGGTAAGAGAGGGCTGATGGTGTTGCAGGGACTGTAGCTAGAAAAACACACATATAACTAACCATTAATAATACCCTGACTTGAAAATTATTTTTTTAAAAATCAGGTGTAATTTGAATAATTAAATGGGCTATTGTAATGCATAGTGAAAGTCTGTAATAAATATTTAACTAAAACCACCTATTAATTTTTTTTCTGCTTATATCCAGTATAGAAACTCATCAACAGAGGCAAAATATCGCCTGGATAGGTGCTATAAAATATCTTTTTCTCCATCTAAGAATTATGTCATTTTAGAAGAAATAGATGGAAAAGATACATTCTTTTCACATTTTGGTTTATTCCTGGTGGTTACCATGATAAAAAATGTGAAGCTCTATGGACAAAGTTTGCGCTAGTATATGAAAGGCACCCATTGATGGTATAAAATACAAGAGAGGGAGGGGGGGAAGCTTGCAGTCTGCATGTTTGCAGCAGTATGTCAAAAGCATATGTATACATGTTTTTGTTGTCATAAGTGGAAGCCTAGAAGGAGTCTCTTCAAAAATACACCCTGTGGGATAGAATGATATTTTGCTTGCTTGTCAAAAACTGAATTGGGAAGAAAGAATTTGGTACGCGTCTGAAAATCAAGAAACAAGATCATGTCTGCCTCTATACTGTACACAGGAACTCCTGTTGTAATGGCACGTTTTATTCTTGAATTTGAGTCAGAAATACAGTAAGCATTGGTGAATTGAATAGACAAAATCTGTAGGTATGTGTGCAGCTATGTAAAATCATTGTAAGAATGTGTTCAATGGATTTTTGCCTGAAAATAGTTGTTCTTGAAAGTGGGAGAAAAGTACACTAAGGAACCAAGATTGATTCTTTGTGAAAGAAGAAAAAGCTTATTTTTATTTAGATTTGGACACACATTTAGTGTTGGCTGAAGAACAACCCTGTCATTACTCTAAAGTTTACGATGGCAGCAGCACTGACTGGTGATAAATGGAGTAGTGCTTATGGAGAATGGACAAATCGCAATGCTTCAAATATATAAAGCTTATTTATGCTAGGGCATTTATAGGACCCAGGCAGCAAACACCTCTGTGTAGAGACACTAGTTGGCTCTTGCATTAAATTGCTTGGCCTGTAATTCAAATCTTGATCACTTCTGTTTCCTTTATAGTTAAGGCCACCTTATTTAAACTGTTGTGTAGTGACAGGTAAGAATCTTTAGATTCATGTGGCTTGGAGTTTTCTGTGTAACAATGGTACAAGAGCTTTCTGAGTAGAAGACAGCTACTGCAGCTCCTTTCTCAGAGGCGTGGTTTAGTGCAGTGTCTTCCCACAGGACAGACTGGTTTGTGTGTGAGCTGCAAGACACAGCATCGCTCCACATCCACCATCACACCACAATGCTGCTTTATGGCTTTGCAGCGGCTGGAGTGTTGCTCTGCTTAGTTCAGCTCCACCAGAAACTCATACTCAATGTCTTGCTTTTCTAGTGGAGAGGAAGAGCTTTCCGTCACAGTTTTAGGGTAAAAAAGGTATTTATTGACTCCACTGGTAAGTAGTGTAGGCACTCCTGCTTTATCAATGACTAATGGCCCCAGGACCACATAGTGCCTTGCTAGTATAGTGTATAACAAAAAGATGCTACTGTTATCTGCAAGAACACTCAGGGATAGAGTATCTCAAGAGTGTCAACTTCTTGACCTGTTACAGACTTTATTCATTCTTGCTTTTCAAGGTCTGGGTGAAGCCGTCTTAAATAAAAGATATTAGTAGTGCTTAATGGAAGTAAACCCAGTGGCTTGACAAAGAGTAAATCAGATGCACAGTGTTTAGTCAAAGAAATCCTCCAGTTTGTTTTTTTTTTTTTTTTAAAAAAAGCACATGCCAGAGCAAAGTCCATTTCCAGACTAAATTTTTCAAGTATATTTAGTAATGGAACCAAATTCCATTAACACAGCAAACTTCCACTAACTGCAGTGTACTTTGTAGCCCTCATTTCCCTGCCCGTGCCAGTTCTTTGCTTTTTTTTTTTTGTTAACACATCCGTATGGCTGAATATGTAATTATCACTCAATAAATCCATTTTGAGATTGTTTCTATGTGATTCCATCCTACTCAGACATGGATAAAAATTACAGAATTAAAAAAAAAGGATTACATATTTCCACAGTTGAATACTTACTCATCAGCAAGTTAGTGAATTGCCCCTTGCAAGAAGGATATAGGTTCTCCTGTGTTTGGTTCATAATGGGATCTCTGCCATGAAGTCATCGAGTTAAAGGTGGTCAGTACATTTTATGTTGGGTTGTAACCTTATGATACAAGCATACATGTAAAGCTCTTTGACTTAGATTTTTAGTTTGTTTGTCTTGCTTCGGCGCCTTCAGACCTCTGTGCATTCAGATCACCTTACGAGCAAAGAGATCTGGTTTGAAGGTTCCCATTTTCCTTCAAATTAGCATAGGCCTCTATTAATGTTAAGAGGGCTCAGAAAACACACCCTTAACTGCTCAGCAACTCAGAATAAGCACATGCAACTTGTTATACTTTTATCTCCCTCATGGTGAGTACCTTCTGTGTTGTTTCTGTAGCAGAGAGGTAATAAACAGGCAAGCGGCTTCTGCTCATCAGTCTTCTGAGGAAGGCTCACACAGTGGTACTGGAGAACAGAATTTCTAAAAGATTTGGATTGGATGCGGGTCTCCACTATATTTTATCATTTTGTGCGTTATTGAAGGAAATGTTGATTTTTCCAGTCCACATGGTGTATCCACAAATCTGTTGTTATTAATATTGATAATTCAGACAGCAATTTTACCTTTCTCAGAATAGGATTTCCCATAATGTATCCTTTTTCCCAGTCTAACTTTGAGACGAGAATTTGACATTTCAAAGCAAAATATGCAATATGACAACCCAGGAATCTCAAACCAGATAAATAGTTTTTATGATTTTTAAGTTGATCCTTCTCAGGAAATAGTTCAGCTGTTACAAGATAGTTTTTTAAGAAGTATGAAAAGCTTCCTGGCCATGTATGCAGTAATGCAGTTTTTTTTTAAGTTGAGGCCTTTCAAGATTTTCTTTTCCTCCTGTGAGTGAACCAGAGATTGGAAAGAGAGGCTGATGCTTTGAAATCCAATTCTAACACGGGCGTTTCAAGGTGAGGTGAAAGTGCTCCATCCGTGCGTAAAGAGTCCCGGGCGGCCCTGAACCAGTCATAGCCCACCCCACACCCCCTTCAGTCATGCTTGCTCTGATCTTTATGGATAAGTTTAACCTCATATAGATACTTTGTAAGTGGGGATTTACTTAGATGGAGGGTAGGGTTTAGGAATTCATCTGAACGGTCAATAATAAATTATTTAAAATACTCTTTCCAGTTGGTGCAGCCAGCCAACGAGCTGTGCACAGTGAGAGGCAAACAGCACTTTGCGAAGTGCCGGCCGGGGCCCGGCGTGCTGGGGTGAGGGCTGCCGGCCGCGCGCGCCCGTGCTCTGCCCGTGGCCTGCAGACGGGCACGCAGGCGGCGGCTCCCTTCTCCCAGGGCTGCGCAGAGGCGAGCGGCAGCCCTGTCACCTGCGCTGGTGGTGGCGGCTGAGGCTCCAGGGCCCGGGCGTAATGTTCCTGTACCTCACGTGCTCTGTGGGACGGCGGGCCGTCCACCCTTCCGTGTTGTGTGCCATGATGGCGACAGCACGGCAGTAAGTCGTCAGAAGACAGAGGCGCGGGAGCTTCCTCCTCGGCCGCGCAGGGAGTGCCCGCTGCGGCACGAGCACCCGGCCCGCGCTCAATAAGGTCAGGCCTGGGCCCTCTCCTGCTGCTCTGCTCAAACCTCTGTGTCGGTGAAGAAGGTGGATTGTCACAGAAATGATGTTAGCCAGCCAAAATATAGTTTTGTCCCATCATGTCTGTCCAGTGAGGGGCAAATTCAGATCTGGGAGCACGGCAGGTAAGGCAGGCTTTGAAGGAGGGACTCGTCACCCATCTGTACCAACTTCATCAACATACCCGGTGTCGTCTCGTCATTAGGTTCAGGTAATCAGTATATAGTAAGTTATTTTAAGCTTTGTGTCTGCAAGGCGTAGGAGCAGAGGTGAGTAGTGTTATTTGAAATGTTCCCGTTACCCAAAGGCCATATGTTTCAGCTCTCTGCTGAAAAGGTTGAGGGGATGAAGTGATGATGTTGGGACCATTCTGCAGTTTCTCACTAACCCTGCCTAAGGACTGAAGGACCACGAGGAGTACATCTTGTGCATGCCGCGTCTTCAAAATGGCATCACCTTCATCTTCGTAATAGGTCACCATAGAGGTTCCCTGTGTCTTCTACTGCATAAACCATCTCTTAAATCTACAATCTGACCATGGAAATCCAATTAGCTTCTTTGTACACAAAGCCCAAAAGGCTTTCTTAGTGAAGAGTGGGAAGGGGGCAGGATACGAGTTCCTGGTAGTGGCTGATACATTATCTTGTGAAAATTTTAGCATCCCATCTGTATGTTACTTAAAATCTAATCCTAAATTTTAGTATTACTGCTTACACAAGAGCTCTGTTAGGATGTTATTTACAGCTATTGTAAGCTTTTGCAAGGATCAATAATGTGTAATAATTTAATATGTAAAGCTATCAGGGGTTTAAAATGAATTTTATGAAAAGAGATTATAGGATCTTTATCACATGTTGTTTATCTGATCAACAGTTAACAATTTAAGACAGTATTATCCTAGTAAAAAGAAGATTTGTTTCAGATACTGACATAAACATCCCCTCATAATAGTGGCTTTTCATTTACTGCGTTGCAATGTACCATAAGCTTAAAGGCACAACAGCTTCTTTGTGTGTCTCAATAATGCTTGTCCAGAGTGATGTCAGTCAATTTTTGACCTATACAGTCTGATGTTATTCTCAGCAATCACAGAATAGATTTTTTTTGTTCCTTTAATGAATGAAGAGTATGCCAATAAAATCCTTGAAAATTATCATATTCCTTTATGGTTTCTTCCTCTGGAAGAACAAGGTGTATTACCCGCGTGGATGTTTCTGCAAAGTCATTAGGATCTTTCATCTGGCTTCTACTGGCTTTTGATGGGGTTTTGGTTTTTTTTTTAACATACCATTGGGTAATTAGAGGACCAGTTCTTTGTGGCTGACTTTCCAAGCATTTTTGTAACTTGCCATTTCAGCGGGATAAATAAATGGTAACACTTAAATAGCACTTTCTAGTAGAGGTTGAAAACAAAATGTATGCATGATATGGCATCCTAGTAGGAGCAGATTCTGAGTTCAGCCTCTGTTATAACACTCAGGCGTCCGATAGAACAGCATACAAAACATAAATGAAGGGTCAGCCCCTTTGTGCTCTTTGGAAACTTCCTCCAATGCGGAAAAAAGTGTAGAATGGGCTAGGGGGTATTCCAGAGGCGCAGGATGCCTCTGAGCGTGGGAGTTTGCCCTCCTGGCACTCCCCCATCCCCACAGACAGCTCTTGGGCAGGGCTGAGCAAGCACAAGATAACCTGCTCAGCCTCTCCAGCTTTCCTGACAGAAAAGAGAAAATCAGCTTCCTGGAGGAAAAATGTCTTCCTGAGCTCTTAACGCAGCATAGCTTCTCAGCATCTGCCACATGTGGACAAGAGGCCACAGAGCTCGGTCCTGCCTGTGTGGTTCAGCGCAGGGAGGCTGCGAAGTGGCTACAGGATGGTTTCTGTCATCTGCTGTCAAGCCCTCTTACTCCCAGCCCAAGTACTCTGGAGTAATACCAGCGAGTAGCCCTCAGGCAGCAAAAGGTTGTTAGTTTACTCTCCAGTCTCAAAACATCCAGAATGGATTACAGTACCATTGCTGCTAGTTACATTAAACTCCTATCCTTACTGACTTCTGCGTGTCGCTCAGATCACCTTGCTTCCATAGAGACAGTAAAGAAGTGCGTATACTGGATGAACTCTTTATGGAAATCACTTTGTGTTTCTATAATGCTATTTCTTGATTACTTTTATTCATATAACTCTAATGCTTCCCTGAAAATTACACCAGTTGTAATTCTTCATATGTTTTCAGCTGAACATGATGTAACTGTAGTACTGTCACTAAGCTTGCAGAAGCACAGACTTAACCTGGACAGAGCTGGACTGTCGAATGGATCCTATATTTCCCCCTCACTGTAATTTTGGGTTTTTCGTGTCGTGAATTCCCTGCAGCACAGCCCCTAAGCTCCCCTTGGAGAAACATCTCCAGACTGTAGTTGCCACTGGTTTCTTTCTCTGCCCTTCAGTGTGGACCATGGAAGTATCGCAGAAGGTGACACTGTGCAACCCAGTCATAACCAGCTTTGGAGTAAAGTCAAGGATGTGCTAAGCACTTGAGTGACAACAGCGGAACTCAGGCAAGCCGAAGGTCCAGAGTATACAAGAGATTTAAATTGGAGATTGCCAAAGTGGGATGGAAATTTGTTTTTCTTCTGTTTAATGGGTATTTTATGTTACATAAAATGAATACTCAGTGATAATTGCCAATCCAGTATTTTGTATTGATTTAATTCAATAAGCAGCTTCACCTCCACCTTTTGCATGCACTTGCCTTAAAATATATGCATTATGAAGACAGTGATTCACAGTCTTTAGGAAATCAATATCAAGACAGGATTCTGTTCTTCAAATATTGACAGCAGAATAACTTTGAGAAACAATGACAAACAATAAACGCAGGGATAGACAAAATTAAGGCTGTAATTCTATTGTAGTTAGGCTCAAACAGTTGCCTGATATTGTGTATCACATGTGCTTTAGCAAATAGCTTGCGTTGACCCCTCGCTGTCAGAATTTCTGGTTGAAAACCTGTGACCATTGAAGTGCAAGGCTATTTTTGCCAATGATTTCTATACAGTTGGCTGTTTCTCTTGATTTTTTTGCCAATAACTTGCACAGATTTTTTTACAGCCATGAGTGTGCACTGGGAAGATACCATTAACATTGTTCCCGCCTTTGATAATTTCCCTAGAACTGAATAAAACTAGCATCAAAGCCTGCAATGTTACAGTATTTAAACTGAGCAGCTCTATGTGCTAATTTATTGTGGTTTTGTAATGGTAATTTTAAAATCCTTTAATACTGGCAGCTGAATTTCCTGCACATTGAGTACGCTTCCAAGAATTTGAAGGATGTCTTTTATGGAGTGCAGATCATACTGGTTGTTTAGTTGATACAGTTCTGATGATCAGATTGTTATGGATAGTTCATTGATACAACATATGAGTAATACTATGTTATTAATATTCATCCAGAAAAAATATTTGTTAAATGCCATGCAAAACCCTAGTCTGATTTGATTTCCTCACTGTGAAATATCTGAAGACAGTCCAAAAGTCTAGATAAGGAGCAGTGGGTATCAGCTATGAAGATACGAGAATTTTTTTTCAGTAGGTTTTGAAGGCTTATCAAGTACAACTCTTGCAAGTATTACCCCACTTGCAAATTTATTTTTCATTTCTGTGGTTTATTTTTGCAGTTTTAACAAGTGCTGAATTTCAGGAGAATGTCAGTATTGGACCCAAGTGAAATGTTTGAGAGCTCTGTTTGCGTCTGATAGGAGAAAATTCAGACTGAATGTTTTGCTTGAATGTACTGAAAATCTCTTTAACTTGACGTATTTCTGAATAATTTAAAAAGGAAGGAAAGCTTTGAGCCACCTGCGCCTGGGCGATGTGTCCTGGCCGTTAAATCAGTAAGTGGAAGTTGGGTGGCACTCTCCACTTCTGTCCTTTGTCCACTGTCACTGTGGCTGCGACTGCGGCACTCTCCATGCGCGCAGGCGTGCTCACAGCGTGTTCGCTGCAGCAAGGCTGCTGTCGGATCGAGGCAGAGAGGTGCCCGAACGGGGTGTAGGCAGGAGACGGGCATTCTGCAGAACAGGGCGGTTTTATCAGTAGGGTGCTGAATTTCTGCTGGATCATCACTCCAGCAGTTTTGTTGTTCTTTCATTATTCTGTCATTTCTTTTTCTTTCCTTTAGTCGGGAGAGTCATTTGCTACGTTCATTACTTTCAGATGTTTAGAGCAGGATCAATGTTTTACTGTATCTGACCAGGTTTCTGTTTAAAAAGTAGGGCAAAAATTTATTTCATACATTTAATAAAACTGAAAATGCTGTTTCAGAAATAGCAGAGGTCTTCTGTATATATTTCTGCTCTACATGCTAAAGGAAACAGAAGATGCTCATCGCATGAAGGTTATGAAGCATACAGTAGTCCTTTAGTAATGGAGGAGGATTTTAACTAGTAGGACTGGCCAATTGTAGTTGTCCATCTGTAGCCAACACTCTTTAATGTTGGTTTAGAACAAATTGGACTACCTGGGATGTTGCAGAATGCTAAAAGAGGGTTAGATTTGTGCCTGGTTAAAGGGGAAAAAAGGAGAGATGTACCCATCAAGGTTCTCATTAGCCAAAAGCTCATTAGCTTGACATTCATTTCAGGCAAACTAATAGGAAAGTTGATAGTGAGAAACCACATTGAAAGATACAATGCAATCACAAAATATGCTTGAACAAGGCAGCTTGTTGTGAAATTAACAACTTGGAGGAAATGGTAATCGAGTGATCGTGTGGCAAAACGAGTTCACTGAAAAAGCAGCACTGCTTAATTTTGCACTTGGCTGTGTTGGCGTGCGTAGGAGCGCTGAGGAGTCATCAGTAGTCAGAACAGCAGGAGACACTGAATGCAAACGGCTCAACCTCAGCTCCTGAGGCAACGCCACGCATATGTCGTTAATGCGTCTTTAGGTGGTTTTTTTTTAGATTACGATGTTGATTTTACGTGTGGCTGTAGAGGTGGTATATTGAAATCCATCAAATCTCTTCACTCCATGTGTTGAACAAGCATGATTTGGCATGAGAGAGGAGAGCAAGGCACTTTGTGTTTTTTCTGAGACTCTAGGCCGGCTTGGGATGCCAAAGAGGAATTACTTTCACGGGCAGTAGTGTCAGGTTTGCTGAACCAGGCTTCCTTAGACCTCTGTTAAATTTAGCTTGAACAGCCCTGGCTGGTAGTTCAGAGAGGGTTTCCCAGCAATTAGTAGTTAGAAGACCGCGGTCTCCACATTCTGCTACGTTTACAGCAATGTTCCCATTCCTTTCACATCTAAATGATACTTAGAAGCCACTAACAAACAATTTGAAATGAGAAGTCATGCATGAGAAATCAGCCACAAGGGTGACTAATAAGAGGTTGTTTTCTTGGAGTGACTGCCCGAGGAACTGGTGAATGTCCATGTCTTACCAAGAGCTAATGTCTTTCTGGAGATTTGTTTTAGTGAAAGAGGTGCCATTTGCCTTCAGTTCAGGAGGAAACCGGTGCAACGTAGTGGTCTGTGGTGTATGTATGATTAGACTAGGCAAACGCATGGTCACTTCTGGCTTGAGTTTTGAATAATAATTTCTTAAAGCTTCCCATGCAGACCTAGATACCTTCTCTCTCAGATCTTCTTTTCATTAAAATTGTTTCTACACAGTTTTGTGCTGGTAAAGGAAGATATCACTTCTTTATTTCTTTACCATGTGTGTCTCACTGGTGCTAATAATTAACAAGTTAAATCTGCAGCTGACCACGAACAGCTGACGAAACATTTCTTTTAGTTACCCACTCTATTCCGGACAGAGACAATGAATAGGTAAAATCTATGCAAATGTGCAGAGTTCAAGTGAGGGCTATCCTAAACAGGACTTAAGCTATGCACCCGCCTTTGTGCCAAATTTTTCAGGGTTTTTTTTTTTTTTCCATTTGTAATGAATACATGTATTTTGTGCATTGGAGCATGGCACAGGGCCTTTGGATGGCAGGCTCTTCAAGAAAAAGGAAGAGAGTTTTAATCACAAAAGCAGAAACTTCAGTCAGAGAAGTGATTCTGCACTTTGTTTCATTTGTAAATGGTGCGTATTGGCTTTTGTGAAGCAGAACCCGGGTCCAATTCAGGACAGAGCGTCATAGATTCTTTACGTGGGGCTTTTTGAGTCTGGAATAGCGTGCATGAAAAGAGAAGGAGATTGAACATAATTTGTTCCAACAGCTAGTCTAAGATTTTTTCCAATCAAGATTCTTTCAGCATATTCCTCTTTGTTGAGCTATAAGCAGCTTTTAAAATAATAGCATTAGCCTATATTTCAGGACTTCACTGGGTGTTCCCAGCTATGGTGATTAGTTACAAGAAACGAGGAATGCGTGTATTGTAACCTTTTAATGGATATGGAAGACTTGTAAACTAAGTTGAGGTCTGAGCAATTTGTAGATTTCAAAATGAGCTGCAGAGTTCATTGAAAAAGAAAAATGCGCCATTGAAATTCATGGTGCCACTGTGGTTTTCTTTGCTGAGATTTATCATTGAAAGCCATATTGCTTTCCATTTGCTTTTATTTAAAGCTCTTCAATACATTGTTTTTAAGGTCCATTTCTTTTGCAAGGTTTTTCTTTCAGCTTGCTGAGGGTATCGGGCCCTATGAACATCTGTTTGTGCCTAAAATCAGCCAGGACCTGGACTGTATCCTGCCTCCCTACTACCTTTTGTTTCCAGAGTCTATTGTTTCCGATTTCATGCTATCAGAGGGGCTGCATGTTTTCCTGTGTGAAGTTGTCAGAGAGATAAAAGCGCAGGAGCAGGGTCACATTTCGAGGGATGGGCATGAAAAATTGGTAAAATGTATCTTGAGGGCCACCCACAAGACTTGCTTGAGGAAATTCAGAAGTAGGGAGTAGAATTATAACTTTAAAATTGTGAAAATTCCAAAGTGGAATAAGTAGTGGTGGAATAAGTGTTTAACTGGCAGAAATCTTTTAGGGACATTTGTGCTTAGTTGACTTATTCCTCTTAGCTAGCTTGAGAGCCTCCATTTGGATTTTGTTAGAAAGAAAATACCATCATCTTCATTACGCTGCCTGCCGCGGTCTCTCCAGTACGAGAATGAGATGCCAGAAGATTTAACGCAAGCGTGTTACACCTTTCAGTCATCATCATACACTGAGGAAAGGAGAAACATTAGTAAAGGTGTCTATCTGTCCAGAATTACCAGTATGATATGAGACCTGCAAGGAATACAGTAAGGATGGTTATGATAGAAAGACAAACAGTACAGTTTAATTAACTTAATGAAATACATTTTCGAGGAAAGGAGCATGGTGCTAGGCTTGTAACTGTGGCTGTGGTTTATAATGCTGTAAACCGTGGTTAACCATAGCATCCTTATCCTTTTGTCTGATACGAATTCTAGAAGTGGCACCCTCGTTTTAAAGGACACAAAATCATTCAGTTGGTGGCAGGAGGCAGGAACATCTACAGCTGCACATGCAACTGATTTAGGCAGTTTAATAGAGCATCTTCTCGCACCTGCATTAACACAGGAGTGAGAGGTTACGTGTGTTTCTCTGAAAGTACTAAAAAGCTGGTAAAAAGTTCTGTCTGTCCTTAGCATAGTATCAGTATAACTAAAGCAATGTCTTGCTAGTTTGTGTACCATATGGTCTTAACTGTTTTCATTTAGGTCTTGACTAGATCTAAAAGGAAGAAAATGGCTTTAATAGTAGTTTTAGGTCAGTGACTCAGTAAGATGGTTACTCTTATTTAAGGAGCTTGTAATGAGGATTTTGTTAAAGTGTGTGACAAGAAAACGAATGACATACGTAGGTTGTATTTTTTTCCATAGGTAACTGATAGATAAGGGATACCAAGCAAGTCATTATTTTGCTGCCATATAGCTTCCGAGTTGGTGAATGATGTATGTGATATAAAACAGTCTGATACTGGAATTTTAAGGGAAAGTATTTTTTTCTATAACTTTTCTTCAAAGTCAATTACTTTTCTTAAATGCATGAAAAATTTGCAATTTAATATGAGAAACTAAACATACATTCTGGGTTTTGTGGAGTTTAGCAACATTTGTGGCTATGGAAATTCGGGTGGACCACTAATATGCAGGGGTTTTTGCACTTTTGTAATATAGCCGAAAAAAATATTAAACATGTTTTAAAAGTGTAGTAATTATTGAATTTGTATCCTTTGTGGTAATATTTTTAGAAATTAATTTCTTTATAAATAGAAGAAGAAAGCAACAGATTAAGAAAACACTGCAAAACAGTTCTGTAAGTGGGTTTAAATAAGAGCACGGAGTGAGTGTTTTTAAATAAGAAGATTACTTATTAGCATGCATATTTCAGAGCTTGTCGTCGCCTCCGGTGACCTTGGCCAGGTTTGTGGGTCCCACTGCAGGGCGGCTGCAGAGGCGGTGGCCCCTGCCAGCGCGTGTCCCATGGGTCTGCAGGGACCTTCCCCGTAGGGCGGCCGGGCTGGGATCTGTGCTGCTCTCCTGGTCCCCGGGAGGTTTCTGTTGCATCCACCAAGGGCTGCCCCAAGGGTTATGCAAGACGCCCTCAGCCCCAGATTCTGTGTGGGCCAGTGTGCTCTTAGTTAAGGTAGGCAGCGGGGCGCGTACGTCCTCGGGCTGGGTGTCTGCCAGCGTGAGCGAGGAGGCACCGATGCGAAAGGTCACACAAACACAGGTTCAGTCGGGGGGGGAAGAAGACTAAGTGTTTATTTATCAGCATGCGGACAACCACACTTTCGTATCTTGCATCGCATCAAGTATTACGAAGAGGAGTTTTAACTTCTGTTGTGAATACTGCTGATAATGTCCATTTCTGCTCTTAGAGGTGTAAATTATTTTGAAATCACAGCTTTCTTATAGCAGCAATTTTCTTTGGCATACCTGTCTGATTTTGGATGGGTAAAAGAATTTACTTTGTTTAGCTTTGTCTCAAAAGGTAAAAGAGCAAAAGCTAGAGTAAAAATTAATAGCACATCTTAAAATCCATTACAACACCTCCCTTTTTTCTGACTAAAAATGAATGAAAAAGGCCTCTCTAGAGGAAATAAAGAAGAAGTTATTACAGCTTTCACTTTTTTGTAGAGTATGAAAAAGCTTTCTGTATGTTAAACAGTCTTGTGGACATCTGGCATGATTGGTTTTAATCTGCTGACTAAAAAGTCAGGATTAAATCTTGCTTTACACCTCTTTGTATTGCAGTCAGTAAAGTGACAGAGCTGCTCTGAAACAATGGCACTACTTATTCCACCCAATATGCCATGTGGTAGATCACCCCCTTTTTCAGCACCACTTCTCTGCAAAGACAATGAAGCATCTGGTGGGGTTTTCCTGTGTCCAAGATATTTTTTGTCAGTAATTTCACTCAGCCGGTCTGCTCAGCTCTCCCTTGGTGCTACTTTTTGAGTCGGGGTTTGCCAAACCCAGTGGCAAGAGGTCAGGAGGCCAAAGTGATGAATTTTTATGTGCCTGTTTCTTGTGTTTCTGCTCAGTCATGATTCTTTGCGCGCTGTACTGCCTCTGAAAGGGAGCCACAGTGAGCAATTTGTCCTCCTGGGCTGCAGAGAATGGGGAGGCAGATGAGTTAAAGTAGCATGTATGACTCTGGACAGAGGCGCACACAAATGTTTTCTTATGGCGGAACAGAATACTCCTGTCACTATTCAGCGCAAGAGGGGCTTGGGAGATTTGTAGCCTGTTGGCTTTCGATCAAGTGACAAATGAATTTAACAGCACTTAAAGATACAGCAGAAAGAATAGCACTTCACTAACTAGTCCACAGCTGTTAGCTTTAAAGTGATGCTGTGTTAACACTTTTGAACTTGCATTTTTCCCTCTCTCTGCATGATTGGGAGCTCTCTGCATTTCTCAGCGTGTTTGAATCCTGGCTTGCTTTAAGGAAAAAGGTTTCCTCTGTGTTTCAGACACTCTGTGGAATACGCTTTCTGGTTGTTGGCCCGGTTGGGCCACCATCCCCTCCAAGATGGATCATTGATTCCTAGGAGCAGGAGAACTGGGGAAGCCGCGTTTCTGGCAGAGCTTTCTGTCCTCTCTCAGTGGTGCTCCGTAACACCCGGTGCTGTCAGAGGAGCCGGGGATCAGCATTCTTCGCTGGGTTAAATCCCTCTGGATCCCTAGCCAGGGGTGTGAAGTTGCTGTTCCTCCACATCCTCCACTCTCTGATCAGCTGTGTCTCTCTAGTTGGTTGAGGGCTGCATTGCCATTTGGTGCTGGTCAGCAGCTGAGCTTTGGACCTGTTCAGTGAAGGCAGGGTTCTGGAGGGAATTCTGAACATTGCTGTAATGCCCAAACCCTTCGTTCTTACACTGTCAGAAATCACACCAAAGAGGATACAAAACTACCTCACTGGGGTGGGGAAGAGACGCAGTAAGCAGAACATGCCCACCCTGTTTCCTGCTCTACTCATTAACTGTTTTACCCCACAACTGTTCTATGTGCTGGCAGGTTTTTTTATTGGGTGTGGTGCATGTGTTATACACATACTGATCTGTCAGTCCATCTTATTGTTTATCAGGGAGAACAGAGTAAACCTTGGATCCACACCTTGCACAGTATTTTACAAAGATATCCTTCATTCATTTTATCCAAAAAGCATTTATTTTAACGTGTGAGTAAGTGCTCCTGGAAATAGGTGGACTCTGTGATGGTTTGCGTCTTGTTCAAGAAGCGTAAGCCTGCCGTTCAGCCCAGCGTCTCAGCATCTTCAGAGCCGAGGTGCTATCGCAGCCAACTGCTTGGCGGCTGCGTGACAGCAGCGGTGGGAGAGGAGGACAGTTCCGCAATCCTGCCTCATAGATCTCTGAGCTGTTTGAACATGACTAGCTAAAAAGGAGTATTTGAACTTAAAGGCTGCTGGACTCATATTCCATTTCAAAAGTGAATAAAGGAGCAAATGATGTGAAACCAGAGAGGGAGTACATCGGTGAGGAATGAATGAGAGATGGCAGGATATAAAAAGTCAAGACAAGGAGGCTGGATGAACAGAGAAAAGGGAAAAATACATTAAGGAAATTGTCCACGTGTTGCATCAGCAAGGCACCACCTGATCAGCCAAGTTTTAGCCTCGCCATAACACTGTACAGCACATTTCAGTTATTAGCACAGTGACTTTCACATTCCCAATTTGTTCAGGTCAGAAAACCAGATACAGTGAACTGGAAATTCTTTTCCTGTCACATTTGCTTCCTGAAAAAGTAAAGTTAACTTAGAGCAAGGGTATTCTTTTTGCATAGACGGGAAACAGTGGAAGAATATTACCATCTCTTCTGCTTTGCTGTGCATACCTGTGGTCAAGGGATGAGATGGAGGGCACGCATCATCTCACAGTTGTGCTTGGACTTAGCAAGAGCACAGGCCCAAGGAGCTGGCAGCCCGGAACGCATCCGTGCCTCACGCAAGTCGCTTTCCCATTCTGGGTCTCAAATTCCCTCTTTGTTTAAGGGCCGAATTATTCTTGCTGTTATTCATGACAGGAAGAAAAAAAAAAACATTTTATACCTCTCTATTTCTCATTTTGTGATTTAAAGCAGCTAGTGTCTGGCTAAAAGCATGTAGATTTTAGGGAGACTTGTGGTTTGATTTCAGAATCACTTCATGTTTTAAAAGCTCCGATTTTCATTTCTGAGGATAAGCTTAATAGAAGTCAAGTGCAAAAATACTATTGAACAGTGTCTTGGGTGTGCATCATGTGTTACATTAGTTACATTAATTTAAAGGACAAACTCCAGAACTTACTCTTTCTGGAAGTGTTAATTGGTGGAACCAAACACTGCATGGGAGTGTTTCTGAGGCTTGCTGTTGGCTCCGAGCGAGGTACCATGGAAGTACTGCGCTGTGCAGAGCACTTCGCAGGGCTGCGCTCTGGCAGTGCACGCTCTCATCCATCACCATCGGGCTGGGTCAGTACCTGTGCTCCCGGGAACTGTTCCAAAGAATAAAGTTGACAGGTTTCAGTTATTTGGAACCCTGCAACGCCCGGTTCTGGAAGTGAGTCCAGGAGCACCAAAGAGTTTTGTTATATATTGGCTTAAATTTTTGCTACTTCATGTTACTGCTCCTGTGTTTCATTTCTTAGAGCTGTAACAAACCATTAGATATGGAGGTAGAAGGAACACCACCACCATCAGCACAAACAGAGGCAAATGTTGCCACTCAAAACAAAGGCAATTGCAAGGCACAGAGGAGCAGATGGGGTTCACAGACTATTTTGCTTTTAGAATTAAAAGAAATAGAAGGTTCTGCATGTGAAAGTTAGATAAAAGCAAGCTTAGCTATAAGGAGAGAACCTGCCTCTTACTTCATCCCTCCTGAATTCAAGAGAACAGGGGATTTTACACTGCTCTGCAGAAACAGATGTACATTACAGATCCTGTTTGCTTCATCAAAGTCTTTGCTTAACAGAAACAATACATAAAGTCCTCTTCTTAGTCAGCTGGAGTCAAAAAAAGGTAAGTGCCAGGAGGGATTCCAACAAGGAATTTTTCAAGCTGGTATTGCTGCTTGGCCAAAGCACAAAAAATAATGGAAGAGAAGTAATAGAGGAATGTCTGAAAAATTCTCAAGAGGTTCACACATTATGGGACAAGCCAACATATGCACAGAAGCTTTCCATAGAAACAGTTAGACTGTTCCAATTCCTCTAATTTCGGAAAAGCATATCATTGTCTTTGAAAACTTCTCCAGGACCCTGCTTGACATCAGGTAGTGATGCTAAACGACTGGGAAGGTCAGGAGGAGGGAAGGGGTCTTCCCAGCAGACTACTTCAAAGTTCCAGATCTTCCAGTGGTGTAGGGTTTATCCAGAGCTAATCCAAGTCCTGAATGCATTAGAAACTTCCTATCAATGCCAGCGAGTTAATTTAAACTGAAAGCTTACAAAGGGGGCAGGGGAACCCTTTACCTGGAGACTTTACCTTTGCCTGCAGAGGCCCTACAAAGTTTTGTGTTCCTGACACAAGCAGGTGCCAAACAGCTCAGGATAAATTGTGAATCAATATGTAGATGCTTAGCTGAACTGAGACTTGGAGATCATAGGCAGGAGAATGAAACAAGAGAAGCCAAAAAGATGTGGAAGCTGGCCAGGACTCAGATAGAGAAAACTAGAAGCTAATCACCAGGCAGGTGAATATGTGTGATGGAAGAGTTCTATCCTGATTTCTGAATTCTTAGAAAGAGATACACCTGGGGAGGGGGGAGAAATTACCAGTAATATGAAAAAGAAAAATATTTTAAAAGGTCCATTTAACACCAGTGTTGAAAAATAAAAATAGTTACAAGATGGGGGATTGGACAGTGCACCATGAAAGTGTCTGATCAATTTGTCTTTCTCAGTTTGACAAAATGGGGTGTGGGAAGATACTGTGGGGAAAAATCTAGGAGTGTGAAAAACTATTATCCTTTACTCTTTGGGTCTATGTAGCTGAGCAAGTAGTAATCAATAGTGTTCTGCCATTCGATGGGTATTGATGAAAATTTTAGAATTAAATCGTCACGTACAAAGTAACAGCTAACTGAACAAACTGCTCAGTTTCAGAAGAAAACAGTGTTTAGGATAGTTAGCAAAAATGAGGAAAGTCAGATTTAAACATCAGAGGTTTGTAAATTAAGCACAGTGTCTACGTAGCTGAGTTAGGTTATGTTGAGCATCTAATAAACAGATCAAATTTTATTGCTACTGAACATGTAACAAGTGCCAAGAATTATTTCTTTCAAACGCTGTCACAAGTTTGTGTTCCAGATTAAAAAGATGCTAGGAGGCAGCTGTATAGCCACAGCAGCCTGGTGGTCCTCTCTCCTGGGTCAGAGCTGGAACAGCACATTCTTTCCAAGAACGTAAGGTTGGATGTTCGACGCTTTCTTCCAGATCTGTAATCTCAGAGCATCTTCATGGCAAAGGCCTTTTGGACTTAATTCAGGTTCTTTTCTGAAGAAGAGAGTTTAAAAGAGAGCTGTCATTGCCACCAGCTGTTGGCAGAGAGGAGAGCTGCAGAGGCGGGGAGGGCACGGCCGGCGGCCCCGGAGGTGCCTGCGGAAGGGGACAGGGAAGGGGACAGGGAAGGGCAGGCCATTGTGCGTGCGTCCAGCACCGAGCTGCCCGCTCCCACGCCTGGCTTGGGGTGGGCTGGGGGTAGCTCTGCGGCCGGGCACTGTTGGGACCGTGGCCCCACTGCCTCCTGGGCAAAGGCAAACAGAAGTCTCGCCCATTACCGCAAGAGATGACTCTGTAAGAACAGGGTGGTTTTTTCAGTGATGATAGGGCACGGGAGAGAGCATCCCCGGCAGAGCAGGCGGTTACGCGTGCTGCCGGGCAGGGGCTGTGCTGTTGAACCCAGTGCAGTACCTGAAAAGCTAACGGAAATGGTTTTGCATTGCCTAGTGATACACTTTGAAAACGTTGTCATGAATGATCTAAGTTTCCGGACAAGAAAATGCATTTCATGAGGAACTCAGCACAGCTAATATGAAACTGCGCCCGAAGAAATGCAAGTTGTTCCCAGCAGGGATCATTTATTTTAGGGACGCGGGAGATCTTTGGGAGAATGGGAGAATGAAGATAGGGTCTTAGTGCTGAGCTTTTTTTGTCACAGATGCTACCCAAAGAGGCATTTTAAAAGCAAAATATCTCTTTGCCACAAATCAGCGAAAGGATCGTGCGGTGGAGACCGGAGTGCTGCTGTAGGTCTTGGGCAGCTCCTGGGCCAGGCTTTCACAGGTGCTGCTGTAAACTGCCTGCGAAGTTAAATCAGTCCTAAAACGAATACAGGCAGCAGGGTTGTATAATTTGCATCGATTTGCCATCAGAAGATGGACCGTATGCATGCTACATAAGCAGTGCACCGAGAGGAAAGGCGAAAGTGGTACAGGAGGCTTTCGCTCTCCATCCCACCTAGCCCTGCCACCATCTCTGACGTGAGCTTACTGCTCTGGGAATACTCAGAAAAAACTATTTCACATATTGGTGCTTTAAGTGGTTTCTCATTAATAATTTTTAATATTTTTCTTTATTCAACTGACATTTATCTCACTGCTGAGTTAAATTCCTACTCCTGGAAGCTTATTAGTATTAAGAGCGTGGTAACTTCTCTGAAACATTGCTGCTGTTTCCACACAGTCGAAGTTAACACAAGTTAATATATTGTCTAGGGGATATTTTTTCAAGTGAAAGTGTGTGTCCTCTCAGATGGGTTTTGATTGCTTTACACTGGGGAATTTAGCTCTGTAATTTCCCTAATTGTTTGCGGGAGCTGTATGGCTGAATAACTCTGCAGGGTTATGAAAAAATAGCTTAAATAAGTCTCCGTTTCAATGGCAGATAGTGCTTAAAAAGCACAGTGTTACCCATTTGGTAGCTAAGTGCACTCATTGACTCTGAAAGTTGCATTTAACTTTGTTTTTCTCACTTGCAAATTGTATATCTCTTACATCACGCGATTTGGTGAATTTACTGTTAGTGTATTCCCAATACCCAGGAAGTTGTGTCAGCCCCTCAGAGGTGAGGAGGAGCCCAAACAAGACAGATGTTCCTATTCTTCCCAAAGTAGCGAATCTTTTACCTCACTGATTGTTTCAAATACAATTTGCATCCAGATAATAATAAAAAAGCATTTGATTGTCCTAACTTAATAAGTGTCAGACTGATTTTGGGTTTTGAGCAGCATTTCAGAAGAAGTATTTCACTGTCGTAATTAGGTGATACATGCATCTCTGTCTTTTTTGTCCTGCCAGAATCCACAGAGTATGTAACTGGAATAAAATGAAATATCTTAAATTTCATTGATTTGGTTGCTCATGTGCTCAAGACCTTGTTTCAACTGGCTCATGTTAGCATTCTTCAGACTCTGCACTTCTCTCCTGGCACTTTTAGCAGCAAACACTTCTGTTCTTATCCATGCGACTTACTGGAAACTGCAATTGCAACTATTGCTGAACTTTTTTAATTCTAAACAAGCAAGGAATATATTCTACTTTCTTTTTTAGAAGAATTCAAAGTAATAATAAGTCCTAAGAAGAGTATTCAGATCATTGGGAAAAGTAGTACACATCTTCAGAATCGGTAGACAGAGGCAATAGGAAAGTTTGAGTCTGTTATGTGCTTGAATACAGCTTTTTTTTTTTTCTTTTTTCTAATTTGTAGAAGTAATTACAAGCATGCAATAACTCAGCTCACACATCAAGAGGTGGACTCAGGAGTCTAAAGGATGTTCAGAAAGCAGGAGTGCAAAATCAATGAAAAATCGGCTGCAATTTTCAGCAGAGCACTGCTAGCAGGAAACGGTAGTACAGTTCACAGCTGTGCAGAGTATTTCCATATAAAAGCAATATAAAAAGCGATTAAATAATAGATGATAGAATATTGTGTGTGTATGTTTTATGTATAAAACACATTTGTTTTAATGTCTTTATCCCTTTTTAATGTGAGCATGCAGAAATGCAGTCTAAAACATTTCGATGTGTTGCATATATATGGGAGTAGACTTATTTTGAAGGGTGCATTTATGCTGTGGATCCAAAGGCTTTCAGTTTCTGAGGACTGCAGAGTTTAGAAGAAATTCCAGATCTGTCTCTTGTCAATATAAAAAACCTGCACTCCTAGCTTTGCATAACAGTGCATTTTTATTACATTCCCAGGCAACTATCAGAAAAGTTATTGCTATGTTTTACAATTCGATAAGCATAAATTACCACAAAGGATTGTTTAAAAAATACTACAAAGGGTCTACCTGTGTGGATAACATATGTGAAAACAGGAATAAGGCACGTCTGTGTTTGCTAAGCAAAGACAATACTGAGTTCTCTCTCAGCTCGGAATATAACACTCCTGCAAACTTTTTAACCAAATCTTGTTTCCAAAGAAAAAAAACATTTTTAAAAAGATAACTTGGGTAGAGTTTTGATGTCTGATTTCCCCTCTTCTGACTTTGTAAAACAGTACCTTTGAGGGAATACCCAAAAAGAAACAGTGTGTTTTCATAACATTTTGATTTTCTTTACCAGCAACAAAAAATCCCTTCATAAGTAGACTTGTCTAAAAAGGCACATGTTCCCGCAAGTTTTCTGCTTGGGTGACTACGACTTTGTAGAAATTGAAAGGAGGAGGAAAAAAGGAGTGCTCCAGCTTGTATAAGAAATGAACCTTTGCCCAATCACTTTTTGTCTGTGAATAAGGTAACTTTTTGTGCGTGTGAAATTTGAAAGCAATAAGGTATGTGGGTCCTTTCTCTGTATCGGTTCTCAAGAGGCGATGGCTCGTTTTTTTCTTTTAGAGCGGGCCTGAAGTTGTGAGATAAAGCAGCTCAGGAAAAAAAAATGTTCTCAAGCAGATGCCTTTAAGAGACAGAAATCATGAATTTCTTGAATTGCAACCACTCTGGGGGTGTCTACAATGACTTTTTGACAGTGACAGTAACTCTGCCTTGTCTTTTCGAGCCCTTCTTTGGCCCATTCACTCTGGAAAGCTGCTTAAGCGCACTTAAGCGCATTAGCATTTGGATGCTCGGGGACCGTATTGACCCTCATTTGGAAAGTTTAAATGAGTGAAAGATGGAGCGATTTGTTAGGGCTTTAGAAACCAGCTTTAGAGAGCGGCAGGTTTTCCGCTTTGGTTTGTTCGGGTGCTTGTTCTAATCTGGTGCGCTGTTTAAAGGCGACCAGACTGATTTGTGACACATGAGCCCAAAGCGCTATTTTTTTGGGCTTGACCCGATTAGCTAATCTGTGCTTTGAATTTCAATAGCCGGTATCGCAGGGAGCGCACGTTGGGAATGGCTCGCTGGTGGATTACCTCACCAGCGTCCGCGTACAGACACAGATGGCAGAACGGTAATGACGTGTCCAAACAGCCAAACGGGATCCTACGGTACATGTTGAATGCCAGGGAAGAGTTGGCAGGTCTGTGCGTAAAGTAAGTGGTACCAGAAGGGCAGCTTCCCTGATGGTCTGGTGTGCCACTCTACCTCCCACCCAGGCCAGGTCAGGTTTGACTGCCTGCTGCCGGCATCTTCCCTCTCTTCTCCCAAGCCTGTCAAAAAAACACCTTAAAATCCTGCAGAACAGATAAAAGTTCTCAAAGGGCAGCCCGTGTCTGCGTCCGTGTGAGCAGCACACCTTCCTCCAGTGACAACTGTGATTTCACAGATGCCTACGGCCACGTTGGTGCCGTGAGCAAGATGGGGAATTGGCACCTGTTCAGTTCACAGACTTGAGAAAAATCAGAGATCTGTTTTACTGAATCACACTCAGGTTATCCTTTAAAAATGAAATTGCTTAGCTTGTTGCTTTTTGTTTGTACTATGGCAACACACAGGGGCCTTTACCGAGGATCATTTTTTAGTGTCTTTCTATCAAATGAGGGGAAAAAAAGTCCATTGACAGATTGCTTCCACTCTAGCACTGATAACCTCAGCCGAGATCTAAAATATTTGGAAGCAGATGGACTTCTGTTTAAACACTTGTTTGGCATCCCCTTCAGAAGAAATTCAGAATAGGGAACTGAGAAGTAAGCTGTAGTTTCATGGCGTTGTGTCTGATGGATCCTGCACTTCTAATAACGAATGCCAGTAGAAGTATTTCTATTTGTGAAAGAAAGAAGCATGTAGTAGGATGTGAAATTCTATTACCCTCTCACCACAGAACCTATTTATTTTATAAGTGAATATTATGCAAAATGGAAATGTTGTCTGGCAGTTATGAGAAGGAATGGGACAGGCAGAGCAGGGAAGTCACCTTTCTTTCTTCTTAACTGAGTTACTTTCTTCAGCACGCTTTTGTTAAGAATCTCTAGCAAAACAAACTTTTATTCAGGAGGATAGTCTTTGCCAATATCCTTATCCAGGGCTGTGCATAGATGCTATCAGCAGCCCGTGGCTCGGCTGTAGCGAAGGATGCTGGACTGCCTCCCAGGTGTGGGTGCACATCTTGGCCGCTTTCTCTCTGCCTTTGAGTAATGCCAAAGTTTTCTCGATTCCCCTTTCTGCCTTCTGCCTTGTGATTTCCAGCAAGCCAGGCAGATGGGCTTGGGTAGCATTACACACCATCCAGCATCCAGTAGCTTTGCCCAAGCTGGATAACTACAGAGCAGTTTGTGAAGCCTGCCTACCCTACACTTAAGGTATTGTCTATGTCTGCATTTCAAAGCACGAAACATACTTAAAGCTTCGCTAAAAGCACAGGTTCAGTGAATCTAAAGTATGTTTTTAAGCTAAGTGTATGCCTAACTGCTTTGCTAAAAGCTCCGGGTTTTTCACCTGTTACAATGCAACAGAACAAGCCCTTTAAACAGCCTATTCTGTATTATTCTGTAGGTCAGCTTTGACTGTCATTGAAACTGGGCCCCAACCAGGTGAATGGCGAATGAATCGAGGCCTGACACTTCCTCGGAAATTCATACCTCCGTGCTTGATAAAATGTTGATTTATAATGTATTTTAGATACCCAGTCCTCAAAATATCTAGAGATGTGATGATGTCTCTTATTTTTTTTATCTTTTCGGATTGTCCGTGGGGAATTTGCTATCCAGAGTAAACTGTGAAACTTACTGTCAGATTGTGTGAGTGTTGCTTGGACTTTTAAACTGTATGTGGAACATGAATTTAAAAGGCAGAAGTTTTTGCAAACAAGAATTAACCTGCAGAACTGTAGTGCCAATGTAGTTATTGGCTTTTAAGAGAGTGGTACAGAAACTGGTAGGGCTGAGGAATATCTCGTTAGCTGTAGGAAGTGGCTTTTGAGGATGTTTACAAGTAACGTGTGATATCGTGTCAGACCTGTGAGCATGGCAGTAAATTTAATGCGTATTTGCCTAATCTCATTGATACACTCTTAATATTGGCTGTTTCTCTCCAAACAGTAATTCATTTCATTGTTTTAAATCCATCGTGAGTGGAAGTAACTTAAATTAGCCATGCTCTGTATTTTGACCTACAGCAAATCATATGTTCAGGTGGGCACTGAAGATACATAGATTGATTAAGTTCAATGAAATGTGACCTTATGTTGCATATAACCTAGTTTCCCTTTCTCCCTTTGTGTTTTTTATTAGACACTGTGTGCAAAGGCTACAATGCAGACTATCCGGGCAGCTGACACAAATGAAGTAGTCAAGCTAATATTTCGTGAATCTGATAATGACCGAAAGGTAAACAACTTAATGCCCTCTGTACCCCCTGTGTAAATAGAAGCGTTGTTGAATGTTCAATTTCTTCCCTACGAAGCATGAATATAGTTGTTTAAAACTGATAATTTAAAGAGAGGGGAGGGATATAGATTGTCACACCTAATTCTCAGTTAATTGGAGCTTTTTAAGTGATTGCCAGTCAGCCAAATGGGCAAGCTGACAGGAGCTTTAGACGTGCAGAAATGTTGTGTAGTTGTAAAGGGTTGCGCATCTCTAAAATGGTCACTTCCAACAGCTGTGTGTTAGGTAGCTGAGTCCAAGAGCTTTGCTGACCTCTCTCCTCTATTTTTTCAGGTTATGCTACAATTAGAAAAGAAGCTCTTTGACTATTTTAATCAAGATGTATTTAGAGATAACAATGGCACTGCGGTAAGTTAATTGCTAAACACTTTAGAAGAAATAAGTTGGAAACTCACGTACGAACTGCATTTCTCTACCAGCCCTTTATCCTGATCAACCCTCCTGTCTACCAAATGAGAAGACAGATCAATCTAATACAACAGCTGCTTGAAATTTCCTCCTCACTTAGCCAGTTATTTTGTGTACAGCTTCTTAACTTTAGCATCTGTTTCCCTTCTTTTTCACAGACAAAACTGTAAATTAAATATATGTAACGATTTACTTTTCTTCTCTGTACTCTACATTTCGTCAAGCATCCTGTTTCTTTACCAGCTCTTCATTGTGCACCGTAGTAACTTAGGAAACACCCTTAATGCAAAGCTGCCCTGAAAATATCTGGGTCTTCTGAGCCTACAGAGGATAATGGGAATGCATGAATAAACAGAATAGAAAGCTCAAACCCTGCAGCAGACTGGCACTGCTTGGGCAATCATACAGGGCTTCCCAAGAGGAGAAAGCAGACAGGGAACACGAATATTCTGATTTGTAATGAGGACTACAGTTTTTCTGTGGCGGATGGCTTTGTGACTTCTTTAAGGTGATTTAATTTCAAAACCTAGCCACTTCATTTTGGAACAGCTCTATGTCACTGCTGCCAGCTTTCTCAATTTCGTCTAAGGTTCCTAGGAGTGATGTGTCTGAAGGGAAAACATTAAGCATAAAAAAAAAAAAAAATACAAACCCCAAACAGTTATGCACAGATAAAAATCAGGAATGTGCGTATTTCATATGGGAGCCTTATTGCGGATGTCATGGGCCAGACGCTCTGCTTGTGGAAACTGGCCCAACTTTACTCACATCAGAAGAGCTACGCTCGCGGGAGTCTGATCCTGGTCTGCCCATGTGTGCATAGACTAATGGCATTCATGTGTTCCATGTTCTGAGCTATGTAAACAGGACAGGCTACACTAGACAAAGAAAACCTTCAGAGAACTTTGTGTGTTCTGCAGAAGCTGTGTGTGTCAAAGTCGTTTGTGCAGGCTGTCAAGCTAGCCAAGGCTCCCTTTCTTTCTTCAGTCCTTTCCTCAGGGTGACCAAATTTTACCTTCCTTCCTCATGCCCAAAATAAGACAAGGGATTTATCTTCAGTGACTTAGCTTTTTTGAGAACCCCTTTGTGCTTGCCCTAGCCTGCACCTCTCAGTTTGGCCGCATTCTTCACTAATTACACCGTGTTCCTGCTCACACAGTGTATTGCTACTTTTTGCATAGGCATGGAATGTACACAAGCTCCATGACTGTCCCCTCTCACTGGTTTTCTCTCCTACCTAAGTCTTATTTTCTTGTGTTCGGAGGGAACGGGGCTGTTTGGGGGGCTGTCGGCAAGGTTCCAAGGCAAGGAGGACAGCTGAAGCCCTATTACCCTCTCTGTTTTTAAATTAACATCTATGAGGTTAATTCTATGATGAGAATCTCACTCATTACTTGAGGTCAGAAGAGTTTGATGAGTGACACTCATGAGGCAGGTGAAGATCTGTTTTCTCCTTTCAGCATCTGTTGATGTCCATGCTGTTTGCTGGGACTGCTGTCCCTTCTTACAGCACGTCTTTCACGTGTGGCATGTATGCTCACCACAAGAAATATCTCTGTATACAACTCATCTTAAAAATGCAGTTACTGTGAGATAAGTTGGTTTGGGGTTTGTTTTTTTTTTTAATTTACAAGGTGAATGCATCCTTGGGAAGTACATAATGTTTCCTTCACTGATGTTTTGCAGTTTTGGGCACATGTAATTCAAAGCAGTAACACTAGTCCCAATTCCTGTTTCCATATTAATTCTGTTGTTGTCCCAGATTTTCCTTTACGTGTATTATTATAATAATTTTTTAGCTGTTTTTTTTAAACAAATGTTTGTAATGTTTATTTTTCCCCAGTGCGTTTCTGAAGCTGAGCGAAGCTATTCTAGTTGCTGCCGTTTACCACATCCCGGTGGTATTTCGGATGACTGTTGGTTGACTTACATACATGGACGTGGTGTGTTAAAGCATAGGCAGAATCCCACTTAAGCACATTCCATTTCAAAATCAGCAGTCATTTCATTCGTGCATCAAGAAGCAGGAAATCTTCCAGATCAAACATGGAAGGAAAAGATAAATGATATAATGAGCCATTGGAGATAATCTAATCTTCATGGTCTAGTTAAACACGCAGCACCATGATCACTAAAAACAAACTACCTATCTAAAAGGATAAATGTCTCTGTGCCGAATTCAACCCAAAAAATCCATCGCATCCTTCATCAACCACCGGTCTTGTACCAGCCTGACAGAAATTTAATTCAGGCTGGCTCCTGAAAATAATTATTGTATTTTAAGAGTAGTAATCATTGGTCGGGACATGATTGAATGTGTCCATGCCTATTGACTTTTTCTATGATTTATAGCTTTGTTTAGTCGATATTCCCATCGAAATTGTATAATTAATTATAAGTGGGGCTGTCAGGTCTGCAGGATAGAGTGCCCTGATGAGTATTTGGGAAGATTAAATTTTCCTTAGCTGTACCAATGCAAGGCTTGGGAATTTTCACAGCACTATGGCTGTTGGATAAAGATGTTTTCTGTGTGTTTAGCAACTGCTTTAGCTCAAAATCCATTGATTTTTCTGAGGGTATTTTTTTTTATCAGTGTGGTGTCTCTTCAGTAACACTGGAATGTGTACAGATGTGACAAGACCTGACAAATATTTATTATCAACAGGCTACTTTATCATTGTCCATACACAGTTATTCCTTCTTTTTTACATTGTAATCAACAAAAAGAATTTTAAGATATATTTATAAAAATGAGTATTTTTTATGAAAAATCTGATATAGATACAGATTATCTGTTCAACAGAAATTCAGTTTGAAATACATACAGTAATCTGTCAGGTCTAATTTTTCCAAATTAATCTGTAGTTTATCCAGACTTACCTGTAGCTCATTCCAAAGTTAGCTTGGCAATTGCCTGTAGTTATTACCTCGAACTGCAGTGACCATTCTGTATCATCTTATTTCAGAAAGGAACACTCAGATTTGTCCAGCTGTGTAGGGATAGAAAAAAGAGAAAACCTATTTGAAAATAGGTGTAGCAATAATGCGAAACTGTCTTAGTATTTAATTCATATGTTCTGAATTGTACATCAAAGTTGTAGTGCATCGGATGGCTCAGGGTGTAACTCCCGTGACTACAACAGAGCTACCATGTCTAGGTGCTACAGGGAAGGGTGTTACACAGCCGCGGTGAGAAAGTGGGACAAGAAGAGGTACAACACGTAGAGTTTCACCTTAGTGTCAGACAGATTCCGGTTTAAGTCATTGCTTTTGAATTAGGAAAGGTTAACACCACTGACCTTGATGGCAGGATACAGCCACCCGTTGCTGTAGAGCACTGGTGTGCCCTCCTGCTCCAGAGACTTGCCTGTGAACAGTGGGCAAAACACAGAAGAGGCTTCTCTCGTCTGCACTGGCCACTTGCGCCCCTCAAGAGGCGACAGTCCCCCGCTGGGAACCTCGACCATGTCCCAGCCACCCCTCTCTTGTTCTCCTGCTCCTCTCCCCTCCAGAGAGCACGGGGAGTCCCCGCACAAGCGGGCGCTCGCGGAGTGCCCAGGCCTTCGGCGCTGGCTACCCGAGGGGGTCTGTGGTGATGTCCGCTCTTCCTGACCCTGCACTAACTCGCCAGTGCGTTCCTCACACAAAATCTGGTCGTGGCTTTGGATTTGCCAGCTCTCAAGTGATAAAAACTAGCATGATGGTGCTTTCAGGAGAACAGAAGTGTGCGGGGAGTTCTTGAATAAATCTATGCTTTTACCTTTTTTTTTCCAAATTCCTTAATCGTTTATGATAAATCAGGCTGTAAGTGTAAGTATCTTGTGTTTGGGAGTTCACTGTTAATTGCAAAACAATCAGAAGGAAAGCAAGCCAGGGATAATTATTTAATGAAAAAATTATAATCATGTTATTGATTTGTACAAAAGAACCACAAGCTAGATGCTATTTCTTCAGTAGTAGTCAGTTAAATAAAAACATAATAAGAATGTAAAAACTCTTAATGACTACAGAGGAATGATTTAGTCAGTAGGAATCATTTTATGATTTTTAACCACAGTCAGAAATGAGCAATGGTGCATACTTTCCTATCTTTCATATGAACCATGTTAAAGAATCAATCCAGATAGAAAGTAATGTACTGCCCTTAAGATTTTGGCCATGACTCTGTAATAAATGTAATCAGTGAATTAATTATCTGAAGAGTTGAACCTGATGTTACTCCTGCTACAATGATAATCTTGTCCATTGATGTTCATGGAAGCCGGTGGCTGATTCCGTAGCCGCTCTTGCGCTGGCCATCCCCGCGGTGCCCCGCTGCCCTCCCTCACGCAGGGACACGTGCCTGGGCAGCCCTTTGTCCCAGCTGCTCCCCGGCCTCTGCTGCTCGGGGCCGAGGCGGCGAGACCAAGGGTGCCGCCGCACCACGGCGCCTGGGTGAGCAGGGGGTGCAGAGGACGCTGGTGGTGTTACCAGCATTAATTCCAAAACAGATGTGAGACAGTTATGCAGGAAAGCCTGATGATCTCCAGCCTAGATACTGATGAAATGTTGGTGGTTCCTTTTCTTACTTTAATTGCTATTATAATGGCAAAAAATAAGCAAAGAGCTGCTATCAGTGGTCCTTCAGTAGTCCTCTTGCTGCAGACAACAGATGGTAAACTTCTACGCAGAGCACATTCTTATTCAACTTCTGTGTTTTGAACAGTGAAATCAGCCGTCGAGAATAGATTCCTTTTTTTCTGTGTGTCCATTTAGCTTCAACTGATACGGTATGAGAAGGAATTTATAATGTACTGTAAAAATGGATTGAGTTATAAAGGTCTTGTTCTCCCTGTGCCAAGTAATGATTTAAAGTGATCTGTTATCATGCTAATTAGCTTAGAGGTGTTACTACAAGCAGTTCAGGCAAACATACTTTAAAATAATGCGTAATTTATTTGTGTTTTTTTTAATATTCCCAGGAAATCCTGAAATGATATGCAAATTGAGAAGAAAGATTTAGTCCATGAGGGACCTTTATTAAGCTTTTTGTGAATATGTGTGCTCGTAAAGGTTAAGGATCTGGCATCACTGAAAATGTATTAATCAACAGGCAAGATATAGCACAATGCACTCTTCCCAATGGCCTTGGCTCTGACCCTTTTAAAGATAATGGGAATACTGTCCACTAAGAACTAGATTAGGACGATCAAGTGCATTTCATCAGGGTTTGACTTGAACCATGATCCCAGAGGTGAAAAGGCAGAGGTTTATCCACTGAGCCAACCAGCCCCTGTCCAGATAAAATCTTGAATATGATGTATAAGGGCAAATTAGGATACAGGAAGGAAATTGATTGCTTAGGACCATTGTTACCTAGGACTCGTCATAACGAAATCTTATGCGTCCTGAAACTGCTCCTTTTATTTAAGGTGCTTGTCTGAGATGCCTGATTTTCATAAAGTACTGGCAGGAAGGTGGCTTTGTGCCACTTTGAGTATTGCTTTACTCAAAAAACAGTATTCCCTTGCTTGGAATTGCATTTGCTTAAGTTAGTGGTTAGTTGATATGCCATTGGATAAACTGCAACATGAGTAATGACAGAGACAGGAAATATTATCAATAAATTATTGTCGCTGGCAAACATAAATGTAAAGCCAGATTGCAAGCAGAAGTCAATCCAGACATGCTGGGTTAGCTGTTTACTGCCAGCTTTGTGTTCCAAATAAATGTATTATTCTGGTGCAGAATTTACGCATATCACAAAGTTATAAATATTATTTCATGACCTTTTGTCCCCCTGTCCACACAGGTACTGTAAGTTCTAAGGCTAATTCAGATGTGCTGTACTATATTTCATTTTTTAGCCATTGGTCCTTGTTTAAGCATAGTCTAAAGAGGAGGTCCAGCATCTGTACTTGCACTCTGTAATCCAGCGTGTAGTCAGTATGATCTGCTAGCATGCTTTGGCCTAGGGGCACCCTTTTTAACCTTTGTGAGATGCCAGAGGATACCCAGAGAGGCAATGTTTGCACCTGCATTCCAGTCCTCGAGAGCTTGTGGATCTCACCATCATCCCTTAAGGGTGATATTTGGGCATATACAAAAGCATCCTGCCTAGGCTTCCACATCTTGCCTGAAGTCTACGGCAATCCAGATAAAGGTAGAAAGTTGCTTATTTTTTTTTGCAGCAACTCTCTGGAGTAGCCCAATCCTTTTGCATTCTCCAGGTACCCCTCACAGCCTCACAGGGGCTTTGTGCACACACACACAAAGAGGAGCAAATAGTAAGTTTAACAGGAAACGTAATGCTCAAGGACACTCATGCAAGCAGTACTGCTGGAGATGAGAGTCGGGTACTCAGTTGCGAGGATGCAGAGACATGGGTTCTGGTCCCTGGTCTGTGTATGTATTCTGCATATTTTTATGCTGTTGTCAAATTGGAGCTCACAGACTGACAGTTTGACAGGACAGTGCATGCTGGTTTAAACTCCCTAATGGTACAAATTCATGTGATGTTTCACAGTGACAGACATGTAAAGTTTAATGAAATAATCCACTATCACACTTGCAAGCAGGATATTCCTAATTAGAATCTTTCACTTTTAAAGTTAGCATCCACTCAGTCGTTCTTGCCATTTTTGAGTGGTTTATATTGCAAGCTGTTGTGCACAGTTTATGAATTAATTACAATAGCGTTAAAGTGTCTATTCCTGTAAAGTTTTGAAAAAGACAATTTGCATGAATGCAGTTTAGCAGAGACAAATTTTTTAAATCAAAGCAAGCACGGGAATCCCAGGAGACTGAGTGACAAAATGCACTTTTTACCGTTAGACAACAGGAAGCATGCACTCGGACTTTGAGGAGCTGGTGAAGTCACTGAGAACTGGCACTCACCTAGAGGTCCTCATTGCTTTTGCGTTGCGTTGATGTACTAAAGAGAGCAAATAACGTTCACAGGAGAAATCTGGCTGGCATGTAGGATGATGGGAGCTGTAGTCTCTGCATGGGAAAGCCGTGAGCAGTCGGGCTGCGTTTCGGATGCTGCGGGCGCTGTGCAGCAGGAGGGGTGGGAGGTGGTTTGCTGGTGCAGAGCAGCATTTCATCAAGGAGCACTTGGGATGGGAAAGGTGCTTTTGTTGTCAGCGGAACGCTAATGCAGGTAACTGCTGCTGCGGGAGTGAGAGTCTGTACTCCACTTGGTTCAGTGTTTTTGACTTCTTAACTAAATACTTTATTCTTGACGTATACTGAAGTTTATTCTCCTGACTGAGAACTGATTACCCAAGTAGTACAAGAGGAGTCTGATTTTTTTTTTTTTCCAAGTAACAAAAATATCCCAAGATAATATCTGGATTTTCTGCTGCGTGCTGCAGATCAGAGGGGTGTCTGAGCCCTGGGGAGATGTCAGCAGGGTGTTTAACTTCCAGCTTATCCATACCAGTAGCTTCAGCGTGAAGTCCACGGGTGTGGACAGCAAGGATCCACACAGGGCATTTAGGAAAAACAAGATTATATGCAGAATCCGAACGCATGAAATGTCTAAAAGGGCTACAACCTCCACTGGAAGAATGTAAAGCATACGTAATTGGAAAAGTTTGCAAGCACTGTTTCATCCAAATCGGTGTTCAGGTGTTACAGGCACTGAGTGTCTTTCAGGCTGAGAAACAGTGCAGCACAAGGCCTGTGAGCCGTGTTTGCATTAGCCCGTGACGCTAGCTGGTAGCCCTGGGTCTCAAGCACTTTGCCCTGAAGTGTGCCAGGCGCTTTCCCTGCCCGTCAGCTGAACATGTCACCACTTTGGAAAGGCCATGCTGCCTAGCGGCGTCTGGTGTCGCCGTGCTGTTTCCGCACCGGCAGCGGACCTGTGCCTTGCGAGCCTTGGTGCTCGGGCTGCGCAGCTGCAGCCGTCTCCGGCCCTGTCGGGCCTTGCGGTGCAAACCGGGCATAGGGGTACGAGGAGGGCGAGAGGTGCGGGAATGTGAGAAATCAGGCAAGGGGACAGAAAACGGAGCGCCAACAAGGCAAAGGCAACAGAAGTCTCCTGTAATTACTCTAGTGATCAGTAGGCAGCAAGGGAAAGTGTGGTTCTTTCTAGACATTTTAAGCAATATAAATATTTCCATAACAAATACTATTTTTCAATGCATTTTCCCGAGCAGTCTTCTGAAAAAGTTGGAATACTATTGGAAAATGTTCGTGTCCTTTAAACCATTGGAATGTCTCCTGAGAGAGAGAGAGGCATACTGTCAAAACGAGAACAAAACAGCATTTTCCTGGGGGAGCTTCCGCTGAAATCAAAGATTTTCTGAGTCAGTGCAAGCACAGGGAGGCTTCAGTGCTGACGGAGTCCTATACGGCCTGTGCCTAACTCTTCTAATGCTAGGAAAAGTATATTTGGTGCAGTTTCTCTGTATGCCATATATCCACATTTATGTAGGAGTTTATGATTTGACAACACTGCCATTCAGGATGTATAGACAAATTCTCAGAAATAGCAGAAATACAATAATATATAAAAGCAGTGTAAGTGGTACATTTATATTCAGTGATTTTGGCTTTTTTCTGTGAAACATGATTTTAAAGAATGGCTTTATGAGAGAGATAAAATTAAGATTCAAAATATATAGCAATGGATCATTCTACAAAGTCTTAGCTAGAAGAAACAGTAACTTTAAAATAAAGCCAGAGCAGAGCTGTGTATGACATTTTCATGGAGAAGTAGGAGGGATCAGCATTTCCACAGGCCTTTATCTGAGGTCAGTAGACTACTGAATCAGTTTCTAAATATTTTTCTTTGACTGGAAAGCTGGATAAAATTACTGTATTTCCAAAGTCTCTTGAAAAAAATAGTGTGCTATACAAGACTGGCAATGGAGGTTACGGTGACCACTGTCCACACATTTTAATTCTCTAAGGTCATTTCTGTATGCTCATCTCCTCTTTTTGGTCTGAAACTTCATTTCCTTTTCACATCTGTGAATTCTCTGGTGGGCCCTGCAGATGGATTTGATAAATGCTGCTAATAACACCTTCTGATCTACCAGTGCTCTGACTTTGCTCTGTGGGTCTTGATGAGTAATTGCCGTTGTTCTACTCCAATGACTGAATTAAGTTGCCTTGTTTTAAAGGGTTCATAGGCGTGTGATTGTGGCCAGGGTGGCCCTTTGCAGCATACCGATGGACACTGACCTTTGAAGAGTGCCTCGTCACTTTAATCTGAAGCAAGCAAAATTACCTTGATTTCTACAACAGGCTAAACTCTGTAATAATCCTTTGGTTTCTGTCAAGCTGCATAATAACAAAATTTAGGATTTCATGTAATTGATATCTTTGGCCAAAGCACACACTGCTTAACTGCGTACAGCCCGGTGAGCTATAGGGACGGTGGGCTGTAGCCCGTGCTCCAGCCCTGGGGCGAGGGAGCTCACTGGGGTCCCCGTAGCTAGGACTGCGCACTACTGAGACCATCCGTCCAGCCCTACTCAATTTTTTCTTCTTGAGTGCCATCGAGGTTCTGCAGACAGTACCTGTGCGGGACTGCATGCTCTGGTGTTGTGCATTGCCTTCTACTTCACCCTTGTACGCAAATGCGGTTGTGTGCCATAGTGCTGCCAAGAAAAAGGGAGGGAGAAACAAAACTCTCTTCAGCAGCTTTTACGGGCGACACAGTTACCTGGAAAAGCAGCAACGTTGATAATTCCCTGAAAAGGTGGTGGGCACTGCAGCCGATACAGGCAACAGCCCTAAATGCTTTTAGTTCCACTCAGATTAAATAGGGAATATCCTTTACTGCAAATGGAGTCATTCTTTAATTCTGTGCAGAGAACTTCATTGATACCAGGCCAGTTCCTGTTTGGATCAGTGGGAGCTGGAGTATACAAACTAATTGAAGCATTTGGCTCATGAAGTTTGCTAAACAGAAATTCGTAACTTCAGACTGCAGAATCCTATCAATAAATTTAACCTGGTTTTAAAAATAATACTGTGCGCAGTGAGTGTTTGCTGACAGTCACAGTCCGGTGCTTCATGCCTTCTTACACATACTGCGTGGCTGTATTCCCCGAGGCGTACTGTCGCTGTGTCTCATGGAGTATTACCTAACTGTAGGTCTGTTACTTGTATGTGTGGGTGGTGTTTTCATTTGGAAGGTGTTAATCAAACATTCGTGTTGGGCTGGTCACTGGACATTGTAGAGCAAATATCTTGACATAGTATCAGCAGCTCAGTGGTTACAGCAGATAAAACATAGGCCCTGCATCATCCTTGCTGGAATTTAGGTATAAATACATTGGAGAAATTGAGTTGGGGAAAAAAAACAGTCTTCTGAACCGCCTGTGACATACAGTTCTGGAATTAACTTCCAGCCACAGCATTTGAAGATCTCTGTGTAATTGCTCAAATTACCCCAGCACATCATGTAACACCTTAAAGATTTGGTTCGTAAGGATGATCTTGTAATGAGTAAATTAAATGGAACAATATATTGATTTTTAGGCTTTGAACTTAATTTGTCATTTTTAAGGCAGAGTGACAGACATACTCATGGTTACTGTTACAGCAATGACACTATTCACAATGCTGTTTAATGTACGTTATGGAAATAAGTGAGAAGCTTGTGCTGAAAATTATCAGGAATAGTGTGTTCAGGGTGTGGCATTTTTTACATACAATGTTATATGCTTTGAAAATAATATTCTCTGAGATTCTGACTGCTTCTCAATATCATCTGGCCTATATAAAATTTCATTGATTTTCTGTAGTGCCAAGCAGCTCCAGACACCCATGTACCTGTCATAAAGCAAATACAATTAAACAGTGCCTGTGTCCAGTCCCGTTCCTTGTCTCATTAAGTTGCATTGAGAGAAAGTGACATTTATAACCATTTGTGGCAAGACCTAGTGAAGTCCTTGTTTTTTCACCAGTAATCTTGCATTTTGAGATTACAGGCTTAAATGAGAACCCAAGTGTTTTTATACCAGAAGAACAGTAGTTAAAACATACTCTTCTACTGAAAAATTAACTGGAGTTTTCTCAAAATGCACAGTTCAAGTTTTCATCATTTCGCCCCCTCATCTCCTCCACTGTCTTCAGTGGTACCAGGTAAATAAAGAAAAGCTCTTAGGTGGATTCATGGTACGCAGTCCTGAACGCGTGAATAACTTGTCATTGCCCTTCATAAGAATGAGCAGATGTCTGTTTGCATAGTCGTTGGACATGCTGGAACAGAAAGTTACAGGTGCTGTAACATAGTGACTTAATATCTAGGAAAAAATAATTTGTTGAAATTAAATAATTCTTTAAAATACGGCAAGAAATAAAAGTTGGTGCAAATAATCCAGTGAAAATATTTAACTGTTTTACATGTGAGGTTGAATTGTCTACAACAAGCATTCCCTGAATATTTCTTCCAGGCACCCAGTTGGGCTTTGACATCCAGCTGGGTAATCGTGAGTTTTGGCTTTGTCATTTCAGGTTAAAGATGTCCCTGTACCTGGGGAAACTTGGGGAACTGATAGAGAGCACAGCACACAATACAGTCTTGTTCCTAGTATCTGTCCTCTCTGTTACCAGTGTCAGCAGCTCATCTGCATAGCACAGACACAGCTAAACAAGCAACTGCGGCAAATAAACACATCAGAAACTTCTTTGGATAATGCGTGTCTGAATGCTTAGTCCTCTAAACCCCGGCCTTCATTTAGTTTGCAAATATCATCATAGCAAGAACAATCTGAATGTATAAAATTTTGAAAGTGTGAATTGGTATGAGAGGACAATGCATCTATTTAACGTCGCCAGCCCTTGGAATGCCCATGAGTAATTTACACCATTGTGTTCTATGGAGCATTGTTCTTTTATTCAGTTCTTGCAGTTTCCACACTTCAGAAATAGCCCTCTTTCTCCTGATGTTGCCACTTTTCTTCTCTGATCAGTTTACTTGGCAACAGTAGGAAAAATGTATTTGCACTGTATTAATAGACATAGGTTTCAAGGAGAAGTTTTAATTGGGGATGGTAGGGTGTTTTCCTCTGCTGGATTCATGCTGGGCAGAGAATATCTTTGAGACAGAGACACATGGAGCAGGAAAGGGATGGTAACTTTTTTGTCACAGCCAGTTTGTGTGTATGTCTTGTGGCTACACATCTGTCTATACATACTTAAATAGAGGATCGCAGTCTGGAAACATGCATGATAAACCATTTTTTCCTGAACTATGTTGAGATTGCTTCAGTAAGAATAGTGGCTGAACCATCCCAGCATTTCTAGGATCGAGCATATTATTCGATACACACCGTAAGGTTCCACAGAGATGTGTATAAATATTTATCCAAACATCATGGATATTCAGCTTTTGATCAGATGTTAACACAGGTACAAATTATCTGCAGTTGTTTGTATTGCAAGAGCTTTTCCAGCGTACCATCACTGCGTTTGGTGTCAGATGCACTGAATTAGGGGAAGCTGCCTGTTATTTGACATCATCACGTAGAAGTGCGCCCATATAGCAACATGGCAACTGGAAACTGAGGAGAGCCGGGTGGGCCTTGGAGAGGTAGCTAATCAGCAGTGCAGGTGGTTCAGGTAGCTGGTTTTCACAGAGATAATTAATGTGTACAAGTAGCTGCTAATTGCACATTTCAGGAATGATTTACGAGGTGGCAGAGGGGAAAGAGGGACACAATCTAATTTCTTTGGGAACCTCTGCCATTCATACAATGGTATCAGCGCAGCTGTGAGATGGGACATGATTGATGAACATGAGCAAACACGCCGCCATCGTACAGGATACTGTTTGGATGACAAGCTTGTCAAAATAGAAAGTGGCACTTAGAGCGACAGCCAGTAACAGTGCAGATTATGAGCTTTTTGTCTTTTAACTCGTTAATTCACTCGGGCGTCAGGCTTAACACCAGCCGTGGTTCTGAAATAAGGTCGTTTATGTCCATCAGAACAGTTATTGGTTTTATGGGGACAATTATCATTGACTTGTTATGAGTAGGTTTGTGTTTATAAACAGAAGACTGCAGATATTTATTTTCTCTGTAGAGGTCGGGGGAAAACAAATTTGGCAAGGACTAATATTTATACAGGACATTAAATCTAGATTTATGAACATCTCTTTCAAATATCTGCTTCTAGCACTGTATCTTGGCTGCTGCCTGCGAACACTTTTGACCTGTCATCACGTACCCCTCTTTCTGCTATCTGGCGCACACCACCCAAAAGAGGTGTACAAACCCACGCTTGTCTTTGCTTAGGAAGAGTGATGTGCACATCCTTGTGTTTATCGTACCTTCTTATCTGAGCTAAAGATAATATGACGTAATATAATACTCTTTGCCAGCATTTTTGTGGACTGATTAGCATATCAGTTTGCTGTACTTTTTTAATGCCAGTCTGGTTTATCTTTGAAAAGATTGCTAATAAAATTTGAAAAAATGTAGCCATTTTGAAATAGTAAGTGTACATATAGGTCAGTGCTGTAAAGAGCCAATGTTACGTGTTTCGCTGAGATGAAAAGGAACATTCTGAACGCTTTTCTCAATGAACTGCTCATGTGTCAAAATAGTACTGAGTGTTTCGTGCTATGCTGTAAAAGCTATTATATGAGGGAGATGCCTCAAGCTATGTAATCAAAGGCTCTGTTTATTTCCTTTTATATAATGTAGTATTTTTAGGTTGCTTCAGTTCAACATCAAAGAGTGAATACGTTTATTTCTATCTTTTATAGCTTTTAGAATTTGACAGAGAGCTGTCAGTCTTTAAAGACAGATTGTATGAACTGGACATCTCATTTCCTCCCAGGTAAGATTCATATATAATCCATTTATTTAACTAGCTAGCTAAAACATAATTGTTACTAGCGCTGTCAGTAAAATGTGAGTGCTCCCTTACGTATTGTAGAAATGATAACGATCTTCATTCCTTTCATAAATGTTTTGGTCTCCCCACATCCCCTCCATCAGTACATAAACAGTGACAGTGCGGTCCGCATGCCGATAGTGCTCTATAGCTCATCGTTTGGATTCAGCTGATCCTGTCTTTTATAGTTGCTCTTAAAATAGATGAGATGTGTTTGTGTGTTAAGAGATGAGTAGCTACTTTTAAGCACTGGACCCAGATAATCTGTTAAAATACTTTATTGCAACCATAAAGGCAGTCTTTGCCTCAAGCTGTTGAAAATGGACTGGCAACGGCACTCACTAGGAATAGATGTGAAGTGGAGATGCAGAGCCTGATGCCATTGCTCAAGCACAGCTCCAAGAGGAATATCAGGAGAGAGGGCAGGACCTTATATTCTGCTTTTTCAGTTTCAGTAAACTTGTTATATATAACTGCTAAGACTGCTGGAATAATTTGGCTTTTTTAATACACGTGCATGATTTTAGTCAATTATATCCCTTAGGTGAATTTTAGCCATGAATAGACAAGTATTGCTGTCAAACAAAACCAAGATTTTTAGAAATGGCAGTGCTGTTCAGGAGAAATCTGTGGAAAATTTGATACAGTTTTAAACATTTGTGGCCCCTTTCCAAGAATGAAGAAGTCAAATCTCACAGTTGCTTTTAAGGGAAAGAAATACTAATTTGCAAAGAAAGTTAAAATAAAGTTACAAGAAATCATATATAAAAACATATTTTTGTATATTTAGAGTAGATACAATATTCTTAAATATTGCTGGTTTGCCCTTTATAGACAGGTAGAAAAGTGTGATGTTTTGGCATACATGAAAAAAAAATTTGGAAAGCTTGGTTTTTTGTTATCATAATCTCATTATTTCTCACCAGCCAGCTGTGATACTGATTATATTGATCCCTTGGGACAATGGAAGTATGCACAGAGAGGTTACCGCTGCTCTAAATTGTTCTTATTGATTGAGTATGATAACAGAAGACCAGCAGTGTGTACATCTCTGAGTGCATTTCATTAGTTGTGTACCTGGTCAGGGTAAAAGGAGGTGAGGGGAAATCGACAGGAATTCTTCCCAGAAACAACTCCTCTCCGTGATTTCACCAACCTCAGTGCTTTCAGCCAGAACAAGGTTTGGCAAAAATACATTATTCATGAATTGTTTGCAGATTCTTCAGTCAATACAGTTTGGTGTCTTTCTGCTCTCAAAGATCAGAAATTTGGTGTGAGTAGTCTTTGTATCTAAGTTGTACTTTTGATCTGTCTGTGAAACTCTGAACATCTGGCCAAGGTCTAAACCCTTGAAAAATTTCACAAATATGTTCAAATCTCAGTAGAGATTTCTGTTACTATGTTAGTGGTTAAGTTTCTTGCAAATTACAACTAGACTGGATACAACCCAGAGTTTTTCTCGCAGCTACCAAGGCCCATGTCCTGTGAGGTTGTGGGCAGGTGATAATTGAGCCTTCCTCTCCTTTACATCCCATTGGAGCAAGTAGCGGTGGGAAGCCTCCATGAGTGAAACACAGGCGGAACAAAAGCCAGATCCGAAACTGTACCGGAGCCGCCTGGTAGCCATGCGGGGAAGGGCATTGCTAGGACTCAGCAGGGTGAAGCCTCAGGCCAGCGCTGGGTCTCCAGGCGAGGAGACCAGGACCTGCAGAAGCAGCCAGAAGAGGAAAGCTCCAGCAAGTTAGCTGATGAGAGTCAAGGACAACAAGAGAGGATTGCAGAGGAGGGAGGACTGGGCAAGGATGATCTGGAGCGCTGGGGGAGAGCGGTGAAAACCGTAGGAAGAGCGAGATGGCTGGAGGATGCTTCCCCTGGGATGTAACATCTAGTTGGTCTTGCCCTTCCCAGGTGAAAACAGGTAGCTAGGAGAAAGATTTTCTGTGTCCTTTCCTATCACTGGTCTGCAGAGTGATAGACTGCTGCTGTCAGATGTCAGATGCTGGAGTACGCAGGAATCCCTGTCTGGCTGGGGTAACGCCACTTGTCCTTGAGGTGCAGCCAGAATGGAGCTTGAAAGTGGCATAATGTAAGACTATATGAAGAGATAAAGAAGCCTTGGTGGAAAATGGAAGGTGTCTGACAAAAGAAGTTAAACTGGGAGTAAATAGGAGAGCTTGTGAGAGCTGTGACTGAGAACTGCTGACGTTACTGTAAAACCAGCAGCGAGCTGTGGGGGGATGGATGGGAAGGACCCTATGAACAGGAGTAAGGGGAGGTAAATTAAATATTAGTCAACTGTATTTGTGCTCTCTGCTGCCTCCGTATCTGAATACATTGGCACGGAGCATAAACATCCAAATGATACATTTTGATACCATTAGCATTTAAAGTTACTATATCTTCTGTATGAGTCTGTTACTGTCTAGAACAAAAACGTGAAATGAAGTGCTACACAAGAGATGAACCCCTGGTAACAAAATGCAAGACCAGGTGAAAATGTTGCATCCCAGAAATCCCTGTGGATGAAACGCAGGTTTTGACTTTGTCTAGTTGATGTGATGAGTGGAATGAAGGAAATACCCTGTAATACAAGCTAAGTATTATCTCCTATCCCCTCCCCTGCCCACATGCTTGCAGACTTGGCTGGGAAACTACAGGAGCAGCTTTCTGAGGCCACAGCACTGTAATCAAGGAGGGCAGTCACCAACTTCTGACGGCAGCTTAACCGCTGCCAGCTCCTTCTTCCTCAATTTTATTGCTTGTTTTCAGTTCCTTGCAAAACCAAAGCCAAATCCAGCTCGTATCCTTGTTTTGTACACACCGCCAGTATTAAAGATGAACTATTTCATTAACGACGGTTTTGGCTTGCAAAGTTAAAGTCGAGGCAGCTGAGCCCTAGCAGTCGTTGATCCGTATGAGAGGATGTGATGGACGCAGGTCCTGCATTCGGTCCCCTCACTCCCCCGGAACAAGGGGCCATCACGCACTCGCTCTCGGCGTGACGCCTGCCGTGGGCATTTCGGTATGGCTCTGCGGGGGGTGGCACCCTGTCTCCAGAGCTGCTGATGAGTCCTGCACGGGGCAGCAGCTAACAGTCACATTGCGCTTGCTTCTGTTGTCTTTGAAACAAGATGACAAACCAAGATCCTGACCACTTCTTGCCATCAAAGATCCCATAACATTTTTGCAAGAGCAACGTCTAGACAGATGTTCTGGCCAAAGCCCCCGGTAATTGGATTCGACCTCCCCCAAACGCATTGTTGCTTTAGTTGAGTTTGTTGGTATTCTTCCCTTCCTGCCCCAAACCGCTGCGCAGCAGGCTGGTGGCATGCTGATTGCGGCTGCACAGCACTGCTAAGGGACGCTGAACTTGGCAGTTGTCTACAGACTGCAGCTCTTCCACTCGCTCAGATGCTTAAAAAAAAATCTGCACTACCAAGGTGGAAGCAGACACTGCTGAGCAGGGACCCTGTCCAGATCTTGGGAAACAGCCATAACGGGTCGTTTCCAGCTTCACCCCTTCGCCTCTCTGTTCCCAGTCCATTCCCAGCTGTGGGGCTTTGTGAACAACCTGGAGAGTGGTACGGCGGGTACGGTGTAATGTACCAAACTCCTCCTCGACCTCCAGAGGCCCGCAGATGACCAGCCCTGTGGCTGCTGTTCTCACCTGCAGTGAAGGGGATTAGCGTGCAGCTTTGCCTGCTACTAGCTCTATTTCCTTCTTATAACTAAGTAATAGTAATAATAATAAACAGTAATGAATTTTTACATACTGAAAGCTGGCACTTCCTTTGTGGCATGGAAGAGAAGCTAACGCTGAATGACATCTCTTTGAGCTTAAGCAGAGGATATTGATAAAATATGAGAAATGAATATGAGAATATTGCTAAAAATACAAGACGTAAGAGCAACAAGCTAAACTCATGCATATACAAAGAGCAAATTTGCTTTACATTCAGGTGCTTTTTTTCATCTGTCTCTCCTTGTGTTCTGGGTCATGTGGCAAGGGAATCCTGCTGTCTGCTCTGTAGTCCTTGCACAGGCACCCAGGTCAGTGAGGACTGTTGCCTCAGTAAGGACTGCAGAACTGGAGTCACGGTTGTTAGAGGTACTGCAGATCAGTGTCCCTTTTTTGTTCATGAAACTAAGCACATTGATTTTCCTGTAAGAAATAATATAATTTATTTTTCTTTGTATTGAAATAATGACTACAGTATGCTACTAACTGCAAAACGAGGTATTTTGAATAGGCAAAAAGTGGTAGTTTTAATGTAGCACATTTTCTTTTTGGGAGGGAATCTGTAGCTTATCATGACTTGACTGCTTTTATATACTGTTTGTAAATACGAGCTTAATATGTAAGAAATTTGTCATATATCCAGTCATACTAGATTTTTTTTTTTAACCGAAGGAGGATATGATCTGTCCTGTATGTTTAGAAGCTTCTTCTTTAAGCTTCTTGATATTCTTTGCTGGAAAGTGTATGGTGCATCCGTTTGTTCTGCAGATGGCATCAGACAAAGCCTTTTTCACTAGAGGGAAAGCCAGAGAAAGCTCTAGTCACTTTTTGTGTCAGGCTTATGGGCTTAATTAGTGACCATTTGAATTTAGAAGGAAGTTGTAAGCAATTGTAATGATAGCCTTAAAGTAGTATTTCAGAATTTGTTTTATACATGATATTTCAATTATGGTCCATTGATTCAGTCTATGAATTACTCTTTACTTCTGTTCATGATCCATGGTGTTATGGTCTTAAATCATGGGATGCTGGCCAACAGCTGAAGACATAGTATCTCGGCTAAAACAGTACTGAATTCGTACTACATTTCACATGTCTCAAAAAATGAAAGATCGGTTAGGACAGTTTTCTCTTTCTTTCATTTGCTTCGTCATTTGTGCATACAGTGAATTGCCGAATTTGCACACAGAGTTCTACAAATCAATAGCACAGTTGCATTCGTCTTACTTGTAAATTTTTCCCTCAGAAAGCATGCTTGAGATTCAGTGTACTCTTGAGGTAAATGGAAAAGGTCACATCCCTTTGAGTTGCAGCAGACTCAGTTACTTATAAATTCATTTTTTTATCAGCATAAACTTTTTGTTCTCTGGACTACCATGAGATCTTGTTGATACACCACCATAGCTGGCCTGGGGTTGAAAGCTTTACTCCTTCGAGTCGGTGATGGTTTTGTGGCTAACCAGTGGGGTCAAAATTTCACCCTGAGCAGTTTTCTTTGTTTTTACACCACTGCTTGAGCAGCGTTACACCACGATCCAGATACCTCAGGTATAAATATGGATAGGTAGAAGCGTGCCGCATTGTTACTGACCCGTGCTTTACCTTGATTCCCTGCATCACACCATGTGCAGCATGAGATCCTAGTCCTAGCCTCCCAGCCAGCGCTGGCTGGGGACCTGACACACCCAGTGTCATAAGAAGAATTCTTTCAGCTTTGTTGTGAAGGAAAACCACTGGTTTTATAGCATAAAAATTAGCAAAGTCCTAATTAAAATAAGAAGTGAGAAAGCAGTCTCTTTTCATGGCGCCAGGCTTCACGGTCAATGCATGAGACAGAGCTACTTTCTTGAAGCGGAAAGCCTGGAGTTAAGCTAGCTCTGATCAGTGCTTTTGTCGAGAACCCTGGGCAGTGAACCCAGTCCTGGATTCTCACGCCTTAGTCCCCGTTCCTGCTCATTTCACCAGCACCGTCACACGTTCGTGCACTGTACGGATCTCCACTTCAAGACTGTGAAAACTCATTCAGATACAGAGGGTGACCAGAATTTTTTTTCTCTAACAGTATTTTTCTCAGTTATGACTGTACAAGTATTTCGGAATTTATTTTTGAGTCTGTGGGTACAAAAATGGGGGTAAACATAGTGCTGCTCTAGAAAGTGTGTGGAAGTTTTAGTGTCCTCAAAATGTTAATGTACTTAATAGTACAGACTGAGAAAATGATCAAACCCGATTCTTGCATATTCTCAGTTTTCATTTAAAATTATGAAAGAAGTTCTTCTGTTGTAATAATCTGAATGGAGAGGATGTTTTTGTACATTTCTGTGTTTTAATTGTTTTATATTAATATATCTGCATCTTTTACAATTAATTTCTCTGTCCCTTCTCCTTGATTTCAAATGAAGCCATGACAGTCATGTAGGCATATATTTTTATACTGGTAAGAATGTTTTGAAAGGAAATCACTATACTTTGCTCTTTAGATTAACCTTTTTATAAGCAAGTTGTTGTCCAAAATTTTCATACTCCTTTTTAAAAGTTATAATATCACCTCATAAAGCACCACAAGTTTTGCATGACATCACGTCACGATGCTGTGGTGTTTAGTGGATCCGGTCTGGAAGCAGCCTCCTTGGGACACCGATGACAAGACAGCAGCGTGCTTGGTTCTCAGGGGGAACGAACTGCTAAATTGCCTTAATATGTTGATAAAAATCCCCCGTATTCCTGAATGTTAGGGAAACTGACCTTCCATGAGACTTTACAGGAGCGATAGGGAAGAGTTACCACTCTTGCTGTCTAGGATTTAGGGAAAACAAGAAGATTAGTAACTGAGAAACACAAAACAGAAGGCATTTTTAATGTGCTTTCTCGTAAAATAGACCATTTAGAGTATGAAAAAGTGCAAATTGTCTGTTATAAAAAACCCTCAAGATTCTTCTTATCTTTTGATTTAGGTCTCTGAAATTCTTAAGTTGTCAGACCTTCTTTGTTCCAGGTTTTTATAGATAGCATTTCAATATAAGTAGTCATAGAGATGTTGACTTCTCGAGTAATTTTCTAACTACAAAATGCCATAATGGAGTGATGATGTGTTGTAATATTTCTTTGATTTTTATTGTTCATCATTGTATTTATAGTTGTTCATTTCATTATGCTCTTCAAAATTCAGGTACAATGTGCTTTTCTGTAGTTTGTTACCTTCTCTTTTCAGTCGATTGTAAACTACATTCAATAATCAGTGAGAGCATTTAAGTCTTACCACTTGTTAGAGAAAACATCTCAGGAATCATTATTCACAGGTCCTGGCAAAAAATCAGGTCTTTGTCAATTTCTGGCTACTGTATCATACTTTTTAATACCAGCTTTTAAAAACTGAATTTTATATAAACCCTTTCTTACTTTCTTTCTAGTCCCTGTGCTAATGGTTTCTAAAAGTAAAATTTTGATGTAGTAAATATCAAATGAAAAGTTACTTCTTAATTCTGTAGAGAGAGGAGACCCTGTACTGAGACAAGAATACTTTAATTTTTTTTTTTTTACTACTGCACAGATAATTCTGTGAAGAAATTGCAATACTAGAGGCCTCTGTCCCTGCATTGCTTTGTTTGCCAAGTCTAGACAGCCATGGAGAAAGTAAGACCATTGCTGTACAGCTGTCTTTTCACCGTTTGGCGTTTAAAAGAGAACCAAAACTAACTAACTAACAATGAGAATTTAATCATCAAAATGGTTTTCAGTAACAAACTAACTATGCAAATCTTCCATGCTTTTTGATCCTTTGAGTGAGGACCCACCTTTGTTTAAACCCTCTGTGAGAGGGTGTGTTGACTATCCGTTATGAAAGGCTGCATAAAAATGCAGTGTAGCTAAATTAATATAACCTTGTAGTTCTGGCTTATATCACTAAAAGCCAGGACAGTCAATTCTATATTTAGAAAAGCTATTTTTCAAGGCTTTATAAGTTAACGATGACCATTAAAATTTATCACGGGTTGAAACTTGACGTGAGAGGCTTCAAAACAAGAAGTAAAATGCTTACTTCCCTTTGGTTCACAACACGATTACGAAAGAAAACCACCCTGTCAGGCTGTTGGATGAGTATTTTCCTACCCATGTAGCGTGTCTGCTTTGGGTTATTCTTTTGAGTACAGCAGGCACAAGGTGAAAAAGACAAAGCACAAAAGTAGAGGATGCTGTCACCCCACGGCCAGCCATCCACCTGTAAGGGGAGGAGCGGAGGCGAGCTCTGCTCTCAGGGTTGCTTCTGCGTTTCGCAGGAAACAATCACTGGATAAAAGATGAAAAACAATTCTAGGAGTGGAGACCAGAGCCTTGGCGTGGCTGATAAGATGGCAGGTGAAAGAGGAATTTTCAGAATTACCACTTTGGCCTTAGCTGGGTGTAAATTAAATTGAAGTTCTTTGTTTTTATCTAGCTGTTAATCCACAATTTGACTTTTTTTCTGCCCTTTCGAAACAACAGTGCACTTCTAAGTTTTCAAACTGCTAAGCAATATGCAAATGGCATTTGTTGGATTTTAAGTAAATACTTTAATGTTTTTAATCATAGATTAATTTTGGTAGGTATAGATCATAATTATATATTATAATAGTTCTATGAGAATTTATAGTGTATCATAGTTATAAATTGAAGTTGTAGCTATAAATGGAATAGTATTAAGGCAACACAGTAAATTCATGTTAATGTATATGCAAATGGGTTTCCACAAGGTCTTGATAGACTCTGTGTTAGTGAATGTTAGCTGCAGGACTCCTTCCAGTCAGCTTTGTGTGTAGGAATGATTCCAAAGCCACTTCTGAACTCTCCTACCAGCCACGTCTGAAAATAGCATTTCTGCAGGCATACTTAGGGAACTCAAAACAAAGCAAAACTATTGTTCTTCTCCAGTGCAGAACTGTAATTTAGCTTAAGACCATATGTCTGCTTGATCTTACATGACTTCGTCCTCCTGCCTTGCGTGACAATCCTCCTGCAGCACGGAGGGAATGGTGGTCAGGCAGCCGCCCTCAAAAACACTCAGAACAAAGCCTTGCCTGAGCACGGCACTCACAGCATCTGCTTAATTTGCAAGGCTGTCTCCTCTCTGATCAGCAGGGCACTTAGTATCTAGGCATTTCTCTAAATTCCTCCTCAATTCTGCATTCCTTTTAATTCTTTAAGTGCGTGCTTAAATTGTATCAGCTTGCCATCGTGTGTGATCCGTGCATCACAGAGACGCGTGCTAGTGATGCAGTGAATGAACTTCCAAGGAAAAAAGTCCTAGCCTGCTAGCTCGCAACCTGGACATACTGAAGCCATTTTACCCCAGGTCAGCAGCCTCTGCCCACGGGTGTTCCCTGGCACATTCTTGCACTTCACAGTTGGGATCGCCAGGAACCTGCCAAGGGAGAGGGTTCTGCAGAAAACGCAGCCATCACTCCCCGCCAGCAGGGAAAACAGCCGGAGTCGGGCGGCCCTCTCCGCAGTCCAGAAGTTGTCCTCTTCACAGCCCACCCGTTTCCTCATCTGACTTCGCTTGAACCGGAGACAGAAGTAACAAACCATGCTGCCTTCAGCAGCAGCAAATCTTTCCTCGATCCTCCTGGCATTTGCCAAAAAGCAAAGGCAGGCAGGAAGAGGAATCACAGCTTAATAAGGAATCACAGGCTGCGTTACAAGTCTGGTATCTTTACACAGAATATAAAGACCCCTTCTAACGGAGTATTTTTCAGACATTATTCACCCACTCCTTTACTCCAATATTTTGAGACCTTTTACTTTCTGTAGTGAATATTCATGTTTTCATCTGATTACCCTTTGTAATGTTATGTAGCCCATAGCAACCTTGGCCATTGGAGGCTAAATACAATTCAGAATTTTAAACTCTGCAAGCTCTGTCAGTCACAGGCTGAACAGCCTGGCCATGAGCAAACAGCAAGCCCAGTGTGAGGCTGGAAAAGAGTTTGTGGCAGTCAGCAATCATTGGAAAAGGCAGTAGGTGTGAAAAAAGCAGTAACGACATTGTGGTCAGTCAATATACAGGTGGGCAATTGTTACCTTTATCACAGTTCTCCATTAATTATTATAATTATTCTTGTAGCTGTTGTATAGCAAAGATAGGAGCTGACTTTAGCAAGAGTTCACACCCACCTACAAGGTTTGCTTTCAGATAAGTCTGCATGCACAGTAATCTCAGGTATTAATCATTCTCTTAAAGTGACCTGCTCTTGTTTGTTGTTGCATTAGGCTGTCATGTAATTTACTGGTTGGACATATATTTGTGTCTTAGGTACCCTCTGTGTGATATTTTTCTGAAGCAGACCCTCTGCACTGGCAATATCTTGACTTTGCCGTCTCTCGCCAGGAGACAGACTGAATCTCATTTACTCCTGGAAGAGTGTTCTACTTGGGAATTCTCGCTGGCTTTGGTCCCTTATTCTGCCGGACTCCTGTTTCATCTACAGTCTATTTAGTCTCTACTTTTGTATTTTGTCCCATGACCTTTTTTATTCTAGTAGGTTGCACAGTGATAGATACTTTTTTTTTTTTTCTGATCTAATTTGTACTAGAGAGTGAGGCAGTCTGCTCTCCGTGAAGCAAAGCCATTTTCGGATGTGGTCGCTTGTTCCTCCTCTGCTGCAGAGACCATCCAGAGAAGAGCAGCTCTGCCTTTTGTACCCAGCCCTGTGGGTGCCATTGTACATATCCCAGCCGTCGCCCTTGGGTGCGAAATGGGAAGACAAGGTGATGGTTTAGATTTCGACAGGCTGCCTTTGCTTACCGGTGTCCTCACCAATTGCCCCGTGTGTTTTCAGAGTATACAAACCACCCGCTGCCAGGACTGGTGCAGTACTCCTGAAGCAAACAGGGTTACCGTTTCTTAGAATATGACCTCAGTAATGCTTCTGGGTCCTGCTGTCTCACAAAAGGCAGAGTTGGGCACTCAAATAGATGAAAAATTGTTCAAACCCCGGATGAGTTTTATGCTTGCGTTATCAGTTACTTTTATAATGTGATTTTTCTGCCAGTTAAGAATTATTTTTACATCAAGTAGAAATACTTCATACTCGTTCATGCACTGTATAACACCTTCCAGGTATCAGTGAGGTATCTTAAACAGCCCATGGATCCCTCAGATCCTGAGGAACAGTTTCCCACGGGATGCTGTGTCCTTGTCCAGGTTCTTCCTGCATCTAATGCCGGAGCACAGAAACAGCTTCCCAGCTGGAAGCAGAAAAGATAGCTGTCATTTCCTCCAAAACAATGAGAATTTAATCATCAAAATGGTTTTCAGAAAGCTGTTACAATGAAGTAACAAAGTTTCAAGGAGTGAGCATTACTTTATGCCATGTGTAAGGTGAGGATTTCAAACCATGCTGCAAGCAGAAAGTAACACAGATTCTAAACAGATTATGGCCTTTGCTGTTAACCACGGTGCTCGCTGTATTCGTCTGAAAGTGCTGTTGGAACGCCCAGTAGTTTGAAACCTGAACCTTGTCCCACCTGTTGCCTCAGCTTTGCAGTAATTTTCTTCTGGTGCAAGAATTTGTAGATTATAACCCGAAAGTAACTTACTCTAAACCAGGCACTTTCCCAGGAAAGACATGTCGCTCAGTCACAGTCATACGCAGTAACATCAGCCAGTTTTGCTGAAATGAGCCAGCACTGGGTCCTTCCCAACAAGCCAACGTTATTCATCGTTACGTTTATCCGGTTGTAACAGCAGTGGTATTACATAGGTTCAGTGGAGTACAACATTATTGTTATTAAAGCAATAGAGCACGTCGCTCATTGTCCACTCGCTGAGGCATCAGTGTTCCTGAGTAATCCATTTTTGTTAGCTGGGCCTCCCCACGACACCCGCAGGGAGCAGCAGTGCCCGGCGCACCCGGCGCGGTCAGCCGTGTGTCAGCCTCTCGCCCCCGGACGGGCGAAACCCCGGGCAGAGGGGGCTGGTGGCCGGCTGTGCACCTTCACACGGTCGCTGCGGTTTAGCCACGGGGCGTTCGCCATCGGTGAGGGGAGGTTTTCTCTGTGGGGGTCGTTCTGGGCGGAAGGCAAAGGGGCAGTTGCTGGAAGAAGAAAGGGTCTCTGGGTTTCTTTTTTTTTAACTGGAAAAGGTGCAGACTTCCACTGGTGATACGGAAGTGTTAACTCCAAAGCATATTATAGACCTGTATTTTCCAAAGAAGCATGTTAAGCCAAAAAGCAATATGCCCAACATAAATCTATAAAAAAGATTCAGAGAAAAACATCATGTTGTTCACCTTCCTGTTTTGTGTGGTGCCCGGAGTAGTGGCTCGAGTCCTGTTTACCCTTCTTACCCTTTGCTGCTGGATTGCCCCGGTGACCCCCTCTTTTTGTTGTCACCTTTGACTCTGATTGTTGGTGTGATCACCATGGTGTTAGTGTAGCCTTAGCAAGTAGCAGCTGTTTAACGCATTGTACTTTAACTACTGTGTTTGCAGGACGGTGTTTACCCTCCTGATTTGGCTTAAGTGAGGTGCATATCGTGGCCGGTTAGCTCAGCAGAGCATCGTGAAGGCTGATTAGTATTTTGGTACATATGAAGCAGCTAATTCAATTTAAACAGCAATGTGTCTTACTGCTTAGCTTTAACTATCTGCTGCCTAAGATGAACATATGAAGATAAATTACATGGGGTCATTTGTTAGCAAAAGAACTAGGGCACCCAAATCTCCCTTGGAAATATAAAATCATAGTTCAATCTGGAGGAAGAAACTAATGATCTGGAAGCTGACAAAGATTAGATGTCATATTTTCATTGGTCAAATGGCATTTTGTTGAAATCACACTTGTGTACCAGCTCACACTAATGCTGAGTTGGGACCTTGTCAATTAAAAATATCAAAATATTTTTATTTATATCTTTGGCCTTAACAACTTTTGAAGCACCCAAAGCTTGAACTGGCAGCCTGCGTCCACTGTCCTTGCTTTTGGTAAAAGCATCTTAGACAATCTGAAAGTGTGTCAGAGCTAAAGGTAAATTGGTTCCACATTTTCGTAGAGAAAATGAAAATAATTTTCTGATTAAAAGTGGTCAGGATTTTTTCCCATTCAAAGTTCTCTCTCAATATCATATGTAAATAGAAAGACTTAAAAGTGAGAGAAGGTTTAGTGAATGCAAAGACTCAGACCGAACTTCAAAAATAAAACGGACCAGATCAGAACTGTGTCTCAGCTCTTCACATAAAGAGCTCAGTTTTCATCAATGCTTTATAATTCCGTCCGATCTCAAATGTTTTGTATTAGAAACAATTCAGTGATATAAAATATCATGACAATTAATAGATGAGAACAAATGGTATTTGAATAGGAGGTTATTTCCACTCCCTGAGACACGATAAAGTTTGCCTAAACATCTGCGTGTGAATCTAGACATAGGATGCACAGTTTTTCAGAACGACCTTACTGTTCTAAAGAGGATTACATAGCTTAATTTTTCCCCACTGGTGCCTAGTGGATGCTGTCACGCTTCCCGCGGCACTGCTGGAAATGTCCTGACCATAGAAAGCAGCATCCCTAAAGCGACACCAAGACGCGCTGTCAGCAGCAGGGCATAGTCGCTGTGTTCACTGTGTGCACAAACGAGCTGGGAGGCAGAACTGCATGTGACAGACAGCGTTTAAAGGTAATGACACTCCAAAGTGAATTAATTGTTTCCTGTTAGAAAGTACATTTCACCCATCCCAGTAACACATTTTATCCGTTCTTACACAAGAGAAGAGTTCATTAGGAGCATTTTTCCTGACTGGAAATGCCAGTTAAGAAGACATTTATATACACAGCATTGTTGGCTTGTGGTCCGCGTTAAGACACTGCTGACAGGATGGTTTATGATGTCAGAAGATTTTTCACCCTGCAGTAAGTATTTTTGTAAAGGTGTCCAGTCATCTTTGACAATACCTGTCAACAGCAATCGTGCAGTAATATTACTGACACTATTAATGGTTATTTTCCCCATACAATTGCTAAGTAGCTCTCATCCGTATTAGCTCTAATCCCTGTCGTTCGTTGGTCAGCCTGCTGCTTATTAACAGAGTTAGTTAACAATTCCTCAAAGTGTTTGGTTAAATTTTGACAACATCAAGGATTATATAAATGATATTACTTTAATTAGTACTTTTTGGAAATTTTATTCAGAAAACCCACCTGACAGTAATCCTGGTTAAATAAAATGAGTGTAACTGAAACAAAAGTTTGTGAAATAAGGTGGGAAAGAAGCTAGAAGGAGCATCCTGAGGGAAAATAAATTCCGAACAACTGGAGGTAAATCGTGCAAGCCTCTCGCATGGATGTTCCAGCTCCAGAACTGCCTGTCTGTCCATCATCCAGAGGCGTATACAGTCAAAGTATGTTTTGCATAACTCTGCTGGCTGGCATACACAGAGAATAACAGGCAATTTTTGCTATTTGTTATTCAGCTAACATGAGTGGTTAAGGTCCTAAATTTTGACTTTGTCACTGTTTTAAACAGGGCAGATAAGTTGTTACATATGGAATTCCTCATTTCTCCATTTGTATTTTTAAATATATATAATCTAGTATGTGTAAAAAAATGTCAGTAACCATACTGAATATTAAAGTTTGGAAATGTGTACAGTGTTAACTTACCTGTAGCACCTGTGTGTGTTAGCATTATATCTATTTATCATTTGCTCATCAGTGGTACCTAGAGGCCTATATCTGTTATGTCATCATTTTTACATGAGCACTCACTATTCATTCTCAAGATCACTGTTTTCTGCACACTGCAGAAGATAGATTATGATTGAGGCAGAATGCTACTAAAAAAAATAAAAGACATTCTTTCGTGTCTAGTCATGAGACTGACAGAGCTGGTTCTCCCTTTTTCTCTGCAACAGTCACAGTTCCGAAGGTCAAGACTAATAACGCATGCACAGAAAGGTGGCATGATGCTTACCCTCTAGGAGATTAACACTGGAATTTTTAGCTTTTGATTATTTGGTGTAGAGTCCTTAAAATTACTTTTGTCAGATCTGCAGTTGTTTTTATGGAGTCTGTAACTGTTTATACAATTTACAGATCAGAAAATCTGTTAACTGGAACTATTAACTGAGTTTTGAATTAAGAACTGTGAGTTCCTTATTTGCCAGGGTTGAGTGTGTTAAAAGAGGCTGGAGATGGCAGCAAAACAAAGCAATTTTAATGCACTTGATAGTAGACAATCTTATGCTTAATGTCTTTTGGAAGATGTGTATTACAAGAATAGTTCTGCTTTTTGCATGCACACAAATTCGTGTTATTCTTTAAAAGAGACTCTTTATGCTTTACCTCAAAGAAGCAGGTGAGAAGTGAGGTTGAAAGGAAGGAAAAGAGGAGGTAGGTCATGAAGCCACCCTAGAGAAAACAAAAAGTTAATAGTGTTAGCCCGTTGAAGTCGGTGGAAGTATTTTCCAGTTTCTTGAGTACCATCTTGAGTCTGTGCTGTCTGGGTGGCTGCTGTATTGGAAGAAGCAAAAGGGATGTTGTGTCTTTATGTCCTGCTTTTTCTGAAATACGTGCTCCACTGTTAGTTGTCGTGTTGGGCACTGTGCAGCCTTCATGGTCGTGGGGCCAAGCTTGCCAATGTCAGGAGCCGTGTGCTCGCAGGGAGCGCAGGATCGTACCCAAAGGCTGCGTTCGGGTGACAGCTGTTGTGTACCAGACTGAAATGGAGTGCTGTTGTGTGGGGCAGTTCTGAGGCGCTGGGCATTTTCCTTGTGCCTTTGATTTTTGCAACGTCTCTCTGTTACGGCAGCACCAGAATCATCAGCATGGCTTCCTGAAATGCTTATGCATCTGTCTGTCTCCTCTTTCAATTGCTTCTATTGACTGGTTTTAAATCCATCAGCTGGTGGGAAGACATCTGAATGAGGTAACATCATGTAAGACACCAGAGTATCCGTAGGAGAGAAAACCCTTATAAACGCTCCAACCAAGTAAAAGCTTCAGAGTTCACAAGAAGATGATCTGATTCTGGAAGCAGTCACACTGTTTTCATTCCGCTGTTCATTGAACTACAGAACAGGATGATGGAGACAACTACTGGAGCGTATGTTGTTTGAAAAGTTTTATTCTGGAGTAGTATACATTCGGCAGTATGTTTCATGAAAATTTCTTCAGTGATAGTCTGAGCTAATAGAGCTTTTCTTTGCAAAAATCTGTTTAAGATAAATGGCATATAATAAACTGAACTATCCTCTCCCCAAAATCATTTAAGTCATAATACAGAACCCCTCAGCAATTTTGAGCCGTATTTAGCTATGATCACCTTTTGAGCCCATCTACAAAAGAAGCCTGCTTACTCCAAAGTATTTGTGACCCTTCTAGAGCATCAAGAAGGAGAGCAAATAGTTTTCCTTTGTTTTTTTGGGGAGGCAGGAAGGGGGCGATATCTAGTTAGGATCTTTTATTACATGTATGTCAGCATTTTGCTGAGAGTAAGACTTGGCCGAGCCAAAGAGGCAGTGGTGGGGAGGGAGAAGCCTCATGCACTGGAGTGCAGCGGACAGAATGCTCCACACTTCGGGCCTGAAGGAAGAATGCTGCCGTATAAAAAGAAGAGCTTGCCCCACTTTGTTGTATTAAATTATTACCTACAGATTATTTTGTCTGGATAACTTTTGCAACGTGTATTTTTTTATCTCTGTCCAAGCATTAGAGATCTGATTTGTCGAAAATTTGTAAACTACAGTAATTTCTTGACTGGGTGAGTGGTGGTAAAGACCTTAAAAAATTGGCAGAAGTTTTCACCCTCTGAAAATGTTAAGATCAATAAAGCAAACTGATAAATAGCATTTCACAGAATATAGGCTCTCGGATGAAATGCACCAACACATAGCAGTAACAGATCATTCCGGGTACAGAACGTCATACTTCAAAAGCCATACAGTTAGTACTGGAAAAAGAAGGATTATATGAAATGTGATTGACACTTACACCTTATGTCATAAAAAGTAGCTTTAGTTATGTGGCGTTCTTCAGTAACTAAAGTAAGAGGTTACCAGAAAAAGTCAAGCCTTAAATTGCAGACAAAGAGCTTCTACGACCAGTAGTATTTCATCATCAAAATATTTCACAGACACTCAGAAATAAGCTGTACTTCTGTATGTCAGTGAAGCAGCAAATTGAATTCTCATAATATGTTTTGAAAATGAGTCTTGTTAGGTTTGATGAGGTGGAAAAGGTACTGAGATCACTGGTTTGTTCCAATACGTTCAGTACGCTTTGCTTGGATGTTTGCCATGGCTAATCTTTAATGGCAGTGTAGCTTGTAAACCCATTTGGTAGAAAGCTCTATGTCTCAGTTTCAGACTATCACACCAAGCAGGGTGGTAAACAAGTTTCTCTTCAAGCATGCAAACTCTTTTGTTACAATACCAGAAAGTTTGTTTTAACACACATATCAGGAAAACCACAATGTTTCTTTATGAATTCAGGAATGAGCAGAATAAAATGCAAATGTAGATTTAAATACATCCACACATACATATGTAGGTAATGCACACCAGCTTTACGGGTTTTGTTTAAAGATATCTATCAAGGACAAACTTCAATTCAGTCAGGCCTGATACTCAAGAAATTGAGGCTGTCACAAACCCTCTGGATTTCTCCCAAACCCCGCTTTGGCTACTTACCCATTTTGGAAATGGTCTGGGGAAACAGGGGGCCTTACAGCATGATAAGCCATCATCAAATACAAAGTTCCATCATATTAAACTAGCGAGAACATTTGGATAAAATGAGGAAAACTTTGGCCTCAGCCTCCTGACAGTTGAACCAGAGGTTACCAGTTCAGGGGCTTTAGGCGATTTCAGCCTGTGGACTCCCACAGGCATGCTGAGTTAACTTACTTTAGGCCATTCTGTAGGTTAAACTAAACACTTGCTGTTGCCTTTTAAACTAAGTTAGAATGCACTGGAGATCCCATAGCACTTTCAGAATGACCGCACGGCTTAACTACCATTTGATCAGCTTCTGTTCCAGACGTCATTACAAAATAATTTACTTTTTTTAACACAATTTCATACAAAGGTTCAGAATCTGATGTAGTCAGCATCGTTTTCCTTAAACCACATAACTAATTTCTTGGTTCTGAAGAAATCCCCTGAAAAACCTGGTTTCTTGTTATACCTTCCTTTCTGTCAGCATTTGAGAATCCATACCAGTGGGTTTTGTGTACAGCTGCAGAGATCCCAGTGCTCTGAACTCTGTTTTCTGTTAAATTATTCCTGGATAGCTCTCCTTGAGACAGTCGTGCAAAGAAATCCCATGAGATGAACCTTTTTGTTTCCTAGGTTTCCTTTTTCATCTTCTGCCTATTCGTTTTCCATAGTCATAGCCAACAGCCTACTCTGTACCTGAGTTCATATTGAACGGATTTTCATACTTTCACATAGACGAATAATCTGCTGTCTTTAAACACTCTCACGTGCAAAAATGCAAGGTAGGAGGTGAGAGTTTTGAAACTGTATGTGTCTTAACATGTTGGCCTAAAGTAGGGTTGTGGATACAAGAAGAGAAATAGAGAAGGAGCATATGAGAAAGAAAGGGGGAGGACAAAAGAAAGACAAGTGAGTATGAGAGGGTCTAGAAGAGCTGCTTTTTGTCAGTTAAATGTTTTAATCAGCGTAGTCATTCGAGCCAGAGGTTTCAGGGTGCTTTGCAAAAAGTTGCTGATGGTTGTGATTGCGATTTGTTTGCAGTTACCCATACAGCGAGGACTCTAGCCAGGGAAAGCAGTACATGAACACGAGGTGTCCAGCGTGGTGCGACAGAATCCTGATGTCCCATTCAGCCAAGGAGCTCATTCTGAAAGTAAGTACAGGCCTGCAGCCCTCCCACCGCCTCTGCGGTGTGTTTGTCTTCAGCAAAGGTAGGTAGGGCTGACACACTTCTGCTTGTCCTTCAATTTTCAGTTGCCAGTAGCAAACACTCGCCAAGCTGGAGACAGCATACTGTGGCAATAATAAACTGTTACGCCTCCAGTGGTTTCCAGCCAAGAATGTGGATTTGTCCCAGTTAACCCACTGGCAGTTACCAAAGCATGAGCTTTCACAACTGCTTCTTTTGGTATCTGAGCTGCCAACGCTGGCTGCCTGTGATCTCTCCTGTGCTGCTTCTGTACGTGTCAGTGCTGTACTGGGATATACAGCACTGGGAAACTGTGCCTGCTTTAAAAACAAATAACAAAATGAAAAAACCTCCATCAGTCCCCTAATCTGGTCCATTCTATGGTAACAAAAGTAACAGTACTGCCCTTACTAAGGATTCAGCGCAGATGCAGACAGAAGTACCTAGGTGTGGCTGCTGACTTGAGGAGCAAAGCTACTGAAGGAAAAACCTGTGTGACAACAGCTGGAGGTACCCAAGGTACAAGCGTGTTGAGTTTAGGTTCCCTCTGTTGCTGGTGGTGAGAACTGGATTTCCCAAGAACACGTCAGATCCTAGACAGGCCAGATCTCCTATCACTGTCCCCTGAATGAAGGCAGAGCCTCTGGTAGGCGCCTAAATTGGTGCACCAAGTACCTAAATTTAGGCATTCCATTAGAGCTTTAAAAATATGATTGTTCAACAGTTTTAGGACATGTAGTTCCTCTTGGGATTTTAGTGTATAGAGGTAAACTTGGTGATGCTCTATCCAAGGTTAAATGACCTAAATACAGTTCAGGAGCCTTCCAATTTTCCTTGCCTCTCGTTTTCTGTCTCCTGCTTACTCCGCTCTGCTCTCCTCCTTTACTTGGAAACACTGAACCAGGTCAGCCACTTACGTGTGCAAACTTACACAGCCTCTGGTTTTTCCTGGGTTCTCGTTCATGGCGACTAGAGACCCGTCCTGGTTACGCTGGCTGTCAGTTGTTCTAAAGGACCAAGAACGCATCAGGAAATCAGTGTATGATACAAAGAGGTCTCATCCATGCCCTTCTGCTCTGAGCTAAATTTTTCCTGCTGTGCTAGCCATGGTCAGGAGCGCGATGCAAGAAGGATCATGCTGTGACTTTTCAGCACTGTGGCACTGAGGTTATCTCGCTGACCAGACTGTATGATGGTCTCACACATGACAGACTTACCAAACCTATAATTGCCCAAAGTCGTGTGTCTGTCTGTATGTTCCCATATAACTAATGCAGTTTAATAAGAGCGAATTGCTGAAAATGCTCTTTGCAAAGAAATCCATATTCTGCAACTTCGTCGCACTTTTTTTTTTTCTGTTTAAATTAATGAAACCCATGAAACTTGCTCTCCTGAAGTTTATAACCTTCTGTTTCTCTCTCTCACCAGGGTTATTTATCTCATGATTAGACTGTTTGCTTTGCAGTGTATAACTCACTGAGAGACTGAGAACATTTTTTCCATAGCTACTCAAATTTCAATTAAAATATATGAGGAAGTGTCTGCATGATATCTTGAAGTTTCGCCCGAAATTTTTGACAATGCGCATACTGCAGTATCTAATTAAAAAAAAATGTGAAGCTAAGAGGAGTACAGGCTTTATAGTGAAATAATTATGTCAACATCAATGTTACTTGATCTTCTTATACAGAAATATCATATGAAAAAGTGAGACTTCACCCGAAATGTTACAGATAGTAGTTGGCGCCCATGAAATTCCTAAAGAACAAAGGATTAAAACCATGGAAAGAGTGGCCAATGAGGGAAGATTTTTTTTTTTAAGCTATGAATAAGGAGATAGAAGTGTACACAAAGGCTTGAAGCGTGTAAACAGTGCAGAGGGAAAGGAATTCTTTCAGATTATCTAGGGGGGTATAACTTGGATATAATGGGAGAAAATTAAACAAAGGAAAACAAAGTTAGAGCATTAAAGAGATTTCTGACTGTGAGGTCACTTAGTCCAGTTCTTAGTCTCTATGGAGCAGAACCTCAGTCAGTTGGATCATTCAAAGCTTACTTTCAAAAAATGCATATAATTTTGTCTCTGCAGCTTTGCATTTGCAAAGTATGAGCACGCATTTTGGAACATCTCCAGAGATGCATGTGCAGAATTACAGATGTAGGTGAGGCCAAACTGGGATGGTTGTTTAACTCGCTGAGTCTCTACCGAGAAAGGAGTTATCTTACCCAGCCCAAAACCAAACTGTAATTCTGGCCCATAAAACTTACTGAAAATATTCAGTAGAAAAGAATGCTGAACTGATAGAGGAAAGGGCAAATTGACCTTACAAGTTTTTGTGGTTCTACACAGTGAGCAGTGTTTGCCTTGCCACTGAGAATTTATTCCATTGCACAGACTTACAATTCAAAGCTTGAAAAGGAACTGTGAAGAAAGTAAAAACAACTTTTAATTAACTGATTACACTGCAACAAATTCTTGAAATATAAATATGTACAGATTTTTAAAGAATTTTTGGTTGTAACTAGCTACTGAATATTCTTATGCAGGTAGTTGTTTTGCTGCATTAATTTTTCTTGTAGGCAAATAAAAAAAGAAACTTAGCAATTCCGTATTTTATTTCAAGCAAAAATTGCAGTAAATCTGCATTTTAGTCCTATTGAAAGAAGGGATAGTGTGCACAAATTGCCACATTGTACAGTGTGTTCAGCTACACAGTAGACATTACAGATTGTACAGACATGGGGCTGTAAACAGCTTTCATGCAACATCATCTATCATGCTATGGTCGGTTACCTCACCATCATGTTATTTTATGCTTCCTGAGCCCTAAAACACCAAAGGTTGCCCACTGCGAGGGAGCTGCGCTGATGCCTGATAGCATGAAGTAATGAATGCTCAGCCAAGTGTATATTGTTTCTGCTTGTGCACCGCTGTAATTTGTTTATCTGTCTAAAGATTATGCAGTTGAAAATCCACAATTTTATGCTGCCTTTGTAAATTATCAAGTCGCTTTTGATGAATGTATCCCCACTTCCGATGCTGGTGGCATTATGATCTTGAAATATTGGAAAGTGCTCATGCATACAATGCAGAAGGTTATGTTTTTGTATTTTTGGCAGACAACCATGCTATAAAGTAAATCTGACCTTAAGCTTCCTTACTGCGTTAAAGATAATTCAGTTTTAACTTTATAGTCCTAAATGCTACTGTTTATATAAAGTTATTGCCCAGTCAGACTTGACTGATTGCAGATGAGAAAGTCTTGACTGTTCCATACAAAATAAATTAGTATTGCCAACTAGTTTAGAGCACATCTGTGATTGTATTAGAGACTTGAGAGTGTGCAGATCGCAGATTTAATTAGTTTGTAGGAATTGTTTAGCATAATAAGAAATTGTCTTATATGGGAATGTATTTGTATTTATTCCTGAAGTACTGTGCTAGAGAATCAAAACAGATTCTCAAAATCATGTTTATTGCAAATGGCAGAAAGATCAGTACATTTTATTATTCATTAAGCTATAAATGCTAAAGAAGTCAGTATATAAGGATAAAGTTCAACACGGAACAAAGTGAAAGCAATTCATAATAGAGACTGGAGGAATGTCGTCTTTTATTTGCTGATTTTCTTAAAATCACTTCATGCCCTTTTTCAGATGAAATGTGTCTCATAGAAATGGTTAAAGATTATACTCATAAACTGTAAATAATTCATTCATCTCTCTGAACAGTTAAAATCACCTATATGATGAAATCAAAGGCTCTTAGAAGGCAATGTGGATTGCATTTAACTCGGAGAACAACATACATTGCACCTAATTCATTAAAAATAGTATGTTGTTCTTAAAAAAGGAGCAGCCACACATGCTGGCTGCATTTCGCTGGCAAAAGGCTGGAATGCAGTCATGACAGAGTCATTCATTTAATCTGTCCAAGGGTTGCTCTCTAAAATTTCTTGAGGTCCCAGAAGCAAGGAGTACATGCACTGATTTCATCCATTATTTCACATGGACAAATTGCACAAATTACTGCAAGCAGTACCGACCATAAAAATGCATTCTACATGGTCTTTCTCTGGAGAAGCCAAGCAACGATGTGTTAATATTGCTTCACTCAGAAACTGGTTTGAACTATTTGCATAGATTATTTCCATATTTCTTTGTTTCTGTAATCTGCAGAATACTCCAACTGACTAGTATTTTGTTGTGTTTTGTGTGTTTGGTTGTGTTTTTTTTTACTAGTCAGAAAACGATGAGAAGATAGTAATATATGACCACATTGGGCCAAATGTCTGCATGGGGGATCACAAGGTAATTAAATTAAACATTTTAGTATTGTATCTTCTAAGTCTTTTTTATCAGGAGGATGAATGTATGCACTAGTTTCTGTTAATGTTATGTTTAAGTCGACTGTATCTCTGTCATGTTTTTATTTAGTCTCAAAGGTGTTTTCAGGTTTAATTCAACTGAAATCAGCCACTGTGTTAGAGTAGATACTTGTATGAAATCAAATAAAGAAGAGGGTGATGTGCACTAGAATGAAAAGCGTGGTACAATACAAAATGAAGAGCAGCAGCTGTCTGCGCACTTGCAATTATTCTTGTAAAGCAGAATTATTTTCATTGGGTTATCAAAATTGCTTCCAAAGCATAGTTTCTGTTAATGTGGTGCCCAGCTGCTTATTAGGAAAATAGCACATTGGGCAGTTCCATATTTAAGCAACGAGTGGGAAAAAGGATAAAGAATTACGTAAATGCCAGTTGTTCAAATGAAGAAAAAGACGTGAATTTTACAGTCTTCTCTGCTGAAGATGCCAGATGGAAAGCTAACCTAGAAATGCAGCGAAGCTGAGTGTTTGCTTTAGCCTATATAAAACCCATATAAAACCTCAATGAGAAACTTGCCAAAACTTGCAAACTGTACGACAGTGGTGATGTGTCGGTCCTAGAGACAGTGCTAAGGCTCTGGAGTGATTCGGTGACGGATAATGGGTAATTACGTGTGGGTACGCATGTATACACATAAATCCAAAGTCACAAATATAAACCTGCATTTCCTTTCACGGTCAGAGTTCTTGTGAGACAGAATATTGTTTTTCTAAGGAAGAATACACTTAAAATACTTGGTCCAGAATCAAAGTCAGATTTTCAAATGCAGGCATTTACTAATCTCTCAGTAAAATGAAAAGTTTCGTGTGTCAGCAGCTGCAGGACAGCCAGTTCAGAAGCAGTAGTTTTGGTTTCTTTTGTCACCGGTGCGCTTAACAGGAATTTTTTTAGCATGGCACTTTCAGTGGAGCTAATTCTGTGATAAAAGGGAGTTGTGTATGGGACCCAATCCTCTTCCCACAGGAAGCAGTGGCAAATTTTCCCTTAGATTTCAGTGGGAGCAGAGATCTGTAAGGAGATTATATAGTCTCTTGTGCATTTTCTGCTTAGATTAATCCGAAAAATTACTGCATCATTTTGTTTCCAGTCATAGAGGAGTTTTTGTTGTGTTTACTACTGACTGTAAAAAAAAAAAAAAAGTTTGTATTTCAAACGTGTAACTTCTATTTCTCCCTGACTCGCTGCAGCCTGTGTTCCTGTCCTTTCGAATAGCTGCTGGGGCAGGTAAACCTATTGCAAATGTGCACAAGTGTTGTGTCGTGCAGTGATGTGGTGGTAAATATCATTTTTTTCCTTCACGTTTATATTTTCTACATCATTTCCCCTGTGTTTATTTTTCTTTTTAAAAAAATGCCAATTCTGCAACAGGAAAAAGATGCCTACGAAATGAGAAGATTTTCCGTGAAACCACACTGTAGCGAGGAGGGAAGGAACGCGCAGCATACTGAAATACATAATCGTAACAACTGTGTCGATAAATCAAGTCCCGAGTGCCACATTTTTAGACTGCCGATCGTACACTATGCTTCAGCATCCGGACTCTGTTCGAGAAAAGCCTCACATACCTCACTGTCTTGTATGTTCATGTGACATCAAGTAGAAACATGGAATTATTTTTTATATATATGTCACAATTCTGTTGCCAAAACTAAATAGACAGCAGAGATGTTATGTATTTTAGATTTCACAACTTTCAACTTTTAATAAGTGTTTGTCGATGTGGAAAAGCTATTTCAGCATATTATAGACTTTTAAAGGCGTCGTGCCTAACATTATGTATCTTTACCACTTTGGGGTTTTGTACATTGGATTGTATAAATAGAGATATTGATGGTTTTAAATGGTATTTTCTTTGTTGACCAAGGCTTATGGTTTGTGTTTTAGTTCTAGTATTTTGTTTTTCATTTTTATAATTTTTTGTCTCATGTTATTTACTATACTGCCATGTTACATGGTTTTTGAATCACACAGCAGCTGCTTTCTATACATGCATATATGTGTGTATATATATGTATGTGTGTGTATATATACACAGATATATAAATAATTTATAAACCTGACCAAAACTTACGCTAATTATACTTTCCAATATGAATGCTTGAGAGTGCCATATCAGCAGTTAGTGTTGGAGCCTTAGCAGGTTTAGTTAAGTGTACATCAACAACCAACATTTATATAATAAATAATATATAGCAGTGCCATCCTGGATACAGATATATAGCATACTATATAGCACATATATTAGCAGTTTCACTTTGCTACTCCTATAATCCCTTCTTTCTATGTAATATTAAGGATTGAATGTGAAGTTCTTAGCTAGGTTTGGGTGTAACTTTCCAGACTTTTGTAAACTGTTTTTGTCCGTCTTTTGTTACTGTTTTATGGTGCCAAGTATTCTATATTGAAACAATAACAACATGGGAGAAGAAAATATAATAGTCTGCTTCAGGTAGCAACTGTATTGGACACAAGACTGTATTTGTACAGTGTTAAAGAAGGAAAGAAAAAACTGTAAATTTTCCTGGTTAGTAGCTCAGTACAGCCTACAATATAATCTTGTTACGAGCATTTTTCTCCTACCACTAAATACAATATTAAAAGGTGATTAGGGAGTCTGTTGATGAAACACAAATGTACGTTTTATTGATTTAATTTAGAACACTACAGAGTTCATGGACTGCGTGATGGCATTAGATTGATGCTTGATTTTGGTATAAATCACTACCACTGAGAATGATTTGATGTCCGCTGGCAGAGTGTTTTCTCAGCAGCAGGATCTGGGTTTCTGTCAAGTACCGTTGCCGAAGGGCGCCTGCAGCTCGGTGTTGTTCCTGTGCCACGTTGCGTTGTAACCACGCAGTGATTGTGCTGAAGCGAACTCAACTCATGATGACTTTGAAGGCCTTTGGAAACGAGTACTCTGGTTCTCAAGCAATAAAACTGATCCTGGTGAATCTGGCTGCGTCTGTCCCTTTAACGCCGGCGCGAGGGGCTGCGGGGAAGTTACCGAATTGTCACATTTCTTACGAGGGAGCTACCGGTTCGTCTCCTGCCAGTTAACGGGGTTACTTTTCACATGAAAACCTGTGTAACAGAGCGCCGGTCTGGGCTGATCGAAACACAGCCCGCGCCGAGGGAAAGGCGGGCGGGAGCGCGCTGGAGCGGCCGCGCCGGCCTGCGGGGTGGCTGCGGGGTGGCTGAGCTGCGCGGGCTGCTGCGAGGGGCCGGGCCCAGCAGCGCGGGGAGGCCGCGGGAGGGCTGCTGCCTGTCCCCGTTCCGCCGGAGCCGTCGGGAGACGGCGGGTGGCCCCCGGTGACCCGCCGAGGCGGTTCGCTGAAAGAGCCCCGGGTGGGACCTGCGGGAAGTCGTGAAACGCAGCTTCAGCGCCCGAACGGACACCGGGGGCGGGGGGCTCGCGCGGGGCGC